>Ga0172382_10004601_pt1 | contig 21056 bp, 21 predicted proteins | sample Leawel138RmetaG_FD_122245 | JGI IMG/M metagenome (GOLD analysis project Ga0172382, IMG submission 122245) | Leachate microbial communities from a municipal landfill in Southern Ontario, Canada - Leachate well 138R metaG | ecosystem: Engineered > Solid waste > Landfill > Unclassified | place... | reverse complement strand
GAGCTACATGGCGGTGCAGTCGGCGCGGGAAAACTGGCAGGCCGTTCACGGCCAGCGTCCGGTGGAGATCCGTGCCGGCGACGGCCTCGCCGAGCAGCCGCCCGCCTCGCTGGACCTGGTGCTGTGCAATCCGCCGTTCCACCAGCAGCAGGTGGTCGGCGACTTTCTCGCCTGGCGCATGTTCACCCAGGCCAAGGCCGCGCTGCGCCAGGGCGGCGAGCTGTGGATCGTCGGCAACCGCCACCTGGGCTATCACCTCAAGCTCAAGCGCCTCTACGGGCGGGTCGAACAGGTCGCGGCGACGCCCAAGTTCGTCATCCTGCGCGCGATCAAGGGTTAGCCGGCTACCAGCATGTCGGCCGCCACCTCGCGGCGCTTGCTGCGGCCGGCCAGGCGCTCGACCAGCGTCAGGGCGAACTCCAGCGCGGTCGCCGGGCCCTGGCTGGTGATGCAGTTGCCGTCGACCACCACCGGCTGATCGACGAATACGCTGCCGCTCAGCCTGTCGCTCATGCCCGGATAGCAGGTGACGCGGCGCCCCTTGAGCACGCCGTAGGCATGCAGCGCCACCGCCGGCGCGGCGCAGATCGCGGCGAACTCGCGACCGCCGGCCGCCTGCTGACGCACGCGCTCGGCCAGCGGCTCCAGCTCGCCAAGCGTCTGCGCGCCAGGCATGCCGCCGGGCAGCACGATCAGGTCGAAATCCTGCGCCAGCACGTCGAGCAGCATGGCATCGGCGGTGATCCGCGTGCCGCGCGCGCAGGTCAGCATGCGCCGCTCCTCGGCGCTGGCGACGGTGACGTCGAGGTCGGCGCGGCGCAGCACGTCGATCAGGGTGACGGCTTCGAGATCCTCGGAGCCGTCGGCGATCGGAATCAGGACACGTTTGCTCATGGGGCTTCTCCTGCTCGATGGAAATTCAAACGCACGTTCGGGCGGTGTAACATGCGCCGCCTTTGCGAGCGCCCTACGGATGGGCTTTGCTGTAGCAGGCCCACCTCCCCCACGACCGGCACGAGAGAATCGACCATGCTGGAAAAGCTGTTCCAACTCAAGGCGCACGGCACCAACGTGCGTACCGAGATCCTGGCCGGTGTCACCACCTTCCTGACCATGGCCTACATCCTCTTCGTCAACCCGAGCATCCTCAGCGAAACCGGCATGGACAAGGGCGCGATCTTCGTCGCCACCTGCCTGGCGGCGGCCATCGGTTCGACGGTGATGGGCCTGATCGCCAACTACCCGATCGCCCTGGCGCCAGGCATGGGCCTCAATGCCTTCTTCACCTACACCGTGGTGCTGGGCATGGGCCACACCTGGCAGGTCGCACTCGGCGCGGTATTCGTCTCCGCGTGCCTGTTCTTCCTGCTGTCGATCTTCAGAATCCGCGAGTGGATCATCAACAGCATCCCGCTGGAACTGCGCTCGGCCATCGCCGCGGGCATCGGCCTGTTCCTCGCGCTGATCGCCCTGCAGAGCGCCGGCATCGTCGTCGACAACCCGGCGACGCTGGTCGGCATGGGCGACCTCGGCAAGCCGCAGGCGCTGCTGGCGATCCTCGGCTTCTTCCTGATCATCGGTCTGGAAGCCCGCGGCGTCACCGGCGCGGTGCTGATCGGCATCCTCGTGGTGACGGTCATCAGCATCCTGCTCGGCGTATCCGAGTTCGCCGGCGTGGTGTCGATGCCGCCGTCGCTGGCGCCGACCTTCCTGCAACTCGACATCATGGGCGCGCTGGATGTGGGGCTGGTCAGCGTGATCTTCGCCTTCCTCTTCGTCGACCTGTTCGACAACTCCGGCACCCTCATCGCGGTGGCAAAGAAGGCCGGGCTGATGCGCAAGGACGGCTACCTGCCGAAGATGGGCCGCGCGCTGATCGCCGACAGCACCGCGGCGCTCGGTGGCTCGCTGCTGGGAACCTCAACCACCACCAGCTACATCGAATCGGCCGCAGGCGTCAGCGCCGGCGGGCGTACCGGGCTGACCGCCATCGTGGTTGCCGTGCTGTTCCTGCTGGCGCTGTTCTTCGCGCCGCTGGCCGGCAGCGTGCCGGCGTTCGCCACCGCGCCGGCGCTGCTGTTCGTCGCCGTGCTGATGGCCTCCGGCCTGGCCGAGATCGACTGGCATGACCTCACCGTCGCCGCGCCGGTGCTGATCACCGCCCTGGCGATGCCGCTGACCTACTCCATCGCTACCGGCATCGCCTTCGGCTTCATCGCCTGGGTCGCCGCCAAGTTCCTCGCCGGCCGCGCGCGCGAGCTGAGCGTGGCGATGTGGGTGCTGTCGGCGCTGTTCGTGGTCAAGCTGGCATTCCCCGGCTGATCGCGACCTCCGCTCAGGTCGGGCGCCACGCGCGCCCGGCCTGACAACCCTCCCCGCCGCCCGTACAATCGTCGCCCCGCCCCTGGCGCTCGCCCAGCCGCCCGCCGCCGGCTCCATCACGCAACGACCGCCGCCATGACCCAGCTTCGCTTCGACCCCGCCTGCTACGACAGCCAACTCGCCGACAAGGCCGCGCGCCTGCAGGCACTGCTCGCGCCCTTCGCCGCCCCCGCCGCGGAGGTCTTCGACTCGCCGCGCGAGCACTACCGCCTACGCGCCGAATTCCGCCTGTGGCGCGAAGACGGCCAGCGCCACTACGCGATGTTCGAACCGGGCGACAAGCACAAGGCGATCCTGATCGACGACTTCCCCATCGCCAGCCGCCGGATCAACGAACTGATGCCGCAGCTGAAGGCTGCCTGGCAGGCGTCCGAAGTGCTGAGCTTCAAGCTGTTCCAGGTGGAATTTCTCACCACCCTGGCCGGCGATGCGCTGATCACCCTCGCCTATCACCGCCCGCTGGACGAGGCCTGGCAGGCCGCAGCCGAACAGCTCGCCGCGCAACTGGGCGTAAGCCTGGTCGGCCGCTCCAAAGGCAAGCGCATCGTCATCGGCCGCGATTACGTGGAGGAAGAGCTGGTCGTCGCCGGCCGCAGCTTCCGCTACCGCCAGCCGGAAGGGGCGTTCACCCAGCCCAACGGTGTGGTCTGCCAGAAGATGCTCAACTGGGCCTTTGATGCCCTCGGCCAGCGCGACGACGACCTGCTGGAGCTCTACTGCGGCAACGGCAACTTCACCCTGCCGCTGGCCACCCGCGTGCGCCGCGTGCTCGCCACCGAGATCAGCAAGACCTCGGTGAACGCCGCGCTGGCCAATATCGAAGCCAACGGTATCGACAACATCGAGCTGGTGCGCCTCTCCGCCGAGGAGCTGACCCAGGCGCTCAATGAGGTGCGACCGTTCCGTCGCCTGGCCGACATCGACCTGAAGAGCTACCAGTTCGGCAGCGTCTTCGTCGACCCGCCACGCGCCGGCATGGACCCGGACACCTGCGAGCTGACCCGCCGCTTCGAGCGCATCCTCTACATTTCCTGCAACCCGGAAACCCTGGCGCAGAACATCGCCCAGCTGGCCGACACCCACCGCATCGAACGCTGCGCACTGTTCGACCAGTTCCCCTACACCCACCACATGGAGTCCGGGGTGCTGCTGGTCCGCCGCTGAGCCACGCCCAGCGCCGCGATACGGCGGATGGATAAGGCTGCGCCGTTATCCGCCCTACACCCCGTCGATCACCCGATGCGCAGGGTGGAAAACGGCCAACGGCCTTACCCACACGTCAGTATTCGACCTGCAGTTCGGCGCTGCGCGGTTCGGCTTGGCAGGCCAGCGCCCAGCCCTGACGCACCTCGCTTTCGCTCAGCACCTGGTTGCTGCGCATGCTCACGCTGCCCTCCACCACCCGGCACTTGCAGGCGGCGCAGACACCCGAGCGGCAGGCACTCGGCGGTTGCAGGCCAGCCTGTTCCATGGCCTCCAGCAGCACCTCGCCGCGCGGCACGTCCAGCTCGTGACGGCGACCGTCGAGCGCGACCCGCAGGCGGCTGCGGCGCCCGCCCGGTGCGGCCGTCGGCGCTGCGGCGGCAAAGCGTTCCAGATGGATGCGCGCGGCATCCACACCCAGCTCACCCAGCGCGGCGCTGGCGGCATCCATGAACGGCTGCGGCCCGCAGATGAAGGCGTCGGCGGCTGACCAGTCGGCGATCTTCGCGGCAATCGCCGGGCCGCTCGGCACACCCTGCTCGACATCGAGCCAGATGCGCAGCTGCAGGCGCTCGGGGTAACGCGCAGACCACTCGGCCAGCTCCTCGGCAAAGATCAGCGAGGCGGCATCGCGGCTGGCATAGAACAGCCGTACCTGCCCGCTGCCTTCGACCAGCGCGGCCTGCAGGATCGCCATCAGCGGCGTGATACCGCTGCCGGCGCCGAGCAGCAGCAGATCGTCATCCAGGTTGCGCGGCACGAACACGCCGGCCGGCGGCAGCGCCTCGATGCAATCGCCCGCCTGCAGATTGTCCAGCAGCCAGTTCGATGCGCGGCCGCCGGGCACCCGCTTGATGGTGATGCGCAGCGCGCCATCCGCCTGCGGCCGCTGCGACAGCGAGTAGCAGCGCAGCAGCGCCGGTTCGGCGCCGGGCACCTTCAGCGTGAGGAACTGCCCCGGCTGCGCGGTAAAGCGGGCGCGCTGGGCGGCCGGCACTTGCAGGGTGAACGAGCAGCTGTCGGCGGTTTCGGCCTGGCGTGAGGCGATGCGCAGGCGGGTGAATTCACCGGCAACCGGCGTCGGCGACGATGCGAGTGAGGTCGCCACCGCAGTCGCTGCCGGCGCCGCGGCCGAAGCCGAAGGTGCAGTCGAAGCCGGCCCCGACTTGGGCACGCCACGCAGCATCGGCCACACCGACTTGCGGCGGAACAGCAGCACATAGCCGACATGCAGGCCGATCAGCCACAGCCCCAGATTGGCGAAGAACTCGTGCACTTCCTCGGCATCGCCCATCCAGCCGATGAAATCGATGTCGCTGGCGGCGCCGAAGACATCCGGCCCCACGCCCGGCAGGGCGGCCAGCACATCGCCGTTGTCGACCATGCCCAGGCCGACCACGCTGGCAATGGCGAAACTGCCCAGCGCGCCGACCGTCAGCCACTTGCCGATGCTCGACAGGCCCGGCTTGCTCCGCTGGCCCTTCGGCGGCAGCAGCTGCGGGAAGCCACGCAGGCGCAGCGGCACGATCAGCAGGCGCCATACCAGCAGCGCCACCAGGCCGTAGCCCAGCCAGATATGCAGCGTCTCGGCGTCGTCACCGCTGAGGTAGGCGCCAAGAAAGAAACCGGCCAGCAGCCAGTGGAACAGACGGAAACGATTGAAAGCAGCCACGACGGCGATCCTCTTTGATGGATGCCGCCTTTGTATTCCCGCGAGCTGAAACGAAACTGAATGCCACCGGCCGCTGCGGTTCAGCTTGGCGTAAGGCCGCGCGCCTAGGCTGCGCTCATTCCCAACCGGAGAGCGCACCATGAAAGCCCGCTGGATCATCCTCCTGTCCTGCTGCCTGAGCCTGCCGGCCCTGGCCGAAACCGAACACCCACTGCTGGCCGGCTACGCCGCCCAGGCGCGCCAGGAGAATCCGAACTTCGCCGGTTTCTCCGCCGAGCGCGGCAAGGCGCTGTACTTCGCCGAGGAGCAGCGCAACGGCAAGACCATGAGCTGCACCACCTGCCACACCGCCGACCCGCGTCAGCCCGGCAAGACGCCGGCGCACCGCAAGGTCGATCCGCTCGCGCCGGCAGCCAACCCCGAGCGCTTCACCGACCTGAAGAAGGTCGAGAAATGGTTCCGCCGCAACTGCGACGACGTCTACGCCCGTGAATGCACCGCGCAGGAAAAGGGCGACTTCATCAGCTGGATCGACAGCATCAAGTAAGGAGCCCGCCATGAAGATTGCACCCCTCGCTGCCGTCGCCGGGCTGGGCCTGACCCTGGTACTGGCCGGCCTCAGCTTCGCCGATGACGACGACCATCACGAGCGCAAGGGCTACAAGCGGCCCAAGCGCCTGGCGGTACCCAGCGACGCGCCGCTGGTGTGGAAGGAAGAATGCGCGGCCTGCCACATGCTCTATTCTCCCGGCCTGCTGCCTGCCGATGCCTGGCGCGAGCAGATGCGCACCCTGGGCGATCACTACGGCAGCAACGCGTCGCTGGACCCGGTGCAGGAGAAGGAAATCCTCGACTTCCTGGTCCGCGCCTCGGCCGCCAACCGCCTGCCGGTGGAGCCGTCACCCACCGCCGGCGAGCCGCCACGCATCAGCCAGACGCGCTGGTTCGAGCACAAACACGACGAGGTCAGCGAAGCCAAGTTCGCCCGCGAGTCGGTCGGCGGCCGCTTCAACTGCGTGGCCTGCCATCGCGACGCGGAAAAAGGCGACTTCGACGAGGACCGGGTGAAGATTCCGCGCTGAGACAAAAATAGCCGGAACATTTTGCCAACCGTTGCGTTATATCCCTGCGGCAACCCGGCCGGCAGCGCATGGGCACTGCAAAAAAACCGAGGCGTTGGCAACGCAGCAGGTTTTAGCGGCGCCCTGCGCGGTCAGCCCAGACGAGCGCTTAATGAACGACAGCGAACAGGACCTCATCCAGCAGGCCGCGCGTGGTGATCGCCAGGCGTTCGGCACGCTGGTGCGCGTCCATCAGGCGCGGGTCTTCCACTTCCTCCGTCGCCTGCTCGGCAGCGCCGACGAGGCCGCGGACCTGACTCAGGAAACGTTCATCCGCGCCTTCCAGGCGCTCCCCAGGTGGCGCCCGGAAGCACGCTTGCAGACCTGGTTGCTGCAGATCGCACGCAATGCCGCGCTGGATGCGCTGCGCCAGCGGCAACGCCACGTCGACGTGGCGCCGGAGGAACTGGCCGAGCCGGTCGATCCGGCGCCATCGCCGCTGAGCCGGCTGCAGACCGGGCGCGATCTGGCATTGCTGGAACGCTTGCTGGCCCGCCTGCCCCACGAACAGCGCGAGATCCTGCTGCTGCGCGAAGTGGAGGGGCTGGCCTACGACGAACTGGCCGCCACGCTGCAGCTCAACGCCGGCACCGTCAAGTCGCGCCTGGCACGCGCCCGCGAGGCGCTGCTGCACGGCTATCGCCAGGCCAACGGAGGCACCCTCGATGACTGAGCATCTGGACATGGCGATCCTGTCCGCCTACCTCGACAACGAACTCGACGCCGCCGCACAGCGCCACGCCGACGCCCACCTGGCGGGTTGTCCGCAGTGTCGCGCGACCCTGGCCGAGCTCGACGGGCTCGGCCAGGGCTTGCGTGCGCTGGCCTGCCCGGAGTTGCCGGCCGAGTTGCAGGCGCGTCTGCAGCGGCCCTTCGCGCCGCCGCCCGTGCGCAGCTGGTGGGCCCGGCACTGGGCGCAGGGTATCGGCGCCGCGGCGTCGGTCCTGCTCGGCCTGCTGCTCGGCTATGCCCTGCCCGGCCAGCCGCCGGGCAGCTCACCCAGCCACGACCTGCTCGCCGTCCTCGGCAGCACCCCACCCGGCGCGCTCTGCGCGCGCCCCGAATTCTGCTACCTGAAGGTAAACCTGAAATGAGCAACACCACCCTGCGCAATGCCCTGGTCCTGTCGGTGCTGGTCAACGTCGGCGTGCTCGCCGGCCTCGGCTGGCAGAAACTCAGTCGCGATGGCCTGCCGATGCCCTCTGGCGCACCGACCGAGCTGTCGCGCGAGCTGCAACTGAGCGCCAGCCAGCTGCAGCGCTGGCACGATGCCGAGGCGCCGTTCCTGGCCTACCTGCGCGCCTCCAACGCCAGCCTCGGCGAACACCGCAACCGGCTGATCGAGGCGATTTTCGCCGAACAGGTGGACCGCACGGTGATCGACGCCGAGCAGGCGAAGATCGCCGAACTGCAGAACGAACAGCAGCGCCTGCTCATCGACCAGCTGCTGCAGGAGCGCGAGATCCTCGAACCGCAGCAGCGCGCGCGGCTCGTCCAGGTGCTCACGCAGCAGTCGTTCGGCGCCGACAACATCGAGCAATTGCACCGCAAATGACGGATTGCACGGCGCGATGGAACAAAACCGTCGCGCCTGCGTTAGAACATCAGGAGCCGCACTTCGCCGGCTCGCTCAATGGAGTTCTATCGATGATCCGCAAACCCCACGCTCTCGCCCTCGCCATCATCCTCGCCGGCACCCTCGGCCACGCCGGCACCAGCCTCGCCGCCACCAGCCATGACCACGGCCACGGCGAAGGCGCGCCGGCGCTGCAACTCGATGCCGGCAAGCGCTGGGCCACCGATGCGCCGCTGCGCCAGGCAATGGGCACCATCAACGACGATATGCGCCAGGCGCTGCCGGCGATCCACGAGGATCGTCTGCCCGCCGCCCGCTACGGCGAACTGGCCGAGACGGTGCGCGGCCAGGTCGCCTACATGGTGGAGAACTGCAAGCTGAGCGCCGAGGCCGACGCGCAGCTGCACCTGATCATCGCCCAGCTAATCGCCGGCGCCGACGCCATGAGCGGCGCCCCGGCCGGTCAGCGCGACGGCGCGGTGACGGTGGTCGGCGCGCTGGGCGACTACGCCACTTACTTCGCCGACGACAGCTTCAAGCCGCTGGAACACTGATCGACCGCCGCGCTCAACCCTTGTCCGGCCGTGCCGGCGGGGCCGCTTTCACCGCGAGCGGCACCTCGGCGGCCACCGCTTCCGACTCGCCCTCGCCGCTGCGATCTCCGCTGGTGTTGGCCAGCAGGCTGGCGGTGGCGGTCTGCAGGTAGGCGTGCAGCTGGCGCAGCAGCTGCGGCTGATCCTCGGCAGCGGCGATCCGCTCGCCAGCCGGTTCACCGCCCAGGCGATAGCGATACAGCCGCGCCGGCTGCTCCTTGGGCTGTACCAGCACCCGATCACCGCGGATCAGCGCCACGGTCTGGTCGCTGCCCGACGGCTTGACGATGCCGAAACCCGGATCGTCCGCCGGCAGGCTGAGCAAATCGCGGCCCCAGCATTGATGACGCACCTCGCCACCGAGGCGGCCCATGATGGTCGGCACCACGTCCACCTGCGTACCGACCACCTCGCGACGGCTGCCGAAACGCTCGGTGACGCCCGGGGCGATCAGCAGCAGCGGCACGTGGAAGCGCAGCAGGTCCATCTCGGTGACTTCCTCCGGCGCGCCGAAACCGTGGTCGCCGACCACCACGAACAAGGTCTGCTTGAACCAAGGCTGGTTACGCACCTTGTCGAAGAACTGCCCCAGCGCCCAGTCCGAATAACGCATCGCCGTCAGATGCTGATCCAGCGCGCCATGCCCCTCGACAGCAGCGACCGGCAACTGCTCGGGCAGCGCATACGGCGTGTGGTTGGACAGCGTCTGCAGCAGCGCATAGAACGGCGCGCCGTTATCCAGCTTGCCCAGCTCCTCGGCGGCGCGGGTGAACATGTCCTGGTCGGAAACGCCCCAGGTCGGGTCGGAAACCACCGGATTCACGTAGTCGTTGCGGCCGACGAAGCGCTTCATGCCCTGGTTGCCGAAGAACCCCGCCTGGTTGTCCCAGGCGAAATCGCCGTTGTAGACGTAAACGTCGTCGAACGCCCGCGCACCGAGCAGCTGCGGCAGGCCGGAGAAGCGATGGCCGCCTTCGGGCGTCTGCATCAGGTACTCGAAGCCCGGCAGGTTGGGAAAGCAGGCCATGCTGGCGAACATGCCCTGGTGGGTGTGGGTGCCGTTGGCGAAGAAGCGCTCGAACAACAGCCCCTCGCCGGCCAGGCGGTCGAAGTTCGGCGTGATGCCGTCGGCACTGCCGAGCGCGCCGACATAGCGGCCGGCGAAGCTCTCCATGAGGATCACCACCACGTTGCGCACCGCCAGCTGGCCGTCCGCCGGCGGCTGGAAGTCACGGCGCACCGGCGCCAGCTCGGCATCCACCAGCCGGTCGTTGGCGGTCAGCAGCAGCTCGCGGGTGATCGCCTGCGCATCCGCCACCGGCAGTGTCGCCTTCCAGCTGTTGTCGCGATGGCTGGAGAAGCGGTTGCGCGCCGCATCGTAGAGCGACAGCGTGGCGTTCTGACCAAGGTGGTTGGCGAAGGTCGAGGCGGTGGTGAAGGCATCGCCCCAGCGCAGCGGCGGGCCCTGACGCAGCGTGCCGCGCGCGGCCACCACACTGACCACCAGCAACACGCCGAACACCGCGAAGCGCGCCGGCCAGCTCGCGCCGCGGCGGGCCGGCGCGCTCGCCAGGCTGACCGGAGCGGCACGGGTGCGGCGCTCCAGCCAGCCGAACAGCGCGAACAGCGCGGCGCTCGCCGCGAGCCAGGCGGCCAGCAGCCGCAGCACCGGAAAGCCGTGCCAGAGCATGCTCAGCACCGTCGCCGGGTCTTCCTGCAGGTACTGGAACACCAGGCTGTTGAGGCGCTGGTGAAACTCGCGATAGAAGTTCAGCTCGATCAGCCCGAGCAGGATCGCCACGCTGGCGCAAACACCCAGCCATAGCTGCTGCAGCCGGCGGGCGGCCATTGCCCGGCTACTGAGTACCGCGAGCAGCAGCGGCACGAGGATGTACACCGTCACCCGCAGGTCGAAACGCAGGCCGTTGCCGAACGCCTCGACGAAACTGGCCAGCGGTGTACTGCCGATCAGCTCGCGGTTGAACAGCAGCAGCCCCAGGCGCAGCAGGGCGAACAGCGCCAGCAGCGCAACGGCGCTGGCGAGGATGAAGCGCAGATGTGCAGCGAGACCGGAGCCGCGCGGGAAGGAACGCATGCGATGTCCTTTCAGAAGATGCGGTTCAGAGCAGGATCACGCCCCAGATCAGGCCGACCAGGCACAGCGCCAGCAGTTGCGCGGCGCTGCCCATGTCCTTGGCCCGCCCGGAGAGCGGATGCAGATCGAGGGAAATGCGGTCGACGGTGGCCTCGATGGCCGAGTTAAGCAGCTCGACGATCAGCCCGAGCACCACCACACCGATCAGCACCGCGCGCTCGACGCGGCTGACGTCGAGCAGCAGGGCCACGGGGATCAGCAGCAGGTTCAACCACACCAGCTGGCGGAACGCCGCTTCGCCGGCGTACGCGGCCTTCAGGCCGGCCAGCGAATAGCCGGCCGCGTTGCAGATGCGCGCCAGCCCGCCGCGCCCCTTGAGTGCCGCGGCGGCGCCCAGCGGGTTCGGTTCAGATGACATGAGGATCGGCTCCGCTGGCGGTGGTGTGCGCGGCGAGCAGGCGCAACCAGTCCTCGACGGGCATCGACTGGCGGTGCCGATTGAGCTGGCGCAGGTCGTGGCGTGCCGCAGCGCTGCGGCGCAACCGGCGGCGGCTCTTTTCCAGATCGAGCAGCGCAACCTCGACCCAGGCTGCATCGCCTGCGCCATGCACGCGCAGGAAGATGTGCTTGGGATAGCAGCAGCCGTGCTGCCAGCGCGCCCGGTGAATGCGACTCAGGGCGACGCCGACCGCCGCCAGCATGCGCTGGTGGACGAGCGTGCCGTGGCGCGCGGCGTGGCCGTCGCGGTACCAGTTCTCCAAGCTGACGAAGCCGTCCAGCTCGGCGGTGATCAGCAGCGCCTGCCACTGCCCGGCCTGCTGGCGGGTTCCGCAATAGACGAGCTCCGGCACCCGCACGCCGAGGCGCGCGAAGGCCTGCAAGGCGCGCAGTTCGCGCAGCGCGGTGGGCCGGCCGAACGGATGGGCGAGCGTGCGATACAGATGGCCGACTTGGCGCTTGCAATACAGCAGCGTCTGCCCGGCATCGCGCAGGCGCAGGCGCTGTACGCCGCTTTCGCCATCGCGGCGCTGGTTGGGCGCCTCGACCCATTCGCCGTGAGTGTCCCACCAGCGTTGGAAGGTGCTGGTCAGAGTTTCGCGGGCCGGCAGTACGAGTGGCTGATTCATGCTCACCCCCGCTTGCGCAGCACGTAGACCCGCCACATGGCGTAGCCGGGCAGGAAGTCACGGTGCTCGAGGATGTCGAAACCGGCCTGGGCGAACTCCGCCTCGATGCTCGAACGGGCGACGACGAAGCGGTTCTGGTTGTCCTTGGCCGGCCGCCGACGCTCCAGGCGCTTGCGCTTCCAGGCTTTGTAGTTGCCGTCCACCCACAGCGAGACGATCAGCGTATCGCGGGTGACGCGGTGGAACTCGCGCAGCATCGCCAGGCGGTGCTGCGGGTCGGCGATGTGATGCAGCAGGCGCATGCAGAAGATGCAATCCACCGCGTTGTCGCCCATGTCGATGGCGAACGCCGAGGTCTGGAAGGTTTCCACGCGCTTGACCACCTCCGGCGGCTGCGCGCCCTCGGCGATGGCCAGCATGTCGGCGGAATTGTCCGCGGCGAAGATCATCCGGCTCGGATGCTCGGCCAGCAGCGGCCAGAAGCGTCCGGCGCCACAGGGCAGGTCGAGCACCAGATCGGGATCACCGGCGACCTTCAGCGCCCGCCGCGCCAGCTGCTCGTCACGCCAGTGCGACAGGCGCCGCGCCAGGCCGTCCTGGTGCTTTTCCAGGTACTGATGGGCGTGCTCGCGATCATACTTGCGCGAGAACTCCAGTTCGATGGGGCTCGATCTCGTCATGGCGGGCGTTCCGGTTGGGATGGTGCCGCCACACTAGCGAGGCCGGGATCAAGGCCCTGTCAAAAGAACGTGAAAAAAACGTCAAGCCTCGCGATGCGACAGCCGCACCCGGAAACAGCTGCCCTGCGGCTCGCGCGGCGTCATGCCGACGTCCCAGCCCTGGTGCGCGCAGATCCGCTTGACCAGCGACAGCCCCAGGCCCAGCCCCTCGCCACGCCCTTCGGCGCCGCGCACGAATGGCTGGAACATGCGTTCCTGCTGGTCCGGTGGGATACCCACGCCGCTGTCCTCGACCCGAAAACCGCCGTCGACAAGCACCAGCGTCACGCTGCCGCTATCGGTGTAGTGCAACGCGTTGCGCAGCAGGTTGGACATCACCGTGCCGAGCAGCGTGCGGTTGTAGGCACCGTGGTCATCGCCCTCGATCTTCAGCACGAAGCCCAGGCCCTTCTCCGCCAGCAGCGGCCCCCAGCGCTCGCTCTGTTCGGTGGCGACGCCGGCCAGCGTCGCGTCGCCGCCGAACGAGGCCTGCTCCGGCCGCGCGCGCGCCAGCAGCAGGAAGGTTTCCACCAGCTCGTGCATTTCCTGCGCGGCACGCTGGATGCGCGCCGCCTGCTGCTGCGCCCGTGGCGGCAGCGCAGCCTGTTCCAGCAGTTCGCAGGCGCCGAGTACCACCATCAGCGGCGTGCGCAGCTCATGGCTGACGTCGGCGGTGAACAACCGCTCGCGTTCCAGGGTGCGGCGCAGCTGGCCCAGCGTACTGTCGAAGGCGGCGGCCAGGTGGCCCACCTCGTCGTCCGGATACTGCAACGCCAGCGGCGGCGCCAGCGGATGCAGCTGGTCGCGATGGCGCACCTGATTGGCCAGCCGGCTGACCGGCGCCATCACCCGGTTCGCCATCAGCCGCCCCAGCCCCCAGGCGCCGAGCACGCTGAGCACGAAGCCGGCGAGCACCACGTTGAACAACGCATTCTCGCGGGCCTCGAATTCGTTCTGATCTTCCATCAGCACGTAGCGCTCGCCCGCCAGGTCGCGGACGAACACGTAGAAGGCCTCGTCGTCGCGCACCAGTTCGGTGAACCCCGGCGCGAGCGCGGCGAGTTCTTCCGGCAGGCCGTACTGGGGCAAGCCGGAGGCGAAGAAGCGCGTGCTGGCATCCAGGCGCGGCGCCTGGCCGTGGGCCAGGTCGACGTCGAGCACGGTGTCCATCTCGCGGCTCATTTCCTCGGTGACCAGCTGCGCCTCGATGAAGTACACCACCGCCACGATGCCGATGGAAAACACGCCACTGACCAGCAGCGTCATCAGCGTGAAGGCGATGACGATGCGCCGGGCGAAGGGCTGTTTAGCGAGCATCGCCGTCCTCCGCCAGGCGGAAACCGACGCCATGCACGGTGTGCAGCAGCGGCCGGTCGAAGGGTTTGTCGAGCACCTGGCGCAGCTGGTGGATGTGGCTGCGCAGGCTGTCGCTGTCGGGAATGTCGTCGCCCCAGAGCGCCTCTTCCAGCTGTTCGCGGCGCACCACCGCCGGACTCTTCTGCATCAGCAGCGCCAGCAGCTTGTGGCCGATGGGGTTGAGCCGCAGCGGCTGACCGGCACGGCTGGCCTGCAGGGTGTCGAGGTCATAATGCAGGTCGCCGACCTGCAGCTGGCGTTTGCGCGCGCCCTGGCTGCGCCGCAGGATCGCCTCGATGCGCGCCACCAGCTCGGACAGCGCGAACGGCTTGACCAGATAATCGTCGGCGCCCACACCCAGCCCTTGCAGGCGGTCGGCCAGGGCATCGCGCGCGGTGAGCATGATGATCGGCGTATCGCGTCCGGCGTCCTCGCGCAGGCGCTTGCACACCTGGTAGCCGTCGATGCCCGGCAGCATCACGTCCAGCACGATCAGGTCGTAGTCCTGGGTGGCGGCCAGGTGCAGGCCGCCGAGGCCGTCCTGCGCGCAGTCGACCACGTAGCCCTTGAGTTCCAGATAGTCCAGCACGTTGGCCAGGATGTCGCGGTTGTCTTCGATGACCAGGATGCGCATGTCGCCTCACGCGGATGACGAAATTTTCACGGCTTCTTTACGAAGGCCTCACAAGGGCGCGCGCAGACTCCGGCGCGTTCAACCTCGCCGTGGAATCATACGATGCCTCTTCTGCGCCATGCTCAGCTTCGTTACCTGTCCCTGCTGCTCGGCCTCTGGCTGGGCGTGTTCCTGCTCACCCGCAGCGTGCTGCTCGCCGCCCACTGGACGGACGCGGCCGGCGGGGCGGGCAGCCTGCTGCAGATCTATGCCGTGGGGCTGGTCTATGACCTGGCCTACCTGGCCTTCGCCGCGCTGCCGCTGGCGCTCTACCTGCTGGCATGGCCGACGCGCATCTGGCTCAGCCGCGGGCATCGGCTCGCGCTGCAACTGCTGCTGGGCCTGAGCCTGTACGCGATGCTGTTCACCGCGCTCGCCGAATGGCTGTTCTGGGACGAGTTCGGCGTGCGCTTCAACTTCATCGCCGTGGACTATCTGGTGTATTCCGACGAGGTGCTCGCCAACATCCGCGAGTCCTACCCGGTCTTTGTCCTGCTGACGCTGCTGGCCCTGCTCACGCTGCTCGCCATGACCGCGCTGCAGCCGCTGCTGCGCCGCGCGCTGGCTGCACCGAGCCTGGGCCGGCGCGGCCGTGCAACGGCCCTGGCCAGCCTGCTGGCGGCGGCGCTCGGCGCCGGGCTGCTGGTCGGCCAGGACTTCCCGCGCGGCAGCGGCGGCAACGCCTACCAGCGCGAACTGGCGAGCAACGGTCCGTTCCAGTTCTTCGCCGCGTTCCGCAACAACGAGCTGGACTACCCGCAGTTCTACGCCACCCTGCCCGAGCAGGCGGTCGGCAACGACCTGCGCGCCGAAGTCGGCGAGCCGAATGCGCGGTTCATCGGCAGTGATCCGCTGGACATCCGCCGGGTGATCGACAACCCGGGCGCAGCGCGGCCACTGAACATCGTGCTGGTCACGGTGGAAAGCCTCAGCGCCAAATACCTCGGCAGCTTCGGCGACACCCGCGGGCTGACCCCCAACCTCGACGCGCTGCGCCGGCAGAGCCTGTTCTTCACCGATTTCTACGCCACCGGCACGCGCACCGACCGAGGCCTGGAGGCCATCACCCTGTCGGTGCCGCCGACGCCGGGGCGTTCGATCGTCAAGCGCATCGGCCGCGAGAGCGGCTTCGCCAGCCTCGGTCAGCAGCTCGCCAGCAAGGGCTACGACAGCGTGTTCCTCTACGGCGGGCGCGGCTATTTCGACAACATGAGCGCATTCTTCAGCGGCAACGGCTACCGCGTGGTCGACCAGAGCAGCGCGGACGAGGCGGACATCCACTTCAAGAATGCCTGGGGCATGGCCGACGAAGACCTCTACCGGCTGGCGCTGCACGAAGCCGACGCCGATCACGCCGCCGGCAAGCCGTTCCTGCTGCAGCTGATGACCACCTCCAACCACCGCCCCTACAGCTACCCGGACGGACGCATCGACATCCCTTCCGGCGAAGGCCGCGAAGGCGCAGTGAAGTACACCGACTACGCCATCGGCGAATTCCTCGCCCAGGCGCGCGGCAAGCCATGGTTCGCCAACACGCTGTTCGTCTTCGTCGCCGACCACACCGCCGGCAGCGCCGGCTCGCAGGACCTGCCGGTGGCCAACTACCACATTCCGCTGTTCATCTACGCGCCGGGGCTGATCGAGCCGCGCGAATTCACCGGCGTGGCCAGCCAGATCGATCTGGCGCCGACCCTGCTCGGCCTGTTGAACATGGACTACGTCTCGACCTTCTTCGGCCGCAACCTGTTGCGCGAGGACGCCGCGCCGGGCCGCGCGCTGATCGGCAACTACCAGCATCTGGGGCTGTTCGACGGCCAGGACCTGGCGATCCTCAGCCCGCGCCAGGGCGTGCGCCGCCACGACGACGCGCGCGGCGCGAGCCGTGAGTCCAGCGCCGCGGCGAACGATCCGCTGGTTCGCCGCGACATCGCCTACTACCAGGGCGCCAGCTACGACTACCAGCACGCCCTGCTCAGCTGGCAGTCCACGCAGGCGCCGGCCGACCGGCTCAGCCAACGCTAACCCCTTGCCCGGCGCCGCGCGCGGCGCCTCTGGAGCCTGCATGTCCGTTCTTGCGCCAACCGCCGGCGGCAGCCGGCCGTTCAACTTCCGCCTCGCCTTCGGCCTGCCCGCGCTGCTGATGGCGGTGCTGCTGATCGGCGAGCCGAGCCAGCTGGATTTCGCCCTGTCGCGGCTGTTCTACGAGCCCGGCGCGGGCTTCGTCGGCCGGCACAGCTGGCTGCTCGAAGATTTCCTGCATGACCGCGTCAAGCAGGCGGTGATCGTCATCGGCGTGCTGGCCATCGCCGGCTTCCTGCTCAGCCTGCTGCCCACACGCCTGGCGCGCTGGCGCCGGCCGCTGGGCTACCTGGTGCTGGCGTTGGGGCTGTCGACCAGCATCGTCTCGCCGCTGAAGACGCTCACCGGCGTGCATTGCCCGTGGAGCCTGAGCGAATTCGGCGGCACGGAGACGTTCACGCCGCTGCTGGCCGAACGCGCGCCGACGCTGAAGCCGGGACGCTGCTGGCCCGGCGGCCACGCGTCGGCCGGTTTCTCGCTGCTGGCGCTGTACTTCGTCCTGCGCGACCGCCGTCCGCGCCTGGCGCACATCGCGCTGGGCGTGGCGCTGGCACTGGGCACGCTGATGTCGGCGGGCCGGGTGATGCAGGGCGCGCACTTCGCTTCGCACAACCTGTGGACGCTGCTGTTCGACTGGACGATCTGCCTGGCCTGCTACCGGCTGCTGCTCTACCGCCGCGCAGCGACGCCGGCACCAGGCATCGTTGCGACCGCCACGACCTAGGCGGCGGCCTGGCGCAGCCGGTCAGCGATGCAGCGCCTGCGCCTTGGCCTGATCGACATGGTGGCGCCACTCGCGGTCGCGCTGGCGCTCCAGCGCATTGCCGCGCCGCTCGTCGAGCCCGCTGCGCGCTTGCAGCAACGCCTGGCACTGGCGATAGCCGTCGTTCCAGCCCTCGGCATACAGCGGCTGACCCAGGTAGCGCGGCACGTCCTTGCGGAACTGCGTCAGCGCGCCGCCGGCCTGGCGGCCACTGGCGCAACCATCGCCGAAACCGGCGGCATACTCCGGCGGATAGTCGTCCGACAGCTGAGGGGTCGCACTCTGGCAGCCGGCCAGGGAAATCCCGGCGAGCAGCAGCGCCAACAGGGTCGGGCGGTTATGGCGAGCGGAACGAAGCAGACGAGCGGTCATCGGGGCACCCCGGCGTGGCAGGCAGGAAGCCGGCGGCGCAGTGCAACCCCGGCAGTGAAAGCAGTCTGCGCGGGGGCCCGTCAGGGTTTCGTCAAATCGATGTGAAGGCCGCGTGAAGGTCGAGCGTTGCTGAACGAGGGCAGTCGCTAGCTGCCCTGGCGGCGGAAGCTGTAGAACAGGTTGGGCTCGCTGACCACATAGAGCGTGCCGTCGTTGTCGATGGTCACGCCCTCGGGCTGCGGCGCCGAACGCTGCAGATCGCTGAACAGGCCGAGGCCGCGATAGCTGCGCATGCGGCCGTCGCCATCGAGTTCCATCAGCAGACGCGACTCGTCGCTGAGCAGGATCAGATGGCCGGTTTCGGCATCGAAATGCAGATCCGACAGATCGGTGGCGAACACCTGATCGGCGATCCAGTCGCTGCGATCACGGATGCTCAGCTGCATACGCCCGTCCAGGCTCGCCGCCAGCCCGCCGATTTCGTAGAGCTGGCGTGGATCGCGCTCCTTGGCAACGAACAGGCGGTCGCCGGCGGCATCGTAGGTCACCCCCTCGAAACCCTTGTTGCCGTTGAGGTTGATGCCCAGCGAGAAGAACTGCGCCTCGGCGATATCGATGGCACGCGGCCGCGTCGGCAGCTGGAAGATGCTCAGCTGCTGGTTGCGCTCGTCGGACACCGCGACGCGGCCGCCGCCCAGGTAGGCCAGCCCTTCGATATCGCCGAAGCCGCGCAGCGGGAAGCGTTCGAGCAGTTCGCCGGTCTTGCTCAGCACCACGATCTGCGTCGGTCCGCCGTTGATCACGCCGAGCAGGCGGTCGAGGTCGCGGTCGTAGGTGATCGCCGACAGGTTGCGGGTGATACCGGCCACCGGCTTGGCCTCGATCAGCACGCGATAGTCCGGCAACCAGCGATCCGTCGTTTCCGCCCCGGCGACCGGCGCCGCATGCGTCAGGTTGAAATACAGCCGCTCGTCCCAGTGCAACGCGACCCCCACCGTCAGCCCGATCGCCAGCAGCAGCCCCAGGCCGAGCCAGCGATAGGCCCGCTTGGGCAGTGCGTTCAGGCGCGACAGGCCATTCGGCGCAATCGACGGCATCGCACGGGTTTGCTTCATCGCGGGGCTCCTTGGCCGGCCTGGCAGATTGGTTCGATGCATGCAGCGGCGGACGCCCGGCGCGCTGAACGGTGCGCCGAACATAGCCGGGGGAATGTGAAAAAAACGTCGTTCTTGCCCCAGGTCATTGCAGCCGCACCGGCTTAAGACTGGCTTAAGTTTGCCGTCCAACAATCCAGCCCAGATTCCTAACCGAGGTTCCCCGATGGAACTGCCCTGGGTTGATCACACCGATGTACTGGCACGTATCGGCCGCGAGCCGGCGCTGAGCCTGCAACTGGCGCAGGCCGATGCCGGCGAGCGGCGCGCCGCGCTGGAAAGTTTCATCCGTCAGCGTTTCGCCGAGCACTACGGCGCACGCGTGCAGCACTTCATGCCCTGCCTGCTCGGCCTGCATGGCGAGCACGGCGAGGTGCAGGGCGCGGTCGGCCTGCGCAGCGCGCGGCGCCGGCCGCTGTTTCTCGAACGCTATCTGGACGAGCCCATCGAGCAGGCGGTGAGCCAGCGCTGCGGGCGTGCGGTGCCGCGTGAGGAGATCGTCGAGGTCGGCAACCTGGCCGCCTTTGGCAATGCCTCGGCGCGCCTGCTGATCGTCGCGCTGACCGATCTCTTGGTCGCTCAGGGCTTTCGCTGGGTGGTGTTCACCGGCACGCCGGCGCTGCTCAACAGCTTCCAGCGCCTGGCGCTCGATCCGCTGGCGCTCGGCCTGGCCGATCCGGCGCGCATGGGCGAAGAGCTGGCCGACTGGGGCAGCTACTACGCCTGCCGACCGCAGCTGATGGCCGGCGAGATTCTGCCCGGCCACCAGCGCCTGACGCAGCTGGGCGTGTACGCACGGCTCGGCTACCAGCCGCTGTTCGATGCCAGCGAGGTGCCGCATGCAGCCTGCAGCTGAACGCTTCTTCCGGGCGCTCGACCAGCACAGCGGCATCGCCCTCAGCGAGGGCCCGCGCCAGCTGAGCTATGCCGAGCTGCGCCACGAGGTCGGCGCGCGCGCCGGCCAGCTGGAACAGCTCGGCGTGCAGCGCGTCGCCCTGGCGCTGGACAACGGGCTGGAGTGGGCGCTGTGGGACCTGGCGCTGCTGCGTGCCGGTCTGGTCTGCGTGCCGCTGCCGGGGTTCTTTTCCCCGGCGCAGCAGGAGCATGTGCTGAACCATGCCGGCATCGACTGCCTGATCGGCGCCGCCAGCCCGCTCAGCGAGCGCTGCGGCTTCCGCCCGTCCGCCGCTGGGCTGCTGCAGCGCGAGCCGCAGACGGTCACGCCGGTGCCGGTCGGTACGCTGAAGATCACTTACACCTCCGGCACCACCGGCCAGCCCAAGGGTGTCTGCCTGGATGCCCACGCGCAGCTGGCGGTGGCCGAAAGCCTGTGGCAGGCCAGCCTGCCCTGTGAGGTGCGCCAGCACCTGTGCGTGCTGCCGCTGGCGACGCTGCTGGAAAACATCGCCGGGCTCTATGCGCCGCTGCTGGCCGGTGCGCGGGTCGAGCTGCGGCCGCTGGTGGAGATCGGCTTCAGTGGCGCGGCGGGCTTCGAGCTGCCGCGCCTGCTCGCCACGCTGCAGGCCAGCCAGCCGCACAGCCTGATCCTGCTGCCGCAGCTGCTGCTGGCGCTGGTCAGCGCCGCCGAGCAAGGCGTGCCGCTGCCGGCATCGCTGCGCTTCATCGCCGTTGGTGGCGGCCGCGTGGCGCCGCAGCTGCTGGAGCGCGCCGCGCGCCTCGGCCTGCCGGTGTTCGAGGGCTACGGGTTGTCCGAATGCGCCTCGGTGGTCTGCCTGAACACGCCGGAAGCGCGGCGCATCGGCACGGTCGGCCGGCCGTTGCCGCACGTCGAGCTGCGCCTGGCCGATGACGGCGAGGTGCTGGTGCGCGGCCCGCACATGCTCGGTTATCTCGGCGAGCCGCCGCTGACGGGCGACTGGCTGGCCACCGGCGATCTCGGCCATTTCGAGGACGGTTTCCTGATCCTGCACGGGCGCAAGAAGCACCAGTTCGTCACCGCCTACGGGCGCAACGTCAACCCGGAATGGGTCGAGGCCGAGCTGGTGCAGCAGGAGCCCATTGCCCAGGCCTGGCTGCACGGCGAGGCGCTGGCGCAGAACGTCGCCGTGCTGGTGCCACGGCGCGCCGAGCTGAGCGATGCCGAGCTGCAGGCGGCGGTCGAGCGGGTCAACGCCGGCCTGCCTGACTACGCCCGCGTGCACCACTGGCTG
>Ga0172382_10004597_pt1 | contig 21072 bp, 19 predicted proteins | sample Leawel138RmetaG_FD_122245 | JGI IMG/M metagenome (GOLD analysis project Ga0172382, IMG submission 122245) | Leachate microbial communities from a municipal landfill in Southern Ontario, Canada - Leachate well 138R metaG | ecosystem: Engineered > Solid waste > Landfill > Unclassified | place... | reverse complement strand
TATTTTCGCCTCCTGAATTAATTTACGCATCTTACTGTATCAGTCAAAATAAAGAAAGATAAAGAGAAAATCCACATAAAAATCCCAAACCTGATTTGCTGCTCATGATTTCTCTTATTTCGGAATACGTTGAACGTGTTTGAACACGTTAACACAACCAAAAGACTCATCTCATAAGAAATGGAACACTATTTCATTTTTGTTCAGGTAACAAGATTTTTGTAAATGAAATGAACATTTACCAATGGCGGCACATGACCTCAATTCCATATTTAGCTATATATTCGATATCTTATAAAACTGGAACAGAACTTGCCACTCATACTCCAGTCATCATAACCGAGATGCCCGGAAAATTGTTCTCACACGTACAAGCAACTGGATTTTCAAATAAGAACAAAAATGCAGGGGGGAAAAATGAGAGTAAAAAAAATAATCTTTTTTGGGACAATCCTATGTATTGTCCTTCTGGCGTTTACCGCGGCCGGTGCCGATGTATATGTAAAAACAGCGGCACACGGCGGAAGTGATTCAAACAGCGGTACAAGCTGGGAGAATGCGCTCGCCTCCATTACAAAAGCACTTGAAACAGGAGGAGGCGGCATAATCCATGTGGCTGCGGGGACATACAATGAGCTTATTACTTTTCCGGCGGCCGACAGTACAAAAATAATCGGCGGGTATCCGTCGGGCGGAGGAGATTCAAGCAATCCATGGGTGAATGCAACCTTTATCAATGGAAATTCTCTGACAGGAAGTGTCGTTACAATTCCTTTCAATGAAGCTGAGGCAAAAAGTTTCGATGATCTTGTGCTTGACGGGCTCATCATCAGAAACGGCAATTTCGGCGCTGCGACCGGTCTTGGCGGAGCTGCAGTGACCAGCCGCTCGGCGGGACTGACGATAGTACGGTGTATTATCGAAGAGAATATGAATAATTCAAATGGCGCCGGCGGCATTTATGTGAATTCTCCGGTAAATGACAGCATATCGGTCGTATTCAAAGTAGCTGATACTATTATCAGGAACAATGCAGGACCTCAGGCAGGTGGAATCTACGTGAATACGGAGGGTAACTGTGCAGTTGAATTCACTAATTTACTCGTTCATGGAAACAGCAATACCGGAGCGTATGGGTGCGGCGGAATTCTGGTCGGCCAAGTGGGGCAAACTGCAGCTTCCGTGAATATTGTCAACTGCACCATCGTCGATAATACAGGAATAGCAGCCGGACTGGCCTTTTTTATCAATTCGACACCTTTGTCTATTGTGAACAGTATCATCTGGCACCCGGGATATGATGACATTTATGCTCAAAATTTTGATGATCTGACAATTTCATATTCGAATATTGAAGATTGGAATGAAGGAATAGTAGTGAAACATGAAAACCCCGCATTTGTCGGTGCGGGAGATTACCATCTGAGCGCAGCTTCCCCTTTGATCGACCGGGGGACACGAATTGGCGCACCATCTGCCGATCTTGAAGGCACGATACGACCTCGAGGCGTCTCTTTTGATATGGGGTGTTACGAATATATACCTCCCAATCTGCCGGCAATTCATATTACAGAAACTCTTGGAGCGGAAGCCGACCATAACGCGGACTTCGGAATCGTTGAAGTCGGCGATACGGTTGATGCAACAGTGACGATTTCGAATATAGGCGAGGCTGCGCTCCAGAATATTGCAATTGCTGCGGCAAATCCGGTGGTCGCCCCCTTTTCGATTGTCAACAACACCTGTACAGGAATTCTTGATGCGAAAGAGAGCTGCACCTTTACTCTCCGCTTCAGCCCGACGGCGACCGGCCCCTTCTATGATAGCTTTGAAATCTCTTCGAACGATTCCTACAATCCATTGGTCTCCATAAATGTGAGAGGAAACAGTGTCGATTCATCGATCACTCATTTGCTTACAGTCGCAAGCGACGGTCCGGGTACAGTCAATACTGAACCTGATGCAGCCGATAATGTGTATGCGGAAGGGACGGAGGTGTACCTTACCGCTGAAACGGCAGTGAATTATACTTTTGACGGTTGGGATGGGAATGTAGCCGATGCGGATGAAGCGGAAACTACGATAGTTATGAATGAAAACCAGTCAGTGACGGTACATTTCGTTCCGGACGGCGACAATGACGGTGTCCCTGACGACGCGGAACAGGGACCTGACGGAACGGATCCGACCTATGACGGCAACGGCGACGGGATACCTGACAGTCAGCAGGCATGCGTCGTATCCGGCTATTGCTGCAACGAAAACTACTATATCACGATGGCAGTGGCTCCGCCTCAGAAATTCGATTATGCAGCCGCAGTGGGACTTCCGCAAACCAATCCTCCACCGTCAAATCTTCAGTTCCCTTACGGACTTCTAGACTTTATCGTCAGCGGAGTAAGCATCGTGAATTATCACGAGGTAACTACTGTCACGCTCTTCCTTGATCCTGAAGGGCCTGTTCCGAATACCTATTGGAAGTACGGCCCTGAAGCAGGCAATTGCGAACCCCACTGGTATGAATTTCTATATAATGGCTACAGGGGGGCTCAAATTGAAGGTCATAAAATTACGCTGCATTTCGTAGATTGCATGTGCGGGGATGACGTCCTTGGAATAAGAGACGGGCGTATTGTCGATCAGGGCGGCCCAGCGTTAGCTCCTTCCGATTTTACGCCGTCTTCCCAGATTGAAGATGGCGGCGGAGGTGGCGGAGGCTGTTTCATATCTGCAATTGCAGCCGGCCAGTAAATGGCACAGGGAAGACAATGATAAAAGGCGGGCGTACAAACCCGCCTTTATTATATATATGGTAACGGTCGTTTGTGTATTTCATGACATTCATGTCTTTGTGCACACATTTATATTGCAATAACGTCTTTCAGCAATTAAAATTTTTCTCCCGAAAGCCAGCCGGAGCAAAGAGCGATTCCAGCGACAAGCCCTGTATTTGAGGTACTGAATGAAAATATTATATTATGACTGCTTTGCCGGAATAAGCGGCGATATGAATTTGGGCGCCCTTATCGATCTTGGCGTAGATCCTGAATATCTCAGACGTGAGTTGGAGAAGCTTAATCTTGAAGGGTACACGCTTGAAATATCAAAAGCAAAGCGTAAAGGAATTTCCGGAACACGGGTTGACGTACTCCTGGAAGAAGCCAAAAAGCAGATGCCGAGAAGTCTCCAAAGTATATATGAAATTATTGAAGCAAGCGGATTTAATGAGAAAATTAAAAGAGTGAGTCGTGAAATATTTTCCCGGCTTGCCAATGCTGAGGCTTCAGTTCATGGAATCTCCGTGCAGGATGTGCATTTTCATGAGATAGGCGCTGTCGACTCGATTGTCGATATTGCAGGCGCAGCCATTTGTCTTGACACGCTGTCTGTGGATAAAGTAATGGCCTCTTCCGTTGAACTTGGAAGCGGATTTGTGGAATGCTCCCATGGTACATTACCTGTGCCCGCGCCTGCAACAACGGAAATTCTGAAGGGGATTCCTGTAAAAACAGGTGCGGCTCCTTTTGAAATGACCACTCCGACAGGTGCGGCGATTCTTGTTTCAACAGTGGACAGATTTACCGATACTCTGGATTTTCGCTTATGCGCTACAGGATACGGCATTGGTAAAAGAGATCCTGAGATACCAAATATCCTCCGGGTAATGATCGGAGAAAAAGAAGAGAATCAGCCGCTTCTTGAAAAAAAAGAAGAAGCCGTATTTATTGAATGCAATATTGATGACATGAATCCGGAATTCTATGAGTATATAATGAATTCTTTATTGCAGGCCGGGGCATATGATGTATACCTGACCCCTGTTATCATGAAGAAATCCAGACCCGCTGTTACTGTATCCGTGTTATGCAGGCCCGGATTGGCGCCGAAAGTAGAGGAATTTATCCTTTCCGAGACGACAAGCCTCGGGCTCCGGAAATACAATTTGTCCCGGATCACTCTACACAGAGATATAACCGAATGTGAGACGCGTTTCGGGAAAGTGAAAATCAAAAGCAGCTATTTAGGGAATCGCAAGATAAAAACAAAACCTGAATATGAGGATTGCAGAAGGCTTGCGGAAGAGAAAAAGGTGAGTCTCAGAGAGATATATAAGGCAGTAGAGGAGGCGGAACTGGTTACGGAAAGCGGAAAGAAATGAGCTGCCTTATAAAATACAATGTAAAGAGATCGTCAAATATCCGGGTATGTGCCAAAATTCAGCAGATAAAATAAAAAATTTACATGAGTATCTAAGTGGCTTGGGTTCGTGCTTAGTTGCGTTTTCAGGCGGTCAGGACAGTGCGTTTCTCCTTTTCCATGCAAGGGAAGTTTTAGGGGATAACGTTACTGCATTTACATTTTATGCCCCCTATACTCCTGCAAGAGATGTAAAGGATGTCATTTCTTTTGTACGAAGAATGAAAATTCCCTGCAAACGTGTAAAAGTGCCTCTTCTCGATTCGCTTCGATATAATCCGGCAAACCGATGTTATCTCTGCAAGCGGTATACTTTTGGCATGATTAAAGCGGGTGCTGATAATCTTGGATATTCGCGGGTATTGGATGGCACTAATGCAGATGACTTAAATGAAGTCAGACCGGGAATAAATGCCTTGCGGGAACTTGGGATCGAAAGCCCCCTTGCAAGATTCGGTATATCCAAGAGGGAAATTTGTAAATGGCTGTGTGAACGAAAAGAAGCACTTGGCTTGAAGCCGGCAAGCGGCTGTCTTATGACTAGAATGCCGGAAGGGCATGAGGTGAGCGCAAAAGAGCTGAAAAGAATCGATATGGCTGAGGAATATCTGGCAACTCAAGGGATACATCAGGTACGGGTAAGAAGTGATGGAAAAACGGCTCGCATAGAGGTGCCTCCTGAAAATCGAAGGCGGTTTTTTGACGAAGAATTTTTGAATTCGGTTGCCAGGGAATTGAAAAATATGGGATATCGTTACGTATCTCTCGATCTTGACGGGTATAAGAAAGGGAATATGGATCTTTCATGACAGGATGTAAAATGTTTTACGATGACGATCTGAAAGAGTTGTTCCGGCAGGTTGAGGCAGGAAACCTTGATGTCGAGCGTGCAGTTGAGTGTGCTCGAGAGGCATCTTTCAAGGATCTTGGCTTTGCAAAAGTTGATAACGATCGCTCTATGCGCGTGGGATATCCGGAAGTAATTTTTTGTCCGGGTAAAACCGCAGAGCAGGTGCGTGATATCGTTGCCTATATGATGACACGGAAAACGAATATTCTCGCCACGAAGGCTACCAGGGAGATTTACAGCGAAGTTTTAAGCATATGCGGCGATGCTCAGTTTAATGAAACAGCGGGGACAATAACTATTGAGAGATATTCAAATGAGATCCCCGACAGTTATATAGCAGTAGTGACGGCAGGTACTTCAGATTTGCCTGTTGCCGAAGAAGCGGCGATAACGGCCGAAATATTTGGAAACCGGGTTGAAAGAATATTTGATGTAGGGGTTGCGGGAATTCACCGGCTCTTTAGTAAAATAGATGTTATAAAATGTGCAAAAGTCGTGATTGTAGTCGCCGGCATGGAGGGCGCCCTGGCGAGTGTGATCGGAGGTCTGATAGATAAACCTGTGATTGCCGTGCCCACCAGTATCGGTTATGGCGCAAGTTTCGGAGGCCTGGCTGCGCTTCTTGCCATGCTTAACAGTTGTGCAGGCGGAGTTGCTGTCGTTAATATCGACAATGGGTTCGGTGCAGGCTGCATGGCAAACACTATAAATAAACTGAAATGAAATTTTTCGGAAAGCAGGACCTGTCTTTGAAAGCGGGTTTCCCTCAAGACTGGGCCGGTGCGGCCGTTTCAGGGGGCTTCCCGGTAAATGAATGCAAAAGCTCATCGATTTTCTGATTTGCAGGCATGAGATTTACCCGGCTCGGATTTGTTTTTCGACCATGCATCGTCTCGTGAAGCTGTTCCGGCAAACTCGCGCGCGGCAGTTCAAGCAATGCCGGGACTGTAGTTTGCTGTCGACGATGATACCCGAAAAAACAGCTGATTCATGATCAAAATCTCATGCCTCTCAATGGCAGGGAGTTGGTAAATCAATATTTCGCCGGCTTCACTTACTTTCGATTGATGATCGCGGCCGGCATGAGAAGCTATGAAGAGATAGGAGAAAGTACTGCTGTGGAAAAATTCAAAAACGTGATCAGGTCGGCTATAAGTACGGGGATTTCAGATATACATATTACCGGCGGACATTCGACAGTATGCAGAATCAACGGCCAGATTCAACTGCAGAACAAAATTCAGTGGAGCCCCCAGGAAGTTGATACCCTGGTTAAAAAGCTTCTTTCCGGAAAACAGATACAGAAGCTGAGGGACCGGCTTTCCATAGACTACTCGGCAAGAGTGGAAAATGTGAGATTAAGGATCAATATATTCAGAACCTCGCGCGGATTGAGTATTGCAGTCAGACTGCTGCCGGGACGAGTCCCTTCGATTGATCAATTGAATCTGCATCCTTCACTTCACGAGATCAGCGAATTGAATTCGGGTCTGGTAATGATCTGCGGTGCCACCGGTACAGGAAAAACAACGACGATTGCAGCGATAATAGAAGAAATAAATCAAAAAAGGTCATCTCATATCATTACTCTTGAAGATCCTGTCGAGTACAGGTTCAGTTCAAAGAAATCCTTTATCCAGCAGAGGGAGATTGATACGGATACACCGTCATTTGAACGCGGCCTTCTGGATGCGCTTCGTGAGGATACAGATGTCATCATCATAGGAGAATTGCGAGAACCTCAATCTATGAGGCTCTGTCTCAATGCGGCTGAATCAGGCCACCTTGTAATTACGACACTCCATGCGACAAATGCGGAGGAGGCGGTACATCGCCTCTGCTTTTCCTTCCCGCCTCAATATCAGAATGAAATCAGGTATCAGTTGGCATCAAGTCTCTCATGGCTGATTTCGCAACGTCTCCAGTTTTATACGCCCCTGGGGATCAGAATACCGGTTCTCTCCATAGTACGCGGAACATCCTCGGTCAAATCCCTGATTCGTGATAATAAATTAAATCAGCTGGAAGGAACTGTGCAAATGAGCCGTTCTGAGGGTATGTTTACAGAAGAGCGCTACCTCAATGAATATGTGAAGCAGAGAAAAAATTTTTTCCGCCCTTCCAAAATATTTCAGGCAAGTACAGATAATGCGCAGGAAATCACGTATAAATCCCCTATCACAGAACCTCGGAAGGAATCGAACCCGGTACAGCCGAAAATGAGAAGTTCAGACCTCGCGTTCGTTCGTTCTTATCCTGCAGAAGAAGGTGCCGGCGACGGCTATATATCGATTGAACAACCTGAATCAATGGAAGATCTTATGAAGCAGCTGGATTTATCCGATTACGAATGATGTGGGCCGTATACGAGCCCACAGCTGCCTGAGATTGCCTGCCGCAGCCGCTTCCGCCCGGCAATTCACTGGAGTAACGTGCCCGCATCACTTTGTTTGACATTGGTATTACAAAGTATTATTATTGTCGAATATACTGGAGGATAATATGAAAAAAAAACAAGAAACAGTAACATTTAAAGTTGATGAAGATTTAATGAAAATAATGAAAAATCTTCAAAATAGATCCGAATTCATAAGAAAGGCTATAATAGGTGCTTTAGGTGCAGTCTGTCCATTGTGCGGCGGCAGTGGAATTCTCACACCGAATCAGCGCCGGCATTGGAATGAATTCGCCGCAGCTCACTCTGTCGAGCTATGCAATCATTGCAAAGAGGCCCATCTTGTCTGTGCGAGAGAGCATTAAATACAAAGAAGTAAAGAATATGAAAGGATTCATGCGACTGATATTTTCAGTGCTGGTTGTCTTTTTTTCGATAAAAGGGCATGGGTGCGCGGGGGAAATTCAGGTTTTCGTCAGCATCCTTCCTCAGAAGTATTTTGTCGAGAGGATAGGGGAACCCTTCGTGAAGGTTGATGTTTTGGTCGAACCGGGTGATTCCCCGGCTACATACGATCCAACAATGAAACAATTAACAGCTTTGGGAAAGGCAGATATTTATTTTCGCATCGGTGTTCCTTTTGAAAATAAATTAATTGAAAAGATATCAGCAGTATGTCCTGATCTAAAAATAGTTGATACACGAAAAGGTGTTCCGTTGCTTCATTTTGATACGATATCTCACGGAGGTAGTTCCGATCCGCATATATGGCTTGACCCCAAACGAGTCAAACTGCAGGCAGTCACCATGTGCGAGTCTCTGAGTGCCGTCGATGGTAAAAACAAGGAACACTATGGAAGGAATCTTGCTGCTTTTCAGTCGGACCTGGACAGGTTAGATGCAAAAATATCCGCAATCCTGGGGCCCTTGAGAGGCCGACCGATATATGTTTTTCATCCCGCTTTCGGATATTTTGCGGATTCTTACGGGCTCAGGCAGATGGCCATTCAAACCGGAGGGAAGGAACCGAGCCCGAAGCAATTAGCGAGACTTATTGAAAACGCAAAAAACGAGGGCGTAAAAGTGCTGTTCGTGCAGCCTCAATTTTCAAGCCGCTGTGCGGAAACCATTGCCCGTCAAATCGGAGGGAACATTGTTCCTCTGGATTCTTTGCCGCAGGATTATGAAAAAAATCTCGAGGAAATGGCGATAGTAATCAAAAAGGGTTTTGAAACATCTCAAACCCGATAAAGGATAAAGAAGAGGTTCATGAATCAGGAAGTAAATAGACAAGATAAAGTCGTAGAGCTTACGAATGTGTACTTTTCATACGGTAAGGTGCCTGTTCTTGAAAATGTGAATCTGACGGTATCGGATGAAGATTTCCTTTCAATCGTAGGCCCGAATGCGGGTGGAAAAACAACATTGCTGAAATTGATGATGGGGTTATTATCCCCGCAAAATGGCACTGTCCGGCTGTTCGGAGACAGACCGGACAAAACACGGTTTCGCATTGGATATATGCCTCAGAATGCCGAGCTCGACTTCGCCTTTCCGGTTACTGTCATGGATGTAGTGATGATGGGTCTTTTGGGAAAAAAAACGAAACAGGGATTGTCCAAAAGATTTGAAAAGACTCGAGCCCGTGAGATGCTTGATTTGCTGGAAATTGGCAGTGTGCATAATCGGCCTTTTTCCGCTCTTTCGGGAGGGCAGCGTCAGAGGGTTTTAATCGCACGGGCTCTTGCAGTTGATCCTGAGCTTTTGATACTGGATGAACCTACTTCAAATGTCGATGCTGCCATAGGAAGAGAACTGTTCGAAATTTTGAGCGAGTTAAACAAGAGGATACCGGTCATTGTGGTCACTCACGATATCGGGTTTGTTTCCTATTACGTAAAAAATGTGGCGTGTGTGAACCGGAAGGTGGCAGTGCACCCTACAAGCGGAATAACGGGAGAAATCATAAGCGAGATCTATGGATCGGAAGTTCGTATGGTGCGCCATGACGAAACGGGACACGGGAGAGCCGCGAGTGTGTGAATTCTGGAATGATATTCAGCAGCACAATTTTCTTCAATCTGCGCTTATGGCAGGAATCCTTTCAAGTATCGCCTGCGGGGTAATAGGAAGTTATGTAGTTACCCGGAGAATTACTTACATTGCAGGCAGTATCGCACACAGCGTACTGGCCGGCCTTGGGGCGGCCCGCTACTTTCAGGTTGTATATCAGTGGGAATGGTTCACTCCTTTCTATGGAGCATTGTGTGCGGCTCTGGTGTCAGCAATAATAATCGGATTTGTAAGCATCTATGCAAAAGAGAGGGAAGATACGGTAATCGGTGCCGTGTGGGCGGTAGGCATGGCCGCAGGCGTGCTATTCATATTCAAAACTCCGGGCTACAATGAAGATATAATGAGTTATCTGTTCGGCAATATTCTAATGGTCTCGACTGAAGACCTTCTGCGTATTACGGGGCTTGATCTTCTCCTAGTGATATTGGGAATAATATTTTACAAGCGTTTTCTGGCTGTCTGCTTCGATGAGGAATTTGCACGATTGCGGGGGATAAAAACCGAATTGTATTATATCTTTTTTCTTTGTCTGACTGCGATTACTGTCGTTCTGCTGGTGACAGTCGTCGGAATTGTCATGGTAATTGCCCTTCTTACGATACCAGTGGCTGTTGCAGGGCAGTTTACCAGCCGTCTCGTTACGCTTATGGTTTTTTCCGTGATCTTTACAATGATATTCACATCGGCCGGTCTCGTGCTGAGCTATGGACCGGATCTTCCGGCAGGCGCAGTTACTATTTTACTTGCTGCAACGGTGTATCTTGCAGTAGTGATACTGTCACGCGTTTTCAGAAGCAGTCGCTAAGAGAAATATACCGGATATATTTAAAAAATGTGAAATGGAAATTAAAATGGAAAGACATACAGAGGAATTCTGGAAATTTCGGCTCGAAAAAGTAAAAGAGCGTCTCGAGAAGAATAATTTTGACGTCTTTATTGCAGTCGATCTTAAAGCAGCACATTCAATTGTTATCAATACAATTATCCCCACTCTCGGTGCCAAAAAAATTTCATGGGGAGGATCGATGACAGTCAGGGAAGCGGATCTTTACACCCCTCTTAAAGACGAACGTTTCGGGTTCGAAGTGATTGACACGTTTGATAAAGATGTATCGAGAGAAATAGTGATGGAACGCAGGCGCCAGGCACTTTTGTCCGATCTCTTCATAACCGGGTCCAATGCAGTGACGGAGGATGGAAAACTCGTCAATCTGGATATGTACGGCAACCGCGTAGCCGCGATAACCTTTGGTCCCCGCAATGTAGTTATCGTGGCGGGACGGAATAAAATCGTCCCGAATCTGGGCGAGGCCATGGCACGTATCAAAAACTATTCGGCACCGGCAAATGCAATGCGGCTGGATACAAAGACTCCCTGCACATTTTCATCATTTTGCGAGGACTGCAAAAATTCAAGACGCATATGCAACACCTGGACGATTACGGAAAAATCATTTCCCCGCGGACGTATCAAAATAGTTCTTGTCAACCAGAACCTCGGCCTCTAAATCGGGGACGGGTTCATATTTCCGGCGGTTCGCCTGTTAAGCATTCAATAAAACACAACCTCCATTCAGTTTAACAGGAGCTGCAGTTTCCACATCCGCCGGCAAAGCATGCGATATCAGGTGCAAGGCCTGTTTCCATTACTTCGACTTCAAATTCAAGAGTTTTGCCCGCTAAAGGGTGATTGGCATCCATTTTGACGGTATCTTCGCCAAGATCGGATACGACAGCAGGGATGCGGTTACCCTGCTGATCGGATAGCTGAATCGTCATTCCTTCTTCGAGCTCCATATCATCAGGAACCCGGTCTAATGGAATATCGAACACCATCTCTTCTCTATATTCCCCATATGCCTCCTGAGGCGATACGGTAAACGTCTTTTTTTCGCCTTGCGTCATGCCGATTACTGCACTGTCAAATCCCTTTATGAGTTGACCTTTGCCTACTGTAAATTTAAGAGGATCCCTTCCGTAAGAGGTATCGAATACCTCTCCGCCTTCCTTGAATCTTCCGGTATAGTTTACGCTGATGGTATCTCCTTGTTTTATGGCTTCTGACATAACTTTCTCCTTTCCCGAAAATGATACTCGCTTAATACCTTTTTAAGGCTTGAACTCAAGTTGCAAGCGAGGATCATTTTTAAAAAATAAAAGACCATCTTGCGAAGCATGATGGTCTTTCTTACACCGCAAAAATTTATAATCCCGTGTTTATATCGGGGATTTTAAATTCATTCTTACTGCTAAGGTTATTACAGCTGTAAGGTTGATGTCAAGATGAATATAAATCAACTATAACGGCATGTAATTGCCAGACTGCCGGTACGCATTGAATTTGCAATTGAAACGTTTGTGCGCCGCCCCGAATCCGAATTCGGGACTATTATTAAATAATGTGTGAACTGGTAGCCGACTTCTCTATGGTATGATCATTACCTTGATTGCACCGGGATCGCTAATTTGAGTTTCGAAGGCCTCAGCAGTTTTATCGAGAGGGAACCTGTGGGTTACGAAATTTCTTGTAGTTACTTTACCGGTCTTCAGCAAATCGATCGAACCCGGAAAATTTCCACCAAGGCACCCAATGAGACTGATATTCTTATTGATAACGTTGGCAGGATCCCAGGAAAGCGGTGTTTCATAAATCCCGACCAACATCATTTTTCCACCGCCACGCAAAATTTCAATTGACTGGTCGAAAGAAATGGGAGAACCCGCACATTCCACTACTATGTCCACGCCCATATCGCCTGTTGCCGCCATTATTTCCGCGACTGTATCCTGTGTGGCCGCATCGATGACAAGGTCGGAGCCGCTTTCCCTCGCTGCTTGAAGCCGTGAAGGCCTTCGAGCACTCACGAGCACTTTTGAAACTCCCATTGATTTAAGGATCTGTATGGCACTCAGGCCTATAACACCGGCTCCCATTACCGCCACGATATCTTTTTCACGGGGCTGTGCCTTTTTTACAGAATACAACGATATAGACAGAGGCTCAACAGTAGCTGCATCTTCGAAGGTAAGCTCTTCAGGAAGCGGAAACACGTTACGTCCTTTGACTGCAGAAGGGACTGCAACGTATTCTGCCATTGCTCCAGGGAGCTGATAACCGACAAGAGCCAGAGCGGAACATCTGAATCCTTTGCCCTGTTTACACCAGAAACATTCTCCGCAGGGACGGAAGCCAACGGCAGTAACCCGCTCTCCCACCGTGATGTCAGAAACCTTCGCTCCCACTTCTGCGACTTCCCCGCTGAATTCATGGCCGAAGATTGTTCCTTCATTGCCTTCGGCTTTATAGACATGCAGGTCGGAGCCGCATACGCCACACGCCTTTACTTTAACGATTATTCCGTCGGGATCTGCAACCGGATCGGGTACACTTTCAATTCTTATATCCTTTTTTCCTCTCAATACTGCAGCTTTCATAGATTATCCTCCGCTGGTCAAAAAACAGACAGTTAATCCCCGAAAATCATCAGGTATATTGGCTCTCAGGGGTGTATACATTGGAGGGCGATATGGGATTTGAACCCATGACCTTTGGCTTCGGAGGCCAACGCTCTATCCTGCTGAGCTAATCGCCCGCACCATTAATACACTGAGGTCAAAACAATTCGCCACATCAATACTATGGCACAGTATAATATTCAAATAATTTTTTTATCTAAAAAATCAGTCCGGGAAATCAAGTTCGGATATTATACAGGCAATATGCCTGCTTTTATTCATACTATAGAAATGAAGCCCTGCCACTTCATTTCTGACAAGATCTTCTCCCTGCCGAATCGCGTACTCTATACTGTATTTTTCCACTTCTTCAGGTTTTTCGCTTACTCTTAACAACTTTTCATATAAAACTGACGGAATTTTGGTATTGCTGAGAGATAATATTTTAGGAATCTGTTTGAAATTAAAGAGCGGAAATATGCCCGCAATCACGGGAACTGCGATGCCTGTCTTCAGCACTTCGTCCCGGAAGCGATAAAAGGCGCTGTTTTCAAAAAAAAGCTGAGTAATAATAAAATCTGCTCCGGCATCTACTTTTTTCTTCAGATTTGCAATGTCAGTCGTCATATTCGGGGATTCAATGTGCACCTCGGGATATCCGGCAACACCCACTGAAAAAATACCTTCCGATTTTATGAAATCGACCAGTTCTCCGGCATTACCGAATCCCCCTTCGCATTTTACGAACATTTCCTCATTATCAGGAGGATCTCCCCGTAATGCCAATATATTTTCGATGTTACATTCGGCAAGATTAATTAAAATTTCCGAGATATCCTTTCGGGTAGATTTCACGCATGTCAGATGTGCGAGAGCCTCTCCGCCAAATTCATTTTTTATTTTTGAGGCAATTTCAACCGTTTTGTCGCGAGTTCCGCCGCCTGCTCCGTATGTAACAGATATGAAATCAGGCTTGAGCGCCAGTAATTCCTCGATAGTTACATAGAGGTTTTCAATGTTGCCCTCCCGTTTCGGAGGAAATACTTCAAAGGAAAGGCTGAACCGGTTTTCTTCCAATATATCTTTGATCTTCATAGACGTCAACCTCGTGGAAAAATCACTTAATGGCACCAGATATAAGTATTGTCAATTATTTTCTATATGCGCTGTACAGAAAAGGGCATATCAAATTCGATGACAGATACTTTGTTTTAAATTTCTCCATCCTTGTAATTGCGGGCAAACCTCTTGTAATTGGGTGATGAAGCTGCTACACTCACATTCAAAAAGAAAAATCGAGAACATGAAAAAGATCCTCATCCTCTTTTCGTTTTTCATAATTTTTTTACTCTGTCTTTTTCTCAATAGCGGCCCGGTATCTGCCGCCGATATTTTGAATATCCGGCACTGGACAGCACCGGATCACACAAGGATCGTTGTCGATACGAGTGACGAGGCACGATTTGAGGTAAGGAAAGAACAGGGAAAGATCACTGTCGACTTTTCCGAGGCGGTGCTGCTTCCCGAGGTGGCGGCCGAGTATGTTCTTGACAAGCCCGCGGTAACCAGAGTGTGCATTACTGCATTATCGGGTGATCGGGTCCGGATCGAGATATTTACCGCTGCGAGTGTTGAACCCGATGTGTTTACCTTGGGCAGAATCCTTGACAAACCACACCGGGTCGTCATCGACGTAAATATTCCTGAAACGGCACAAAAGGAAACAGTCGAACCATCAGATAAAAAAACAATCGTTGTCATCGATCCCGGCCATGGCGGGGAAGATCCGGGAGCCATCGGGCGTCATGGCACAAAGGAAAAGGATATCGTGTTGAGGATATCCAAAGTTCTCCGCGATATGCTGGTTCAGCGCGGGTATAAAGTGCTGCTTACGCGTGAGGGTGATTACTATGTATCGTTCAAGAAACGGCTGCAGATTGCAAGAGATTGCAATGCGGATCTTTTCCTCAGCATACATGCAGATGCCTGTATGAAAAGGTCGGTGAAAGGCGCTTCAGTGTACTGCTTGTCCACAAAAAGGGCAAGCAGTGAAGCGGCACAAATTCTTGCTGCAAGTCAAAACTTGTCGGATATAATCGGTGGTGTGCCCAACAGTCAGAACAATGATGAAACGGATCCTGTGATTCTCAATATGCTCCAGACAGAAACGCTTAATCAGGCGAAATCTTTTGGTATGATGACCCTTTCAAAAATAAGAAGAATAAATCAGTTGAAGTTTGAGACGGTACAGGAAGCTCCATTCAGAGTCCTCAAATTGCCTGAAGTGACTTCAATATTGATAGAAACAGCCTATCTTTCAAATACAAGAGAAGAATTGCTTCTGAAAAGCAATGCCTATCAAAAGGATATTGCCTGGGCAATAACCGCTGCTGTAACGGAATATCTTCCTCTATCCTCTTTGGCCGAATTCCTGGAGATAGACCGTGCCTATGAACCTTTGTCAAAAAGGGCGTTTCAGAAGAGAGTTCCTCTGTTGTACAGGGTAAAGAAAGGGGACAGGCTGGAAGAGATTGCACAGCGTTTCGATACGACAATTGAAATGGTAATGGAACAAAATAACCTCAAATCAAAAAATTTGATTTATGCCGGACAAGAATTGGCGATCGGGAAAACAGTGATTTCCGAACCTTCAAAGTCGGTCCATTTGGTCAAAAAAGGCGAAACGCTCAGTTCAATTGCCAGGAAGTATGATATTGCAGTCGAAGCTTTAATTAAAATGAATGACATTACATCCGAAGACAGAATATATGTTGGCCAGCTGTTGAATCTTATGGAAAAATCTGTGGATACAAACGGAAACGGCGAAAACAGGATTTCGAACGTAGTATATGTAGTCAAAAGAGGTGATCGGCTGGCCGATATTGCAAAAGAATTTGATGCGACCGTGAATGATTTGATAAAGGTCAATAATCTTGAGTCGAAGAACAAAATATACGTTGGACAGGAACTTGTTATCCGAAAAACCGAAATTGCGGAACTGCGAGATCATTATGTACCATCATCTTCACAGAATAAAGAAGTGAAGGTATCTGAGAGACGAGCCGTAAAAGACAAAACCTACGTAGTGAAAAGGGGCGACCGTCTCGATGAAATAGCTAAGCGCTACGGGGCAAGTACAGACTATCTAATGAAGATAAACAAGTTGAAATCCAGGGATCTTATCTATATAGGGCAGAAGCTCTCAATTGCAGATGGCTCGTCAGATGGAGATTTTTCGTCACAAGGTAAGAAAGAAATCTATATTGTGCGCAAAGGGGATACGGTAGAAGATATTGCGAAGCGGTTTGGTACCACCGCAGAAGAGCTGGTTTCATCTAACAGTCTCAAGTCGAGAAATTTGATCTTTACCGGACAACAGCTAAAAATTCCGTAAATAAATGCAAAAATGCATTACCGCGCTGCGTCAGAAAATCAAATGCGCCCGACGATCTTCACCTTCAAAGAAGATGGAACATGGAGGCTTATTCCCACCTTGTCTTGACAGGTTTCCTGTCTACAGAGGTGCGGAACTTGAGAAGAGGATATCCTAAAATAAGCACACTGTAGACCTTATGACCGACTGGCAGCCCAAGATTGTCCCGAATCTCTTGAGAGCCCCGGAATGCCGCTTCAAAAAGACCTATGTAGCACGATTCCAATCCCATATTTCTGGCAGTGAGAGCCATGGTATGAGCGGCAATAACGCAATTATCCTTTGGTGTGCTGGTAAGGACAGGTGAGTGGAAGATAATGACAGCCGGCGCTCGATGAAATATGGGATCGAGGCCTGAATCCCTCGCTTCCACCAGCCGTTTCCGGTAATCGTATACCGAAAGCATTAATTGAAGGTCTTCTGGAATTTCTTTTCCTTCCGACTCCATCTTCCTGACTTTTTTTTCCACTTCGTCGAGCGTAAATCTGAAAAAGTCGATAGTCAAACTCGATAATAACTCTATACGTTCCTTGTTTTCAATTACAAGAATTTCAACTGTCTGGACATTACTCCCGGTTGGAGCCCATCGGCAGATATCGATCAGTATTTCCATATCGGTTCTGGGAATTTGCGTCTTTTCAAAATGGCGATGGCTTCGCCTCTGCTTTATAAATTGAAGAAAATCATTCAATGCGAACACAACATCCTTTTTGAACGGAACAAAACTTTTCATACTCATTTGCGAATGGGTAACCGCACTTGCCGGGCACAAGGAAATGCAATGACCGCAGAGGTTACAGGTATTTTCATTTGCAGTGACTATAATCCTGTCATCAAATCTTGAAAAGCAGCGCGGACATCGTTTTACGCATAATCCGCATGAATTACAGATATTTCTGTCAATTTCAATCCAGTTCACTTTTATGCCACCTCCGGTAACTTCTAAATTTGACTTCAATTAAACGTCTGCTTTTCAAAAAAGGTGCAGTGCGGCAGACTTGAATGAAAACACAATATTCATTCCTTCTCTCAGACCAAGCTCTATGAGTGAACGCTTTGTTAATGTTGCCTTGAAAAGATTTTTTCCGGATTCTATCCATATTTCATAATAAAGACCCTGGTCTATTAATCCTGTTATCATACCATTAAAGGAATTTCTCATGCTTGAACTGAGTTTTTCTTTACTTACTACAATATCTTCAGGACGGACTGCAAGGTATTTGCAATTATTCGGCGAAACATCTCCCAGATCTATGGTAAGACCATTGATACGGGCTTCCCTTCCATCGAAATTCACGGCGAAGAAATTCTTCATGCCCACGAAATCGGCCACAAAGGTTGAAGAGGGTTTTCGAAAAATTTCCTCCACTGTCCCTTCCTGTTCGATCCGCCCGTTGTTCATTATCGCCGCCCGATCAGCCAGAGAGAGGGCTTCGGCGAAATCGTGCGTCACCATCAGAAATGTCGTATCGGAATTTTTGTGAAGACTTTTGAGGTTCTCCCGAATTTCTTCCCTGAAGCGCGGATCGAGGGCGGACAGCGGTTCATCAAGCAAAAGCACCAGCGGTTCGATCATCAGTGCCCTGGCCAAGGCGACGCGCTGATTTTCCCCGCCGCTTAAATTAGTGGCAAGCCGATTGAGAAGATGAGAGAGGTTCAGTTCGGATACCAGCCGTTCAAACTTGCCTTTAGCATCACTTTTTTTTATTTTATGATAACGAAGCCCGTAAACTATGTTCTCCCTTACGGTCATGTGCGGGAACAGCGAATAATCCTGGTATACAATACCTACCTCCCGCCTTTCGGGAGCAAGAGCAGTCACTTCTTTTACGCCAATACGGATAGAACCTTGATCAACGGCGATAAGCCCCGCGATCGCCTCCAGCAGCACTGTTTTTCCGGCCCCGGTGGGGCCCATGAGAACGAAAAACTCGTTTCTGCCGATGGAAATGTTGATATCCTGAAGATAAAATTCGCCAAGGCGTACGGTAAGGTTCCTTGTTTCGATCATGACGGCTTTCCTGTTCTCAACGTGAGTATCCTGAGCACAAGAAAGAGAATCAGACAGATCGACACCAGCCAGACCGCCACCGGCTGCGAGTACTTGAGGCCGTATCCTTCGAAGCGTTCATATATCATGACCGGAGCGATCATCGGGTGATAGGCGACGACCACCACGGCGCCGAATTCGCTGATTGCGCGGGCGCTGCACATGATGATGCCGATAAGCATGCTCCTCCAGGCAAGGGGAAAGGTGACCCTGAAGAAGGTGGAAAACATGGAGGCGCCCAGGCTTCTCGATACGTTTTCCAGACGGGGTGAAATGGCTTCAAAGCCGTTTTTTACGGCATTGACGTAAAAGGGGAGCCCCACGAACGTCAATACCGTGACGATGCCGGTTACACTTCCCATAATGCGGATTCCGAGATCGCTCATCAACTGTCCTATCCAGTGATTTTTGCCTGCCACGCTAAGAATGGCGATACCGACCACCGGATGAGGAATCACGATGGGAAGGTCGATAATACTTTCAACCAGTCGTTTTCCGGCAAATTGAGTGCGGGCAAGAACATAGGCCAGGGGCGTACCGAAAACAAAAGAAATGAGAGCGGCCAATCCTGCTGTGTAAATGCTCAGCCAGATCGACCGCATGACGTCCCGGTCTTTCAAGGTTGCTTTAAGCATGGAAAATGAAGGCGCCGTCAGCATTTCCATAAGCGGCAGCAGAATAAACACCATGACAATGATACCGCATGAGATGTTAATCCAGAAAAAGGGCTCCTTTACCTTCATTTAAACCGCGACATCTCCTAATTTTTGATTTCGACCAGTTTCTGCAGCGATGCAGGCAGCATCGCTTTCATTTCGGCTGAAGGCACACGGCAGGGAATGAAAGGCGGCTGTCCCATATCCTTGAGTATCTTCAACCCGCCCTCGGGATCAAGTAAGTATTCCAAAAAGGCGATTGCCGCTTCCCGGTTGGGGGCATCTTTTATTATGGTAACCCCGTAAGTGCAGGATTGACCCTTGATTTCCATGAAGGTTCCCGGTTCTTTCCCGGTCACCTTTACAACGGCCTTTTCATAGAGATCGTCAAACTTGTAATTACCGAGATTTATTTCGTCCGGAAGACTTATATATCGCAGATTATGCTGTACCGCCACCGAAAGATATTCCCAGGCATAGTCCATATTTCCCGTCTGAAGAAGCGAGATCAATTCAACCGATTTGGGACGTATATTTGCCTGAGGACGATTCGCGATCACCGCTTCATACAAGCCCGGTTTTTTGTAGTACATTTCAGCCAGCTGGAGAACCATAAGAGACCGGTACCCGCAGGGGTCGAGATTGGGATCGGAATGTCCCCACACCACATCCTTTTTCTGAAGAACGTCATACCAGTTTTCTGCATTGACCCGGTCGGCGTATTTGCTCATGTCGGTGTAGCAGAGAACGAGCTGGTTTGTGGCGAAACGGATATTCCAGTCGGCATAGGCAGGGATCAGGAGTTTGCCTATTACTTTGTAATCGGCTGAAGCCATCAGATCGCAGGGTTTTTTGAGATCGGATATTTTCCTGGCGCATTTCTGACTGCCGGCCGCTTCGCGGAGAACATCGACCTTGGGATATTTCGTTTCAAAAGCTTTTTCCATTGCCGCAAAGGGAACGGAGAGACTGCCTGCGTGAAAGAAAACCAGCTTGCCGGCGGGTTCAGCCGATGCAAGAGAAGACACTAAAAATAAAACGATAGTACTGATGGCTAAATACAAAATAGTTGACTTTTTTTTCATTTTACATCTCCTTTCGACGAAATGTTTTTTGTTGTGAATTGAAAAAAGCAGCTCATATACGAAGTTGGAATCGGGGAAATATTCTTGCAGTTTTAACGAAGCATAATGGTGATAATGAGTCATTTTAAGTTAGTAATTATGATTCGAAGTAATGAAATGGTGATACTTGATATGGTTGTTGTTGTCAATAAAAATGAAAAATGCGAAGTCTGGAAAAATTTAGAATCAGTGTGGATCTTGCAATGACAGCTTTGCACAGACAAAAAACGAGGTAAAAACACATTGACAACAGCTCTTTTCTCGTTCATCATAGAAACAATTTCATCGTGCGTGATTTTTTTGCGTGTCTTTCCGTGTTTTTAAAGAAAGTACGGAAAGTTCTTTTGAAATTTCATTCCCACTTCATTTCGAATCTTTCAGGTGGTTTCGCAAGTAGCCGGGTGCATATTTATCAAAGGTCGCGTCCGAACGGATCCTCAAATCTTGTAATTATCTTTTCTGAAGGTGCAGTTGTTTCAGGTCCGTGAAACAGGTGCAAAGAGAGAAGATCTTTGTATCTTCTCTATGTCCTGCGTTTCCTCGATTCATTATGACAAAAATAAATGAACTTCTAAGTGAAAAAAAGAAAGGAGAATTGTCATGAATGAAAGCGTGTACAAAATCATAGAGCTTGTAGGGACGAGCAATGTTTCCTGGGAAGAGGCAGCAAAAAAAGCTGTCGAGACCGCGGGGAGCACGTTGCGTGATTTGAGAATAGCCGAAGTTACCAAACTGGATATGACACTTGAAGAAGGCAAGATTAAAAACTACCGGGCAAGAGTTAATGTATCATTCAGGTTAGAAGATTGATGATTTGCTGAAACGCTCCTCATGT
>Ga0172382_10004596_pt1 | contig 21078 bp, 11 predicted proteins | sample Leawel138RmetaG_FD_122245 | JGI IMG/M metagenome (GOLD analysis project Ga0172382, IMG submission 122245) | Leachate microbial communities from a municipal landfill in Southern Ontario, Canada - Leachate well 138R metaG | ecosystem: Engineered > Solid waste > Landfill > Unclassified | place... | reverse complement strand
TGCCAACAAGGGCAATGCACAGGACTAATAGTAATGCTAACTCTCTCCTCGTTATCATCCCTCCTGTACGTAATAATTCAACTATCTAATATTAAAAACTTTACAATAAGAGATATTTTGAAATCCGGAAGGGGGGTTCGCCACTGACCAGCATCTTCAGCCACCATCACCGTCGAAGCCAGATCCAAGATACCCTCCGGGGCCATAAATCACCAATCCGCCTAGTGAAAATACTAACCAGAAACGCTAACATTTTGTAGTTTCGATCCTCATTACATATTTTAACGTCAGAAATTATAAAAATTCAAACGTAACCTTGGACCTACAAGGGAACGGGTGGGGATTTATAAATTGAGCTGTCGTCAACCTTGAAACGAAGCAGGATCACCAAATCGTAACTCCCATGCGGATGTGGAGCTGGTTCCGTGACGGTAGTGTGACGATAGGGTGACGGTTCCGTTTAGTACCGTCACGCTCAAAATCAGTACCCTCCGACGTATCTGTGACGGTGTGACGGTTGTGGCGGTCATTTCCCTTATCTTCTCACACGCCTCCGCTTTCCTCTACATACTCACTCTTGCTCTTCTCTTTCCCTTGTTAGATTTGCGCTTGTAAGTACCGTCACAACCGTCACACCGTCACAACACAGCCAGAGAATAGCGATTTTGGATGTGACGGTACGGAACTGAATCGTCACGACCGTCACAAGTATCGTCACGCAAGAGCTGGAATCGTCGCTGGAGATGCGCGCAAAACCTCATCTGGAAAACCAACTAATCAAGATATTTATTATGTAATAAATATATTGGCAGACTGAGGTCTGATCCATCGCTGAAGAACGTGAGAGAAGATCAAAAAGTGGGTTGAACAAAAACAAGCATCAAGCAACTCTTATTTGATCGCGGCGCAATCGCGGACAGTTCCCCTATAGAAGGGTATTGTCCGTGATCACGCCGAGATAAACGCAATAGAATCTAAATTAGAAAAAGTTGTTATACATACACACATTACTCGATCGCCAGAACGACTCAGCTTGTCGCAGTTGTATCCGCAGAGCAAGAGGAGTGGTCATTAGCCGATGAGAGCGAAAAGGAGACGGCACAGCGGCTCACTGAAGGTATCTTGCTCCGAGGAAAATGGAACTTCCGCCGCCTCTGGTTGCTTGCATCTCAAAGAGTAGCACGTAGCCGTGATCTCCGGTTACCACCAATCTACGACCTCATCCAATGATGGCCTTGACAAATTATAGTCGGAATAACGGGCTATGGATTGCGCATTTGAGCCGAGGCTGCATTATATTTGAATTTAAATTTTAATTAGCGTCGACGTGGCCACTCTAGCCGAAAAGCGTTAGCGAGGTTTGCGGGGGAAGGGATTTGAGAGAGTATCATAATCTGGGAATAGAATTGACAAGCTTCCAGAGGTCTGACAAATGGTGTTATGAGGATATTTCCGTCATAAGCCCTCAATCCTCCCGCAATTTCCCGCTGGTTTGGGCCCACTCCTGGGAAAGCCACGGCGTGGAGACTGCTCTCCCAATCTCTTCCGCAAGGGCCTTGGCTTCTTCGTGGGTCATTTCTCCGCCTCGACTGGCCACGGCCTCCTGCAGCATAAGGATCAACTCATCTGGCATCCTGACCGCAAGGGATATCACATCCTACAGTCCCCAATAAGCAAGGATATTCAGCTAGCATGGGGAATCCTAGAACTGCTCTAATCAGGGGAAGGAGGAAATGACCGATATCGTGGACTATTCGGATATAAAACCAAACATGATCTTGCGTGGGCCAATATTTCCCGAACCGGTTCAGGTTATTACGGCTATTCCAATGGGAGAAGCAATCAAGCTAATTGGAAAAGGATTGAACACCGGCAAGCTTCATGATCCGATATTAAATACAGAGCAGCTAGCTACATTAGAGTCTACTCCAGAAGAGGAACCTTTCGATGGCGATGCTAGAAATTTTCGGCTTGGCATTGAAGCCATGCGATTGGCCCTAGCCTACGAATATGATCCATATTTCACATTATCCATTGCCAGAGTAGATCCACTACCTCATCAGCTGGAAGCCGTCTACGACTATTTCCTGAAGCTTCCTCGCATACGCTTCCTCTTGGCAGACGATCCCGGAGCGGGCAAAACCATCATGGCCGGTCTACTAATCAAGGAATTGAAGATCCGTGGCCTGATCACGCGTATCCTCATCGTTTCTCCTGCTAACCTGACATTCCAGTGGCAGCGTGAGATGCAGGACAAGTTCAGAGAACATTTCGAAGTATTGAGAAGCGACATTCTTAGAGCCAACTACGGCTCCAATCCCTGGCAAGAAAGAAACCAGATCGTGACTTCGATGCCATGGGTCTCCATAATCGAAGATGCTAAAGAGAGCCTTCTGCGCAGCCACTGGGATCTTATCGTAGTAGACGAAGCCCATAAAATGAGTGCGCATAGCCAGGATCACAAGACTTTGGCTTACCAGTTAGGTGAAGCGCTCTCCGACAGAACCGACCACTTCCTGCTGATGACTGCAACGCCTCATAAAGGTGACCCGGCCAACTTCAGCCTTTTCTTGCGACTTCTGGACAAGGATGTCTATGCTGATATAAAGAGCCTTAAAGAGGCGATGAGGCGGCACGAGGCCCCTTTCTATCTTCGCAGAGTGAAAGAGGCGATGGTGACCTTTCCAGATCCAGACACGGGTAAGGCCAAGAGTCTTTTCACCAGACGGCTAGTCAAGACTATTGAATTTGAAATCGACAGTGACGAATGGGATTTATACAACTCCCTGACAGAATATGTTCAGGAGCAGTCAATTAAAGCCGCACAGGACGACTCAGCTCGTGGCCGTGCCCTCGGTTTCACCATGGCCATGCTGCAAAGAAGGTTTGCTTCCAGCATCTATGCCCTCCGGCGCAGTCTGGAGCGGATCAAGGACAAGCGAGAAAAGGTACTCAAAGATCCAGAGGGTTATCGTCAGCTGCAGAAACTCAAGAAAGTGCCTGAGGATTATGATGAATTGCCCGAGGCCGAGCAGCAAGAGATACTCGATGACCTGGAGAGCGTTGTAGCCTCCGTAGATCCAGATGCCCTAAAAGAGGAAATATTCCAGCTTGGCAAGCTAATCGATCTAGCTCGGCTTCTGGAGCAGCGGGAAGTTGAATCTAAGCTACGCAAGTTGAAAGACGTACTGACAGAGCAGGGTGTCTTCAAGGACCCGAAGATGAAGCTGCTCCTATTTACAGAACATAAGGACACTCTTGACTACCTGGCAGGAGATGGAAAAGATGGGCGGCCTCTGGGCAAGCTGAGAGAATGGGGCTTGTCCCTCACCCAGATCCACGGCGGCATGAAGATAGGCGATCGGGACACTCCCGGCACAAGAATAAATGCAGAACGGGTATTCAAGGAGGAGTGCCAGGTCATGGCGGCCACCGAGGCCGCCGGAGAGGGCATTAACCTGCAGTTCTGCTGGTTCATGATCAACTACGACATACCCTGGAACCCTATGAGGCTGGAGCAGCGGATGGGTCGTATCCACAGGTATGGCCAGGAAAAGGACTGCCTGATCTTAAATTTCGTATCGACCAAGACACGTGAAGGTCGGGTGCTCCAGAAACTCTTCGAAAGGATCAAGCAGATCGAGAAAGACCTTGACCCCCAAAACACGGGTAAGGTGTTCAACGTCTTAGGCGATATCCTTCCCGCTAACCAGCTTGAGCGGATGCTGCGGGATATGTACGCCAACATCACCTCGGAAGATGCTATCAAGAGCCGCATTGTCGAAGAAGTGGATATAGACCGCTTCCGCCAGATCACCGAGCACACTCTTGAGGGTCTAGCAAAGAAGGAGCTGAACTTATCTGCTATCATCGGTAAATCAGAGGAGGCCAAGGAGAGGCGTCTCGTTCCAGAGGTGATAGAGGACTTCTTCCTCAAGGCTGCGCCTTTGACCGGCATAACCCTGAAAGAATCGAAGCAAAACCCGCATTTCTACAGACTTGGCGGAAAGGTTCCCAGACACCTCTGGCCAATAGGCGAGGAGCAAGAAGGGCAGTATGGCATGCTGGGCAAGGAATACAAGCAGATAGTCTTTGATAAGGCGCTGCTGGCCAAAGACTCGACAATGGAATGGGTGACACCCGGCCATCCACTATTCGAGGCAGTCAGGGTATATGCATTGCGTAAAGTGGAGGCTGATCTGAGAAATGGAGCAATCTTCTTTGACCTTTACAGCAAAGAACCTTCGAGGTTAGATGTGTACTCCGCGGCGGTTAAGGATGGCCGTGGTAACGTCATACATCGACGCATATTCGTGGTCCAGACGGATATGGCCGGCACCATTACCATCCGGCAGCCTACTATCTTCCTGGATCTGATACCCTCAACGATTCAAGTCACACCTCCGGATGGAAATAGCTTGCCAGAACGCGATCAGGTAGAACAGTCCTTGTTTAGTATGGCGCTCTCGCCTTTCCTGCAAGAGATAAATGCCCAAAGGACAAAGGAGATAGAAACTATCGAGCGCCATATGGAGATCAGCCTCAACGAGCTGATCATCAGGCAGAACCTGATCCTGAGTGAGCTAATTGAGAAGCAGCAAGCGGGAGAGACGGCGCAGCCCATTGCGGCAAGCATGAAATCGACTGAGGATCGCCTGGACGATCTAAATGAAAGGCTTGAGCGGCGCAGAAGAGAGCTAAAGCAGGAGCACAATCTCACCATCTCTGACATCCAGCATCATGGCAGGGCCTGGGTTCTGCCTCATCCGGATAGGAAATCTCCGGGAATGGTCCAAATGGTCCAGGATGAGGAGATAGAGAAGATAGCTGTTCAGGCAGTCATAGCTCATGAGGAAGCACGGGGCTGGAAGGTGCAGAGCGTGGAGCAGGATAGCCGGGGTTTTGATCTGATATCAAGGAAACCTCATCCGGAAGATCCGCAGACTGCGGTAGAGGTTAGGTTCATCGAGGTGAAGGGGCGAGCCGGGGTGGGCGAGATAGCCCTGACATCCAATGAATACAGGACTGCTGATAGGCTAAAGAAGGACTACTGGCTTTATGTGGTCTACAACTGCTCTTCAAAGCCCGATATACATCCTATCCAGGACCCGAGCCGCCTGGGATGGGAGCCGCTGGTGAAGATAGAGCACTATCATTTGGGTGCTGAGAGTATCCTTAAGGCAAATTAGGTTGGAGAGAATTGTGGGCAGTCCATGGATCGTGACTCAAAGCCATTAAGTCATGAGGCAAAAGATGGGATGGAATGATCACTTTCGCAGTGCACATGGCAAACAAACTTATTTTGTAAACACTTGGGTAATGTAGCGAGGGAACGATTGCCCTCTCGCCGGAGGGGTTATGACAAATCAACGGGAGATACGAGATCCAATTCACAATTTCATAAGGCTTGATCCGAGCGAGATCAAAGCTCTGGATTCAGCCCCGTTTCAGCGTCTGCGGAATATACATCAGCTTGCTCTCACTTATCTTCTGTATCCGGGAGCAACACATCGGCGGTTTGAGCACTCTCTTGGAGTGATGGAGCTCGCGGGCAGAGTCTATGATGTGGTTACAGATCAGTCCAATGTAAAACACGACTCAGTTAAAGATGTAATACCATACGATCTCATAAAATACTGGAGGCGGACCCTTCGAATGGCAGCGCTATGTCACGACCTTGGACATCTGCCGTTCTCTCATGCTGCGGAAAGCCATTTGCTCCCTGATGGATGGAACCACGAACTCCTCACTATGCAGTTCATCAGAAGTAGTGAGATGAAATCGATATGGGATTCTCTTAAAGTGAATCCCGAGGATGTCGCAAAACTTGCGGTAGGTCCTGAGCACTACAAAGATAGGAGTTTAAGCGATTGGGAAGCGATACTCACTGAGATAATTGTTGGCGGCGCATTTGGCGTAGATCGGATCGACTATTTGTTGCGGGATTCTTACCATATAGGAGTTGCCTACGGAAAATTTGACCATTACAGGCTGATAGATACCCTTAGAATCCTGCCCAGGGAATATAGAAGTTCCGAGGAGGAACCGGGCTCCCTGGAGCCTACCCTTGGGGTGGAAGAAGGAGGACTTCATTCTGCGGAATCATTGCTGCTGGCAAGATATTTCATGTTCTCTCAGGTTTACTGCCATCATGTACGCGGATATACGATATTCATCTGATGGATTTTCTGCAAGCATGGCTGCCAGGTGGGCAGTTCTCCACAAACGCAGAAGATTTGCTCAGAATAACAGATAACGAGGTTACCTCGGAGCTTTTAGCGGCGGCAAGGGACGCTTTACATCCAGCCCATGTTCATGCCAAGCGAATTGTTGGAAGGGAGCACTTCCGACTTTTATACCAGAGAAATCCGGAGGATCAAGAGATGAATCGAAGATCGAGCCAGAGGATCTTTAATGCCGCATGTGATCGTTTTGGCGACTCTGAAGTCAGATATGACAGTTATCGCCAGAAGAGTGGCGGTCTGGACTTTCCGGTACTTGTGAGGGATAAACGTATTACGTCGTCTTTGTCTTTATCGGATACTCTGGCAAGAGTTCCTGTTGTGGCCACCGATTATGTATTCGTAAGCCTTGAATGTCGCAAGAAGGCAGATATCTGGCTAAAGGAGAACCGAAAAGAAATTATTGCTTCAAAGGGAGATGAGGATGAATGATGAAGAAGTCGCAGCGCGATGCTGTATTGCTTTCGCTGGTCAGAGAGATGATCGCAAGAGGTAGCTGGTGCGGGGAGACTCATATCCAGAAAGCTGCCTATTTCCTCCAGGCGCTGCTTGAAGTCCCTCTGGAGTTTGATTTCATACTTTACAAACATGGACCGTTCTCCTTTGATCTAAGCGGTGAGATAACGGCTCTAAGAGCAGATGCTTTGCTTCAATACCAAACCAGACCTTATCCCTATGGTCCGAGCATTGTTCCCACGGATGAAGCCCAATCGTTCCTTGAAAGCTATCCGAAAACCTTGAAGCGGTATGCCGATCAGATCAGCTTTGTCGCAGATAAGCTCGGGAATATGGGGGTTACCGATCTGGAACGCCTGGCCACCGCCCTTTATGTTACTTTGAACCAGGATGGGCAATCTGGCCGGAGGGCTGAACAGATCTCTCTCCTCAAGCCTCATATCTCTCTTGAAGAGGCTGATTTGGCGGTTCAGAGGGTGGACGAGATAATGGGCGAGGTAAGAGACCTCCACATCTCGATGTCATAAGAATCTCATGTCATTTTGGCCGCAAGGAGCAAGTAGGTTCACAGGTAGAGAATGCCTAGGACCCACCATGACCACCTACCCCAAGCGCCTCATCGAAGTAGACCTGCCCATAAAGAAGATCAGCGCCCACGCCCGCCGAGAGAAGTCCATCCGCCACGGCCACATCTCCACGCTGCACATCTGGTGGGCGCGCCGGCCTCTAGCCGCCTGCCGGGCCGTAATCTGCGCCGCTCTCTGGCCCGACCCGGCCCAGGAAGACTGCCCACAAAGATTCAGGGATGACGCTGCTGCAGCTATCAGGAAATTTCTGCAAGAACGCTATCCTTTGGAGTGGAAAGATCGAGAGGACTATCAAGAAATGGATGACCCCATGGTCCTTCGCCGCTCACTCCTGGACTTCATCGCCGATTTTGCCAACTGGGACAACTCGACCAAGAAGGAGTACCTTGAGACGGCCCGCGCCCTGACCCAGTCGGCCCATGAGGCCCTGGGAGGCGCGCCTGGCACCCGTCCGCTATTGGTGGACCCGTTCGCAGGCGGCGGCTCGATACCGCTGGAGGCGCTTCGGGTGGGGGCAGATGCCTTTGCCAGCGACCTGAATCCGGTGGCTGTGCTGCTCAACAAGGTCGTGTTGGAGTACATCCCGAAATACGGCCAAACGCTCGCCGATGAAGTTCGCAAATGGGGCGAGTGGATCAAGGTCGAGGCGCAGAAGGAGCTGGGCCAGTTCTACCCGCGGGACCCGGACGGGGCCACGCCCATCGCCTACCTCTGGGCGCGAACGGTCAACTGTGAGGGGCCGGGCTGCGGGGCGCAGGTGCCTCTCATGCGATCGCTGTGGCTAGAGAAGAATAAAAAGCGATCTGTTGCCCTCAGACTTGTGCCTCATGCTCAAAGTAAAGAAATTGGATTTGAGATCATCCGGAAAGTGGGAAGAAGTGAAATGGACAATGGCACTTCCGCAGGTGGAACTGCAACTTGCCCAATCTGTGGATTCACAACCAAGGTAGAATCAGTACGTTCTCAACTGACTGATCGTCATGGTGGGGCGAGTGATGCCAGACTGATTGCTATAGTCACCGTACGAGCAGGAGAAAACGGGCACGGTTTTAGGTTAGCGACGTCGTTTGATGAAAAAGTAGCACAATCTGCAGCAATAGAACTCCAACGCCAAGTATCGGCAAGTAATGACGTTCTACCACTTATCCCGGATGGAGCTATTAACCATCTTCGAGGCTTCTTCAATATTGTTCTTTATGGTATCACGAATTGGGGTGACCTTTTTACACCCAGACAGACTCTAACCATGACAACCTTCGCTCGGCTAATGCATGATCCTAGGCTTATTGAGGGACTCGGATCGGATCGAGAACTATCTGAGGGTGTTCGAACATGTTTAGCCTTAATTCTCGACCGAGTAGCTGTTAGATGCACCTCAAATTGCATTTGGGATGCCACTACTAAGAGCATCATGCAGGTTTTCAATCAGGGTCAATCACTGCCTGCTAGATGGGAGTTCATGGAGATGAATCCCATAATCGATCAAGGAAGCGGATGGAATACAAGCTTAGAATATACCCTAAAGGTAATTGGACATTGTCAATCCATCGATAGATGTGGAATAACAGATTTGGCCTCTGCAACAAAACATCCTCTTTCTGATGATGCTGCGAGTGCCATCATAACCGATCCACCATACTATGCTGCGGTCCCTTATGCAGATCTTTCCGATTTCTTTTACTCGTGGCTCAAACGAAGTATGATCAACTTGCATCCTGAACTTTTCCGTACAAACCTTGTTGCTAAGGATGAAGAAATTGTATCGTTATCACACCGAGCATCTATGTATCGCCAAAAAGATAATGCTTGGTTCGAACACCAAATGCAAATGGCATGTGAGCAAGGGCGCAGGGTCTGCGATCCTGCTGGCATTGGTGTCTTTGTCTTTGCCAACAAGGAAACGTCTGCATGGGAGGCGATGCTCGCAGCGCTCATAAAAGCGGGCTGGATTGTTACCGCGTCATGGCCTATCGATACGGAAAGCGGGAACAGGCTTCGAGCCAAAAATTCCGCATCTCTCGCTTCATCGATCCACCTCGTCTGCCGTCCCCGTGAAGATCCCAGCGGAGAAGTCCGTACCGATGATGTGGGCTACTGGAGCGATGTGCTGGCCGAGCTTCCCCTGCGCATCCATGCCTGGCTCCCCGGCCTGGCTGCCGAGGGCATTGTCGGAGCAGATGCCATCTTCTCCTGCCTGGGGCCCGCCCTGGAGATCTACAGCCGCTACTCGCGCGTGGAGAAGGCCAGCGGCGAGGTCGTGGCCCTCAAAGAATATCTGGAAGAAGTTTGGGCCGCTGTCTCCCGCGAGGCACTGGGCATGATCTTCGAGGGTGGGGATGGCTCGGGCTTAGAAGAGGATGCCAGGCTGACTGCCATGTGGCTCTGGACTCTATCCACAGGTGGCAATGGCGGCAGCTTTGATGATCAAGAACAAGAAGATTCCGGCGTGGAAGTGGGAATCTCTGGAAAAGGCGGCAAGATGTTGGGCTTCGTCCTGGAGTATGATGCTGCCAGAAAGATCGCCCAGGGCATGGGAGTCAAAAAACTTGAAAACTTACCCACACTGGTTGAGATAAAAGGCGACAAGGCTCGGCTTCTTCCCGTCTCAGAGCGCACACCATATCTCTTCGGACAAGGCGTCTCAAAGGTTGCCGGAAAAGGACGAAAGAAGAAAAAAGAGCAACAGACCACACTTTCCGGCGGCACCGTGGCCCAGGCCGAGACCAAGACGGGCGGGGCAGCGGGCGAACTAGGCTTACCGGCTCCCGGCTCCACCGTCCTGGATAGACTCCATCAGGCCATGCTCCTCTTCTCCAATGGCCGGAGTGATGCCCTCAAACGATTCATAGAAGAGGATATCAGCCAGGATCAGGGGCTCTGGAGCCTGGCCCAGTCGCTGTCTGCCCTATATCCGGCAGGAAGCGAGGAGCGGCGGTGGGTGGAGGGCGTCTTGACCCGGAAGAAGAGCCTGGGACTATGACCGGCGGAAAGTGGAAGGATGCCTTTTTCCCAGTAGTCAGTCGATTTGAAAAGGCAAGCCTGCTCAGAGAGTCGGCTCTGCAAGAGAATCTCACAGATTGGACGAAATACCTGACCGAGGCCGTCGTCCAGACCTGCGAGAGTATTGGCTGGCAAGCGGCGGCAAAGGGAAGTAAACTGGACACGCTACCTATTCAAAACTTTGAGTACTTATCACTGGACGTTATCGCCTTCAGCCCCGATCCTGGCGGAAAATGGCGCTATCCTCTCGCGGCCATAGAGCTGGAAAATAGCCGGGATGACGAAAGAATAGCTTACTCACTCTGGAAGGTCCTTTGTGTGAGATCAAACCTGAGGATTGTCTTTTGCTACCGCCGCCTTTCCGGCCAGGGTCAAAGCCTGATCGGCAACCTTGGTCAGGAAGTAGTAAAGGCATTGCCCATCGAGGATCGCATGAGCCTCAAAGGCGAGACCTATGTGGTTGTTGGCAGCATGAACGATTCCGCCACCTTTCCTTATGGCTTCTTCAAGTGGTGGCAGCTTGATAATAACACCGGAAACTTTAACGTGATATAATCAAATTCCATTCTTTGGGAGATTAGGATATGGCACTCACACCCTGGCATAAATCGGCGACACCGCGTGAAGACCTGCGTAAAGGCAAGCCAATGGATGCTGCGGAATTCGCTGTAAACCTTGATCGAGTCAGGGATGGCAAAGCACCCGATGATTACAAGGACCCAAAACAGTTCTTTGAGAGGACTTACCTCACCAAGAATCTGACCGCACTGGCCGCGGAGGTACAGCGCCGCTTTTCTGGCGTTAGGACGGAGACATCAGCAGTCTTCAACATGGCCACCCAGTTCGGTGGAGGAAAGACTCACGCACTAACACTGCTCTACCATCTGGCCAGAAACGGCCCCGCTGCAAATGAGTGGTCAGGTGTCAATAAGATCCTGGCCAAGGCAGGACTTGATAGTGTACCAGAGGCTGCAATAGCGGTTTTTGTAGGCACTGAATTCGACTCCTTAACTGGAAAGGGCGGCAACGGGGAGCCTCTGAGAAAGACACCCTGGGGTGAGATAGCCTTTCAGCTGAGCGGTGATCACGGTTTTGCTATAGTCGAAAAACACGATCGGCAGGAGAGGGCACCCGCTGGTGATGTAATCCGCAGCTTCTTGCCTAAAGACAGGCCTTGCCTTATCCTTATGGACGAGCTGATGAACTACATTAGCACAAATCGCAAGTCCGGCCTATCTGATCAGCTTTACAACTTCCTCCAGAACTTGACAAACGTAGCCAGCGGTGAGGAAAGAGTTGTCCTGGTTGTCTCTATTCCCGGCTCTCAGATGGAGATGAATGAGGCAGATTTCTCTGATTATAATCGCTTCAAGAAAATCATGGATAAGCACGGAAAAGCGGTTATGATCTCCGCCGAAGCAGAGACTTCTGAGATTATACGCAGGAGGCTGTTCGAGTGGGGTCCTGATGAAATATCCTCTGACGGAAAGATCCTACTTAGTACGGAAGCCAAAAAGACCTGCAAAGCTTACGCTGCCTGGGTAAAGTCCCACCGGCATCAGGTTCCAGGCTGGTTCCCGGTCGATCAGGCAGAACAAATGTTTGAGGCAACTTATCCATTTCACCCCATGGTTCTCAACGTTTTTGAGACGAAATGGCAAGCCCTTCCAAGGTTTCAGAGGACACGCGGTATTCTTCGTCTTCTGGCTCTTTGGGTATCCAAGGTCTATCAAGAAAACTATACAGGCGCTCATTCGGACGCCCTAATCGGCCTTGGCACAGCTCCTTTAGACGATCCAATTTTCCGTGCAGCCATCTTCGAGCAGCTTGGAGAGGATCTCTTGGAAGGATCAGTTACGACAGATATAGCAGGACGAAAAGAGGCCCACGCCATAAGGTTGGATAGTGAGGCCAGTACTGCTATCAAGAAGGCCCGCCTGCACCGGAAGGTGGCTACTGTCATTCTCTTTGAATCTAATGGTGGCCAGACACACGGTACCGAAGCCACTCTGCCAGAAATACGCCTGGCAGTGGCCGAGCCGGATCTGGATATCGGAAATATCGAGATCGTCTTAGATACGCTTTCCAGCCACTGTTATTACCTGGAGGCCTATGGGACAAGCTACAGGTTCGGTCTTCAGATACAGCTACCCAAGATCCATGCCGACCGTAAGGCAAGTGTCCCGAAACTGGAGATTGATGAGTGCTTGAAGAATGCGATAATTAAGGTATTCAATGAAGGCAATATCATAAAGCCGGTATTCTTCCCGGAGAAGAGCAGCGATATCCAAGATAATCCTGCTCTGGCCTTGATCGTCCTGTCTCCAGATCACCGCAGACTGGACAGCTCGACCATGGATCTTGTTGAGTCCATGACTAAAGATCATGGTACCTCCGCAAGGACGTACAAGAGTGCTTTGATCTGGACTATGGTCGATAATGATGCGAGCCTGATAAGTGAAGCTCGCAATGCTCTTGCCTGGGAGAAGATCCATGATGAAGCGGAGCAACTGCATCTCAACGAGAGGCAGAATCGAGAAGTAAATGAGAAGATCGGCAAGGCCAAACGAGACCTCAGGGAGGCTGTTTGGAGAAGCTACAAGAACCTCGCTCTTCTTGGAAAGGATAACAGGATATCCTTGATGGATCTAGGCCTGATTCATTCCAGCGCGGCCAAGACATTGGTTGACCTTTATCTTCTGCAACTGAGGCAGAAGGACATCATCACAAGCAGTATCAGCCCCAATTTCCTTGTCAAAAACTGGCCTCCGGCCTTTAGGGAATGGTCGACGAAATCTGTCCGTGATGCATTCTTTGCATCTCCTCAGTTTCCGAGACTACTGAGTCCGGATGCTGTAAGAGACGCTATCTCCAAAGGTGTATCTAATGGGATCATCGCATACGCCAGTAAATCGAAAGAAGGCAAGTATGAACCGCTCTATTCAAAGACAGGGCTATCACAAGACGATGTAGAGATATCAGATGAATGGTTCATTATTAAGGAACCAATATCTGATCCAAAATCTGGACCTGATGTGATAGTAGTATATCCAAGTCAAAAGACCATTAAGCCAGGGGATGAAGTCACATTTACCGCAAAAGGATTTAGTGAAGGTCAAGAAATAGAGATAGATACGCTCAATTGGAGTTCAACAGGCGGAACCATCGATGCTCTCGGTACCTTCAAAGCAGGGACAAACGAAGGCGTATTTACTGTGACTGCGAGTGCAGGCGAAGTCCAAGGATCTGGATCTATCTCCATTGTTGCGGTAGCGGGCCGTCCTCTGAATCGAATAGTCATCTCTCCTCAAGACTCAAGTATCGGACGGAATGAGATCCAGGTATTTATGGCAAAGGGATTTGATGAAAATGGCCATGAAGTGCCTTTAGATGATATTAAATGGAGCGCTATTGGCGGTACAGTCGATGATAACGGGGTCTTCCTATCCGGGCAGGAGGAGGGCATCTTTAAGGTAACTGCGACTGTGGGAGATGTCAATGGCTTAGCGCCCGTTACGGTTATAAAGCGAAATTCTCATTGGGAAGGCGAGATACCGCATCAAAAGTGGACGCAATTCTATAACAGGATCTTATCGAAGTTTGCCGTTCGCAAAGGGCTGAAGCTGGCAGTAGCTGTGGACATCTCAGATGCGACTAAGGAAGAGATCGAGGAGATGAGGATGGCTTTACGTGAGCTAGGTCTTGAGGATAATGTCGAAGGGAATTGATCAGGTTATCAGAGGCGTCAACAAAAGAATATCAGCGAAGCCCTAGCGTCTTTGCTTTCATCTCCTGGGCCTTCACCGTGGCCGCCGCCCTGTCCCTCTTTTTGGCAGATCCCAGCTAGACGTTTTTCACCTTGTCACGTTCACGCCAGCTCGCATAACAGTAAGTTTAGGTCGCCTCGTCCCTCTTATCCTCTTCGCGACGTCGCCCTTGCTGACGTCAAAGCCTCAAGTCGCGCCTAGAGAAGAATCATTGACGTGATTCACAAGATATAGGATTTGCTCCAAGGTGATGTTACCCATGTATTCTTTCCTCCTAGAGGTTAACTATAAGAGCGATAGAGCTTTCTCAAATCTTCAAAGCTAGCAAAGGATAGCAAACACACTGCCATCTTATATATATATTTAGAATGTTAGGTAGATGATTATATGACTGGCGAAATCACGGATCTTCAGATAGAGCGATGGCGCGACTTAAAGGCTGAATCCTCCTCTGATAGTGAATGGGTAAAGCATAACCTTGATCGTGATGCCAAGCGCAGAATTGCACATGAAGAGATGATTAAATTCTTAAAAGAATATTTGACTGGGGATCTGTCCACCGAGGAATTTAAGATAGAATTTGATCGTCGCACTAGAAAAGAATGGGATCTTTTTGGGCTAAAGGGCATGTCTGGAGAGATGTTCCTAAATATGCTTGTTAAGTATGTTCCAGATGCCCAAATCCTAACGGATCAGCTCAAGTTGGTCCTGCAAGTTCCCCAAAGCTTAGAACAAGGACATCAGATGATGGCGGATTTCATCAACTTCATCGATGATCTCATCAAATCCGGCCAAGTCACAAGACGTCAATTGCAGCCTTCGCGCGCTCCCTTCTTTATCAGTGCCTGGTGGCATCTACAGGATTTAGAGCGATGGCCTGTATATTATATATCCGCAAGAAACGCTCTAGAAAAAGATGGGCTATATAGTCCATCTCAAGATCTAACTGATGATTATTTCACCTTTAGAGATGCGTTCTTGGCCCTGGCTTCTAGCCTAGATCTAACTTCCTGGCAATTGGAGCATCTATGCTTTTGGTATGAAGCACATCCACTGGGTCCCAAGAACCTACCTGTCGCTCAGCCAGAAGCTGAACCAGAAATATTCAACGATTCTGCGGTCCCAACCCATACACAGGTACAATGGATACTTGCCAAAATCGGCAGAAAATTGGGTTGCCGTATCTGGATAGCAGCTAATGATCAGAACAAGGAATGGCAAGGAGAACGGCTTGGCGATTTCAGCCTAAAGGATATGCCTCATTTGGGCATGGTAGATCCCGCAGTTCAGCGCATAATTGGCCTAATAGATGTACTCTGGATAAAGGGTACTAACCAAATTGCAGGAGCTTTCGAAGTCGAACAAACGACATCTATTTACTCAGGATTATTGAGGATGTCTGACCTTGTAGTTTTAGTTCCAATCCTTAACTTCCCTCTGTATATAGTAAGCCCCAAGAGTCGCATGGAACAGGTAAAGCGTGAACTTTCCCGTCCTACTTTTCAATACTTAGAGCTACATAAGCGGTGCAGATTCTTCGCTAGCGAGGATTTACTGAGGGAAGCGGAGAACATCATGCTTTGGGCTAGTGATCCATCTGCAATAAATAGGCTGGCTTTAACTGTTGATGACGCAATGGATAACGAGAATTAGGCTGTGATATGGCGGCGCCTACACCATGACCGAGAGTCGGCGAAGCTCGAGCGCCTCCGCCTTCAGCTCCCGGGCCTTCTCCGTTGCAGTCGCCCTCACGAACACTATGCTTTCCACGACATCGACATGTTCCATCAGCTTTTCATCCTCAAGCCGCGGCCGCCGATGCTCTTGGATTGACGACCAATCAACAACTTCAATATAGTCGGTTGAGAATCTGGGAACCAGGCTAATGTGAGGAGGGATAATGAGACTTGAAGTTGCATGTCCTTATGGGGACTGCCCTATCAGGAAAGACTGATTTTTTGGCAGAAAAAATGGTAGCGGCCCATCTAGAGAATCCTTTATCTTACACATTTCTCGGACCATCAGGTGTGTTCGTAAAGGAATTCTCAGAATGGTTCGCAAGGCGTATGAACTCTTCCATCCCCAGAGGCAACTTCCTTGTCATAGATCAGTTTGCCGTCGAGCTTTTCATTAATACCCATCCTAGGATGATACATGCAGATGAGCATATTCTGAACGTCTTCGTCGCCAGCATCCTCGGATCAGCGAGCAAGAACGACCTCGACACCTTCTATCCTTTAAAGGACTCCCACAGGTTGGCCGCATTCGTCGTGGAGGCTGTAAAGGATGCCAAAGATGACGGGGAAGCTTACCTCTGGACCAGGTTCGCCAATGAAAAAGCTAGATCCTTGATGCAGTTTGTCTTGAAAGAGCTTGAAGCCCGCTATGATTCTAACCTTTTCGATACATTCGATGCTTACCGGAATATCAACAGCGCGGAACTCAAATCTCAGATAAATTCCCGATTTGGAGGTAAGCTCTTCCTCGATGGATTCACCAATCTCTCCGATGCCCAGATTATCTTTCTCTCCAATATCTTGCCCCTATTCGATGAGGCCTTTATGACTTTGGATCCAGCTCTTGTGACCTCCGAGAGCTGGAATAAGCTCAGAGGGATGCTGGAGGCCAAATCCATCCAGATATGCGAAATACAGCTAATGTCCTCTTTAGAGGCCTCAAAGCCCCTTGAAAGGCTCCTGGCAGGCGAAGGATCCCGAGCTAGCCTGGAAGGTAGTTTCATCAAAATAAATCGTTATAAGGACCCTGAAGAGGAACTGATACAGGTCTGTCGGCAGATAAAGAGACGGATTGTAGATGAAGCGATGGAACCGGGAGAAATAGCCGTAGTTCTGAACAATTTCTCTGAGAGAGCAGGGGAATTCTCCAGGAAGCTGGATGAGTATGGTATCCCCGTGCGAGTCAGCGGCGAAGAGCCATTATCGAGTAGCATAGCAGTTCAGCTCCTTATTTTACCCTTCAAATCAGCTCTAGCAGGCTATCCATCTCAAATCTTGATATCTATGCTGGATCACGGATTGGGATTGGTGGAGACTGCAGAATTCGATCTCGACAATCTGGAAGCACTAGCAACAGGAGCTGGCTTGTACATGGGTCCGCGAAGAGCCTCTCTGCAGGATCGGAGGGAAGACTGGAGGTCTAAGCTGCATGATCACCTTGCCGCTTTGAGGCAAAGACTGGAAATCCTTCGGCAGGATGAGTCTGTCTATGAGGGCGATCTTCAGGTACAGGAGTCAGAGATCCATCTTTGCCAGGTTTTGATTGAGAAATCGGAGGAGCTATTCCAATCTTTGGAGAGAATCGAGGCGGCCAGATCGAGTCAAGCGAATTTCAAGCTGTTTAGGGATGAGCTTGCATCCTGGATAGCTCCTCTAAATGACCGTCTCCTTAATGATCCCGAGTTAGAAAGCGAGGTCATGGCCATCGGCAAGCTTGAGCATATGCTGGGCCAGCTAGAGGTCATAGTCAGTACCATGGGTAAGCAGGTATTGACTCTGTCAGAGTTCATGGCCTTCATGGAGATATTGCTGAGCAGCGAGGAGTTTAGGCCGTCATCACCGCTGGCCAATACTGTGGAGATCTTATCCCTCCACTCGGCCAGGTTCAAACATCGCCCCCTGAAGTTCATCGTAAATTTCAACGATGGGATCTATCCTGCCCGCCGGGCAAATCCGCTCTACTCCCTGGAAGATCCGCCTTCTGGAAAGCCGGGTTACTACAATGTCAAAGAGCGCGAGCAAAGAGAAGCCCTCTATTCTTGCCTATGTACCTCTTCTGAGGCCATCATAACCTATCCGGTGGCCTCACGCGAAGGAGAGCCCGTGCTACCGTCCCTTTGGCTCGATGCATGGAGCTATGATCAAACTGATGCCTCAGAAGGAGTAACTGCCCCAATGAGTGCCCAGGAGCTAGGCATCGAGTTTGGGTTCAAGTTGGCTAGAGGTGAAGAGCCGGTCGTAGCAGGTAGTACTCCGGACTTATTGGCCGCTCTAAAGCTATATGCAGATTCGGAATTCTCCTGGAAGATCCGAGAAAAAGCTGTTATAGATTCCCTGGTTGGGAGAAAGTTCAGCTACACCAAGCTATCCGATTTCAGCAAGTGTCCCTTCAAGTTCTTCCTTCGTCGTATCCTAGGTCTTGAAGAGAGATCCATCGACCTTTATGAGCTATCTCCCTTAGAGCTTGGTTCCACATACCACGCTGCTTTGAAGAGCCTCTACGACATGAAATGCGAAGGAATGAGCTTGGATCATGCCATAGAATGCGGTAAAGTTAGACACGAGATAGAAGTAATAACTCAAAGATTCCTGGCTGCCAACAGAATCCGATCCTTGCCGATTGTGAGAGAGGCTATGATAAATGCAGCCGCACAAAGGGTGCAGACTTATCTGGAGTTTGAACTGGACACTCCTGAAAAGGCCTTTATCGGCGAGAGGACCCTGACTGAGATACCATTCAGCATTCAACTGGCCGAAATGGCAGATATTCTATCCAAAACCGCCCAAAAGTACGGAGACATGGTCTTCCTGGGGAGAATAGACAGGATCGATCTTAAAGTGATTGAGCCTGGCAAAGGGAAAGCAAAGAAGAAACAAGAAAGCAAGATATATGATATCGTTCTCTCAGATTACAAATCAAGCTCTGCCGGTGATTGGGACCAGCTTAAGCTCTATACCATGGCGCTACTTTCATTTGACCTCGAAGCTCTTCCGAAGAATCCTGCTTTGATGAGGTCATTTTTCAGAATAATTAAAAGTGGCAAAATCTCGCTCAAACTGGATGCTTTTCCAGATGAAGGTCGAATGGAGATGCATGGCAAGGGTAAGAAGAGCTTAACATTCTCGGATATTGATCGAGAGCTGCTCAATACTCTCGACCGGATCTATGAGCAGAGAGAGTTTCTGCCAGGCAGAGCGATAGATGGAAAGGCTGGAGATTGCTATTTCTGCGGCTTCAAACCGAATTGTGAGCCCCTGCTGGACCTTCGAGGAGGATCACAATGATAGATGTGGATAGGTTCATATCGGCCAGCGCTGGAACCGGCAAGACTCATACTATTTCGAAAAATTATGTAGATCTTTTTGAGCAAGCCATCCAGAAAGATGAGCCATTGAGCATTGCCAATGTAGTGGCCATAACCTTCACCAGGAAAGCGGCTGCAGAGCTTAAATCCCGAATTCTGAAAATGATCAGTTCCAGAGATGATGGCAATCCAGCTTGGCAGCAGCTCAGATCCTCCATGGCTTTTGCCTGGATAAGCACCATTGACTCCTTTGCTCAACGAATTCTATCTGAGGTTGGTATCTTCGCTGAAGTAGATCCTGATCTGCAGATTGGTTCTGGATCGATCATCGGCGATATTCTGAAGCGATGCATATCTCAGGCCTTCTTCGAGCATGAGGAGTTACTGGAGGAGTTGTTGGAATTTTATACTCTTGACGGCATCACAGATGCCTTATCCAAGGAGGCTTTAAAGAAAAAGTATGCGATGCTCAGCTCAAGACCGGCGAGCATGGTGGAGGCAGGCTTAGCCCTCCATAGCGATCCAGAGGTTTCTGAGCGACTTATGCTCGCCTCGAACACATTTAAGAAGCTGTTTGATGAGGTCTATGGATCTTTCCTGGTGGAGCTACGGGAAGAGAACATCACCGATTTTACCGGCGTTCTCATCACCCTCAAAGATATCTTGTCATCGCCAAAGTATGAATGGATCCGGGAGAAATACAGCAAACAGTTCAGATACATCATCGTGGATGAATTCCAGGATACCGATTCTCTGCAGAAGGAGATATTGGATCTGCTCAAGACCGAAGAGAACCGAACCATCTATGTGGGTGATGCCAAGCAGTCCATTTACGGGTTCAGAGGGGCTGAGGTGGAGGTCTTCTCTGCGGCCAGAGCGGAGATCATTTCCAGGAAGGGTGAACCACAGCACCTGGAGATAAACTTCCGTTCCCATCCCGACATCTTGGAATTCTGCAATGCCTTCTATCCTCTTATTTTCGATAGCTCAGATAATCCTTATTCTCAAATCTATGAACCTGTAAAACCGTTGCCTGTAGTAGGAGTGACTGGCTGGCGGCCTAGGGTAAAGATCCTATTTGATCCCGAGGACGAAGCTGAGGCTGCTGCTTTGTATATCCGCAGCATCGTAGGACAGGAGTTTGATTTCTTAAAGAGAATCGGAGATCAAGATGATGTTAAGCTGGTCGCCATTAGAAGACCAATAGAGTTCAGGGATATAGCCGTTCTTCTCAGGAAGATGAAACCAGAAACAGGCAAGGAATACATGCGGGCTCTTTCCAGGCATGGTATACCTTATTACACCGTTGGCGAGTCTGGATTCTTCGAGATACCAGAGGTTGCTGGAATTCTTGCAACGCTAAAAGTGTTATCCAACCCAGGAGATGACCTAGCCCTCACCATAGCTCTGATGTCACCCGTAGTTGGGCTGGATATCAACGATATGGCGAAGCTCAAGTATAGGGCAAAGACGAGTGGAACTCGTATCTATGAGACCATGGGCTTTCTACATGAGACGGACATAGCACCAGGTAGGATAGAACGGCTCACGAGGTTCCGTCAGGCTCTTGTGAAGAATCTTCCGATTAGAACTTTTATCCGGCCAAGCGAGCTGGTTGAGAAGCTTGTGGAGGATTTGAATTATTCAGCATTTCTTGCCACCGAAGATAGCACAGGCCGAAAGACAGCCAACCTCAGAAAGTTCATAATAACTGCCAAGAGACTCGATGAAGCCGGAGTATCCTTGCGGGAGCTTGTCAGGATGCTCGATAAAGTCGGACTGGATGATGAGGAGCAGGCCTCAATTGAAAGCGAAGAGACAGATGCCGTCAAGATTATGACCGTGCATAAGGCGAAAGGGCTAGAATTCCCGATCGTTATTGTTGGCGATACCTCATGGAATCAAAAGGACTCAAAAAAATCTCTGCTATTCAACAAAGATGAAGACGGGATATGCTTTACCCTCAACTGTGAGGATGATGAATC
>Ga0172382_10004595_pt1 | contig 21080 bp, 27 predicted proteins | sample Leawel138RmetaG_FD_122245 | JGI IMG/M metagenome (GOLD analysis project Ga0172382, IMG submission 122245) | Leachate microbial communities from a municipal landfill in Southern Ontario, Canada - Leachate well 138R metaG | ecosystem: Engineered > Solid waste > Landfill > Unclassified | place... | reverse complement strand
ATTCAAGTTCCTCTGGGTCTAGCGGGTCTTCCTCGGGGTCTTCAATCTCTAGTTTGACTTCTGGAGTCCCAGTAGACAATTCAAGTTCCTCTGGGTCTAGCGGGTCTTCCTCGGGGTCTTCAATCTCTAGTTTGACTTCTGGAGTCCCAGTAGACAATTCAAGTTCCTCTGGGTCTAGCGGGTCTTCTTCAAGTCCTCAAGAGTCCTCATCTGGGTCTAGTATCTCTAGCGGATCTTCTTCAACCGAAATAGAACAACAAAAGGTCTGTATAACCGGAGCAAATGTTTCAGCGGTAAACGGGACCTATAGTTACGGAACTTATGAGTATAATGAAACATTAGGTAATTATATCACATATATAAAGGATAATAATTCAAATATTATTATCAAAAAGGGATATCAAGGATTTATCACATATTGGATTTGCAATAGTCCTGGAAACGCTTCGTCAGATGTCTATTATTACGCCCCCGTAAACAAAGAGGTTGATAATCCTTTTGAATTAACATGGTCATCTGGAAATCTTGGATCATCTCCTGAACCCACTGTCGTTGAGGGAGTTTGTCCTGCGGAAACATCTTCTAGGTCTAGTAGTCAATCCTCTGTATCTAGCATATCTTCTGGGTCTAGCTCAAGTCCTGCTTTGTCCGACCAGTCTAGCGGGTCTAGCGGGTCTTCTCAAACTCCAATAGTCTCTAGTCAATCCTCTGTATCTAGCATATCTTCTGGGTCTAGCTCAAGTCCTGCTGAATCCTCTGGTTCTAGCGAGTCTTCCTCTGGGTCTAGCGGGTCTAGTTCAAGTCCTGTCCTGTCGTCTATATCTAGCGAATCTTCAAGTCAGACAGAATTAGCAGATAATTCATCATCTTCAAGCCTAGGAGAATATGTGTCGTTTGGTTATGATTTGGAGCCTGTAGATGGAGCCGGTTCTGACACAAATATAATTACTCCTTCCGGAAGTACTGGAAGCCTTACAATTTCAAATCTTGTTAGAACAGGTTTGGGAGGAAGTACGAGTGCTACAACAGCATGGGGATGTAATGGGTTTGAATCGTCTAATGCATCATTGCAAGATGCATTAGACACTCCTGAAGGATTTTTCTTTTCGGTATCTTCAACCGATACAGATAAAACCTTTACTATTTCAAGTTGTTTGGGTCCTGTTTTATCTAGAAGTCCAACTGGGCCAAACAACATAGCTTTGGTATATAGCTTCACAGATACATGGACCGCTGGAAACTATACAACCGTAGCTTCTTTTAGCGATATTCCTTCAACTACTTCAATAGCTTCAAGTTCTGCAACAGATTACACAAGCGTATTTAATGCGGCCCTTGGAAGCACTCCCATTTCTGTACCGGGAAGCACAACAGTCTATTTCAGACTCGTTGCTTGGGGGTCTTCTTCAACTGCTGGAATTTTAAGGTTCTTTGACGCTATAACTACTGGCGATAAAATAGATTATGCTTTCTATGGTTATCTCAAATAGCCATTAAGGAAATAAATGAGCTGGTATAAAACCGCAAAAAATAAGGGAGACTGTTTCGTAGTCTCTGGTCGCTATGTATCTTCTGAAGGTATAAAGAATCAGAATCTCACTCTTGTCCATGCGCTTATAAGGCCGAGAATGGGCCGTTTAGCAGGAGTTGAATACTGGCATGCTTGGGTCGAAGACGGCAATAAAGTCATTGATTTATCAGAAGGTAAAACGGGAGAAAAATCTGAATTTCCTAAAGACTTTTATTACGCTCTTGCCGACCCTCAACAAATCCACCGATATTCTTATGAAGAAACTTCAGAAAGAACTCTTGCTGAAAAAAACTGGGGACCATGGGTTTAAAAAAGGTCTTCATATCCTTCCGAATTCTCGATATCAAAATAGGTTTCTTCAAACTCAATCTGTTTCGGATTTAAAAGTCCTTTTGAATCTAATTCTCCTTCAAGCCATTCTGCAAGCAGACTGTCTAAATCATCATCAAATCGAAGTAGTTTTATATCAAAATCGTCATCAAGAATGGATATTTTTAAGATATCAATAACTCCGTTTCTACGAAGAGATTCTAAAATTAATGCCCTTCTCAATCTTGGAATCATAGGCAAAGAAGAGTCCCAAGCTTCTTTAGCAGAAAAGGTCTTTCCACATTCCCATTCTCTAATGAGTAGACATAAAGAGACAATGTCGCAAACTGGAAGAGCCATACCGTCAGGAACATTGTTATTACCAATCTTAAAAAGTTCTGTGATATATGAAAGGGTACAAGAATCAACAGTTCGAAGCCATCCGCCTAGGTTTCTAGTTTTTGATTTTGAACAAGTCTCTATAAAATAAGAGGAAGAAGGAACGCTGCTAATCAAATTAGATTCGATATTTTCCGTTTTACTTTTCATATGATTCCTTGTTTATACTGTATGATGAATTACTTACATCTGTCAACTCTAATGATTTTCCTTGGGGTATTTCTGCAACTCTTGCCAGAACCCAAAGAACATCAGATAATTCATTTATCCATTCGATTAGAACAGAGAAATCTTTATTTGCCGGCTCAATCATTTGAGACCTAACAGAAACCAAATCTCTTTCCAACCTGCGGGTTAATGCTCTGGATAAATCCAAAAATGGCGGGATATGTTTTGAATTGTGACAGACCTCATGTCTTCCTCCTGGAATTATGAATCCGTTTGGAAGTCGAAAGACATTTCTAAAATAACTGTTTATCTTTTCTAAATCTTCTATATCTGAAATAGAAATTTTATCCTTAACCGAAGATAGTTCTTCTTCTCCAGCGGCGATTTCGGTCCCAACTATAAATAGCTTGATTTGAATACCTAAAACTAACTTTGATATCTTGAAACATATCTCTCCAAAGTTTCCAGAATAAGTCGCTCCTCTGAAAACCCCTAACATACTAGAGAGTTCATCTAAAGAACCAAGTGCTTCAATTCTTGGATTGTTTTTGCATACCCTTTCTCCGCAATATAAGGAAGTATCGCCTTTCTTTTCTGCAGTTTCATTGTTCATAGTTATTCCTGTTTTTCTTCAGATATCATGGATTCAATCATAGACTTTATCTCATTGGCGTTGGTTGAAATTATCTTAATAGCTCCAGTGCTTATAGATTCGTTCAAAATCCTCGCAATTTCTTTTGCTTCCTCTTCGGAAACAGAATGGACAACTCTAACTATTCCTATTCTGACAAGCCATTCTGAGTTTTCTTCATCATGAACGGCCTCAAAATGCAAGCTTGAAACGCTTTCACTTATTCTGGCTAATTTCGCAATTCTGGCATTTATTTCTTTAGAACTCATTTAAACCTCGTTTTTCTCTTCATTCAGCGGTGGCGGAATCCAAGCTCCATAGAACAATAATCCAGTTTCTACGAATTCTTTCCAATAGATATTATGAGTTTCAGAACCATACTCTATAAACATATCAATTGAGCCGTCTTTGCAACCTGGGCACCTTTTATCTGACGCAATTTTAAACTTAAGAGCAATAGGGATACTAAATCCGCAAATTGGGCAAAAACAAGAACCCTCATCTCCTTTAAACGGTTCGGGAATTTCGATATTTTCATTCATATATATTTCTCTTTATGTATTATACTCATCCTAATTTATATTTTCTGGAAAGATGGTCCATCCTTCTCCTACTTTAGTAGTCCCGTCTTTACCAACACTTTCGCAGGCTGTCAAAATTTCGTCCCAAAGATCCCATGGGACGACAGCCCTTTCAGCAGCCCCTGCAATTCCTTGAGTACCTGTTTTAGCCCCTCTTGGAGCTGCTTCATGGCATTTGTCTCCATTCTTGCACATTTTTCGAGGAGTCCATCCAGGAACTTCTCCCCATAAATCAGTAGGTTTCATCCTACTGTCTCCATACTGGCAATATGTCACAGTAGTCCGAGGCAATTTTGCAACAACAGGAAGTTTTCTCAAAACCCCTCTTGGATTTTCAATGAGCCAAGCAGAAGGATTTAGTTCCTTTATAAGCGAAATGGTTTTCGCAACAATTTCTTGAGATAAAACAGCATGTTTTGTTTTAGGAAGATAAGCCCTTGCCCCTCCTCCCCAATGATGACCGATTGAAGCAACGCTAAAGGCTTCGCATGGGGGAGAAGCCCATATGAAATCAAAATGGCCAAACTTTTTAAAGTCGTTCGCTGTAACCGTTAGAATGTCCGCTGTAACCGTACAGTTAAAACGAGGGTCTAAATCAAGGGTAATATATTTATGACCTCTAGCTTCTACCTCTGCCCTGCGCCGTTCGCCGCCGAGACCTGCAAATAAATCAAGTATTATCATTTTCTTCTCTCATTTCGCAACAGACAGGTGTCGCATCGGGTTCATGATATCTATAGGTCTCTTCATCTGCATTTGGACAATGAAAAACATAAGTATATCCATCTCCAGACATCCATTCTCCACATACTTTACATTGAAATTCTCTATCCATTTTTCAACCTGTTCTCAATAGTTAATCTTAATTGATTGAATGCATTATACGCCACAATCGGAACTTGGCCGTTGCCGAGGACAAAGAATCTGTCCATCCGATTGGGAATCCCATCTGCCATTCTAGGTATTCTGGATTCGCATTCTTTCGTCCACCAACGACCTCCGACAAATTCGGAGTTTTTGCTTTGAACCTTTTCGACCTTACATGCATATGGGCTGTTGGGGTCCCTAGCCAGACACCAGAGACGTTTTCTCTCATGAGGTGCTCCGAATTCCTTTGCGGAGAAAATATCCCACGCACAATCGAACCCCATTTCGGCAAGGTCTTGAAGGACGATGTCAAGGCCCCTGTATCTGATTTGAGGAGTGTTCTCGATGAAGACGAAGGAAGGCCTAACTTCTTTGACGATTCTTGCCATTTGGCTCCAGAGTCCGCTTCTTTTCCCTTTAATTCCGAGACGCTCACTTCTTGACCCAAAATGGCTGACATCAACACACGGAAACCCTCCTGTAATGATGTCAATTGAGCCCCTCCAAGGCTCTCCTTCAAAGGTTTCGACATTATCCCATATAGGGAATGGGTCAAGGCATCCGTCTCTCTGACGGGCAAGCAGGACGCTCCTGGCGTAGGCATTAATCTCAACAGCGCATTTGGTGCGCCATCCAAGGAGGCACCCTGCCAGGATCCCTCCTCCCCCTCCGCTAAATAATGCCAACTCATTCATTTTTCCCCTCTTTCAAACCAGAGTCCGGACAATAAGAGGAATGCAATTGCAGCCAATCTTGGAGTTTGACCATTTCCAAGGGCTCTAATGCGGTCCACCCTATGGGCCATCCCATCAGTTCCTCGTATACCCAAGGCATTATTAGCCCAGTTTGCGGACACTGTACAGGAAGGCCGAGGTATTTGCATATCTGCCCGGGCAAAGCCAGCCAGTACTTTCCTGTTAGTTTCCCATGATATCCCCTGCCGCATGAGTCTACCACGGTTGCGGGTCGCCAGTATCCACATTCTTGGCCTTCGCATAGGGATTCCAACTTCTTCTCCTCCCAGCACTGACCATTTAGCATCGTACCCCATTTTGGCCAAGTCCCCGAGTACGCTATCAATTCCTCTGACGACGAGGCTTGGGACGTTCTCCACAAAGACCCATTCTGGTCCCACTTCGCAAATGACTCTTGCCATTTCTTTCCAGAGCCCGCTCTTTTTCCCGTTGATACCTTTTTTCTTGGGGTTGGCGGTACTGATGTCTGTACATGGGAACCCGCCGGTGACGATATCAATTTTTCCTTTCCAGGGCTTTCCGTTGAAACTCTTGATATCGTCCCAGATTGGAAATTTTTCAAGCAATCCGTCTCTTTGTCTTGATAACAAGACTTCTCTGGCATAGGGGTCAATTTCAACAGCACATTCGCATCTCCATCCAAGAAGTTTCCCTGCAAGTAATCCTCCGCCTGCTCCTGTGAACAAAGAGAGCTCTCTAAATTGTTGTTGAGGAAATGCCACACCTTACTCTCCTATTATGAACAAGTTCTCTGACTCTTCTTTTTCTACAAGTTCTTCGTTAAGGCCATTGAATATATGAGCAATGACATCAACGGTCCATCCGTTACCTATCGCATTCATCCTTCTAGAATCAAAAACTCCATCAACTTTCGTATATCCATCGGGCAATGTCTGCAATCTTTCACATTCCGTTGGGGTTAGCGCTCGATAACCTTCGGCTTGTTGAGCTTTTTTTATTTTGGAAATCATAGTCAAATATTCAGAAGAGCTACCTTTTCTACTTTGAGCTTGAGTCAATGCATTCGATTTTTCTATAGAAGGGTCAATATGAAACAATTTACGCAATTGGTTGTCATTAAGTTCTAACCACGGTCCATTCCAGTTCTCAAGAATATCCTTGAACATGATATTTTTTCTTCTCCATCTTAAAATAGGAATGTTCGTCCAATAAAGTCGCTTCCTTATTTGTGCTGAAAAATCAGCAGAATTAATGTATACAGGGTTTACCCCCATCTCCTTGGTTATAATAGCTTCCCATTCTGGTTTCATGATTACATTTTCTAACAAGAAATATTTCGGTTTTACTTCTTTCAGAATTCGTATGAACTCCCAAAACAATTTAGACTTTCCTTCTAATCCAGTTCTGCTTTTTGTATTTGCGTAACTAAAAGACTGACAGGGGCTCCCTCCCATTAGTAGGTCAATCTCTCCAAGTTCTTCAGACTTGATTTTACAGACGTCTCCTAGGGGTATTGTATTCGGAAAGTTGGATTGAGTTATTTTACAGGCATTAATATCTATTTCGCTTGCATAGTAATTCTCGATATCTATGCCAGCGCGATTAAGAGCAACTTGCCCGCAGCTAATTCCGTCAAAAAGGCTTAATACATTCATTGGTTACTCATTTTAGTAGAAAACACATAATAGACATTACAAGGATGCATAAGCTAATAACAACGATATCAATCTTGCTAAAACATTTCATTCTATGTCACATCCTCATATCAGAATATGAGTTACCGATTTGTTTGTCCAGTCTTAATGTCTTTCAAACAAATCTCCAGTTCCGCCATCGTAAAGCTCGCATTCAACGATTCTTGTTGGAGGATATCTAAACGGACATTGACAGGGGGAGTTGTCGCAAAACCTGACCCATTCCGACTCTTTTCCCATAGAAGTCCAACCAGCTAAATTTATTTTTTCATGAGGATATGAATGCTCGCAAGTCGGAGGACAATCCCTGTCACTTTTATTGCAAACATATGTGTTCATATTTTTCCGCCTTCTTTCCCCTCTTCAAAATCAACTCCAAATTCCAAAAGGATATTATGAGCATCTTCTCGTATTTTGGCTAAACGACTAGCGGTTTCTTTATCTCCGATTTTATTTGCTTCATCATTATTTTCTTCTAAAGATTCCATAATTTTGTAGATTGCAGAAAATGCATTTGGAGCGTTTGTTGCCATATAGAATTCAGGGGATGCTTGAGGCAATAGGAATTCCATTGAGACTTTTACAAAAGAAGTCCCCTGTCCTGCAAAGCTTTGATTCACTTGGCCTGGGAAGCTAGGGGTTATATTTGGAGCAAGTTCTCCGTTTATTCCAAAAACACCATCAGATGAATTCGGGTCGTAATTTGGCTCCACAACTTGAATAACATCCATATCTTCAAGTCTTGCCCAAAACATTAACCGGTCTCCCTCCATACTCTGAAGGCAAACCCAATCATTCATTAGGTCAATTGACTTAATCGTTACAGACTGGACGGTTCCAGTTTCTTTCCAAGTGATATTTACATCTCTGTCTTTTAAGGTTGTTATCATGTTTGATTATACTCTGAATTATTTAAGAAAAGACGGACAGCCTAATATTTTTTGTCTTTAAAGCATAATCTTTTGATTAAATCCCAAGGTACTGAAAAAACAGATTCTTCCCTCTTTTTTTGTGCAAAACAGGGACTGAAAATATCCTCTTGAATAAGCATAGTGCCGATAGGTCTAGTCCTATGAATTTAAAATTTTAACGGTATAATATTGTCTCATCCAAAGATGGTTTTTCCATCATAAGATGGGACATACTCTCTTTGTGAGGTATAAATGGAAAATCAAAAAAATGGAGATGTTGTGAATCAAATAAAACAGTTCAAATTAACAGATAGATTTTTAGCAAAATATAAAGAAATCATTCCCCCATTTGGCTTTAATGGTCTCGGATATTTGGTCTATATGAGAACATATAGCCGAATGAAAGATAACGGCGAAAACGAGATGTGGTGGGAAACTGTCCAAAGGGTCGTCGAAGGAACTTACCATATGCAACAAGACCATATGGATTTACAAGGTCTTGCTTGGGATTCCCAGAAGGCACAAAGATCCGCCCAAGAAATGTACGATAGAATTTTTAACATGAAGTTTTTACCTCCAGGAAGAGGATTGTGGGCGATGGGTTCCCCGCTTACAGAAGAAAAAGGGATTTTTGCAGCCTTAAATAATTGTTTTGCTGGATCGACGAGATTTGTCACAAGAGAAGGATTAAAGACTCTTGAGGAATGTGCAGGAACAAAACAAATAGTTCTAACAAAGAACGGCGCATGGGTAGAATCTGAAATTAAGGAATTCGGAAAACAAAAACTGATGTCTGTGACCTTATCTAGGCAGGGACAAATAAAAAAAATCCTAGCGACTCCAGACCATATATGGTTTGCCAAAAGCCCTTCTGAAATAAACCATAATAAGGGGTTCGGAGAGTACTCAACAAAAAAACTAAAGCCTGATTATCGTTTGCAATATATGTTTGGACAACAACCTGGCGGGTTTTCTCCGCAAGGTGTACAACACGGCATTTGTTTTGGAGATGGGACTAGAGACCATTTGTATTTGTGCGGAGATAAAAATAAGAATTTAGCGAAATGGTTCCCCCTCAATAGGCAGTCAGATGCGATTGAAAAGGATGCAATCAGGGTTGCTGATTTACCCAGTCATTTTAAAAACCTTCCAGATATAAATTCAGATAGGAAATACCTACTCGGATGGTTGATGGGGTATTTTGCTGCTGATGGAACTGTTGGAAAAGATGGGACTGGAATTTCATTAGCATCTTCTAGTTTACAAAACCTAAAATTTGCACAAGATGTCGCAAATATAATCGGTATTGGGACATACGATCCAGTTTTAAATAGTGAAAGTTCAAATTATAAAGAAAGTAGAGAACTATGGAAAATGAATTTTATAGGGGATACTATTGATGAGTCTTTCTTTTTGGTTGAAGAACATAAAAATAGATTTAAGCCAGACACAACAAAACGGAATTGGCATGTAGTCGAAATCCTTCCAGCCGAAGAAGACTATGTTTATTGTGCAGTTGTCCCTGATTATGAAGCGTTTACTATAGAAGGAAATATTTTAACACATAATTGCGCCTTCGTTTCGACAGAAAACATAAAAGAAGAACTCGCTAGGCCGTTCGCATTTCTAATGGATGCAAGTATGTTAGGGGTTGGAGTTGGATTCGATACAAAGGGTAAAGGCCAACTAATTATCAAGGGACCAAATCCAAAGAGACAGATTGAAAAATTCGTAATTTCTGACACAAGAGAGGGTTGGGTAGAAAGTCTAAAACTCCTTCTGGAATCATATTTTTTAAACACATCCCCTGTCGAATTTGATTATAGTCAGATTCGTTTAGCAGGAACTCCCATTCGAGGTTTTGGAGGAGTCGCATCTGGACCAGACCCGCTTATCGAACTACATAAAGCTATTAGGGAAATTCTTGATGCGGAAATCGGTAAAGAGATTTCTACAACCGTAATTGTAGATATTATGAATTTGATAGGCAAGTGCGTTGTTGCTGGGAATGTTAGAAGGACTGCCGAAATAGTCTTTGGAGAAACTGAAGACGAAGACTATTTAGACTTAAAAAATTATAAAGTAAATCCGCACAGAGAAGAATTTGGATGGACATCTAACAACTCTATTTTTGCTAAAATAGGGATGGATTACAGTAATTGTGCAGAAAGAACAAGGCTTAATGGCGAACCTGGATATGCTTGGTTAGATAATATGCGCAGTTATAGCCGTATGAATAATGGGCCAGATAATAAAGATCATAGAGCTTCTGGAGGGAATCCATGTCTAGAACAAACTTTAGAGTCTATGGAATTATGTTGTCTTGTTGAGACATTCCCAGATAGACATACAGATTTAGATGACTATAAAAAAACTCTAAAATTCGCATATTTATACGCAAAAACCGTAACCCTTGGAAAAACACATTGGCCAGAAACAAATAGGGTAATGCTTCGCAACCGTCGCATTGGATGTTCTATGAGCGGAGTTGCTCAATTCATTACAAATAAAGGTCTTCATCAATTAAAAACATGGTGCGAAGAGGGCTATAATACCATTCAATATTATGACCAAGTGTATAGCGATTGGCTTGCCATTCCAAGGTCTATAAAGACAACGAGTATTAAGCCGAGCGGAACCGTTTCTCTTCTTGCAGGATCTACTCCAGGTATGCATTACCCAGAAAGCCGTTTCTATATTAGAAGAGTCAGACTAGCTATCAACAGTCCTTTGCAAAAACCTCTAAAGAAGGCTGGGTATAAAATCGAGCCTTGCGTAGGAAGCGAAGAAAGTACGGTTGTTGTAGAAATCCCAGTTGATGTAGGAGAGGGCATTAGGACTATTCGTGATGTTGGAATTTGGGAACAATTTTCTCTCGCAGCATTTCTTCAGAAATACTGGGCGGATAACCAAGTTAGTTGCACTGTTACCTTTGACCCTTCAGAAGGAAATCAAATTGAACCTTGCTTGAATTATTTTCAGTACCAGTTAAAAGGAATCTCTTTACTCCCAAGGCATGACGGAGGGGCTTATCCTCAAATGCCTTATGAAAAAATAGAAGAAGGAACTTATAACGAGTTGTGCAAGAAATTGAAGAAATTAGACTTTTCAAAGGTCTACGGGAATGAAGCCGAAATAGAAAGATTCTGCGACGGCGAAGCTTGTACTATTGAAATCCCGACGCAAAAAGAAGCTGATTAAGAAGAGTTGGGCAACCTGCCCTTGGATAATTGGCCGCACTGTCTCTGAAAACAGCGTTTTGGAACAGGCCGAGTCCGCAGATCGCCCAACAAATTTACGATTTTACATGGATGGAATGAACATCCTTACAAAGTCTATCAATGGCTTCTTTATTTGCTTCGTCTGGCAAGGAAGAATTATCGCAAAGCTGTTTAAGCCCTTCGATTTCTTTCTCAACAGTAGCCATGATATCTTCAAATTCATACTTGCCGGCTCTAATGTCTTTAAGTAACTGTAGCTTTTCTCCTTCAAAACGAACGATAGGCTCTCCAGTCTGAAGCAGAGCCTTCCCCGAAAGAACTAGACGCATACAATGCATCATATTCTTCCTGTCGTACTTGAAATTATCGCCATCTTGGCCTTCCCACCTAGCCTCGTTCCTTTCGGCCTTCCAGGTCCAATATCTCTGGTGGTCTCTCAAGGCTTGGTCGTAAGCTGGTTCATTCCAAATAAGGATTGCAGAAAACTTATCGGCCTCATCTTCAATCGGAATATTTTCGCAAGTAAGCATCCCGTCGCCCCTGAAAACACCTTTTGCTCTTTCTCCGTAGTAATAGAGGCGGAACATATTGAAAGAATGTTCCAGTTTCGCTGCGTTAAATTCGTCAAGCATCCACCCAGTAAGCTTAAGAGGAATAGGCCTTCCAGGCATAGTAGGCGGAATACCTGGAAGACGATGTCCGTTCCCCATCGGAATAATCCAGCAGTAGTCTTGTTTTACAGGTTTTTCAATTGGCCACTCTTTCATGACCATTTTGTTCTGACCTTTTGCCTTTTTAATTTGAGCATACGCATATCCAGAGAATGTGCTTAAGGCCTTCTTGGAAATAAAAAGACTTCTCCTTTTGAGTATTTCTTCCCAAGCAGGAGTTGTAAATTTGATACAGTCGTCTGGAACCCAGAGCAATTCGATTACGCTAGGATTGCATTCAGAAGCAAGAGACAGGAACTTCGTAAGTTCAAAGAATTTGATATCCTGTCCGTCATCAGCAACCTCTTGTTGAGGCATGAAAATTGAAGGATAGAAATCCATAGACATAGCAAAAACGCCTCGGATATCGACATCTGATTTTGGAGTAGATGTTCCATGGGCATGACTACCAACGACACATTCGTAAATTACAGATTTTGAAGCCTTCAGTTCTTCAACATTTTCAAATCTACGTTTCAAAAGTTGTAAGGAATTGCTCATTTGGTATCCTTTGCTTCCTTTGCTTCCTTTGCTTCCTTTGCTTCCTTTGATTCCTTTGATTCCTTTGCTTCCTTTGATTCCTTTGATTCCTTTGATTCCTTTGATTCCTTTGATTCCTTTGATTCCTTTGCTTTGTCCATTTTATCAATGGCGTTGTCAACAATCTCCCTTAATGCCAGAAGATGCTCTCTGTAAAGAATGACTTCAGATCCTCCAGGTATTCTTCCCCGCAAATCGTTAAATGCGTTCTTAATCCTTTGCCACAAAGGAAGCGGAAGCTGGTTTGGCTGTTCCCAAATAGAAAGATAAGCTTCAGACCAATCCTCTTCATCTCCAGTGTTCCAATTACTAATCGTAACCATTTCGGAGCCGCAAGAACAAAGGACAGAACTGAAGAATGTCAATTTGGAAAAATTGATACTGTCCGCTGGACAAGAGCCAATGACTTCCCCAGTCTTGGATAGAAACTCTATAGTTCCTGCGTTGAATTTGAGTTGTTTTGCGTCTTTTGGGATTTTCATATTAGTCCTTATGGTAGGTCGTAAACAATTACATCTATATCATTATTGCAAAGATTGTCAATAATGAGTTTTTCAATCAAGTCCCAATTCCCTTTAGCAAGTCCTGCCCCGAATCTTGGTGCATGTATTGAAACCATTTCTCCTTCAAATTCCTTTAGTCTGACTAAATCTTTAACTTTCAAAAGACAACTTTCAATAGCTTCATATCTAATGGGAGGGTTTCCTCCAGATATTGCTATCCCATGTTGACCGATCATATTTATAACAGATATATCACTTTCGGCTTTTACAATTTGGATATTCCCAAGTAAAAAATCTGCCGTTGATGAATCAGATTCCTGTTTCCAACTCACATACTCTTCCTTGACGGATGGCCACTTCAAAAATAATGCTTTTGCGACTCCAGACCCCATTAACCCGAGGTCGTTACAACAATGGATTATTAATTTATATCCATTGCCAATTGGTCTTAAAACATCACCTTTTACATATTTGATTAAAGACGCCATATTTTACATTTCCTCTACTTGAATCTTTAAATTTTGAATCTGGGAACTTATCAGAAACAAGACTACAAATGCCTAAAAAATAGTCCTGCGGAAAAATATTCTTCATTATGTTAACATCCTTATGAACCCATTGAACATTTCCCTTAATATATCCTTCGTCATTATCTATCCTGTCGAGAGATGCCGTTGTTTCGCTTCTCCATTTTCCAAAAGATATATCCAACCCGGTTAAGGCACATTTTTTGTTCTGTTCTAGAAAAAGTTCATAAGCATCTTTTATGGATACCTCTATTTTTCTGCCCTTTTTCTCCGCCCTTTTTTCATACCGCCCCCAAACGCTACCAGGAATCTCTTTATATCCTGTAAACTGGCTACTATTTGCCCCTGTAATTTTCAGATACTGGTCTCTACGACACCCGCAAGATGTAGTCCTTCCTCTTAACAGACTCTGTATACTAGTTTCAAAATCCTTTTTACCACATTTCTTACATTCGCAAATAGCCCTCCATTGCCAATGGTGCTTTTCCTTCCCCTGGATTAATTTTGTTACGACTAAATATCCAAAAGTTTTACCTAGTATGGCTTTGTGTTTTGCTACTCCCTGTTTCAGTTCTATACCAGACTCTCTTAATACTGTGTAAATTGTTGATCTTGAAACTCCATATTTATCTGCGATAAATTGTACAGTATTCTTTGCATTAAACATTTTTTTTATTGTCTGATATTCATCTCTATCAATCGCCCTTTTCATATCCCTCCTTTTCTACTATTTACATAGGAAAGGAGAATATTCCTTCATTGTTGGACGAATATCTTTCATTGGTCGAAATATCTGTTGTATTACGATTTTTTCATTCTTCCTTGTCCTTATTCCTGAAGAATTCATAATGTCTTGCCTTCCCTCCCCCAGCAAGATACTTGGCATAGCTTCTGGCCTCTTCAAGGCTGAGAGATGAAGTCCCTTGATAAGAAAGATATGTAACCATTACTTTCTTATTTCCAGCCAAAGTAGCTCCAGAGGAATGCCACTTATAATCAGCATCCTCTTCGTTCAGAGTTCGTTCTACTTTACGCAACAAGGAGTGAAGGGTTTCTGTTAATTGAACGGGGCCCATATCTTCAATAGACCTCTCGTCCCTTTCGTGATGTTCAATGGGAGTAGGCTCAAGAGGTACAGGTGCGACTGAAGCTGCAGGCAATGCCTTCTGTCCAGAAGAACCAAGCAACATTGCGACATTCTCAGCGGACGCTCCAATTTTACCAGCCAATTGTGCGGCGGCAACTTCTGTCAAATGTTCAAGTTCTTCTTGAGCCCTTTCTGCTACATATTCTCGATTAGATTTATGATGAGAAAGAAGGATTTCGACTTCCTGGGTTAAATTTTCAATGACTTTTTTCCCTGGCTTGACTTTCCCGTCTTGAATTTCCTTCAAGTTTTTTGAAAGTTCAGTAAGACGGTCATGGAAGTCCTCTTGAACCTCCCCAAGACGCCTGTGCATCCTTTGTTTGACGGTTTCAGGCGGTTCTACAGTTTCTTTTGCCAGCTTGCCTTCGGAGTCCCTGTAAGCTTCAAGTGTGCAATCTACCTCAGACCCTCCAATCAATAACCTTACGAACTGATCCATTGACATAAAGATACGGGCTATAACACCCTCCTCGTTCCTGATGTCAATATGAGTGAGCGTAGTATGAGGAATATCGCTTCCCTTCAACCAAGTCTTAGTTGAAGAGGTTATCGCTAATGAAATTTTTCCCATTTGATTCTCCTGAAGGCATTGCCTTCCATATGATTTTTCTTCCGTGTTGAAAATGAGACGCTCTACCTTGCGTCTCAAGAATCTTCAGAACCCTTCCAGCGGGTCTGCAGAATTTATTTTGTTTATATACTCCAGTTCCTTTTTGAGCAGTTGAGGAATGCCCCCAAAGAGCCCATCCAATTTCCGAACAGCTCAAAGGTCCTTTTTTGAGAAGTACCTTATAAGTTTTGTTTAGAAGTTCCGTATTCATAGGATAGTTGTATCATAGGACTTTTAAGGAGTCAATAGCATTATATGTCAAAATACTACGGAAAGGACTCTAAACAGGCCCAGACATCATCCTAGGGGCTAGAAACAATATTAGAGAGGGTTATCCTCATTGCTATCTGTAGAAAGAAGTTTAGAAAGCTTGGTTGTGTTTTTGTTAATTTCTTCCAGACCGTTTCTAATCCTATTGGCAATAAGAACCGCTTCTTCAGCATCTGTGATTTTTTTACAGATAGAGTCTATCACATCGTTGTTCCAGACATTGCCGCCCCATCTTGAAGTCTTTAAAAGAGACCTTATTCTCTCTAGAGCCATTACAGACTTGCCTTCGGCATTTATCTTCCGGACTTCTTCTGAGACTTCATAGCTGATGTCTTTATTCCTTTTTGTCTCATAAAGGTCTTTTGCAATCTTCCGCAAGTCTGATTCGGATATGTCTTTTCCGAGATACTTCCACATTGGATTCCAAGTCTTCTTTTCAGAAGATGCCCTTAATAAGGCAGCTATAAATCCAGGCTCAAGTCCTTTTTCAAGTTCTCTTATTTTTGCAACCTTCTTTATCTTTACCCCGCCTGCATCCGCCCACATCAGCCCGCATATTTCTGGAACTTCTGATGGGTCTATCAGTTTATGTGGACAAACATAATAGAATTGAGTACTGTTCGCAATAGCGTCCGCCTGTTTAACAGTAAACTCTTGGATATCTTTAAGAAAATCGCTTCGAGAGACTTTGATTTCATAAGCAAAGAATCCTCTCGTTTTTTCCCAAAGGCCAACGGCATAGCAATCTATATAGCAAGGTTTGTACAAATGACCAGTGCAAGTTCTTAGTTCCCTCAAGAACGCCCATTCTTCTCCTGCATGACGGTTCTCAAGAAGTCTGACGATTCTTTCACTGGTCATTTTTTCTTCATCTATCATCTGAAGAAATCCCCGTCATCTGGGCTATCTCCACTCGACCCTGGGCAAGCAGACTCCATAGGGTAATCTTCATCTCTGTCATAATCAGGAGTAACAAACCCCATTCCGCTAGGTTGAGCTACGAAGAAGTTCTCTTTGACAATTTCTACAGCTTCAGAAACGCAGTCCTCTACTTTTCTTCCTTGCTTTTGAGCAGTCAAAGCTGCGGTGTTGTAGATTTCCTCAATATGGGCTCCAGTTAACTTCCCATTATTCTTGTCGCTTTGTTTGATAGCTTCCAAAGGAGCTTCAAAGCCAGCCCTCTTTTTGAACATAGTTCTCAAAGCGTCATCTGTAGGATAATCAACTTTGATTTTTCGGTCAAAACGGCAAGGCCTTGTAACAGCTTCATCCAAAATTTCAGCCCTGTTAGTAGTACCTATGATGACGATAGGTTTCTCTTGACTTTCAATTCCATTCAGAGCTGATAGAAGCGGTCCTATAATCTTAGATGCTCCCATTTTTCTGTCTTGAGCAATCAAGTCTATATCCTCGAATACGACTAATGCGGGAGCGAGATACTTATTGATAAAACCGAAAACATCTTCAACAGAGAATTTTCCAAAACTCTCATCGCTGATAAAAATGCAAGAGACATCTCTTTTTGCAAGTATATTAAAGAGAGCTTGAACGCTTGTCGTTTTTCCAGTTCCTGGAGGTCCGAACAAGAGAATGCTCCTCTTTTTTGTTATTGCGAACATTTCTGGTTCAGTAAGAAAACTGACAACATTCATGTCGTATTCGTCTAATGTTTTTTGAGGAAGAATAGCATCTTCAAGAATTGTTTCGGGGGTTTGTACGAAAGTAACTCCGTCCGCAGCGAAGCGCAATGTCTTCCCCTGATAGAAATTGTTAGTCTCAATAGTCTGCTCATATAGATTTTCAAGAGCCTTTACGGCTTCGTTGCTTTCCCCTCCAATTGAAACCCTATAAGCCCTATCGCATGGAATATAGACAGCTTGCAACATAGCATTCTTCTTTTCTCCATTTACTTCAATCAACAGATGTGAAAGGACATCTCCAAAAACAACTGTTTGTTTCCCGAACTCTGTAGGAATGGTTTCTTTTCCAGGGTCCTGTTCGACATTTTTCATATCGCGAGCAAAGGTCCCATATTTCGTAACGATTTTTGTTACTGCATATCTAGCAAGGCTTATCTCGTATTGCGTATCATAAATTTTTGAAGTTGCAAATCCCCTAATGACAGATTCTGTCATATCCGTAACTCTATCTGTGTCTTTTTTGTTTGAATTTTGCCAAGCTTCAATTCTTTTTTCCAGAGCAGACTTGAGGACTCTTTGAGCTTCGTTCAGTGTCATACCAATAGGAGGTCTTCCATGAGCCTCGCTCTTGATTAATAACGATTTGTCGCTTAGTTTTTTCCCAAGCCCTTTATTGCTCGATTTTTTCCTACTCGATTTCTTATTAATCTCTTTCCATGGTGTACTCATATTTCTTCCTTCATTGTTTTTTCTGTTAATTTCTTCCCATCGGGCGTTTGGGCTATCTTCCGGGCCTTTTACTATCATTGTCTTGTTTAGTCTTTCATTATAGTAGGTTATATCATGAGTCAAAGGGTTGGTATATCTTTTCCAATATTTTATAGAATCCCAAGATGGATGAGTTTTCTTCATAGGAGGCCTTCTCATGTTTCAACTATTATCTCGTAGCTGTCGCCTTTTTCTCTAATTGTTATATCTACTTTTTCGACCCCAGCAGAATGCAAAGCCCAAGCTAAAGCCATATTGATTTCGCTAATTAAATTTTTTGTTTTGGTTTTATCCAAACTTACAGAGACGTAATCTTCCCTAATCTCTTTCGATTTAAAAGTAGGCATCTCTGTTTTGTGAGAAAGAATTTCTTTCATATCTCTCCTCTGCATTTTTGACCCAAATAACCACCATGATGTCTTATAGAAAAATCCTCAACTGTGAAATCTCTCATGTCAGCAGCCATTGTGGCAATCATGTCTGAATAGATAAGCATCATAACCGTCGAAGTTGTTGGGGCAAGGTTTAAATACCCAGCTTCTTCAAAAAATCCAATATCTATAACGACATCAACCATTCCTCTAATTGTGGCATCTGGATGACTTGTTATGGCTATGATTTTTATCTCTCCCAACTTTTTAGCCCTATCAATAGTTTCTATAACCTCCCGAGTCTTCCCAGATGTAGAAAAAACAAGTAATACATCTCCATCTTTTATCATCCCCAGGTCTCCATGAGCTGCTTCCCCAGGATGGATAAAACAAGAAGGCATACCGAGAGACGCAAGGGTTGAAGCTGATTTTCTGGCAATATGGCCAGCCTTGCCCATTCCAGTTGTCACAATCTTGTGCTTTGACTCTGAAAGCATAAGGGAGGCTTTAATTACATCTTGGCTAACAGAAACGGTATTTACAGCCTTTTTGATATCATCTGCGAATATCAATGCTCTTGCCACTTTTTGAGTTAGGTTTTTCATGTTTTATTATACATTGTTCATAGGCTGGATGTTTTTTGTTGTAGAATTAGATAGGTACATATTCATAATAAGGAGAGTTTATGACTGAACGCCGAAGATTTAAAACAGACGATATAGATAAATTCTTTGATTATGGGATAAGTTTGCCATCTAGAACAATATACCTAGGAAGCGGTTCATATGATAGCGAAGGTAATGAAAGTGGAGTAGATGGACTTTTAACGGAAAGGACTATCAAATCCCTCCATCTCCTTGATAACGCAGATTCACAAGCGGATGCAGGAAATAAACCAATTACAATTATTATGAATTCCATCGGCGGAGACCAAAACCATGGAATGGGGATTTATGATGCAATTAGGTCTTGTAAGAACTTTATCGAAATCAAAGTTTATGGCTATGCTATGAGCATGGGTTCTTTAATTTTGCAAGCCGGAGATAAAAGGCTTATGGCAGAAAATTCATCTATGATGATTCATTATGGCCAATCTGGGTATTTTGGACACGCTCCTACAAGCCATAAATGGGACGAAGAATCTAAAAAATTAGATAAATGGGCAGAAAATGTATATCTTCAGAGAATTAGAGCGAGTAAAGGAAATCATAACTTCCCTCTGAAAAAATTAAGAGAATGGATGATGACCGACACATTCTTTAATGCAGAAGAGGCCATAGGTTGGGGGCTGGCAGATGAAATCATTAAAAGATACGAGTCTCCAAATCCTCAGTAGATATATACCGAAGCATCGCTACCTGTAATGCCTTTTTCTCCAGGCTTATGCCAAGAGAGCTCTAATCCATTTGTTGTCATTATCCAGTCTTCAATTATAATTGACCCTGTATGAATATCGGTATGGCAATTGTCACAAATGTTGACGACATTCCATGATGCGTTAAAGTCTGGAATTTTCCTACCATGAATGTGGTGCTCTACTAGAATCCTTGGGACTTTACAAATTTGACAAGGTTCTTTCCCAGACCTGTTGAGTTTCTTTTTTATACTCCTTTTCATTTGTGTTTAATTATACACTAAATTACAAAGGAGAAGTCTCCACCGAGTCAACTTCAAATACAAATGGGTCTATATTGTCAGCTATCATTTCCGCTATAGCTTGTTTCCAGTCGGATCCATCGTCCCCTCTCCAAGCTCGGTATTCAAATTCACTATTCATATCATGATGGACCGTATTCATAGGATTAGGGACTTGGTCAAAAATTGTCATTCTCCATGGCTTTTCTCCTGGTCTCGTATTGATATGAACAAGACCTGGAAATTGAATATTAAGAGCCTCTTCGCTATCTTCATCTCTCCAAGCAAGACAACTGAAAAAGAGCTTATGCCCTTTTCTTGTTTGTGATGTTTTGTAGATTTGATACCACTTTTCCATCTTTAATTCTTCAATGTCTATATAGAAGAAGCCTTTATTGAAGGTCTGTTTTTTGAATCATAAGAATAATGAAAGATGAAAATACAACTATCAAAATCTCAATGGGAACATATTGGCAAAGTGGCTGGATGGGACTCCGATCCTGGCGTAGAATCTGAAGAATCCTTGAAGGAATTTCGAAAAGGGCGGGGCCAGGCGCCTATTGCGGATGAAATCCGCGAGGAATTCGATAGCCACAAGGTCAAGAATATGCCCGTTAAAAATCAAGTTACAAAAAGATGCCAGCAATGCAAGGGCGACAAAAGAGTCTCCGAAAGAGGGTCTATCATTACTTGCCCTTTTTGTAGCGGAAAAGGATATACCAATCAAGAAGACCATGACTGGTATATCCATCGAAGCTCAATGGGGTCCAAATGCCCTTGCGAGAATGTATATGAAGACCCTTCTTTAAAAATGAGGGGTATCAAGGTTACATTTGAAAATGGAGACGAAGTTATTACTTCGATTAATGGAACAATGAAAGAGATTAGCGAGTATTACTTCGGCATGCAATATCCAGGAGTAAACAAAGCTATGAAGATTGAGTTTCTCCCATATACGGAAGATAATTAAGCTCCAAAAATTTAAATTGGACCTACCACATCGATATCAATATTGATTGGGTTATCTTTTACGAAATACTTAGCTGTTTTTGTTAATGGAACGCTTTCTCCTTTCTCATTTAGAGTAAAATGGTTTCCCATTACAAATCTCTCAATTTCTAATTCGATAACACCACCAGCAACGACTTCAAAAGTAATTCTTTTTATATGGGGAGCGTAAAACCCCGACATCTTTAGTGTCGGGGATGTAAGCGACCAAAGTATTTTTATCTTTTTAGAGGATTTTAACGGTTTTAAGTGTAAATATTAGTGAGAGGTTAAAGCTATGCTGGTCTTTCGGCCAGCAGAAGAGATGTGGGCTAGAGGATAGT
>Ga0172382_10004593_pt1 | contig 21084 bp, 15 predicted proteins | sample Leawel138RmetaG_FD_122245 | JGI IMG/M metagenome (GOLD analysis project Ga0172382, IMG submission 122245) | Leachate microbial communities from a municipal landfill in Southern Ontario, Canada - Leachate well 138R metaG | ecosystem: Engineered > Solid waste > Landfill > Unclassified | place... | reverse complement strand
TTCCCTCTGGAGCCGCGACGGCGCCACATATACGTGGTCGTTCATTCCTTCCGAATCGGGGTCTTACCAGGTGGCAATGTGGTGGACCGAATATTCCTCAAGGAGTACGAATGTTCCCATCACCATCAGGCACTCAGGAGGATCATCTGCTGTCTACGTGAATCAGCAGCAAAGCGGCGGCCAATGGAATGATCTCGGCACATACCGGTTCACAGCCGGCACAGAGTACAGCCTCACCTTAAGTGCACCCGACCCCTGGCCCACAAGTTATTGCGCCGACGCGGTTAAATTCGTTTTTGCCGATGACGGACCGGCGCCGGTGGAAAATCAGCCGCCCGTGGCCGGAGATGATACGGCAGAGACGGCCATGGATACCGCACTAACAATTGAGGTGCTTGCAAACGATTATGATTCCGATGGCACGCTCGATCCATCCACCTGTGCCGTATCGGGCACTTCTTTGAACGGAGGTGCGCTTTCAGTCAATTATGACGGGAGTATCACCTATACGCCCAAAGACGGTTTTATCGGAACAGATTCCTTCGTGTATACGGTAAATGATAATGAAGGCGCCATGTCGAACGAAGCGGCTGTTACGGTTGCTGTAACGGCGGATTCTTCAGGGGCCGTTGAAATTATCATAGATAACGGCGATTCGGAGACGTCTTCGACGGGCACGTGGTCGGTTTCTTCAGGTGACGGGTACTACGGCGACAATTCTCTCTGGAGCCGTGACGGCGCCGTGTACACATGGTCTTTTACTCCTCCAGTCTCGGGGTATTATGATGTCTTTATGTGGTGGGCATCATATCCTTCCAGAAGCGCGGATGTTCCAATCGATATCGCCTATTCGGGAGGTTCCGCCAGTGTCCATGTGGATCAGAAAATCGATGGCGGCATGTGGAATATGCTCGGGGGATACTACTTCGAGGCAGGCAGAAGATACAATGTCACTCTTCATGCACCCGACCCCTGGCCTGTGAGCTATTGCGCTGACGCGGTTCGGTTCTCGCTGACGGGCCGATAAACCGGTTTCTGATTTGATTATAATGAATTACAATCAATACTCGACTGATAAAACGGAGGGTTCTGATATGTATACAATCAAGGCATCAACAATAAAGAGGAGAGATGCACATACAATGAACAATTCATTGAAAAAAACAAAATTGGTTCTATTGATACTTTTTGCTCTATTTTTTACAACATCGGCCGGGTGGGCCGCGACATATTACGTGGATTCGTCACAAGGTAACAATAATAATAACGGTACATCCCAATCGGCGCCATGGAGAACCATTTCGAAAGTGAATGCCGGCGCTTTCAGGGCGGGAGATACAATTCTCTTCAAAAGAGGAGGAGTCTGGTATGAAACGCTTATTGTCAAATGGTCCGGGCAAAGCGGAAATCCCATTACCTTCGGAGCCTACGGGTCCGGCAACCTGCCGCTGATCGACGGGCAGAAGACCCGTGAAACGGTTTTGTGCAAAGGAAACAGCTATGTGAATTTCGACAGCATTGAAGTGAGAAATTCGACCACTAACGGATTTTATCTGGTAGGTGATACACGCAGCGGTTACGCACTCCATATAAATTTCACTAACTGCATTGCGAGCCGTTGCAGCCACCACGGATTCAAGTGCGGTCAGGACGTGGGATCGTCCGACGTGACAACGAGGTACATAACGTACGAAAATTGTCTGTCCTACAGCAACTCCAATATAGGATATCAGGCGAGCAATGGTACCGGAAACATAACATTCAGAGGGTGCATTGCCCGTGACAACGCCAAAAACGGATTCCGGTTCGGATCTACGGCGGGAGGACTCATGGAATATTGCGAAAGCTATAACCACATGGATCCCACATACGGTGTGGGAGTCGCCATTCAAACAAGCAACAATGCTCCCCCCTGCAGCGACATCGTACTGAGAAAAAACCGGATCAGAAATAATGAATGTGGCGCATATATAGATTCGGGCGGCAATCATGAAGTATATTACAATCTTTTTTACAGCAACACGAGAGGAGTTTCATACAGGTCTACCAGCGGGAAATTTTTCAACAATACTTTCAGTAATTCTTCTCAGGATGTATCGTTTTCCTCGGCTGTTCAAAACGTTGAGTTCCGTAACAATATTTACCGTTCGCTTTCCAATAGTTCGTCCGGTTTCACTTCAAGCAATAACTACAGCGGATCGAGTCCCGGCTTCGTGAATCCATATGCCGGAGATTATTCGCTTCAAAGAACGTCTCCTTGTATCGATGCGGGAAGGTATGTGGGGCTGGCATCGGACATAAACGATGCTTCGGTTCCGGCGGGTTCCACTGTCGATATCGGCGCCTATGAGTATGGAGGAACCGTATCCGTTCAGTTGTCTGCTCCACGTAATTTAAAAATTATTTATTAGTAAAAAAAAAGAACATTCCCCTTCCCTTACGTACACGTGAGGGAGGGGGAAACTCCCTGACCCGTAACTTTCCCGTGCCTTCTTCAAATCCGGCTGTCCAGTGCCATATCCCGAGAAAAAAATACCGTGACGCTTTCAAAAGTTTCAATATATGAACAGGGCCTGCATGCATGACCCGATTTGCCACCAGACAGCATTTATAAAAATAAAAGACGGGAAACAGAATTTTTGAAAGGAAACCTGCAAGAAAAATACTTTTTGATTCTTTTTTTCTGTATATTGCCGCATATTTTCCAAGCAATTTTTGATTACTTAGAAAACCTTTTACATCTTCCCTGAAAATATGGGCAACACAAATGTCGGGTATGAACCACAGAGGAGTGATTTTATTTATTCTGTGCCCAAAGAGCACATCCTCAGCGGCACGAATTTCCGGGAATCCTCCTGCTCTGACGAAAACATTTTTTTCGCAAAATACTACACATCCGACCGGAAAATTTTTGACGCGCTCAGGCCCAACCGGGATATATTCACTGAGCTGGAGATAATACTGGGCAACCGCAACAGCGTTTTCCTTCTGGAACTCCGGGAGAGTGATGCTTCCGCAGCCCGCTTTGTAGCCCTTCATGTATGCGGCTGCAACATTGTTTATGAAATTTTGATGAGGAATGACATCCGCATCCAGGAATATCAGCACGTTTCCCTTTGCCTTCCTGGCGCCGATATTTCTTCCGGCAGCAGGCATTACTCTTACACCGGAACAGACAAATTTTATCTTTTCCGAATGATAGCAGGATGCAAGTTCCCCTATTTTTCCGTCATCGGAAGAATCCACTATAATCACTTCTTGCAGAGAGTCTTCGTCCTGGGCAAGAAGTATATCCAGGGTATATCGCAGAGTGTGTGACGAATTATAGGAAGGTATGATGACTGATAACCGCATTGCCGTTAGATCCTTGCGTTTTGGCTGATCCTGTGAAGGGGGAATCAAATGTTACGGGTTGACGGGATTCCCCGGGAATATCCCCGAATCTTTTTGTTTTCTGTTTATAAATCAGGAGAAAAAAGCCGGTATCTTCTAAAAGATACCGCCGCCACATACGTTTCGGTTCCATAAGAATACGCCATGACCACTCAAGACCGGCGTGTTGCATCCATACCGGAGCCCTTTTCACCATTCCCGCAGTAAATTCGAAGCTTACTCCTATGCCTATGGAAACCGGTGCACCGTATTCTTTTTTGTAACGGTGTATCCAGAATTCCTGTTTGGGTGCCCCCAATCCCACAAAAACAATATCGGGCCGGGCTTTTTTAATGCACTCGATCACATGCCGGTTTTCCTCTTCATCATGCTCGAATCCCATCGGAGGGCAGCAGATGCCTGCAATCTGCAGGCCGGGATACCGTGATGAGAGTAACTCCGCGGCTTTATCGGCTGCTCCGGCCCGGCCTCCCATGAAAAATACCTTATATCCCTTTTCCGCAGAAACACGGCAGAGCAAAGGGAAAAGATCGGAGCCGGACACCTTTTCTTTAAGAGGGGTTTTGAGGTAACGGGCCGCCCACAGCAAAGGCATGCCGTCGGCAAGCACCAAAGCGGCTTGCCGATAGACATCCCGGAACGCCTCATTTCTCTGAAATTTCATGACATGATCGACATTCGGCGTTATTACCATCCGAGGCTCTTTTTTTCTGATAAAGGATTTTATACGATTGACCGTCTCCGACATCGAGACATTGTCGATCAACATTCCGCAGATCTCGATTCGTTCGCTCATTTTTCATTCTCCCGTATTCATTGATTATTTTGCAATATTGCAGCGATTACAGAGGGACCTCTCATTGCTTTGCAATTACCTTTCTCACCTCGCTGTATCTGTGGCTCCAGGAATTCCTGCATCCGTATTCCTTTAAAATTTCGCGGTCATACCCGCAATCCAGATAATGCCTGATTCCGTTTATGAATGAATTGTGATCGGCGCCTATCCGTATGGGAGCGCCTATTCTCGAAATCTCTTCAAGATTCGTTGACACTACGGCAACCCCGGCCGAGCAGTATTCATATAATTTAATCGGACTTACGGAATCGGTCAGATCATTTTTGATGAAAGGGATGAGGGCTACATCTGCATGCTGGAGATAGCCGGGCAGCGTCTCGTATTTTCGCGGGCCGAGAATATGTATGTTCGAATATTTTGTAAGCGAAGATACATCTGCCTGCGGCTTGCCGATGAGAAATATGTCGGCTTCGATATGCTCGGCAATGTTCCGGATCAACCCGATATCGAACCAGAATGTGATGGCTCCCACATACACTATTTTTTTTCGGTAATTACCTTTATATTCCTGAGGCTGTCCGGCAGGCCGGCTGAAATGGTCGCTTTCAACTCCATTACTTAAAATGAGCGGTTCCTTCCCCCTTTCCCGCACCCGATTGGCCAATGTACTTGAGGATAGAACGATAATATCCGCTTTATCGATCAGAAAGTCGTCTATTGTCTGTACGTTGGGATAATGGGGAAATTGACGGTAATCGTCGGCAATTCTGTACACCAGTGTACGGTATTGAACTACGTGTGCCAGATAACCGGATTTGGGATTGGATATCCATAAAATTTCTGCCTCGAGAAAATTCAGCTTCGCGAGAGTTTTCTTGATATTCGGATAGATAAATTTCCCCTGCTTCAGGGCCAGAGAGGCATTGCGAAAACCGGGATAATTTCCGTACAGCCAAAAAGAATACGGTGCAAATCCGAAAATATTGTCATCAAGTTTATGCCTTTTTGTTCCGGTTATGCTTTTTTTGAAGTAGTAATCGCTTTTATCTTTAAAATAAATCATCTGATTGAAAGGATTCGACATCCACAACGCTTCGTAGCCATCTTTTACAAAGCACGTGCAGTAATGATAATTTGCAAGGCGGGAAAGAGCCGAATGATATTCTCCGAAGTCACACATTATCAATTTTTTCATGGTACCCTTCATCTAGCAGTCAATGTAGCTATTAGTTGATTACTTGTCCATTCTTGCCAATATTGTCCTAATACGAGAGGGAATTGTTCGATTATTTGTACTGCTGTCGTCGCAGGAGTAGGCAGGGCGAACAGGCCGGCCGTCCGATTTGTCTTTGCGGCGATTATCGCGGCGTGCGCCGGATCCAGGCCTGCATATATCAATGCGGAAACGAGACCGGTAATGGTATCGCCTGTTCCCCCGATCGGTTCTAAATGCGGGATATCAGGTGAATTGATAATCGCGAGGACCTTGCCCGAAACGGCGATATGATCGATCTTTCCCTTTACCAGAAGGAGTTTTGCGGCGGCTTTATTCATAAAGGCTGCGGCGATTTGTGCGGGGACTTCCTCTATATTTCCGGAAAAAAGATGCTTCGAAACATAGGCGGGATGCGTCGCCAGCGGGTCAGCGAGAAATGCCATTTCTGAAGGATCGGGAGTAAATATGTCGAAATCGGAAGCGAGACCGGCGGCCTTAGCCGCGTACATGGCTCCGGCGTCGGCGATCATGAAGGGTTTATCGGGCAGATTTCGAACGGATGTGCAGAGCCGTTTCAAAAACGCCATTACGGGAAGACAATAGTGAAGAACGAGAACCCGGGGTTTGATCTTGTCTATCAGCTCCGGAAGGTGCTGATAAATTTCTTTCGTCCCCTTTCCGTCTCCCATATCTCCCGCCACAATCACATGAGGCGGTTTCAGGCCGAAGTAGCCGGTGACAGTCAGTGCGGCCGTTATCATGGTCCCTGTGCCCTGGGTGCAGCCGAATGTCCGGCCGCCTGCGGCAAGTAGCGTGTCTGTCAGCGATACCTCACCAATGGTAAGAGGCATCTTTCCTTCCGGTAAAGTCCCTGCGATTAACATAATGTCTTTACCTCCATGTAAAATGTTTCGATCGAGCCTTTGGCTTATCTTGGGAACATGAAGGCGAGGGAAAATTAAAACGTTCATGAATGTAAAAGGAAAGGTTTGATCGGAAGTTTTTTATTTAAATATTCAGGCACCGCACAAATGCGCGGTCGAGCATCATGGCGCACAATGTATAACCCAGTTCCCTCGGCCTCGGCGCCTCAGCCAGCGTCTTGCCGACAAGCTGTGCGTGCAGGTAAGGTATGTCGGGGCAACCTCCCCCGGAGATATTCACGATTCTCCGGCTTTCTTTTGCAAAAGTGAGTTTCATGTTCCCCGCCTTGGCCATGATCCATTCACCGAAATCAGTGATTAGCACGATCTCAAGAAGCTCGGAGGTCTCTTTTTTTACCGGTACGACTTTAACATAGGGCGTTTTGGTATTCTTCAGCAGCCGTTCGATTCCGGCCTGCTCCACCAGATTTATTTCAAGCGCCAAATCGCACCCCATCCGCAATTCGGGAGGTGGGGCCACCAGTTTAACTTCATAGCCTTTGCCTCTGACGACCTTTTCCCCCCTTATCGCATGTGACACCTCCTTGAAGAGAACGATTCCTCCTTCATTGAATTCTTCTTTTTCCTTTCGGAATTTCATTGCCGTTTCTCCAATTAGTGGAAGATTAAGGAAAACGGGGCCGCATGATGAAGCCGATTATTACGCAAAACACCAGTCCCGCGACCACCGCAAATGGACCCCAAGTAGTGACCCCGGCAGGGCTTGAAGTAAGGCCGAAATTATTGGCGAACACAGCTCCCGCAAAGAGTCCCAGAACCATCGATCCGGCATCCAGGTCACCTTGGCCGGAGAGGACGAGATTCCGGAAAGGGCAGCCTCCTATCAGCGTGGCGGCCAGTCCTACCAGTCCCATACCGGCAAAATTCCATAAATGGCTGGAATGCGCCAAAGGTTCTTCGGCAAATCCCCAGTGGTAGAGAGATGAAAAATTGCCTGTGAGATAATTTGTAATGAGGGCCGCGACAAAGAGTGCCGCAATCCCGCTGAAAAGATGAGTATTCCCAATCAGAAAAAGGTCCCGCCATGCGCCGATTGAACACATCCTGGTCCTCTGGGCCATAAAGCCGATAAAGAGACCGAACCCAAGGGAGATGAAAAGAGGTGCATGCATTGCGCCGGGACCGCCGGCACTGTGTGCAATAAAATCTGGTTTTGCGATTGCGAGTATGAAGAGAATCATCATGATCGCCGGCAATATGAACCCGGCAGCTGAAGGAATTGATACGGAATCACCGAGAGAGAAGCCCTGTTTGAGGAAGTGAACGCCGGTGAAAACTCCGGCAAGGAGACCGGCAAGGGCCGGAATCCCATTGAGATCGCCGCCGGCCAGGCGCAGCAGCATTCTGACTGGACATCCCAGAAATACGAGTGCCCCTATCATGACAAAAAAGCCTAGCAAAAAACGAATGAGAGGAGAAGCTCCCCCCTGGGGCTTCCATTCCCTGAAAAGGACTGCCGCACCCATCGACCCGAGCGTGAACCCGATAATCTCAGGTCTGATGTACTGCATTGCCGAAATATGATGCAGATTCAGCGCCCCTGCCGTATCGCTGATAAAACCTGCAACACAAAGACCCATATTGGGGGGATTTCCGAAATTGACGGCAACAGCCCCGAGGGTCCCGAAGAGGAGACCTCCCGAAATAATCGGAATTTTCGAGAGCATTCGACGATCCATTTATGATAACCATGTTTTTTGATACATTTTCGTCTATTTTTCTTGGACATATGAAACTGGTAGAGATTGAAAATATTCAGATGGTAATATTTTTTATAATCGGTATCTTGCTCAGGATGCGATTCCAGAGAATGATGGGTAAAAATATTCCCGCGCAAAAAAGAACCGGTAAGAATATTACGAAATTGGAATAATTCCAGCTTATAAAATGCAGAAGGATACCCTTTGTCATCCCGATCATGATCACGTTTAATAAATAAATAGTTAAACAATACCTGCCTACATTTCTAAGAAATTTTAATTTTGGAAAATCCATTCTTATGAATGAGTGAATTGCAGGAACCGAAGAAAGACCGGCTGTAAAGTAGAGATGCTTGGCAGGAATCGCAATATTGCATTTTTCAGCCACATTTATGCCAATAAGCAGCAAAAAGAAAATTATTATGAACAGTGATGAATATTTATCGATAATTCCATAATAAAGATCTTTCCGATAAAACAAAAAACACCCAAGAATAAAGAAGAAATAGTACCTGAACATATAATCGAGATACATGATTTGAGGCGGGTTTATCAAAGTCAGTACAAAGGAAAATATAAGGATATAATGAATCTTGCTGCTATGCACCAGGCTCATTGAAATAATATTAAAAAAGAAGAGTACATATATATACCATATGAATGTGGCGTGAGATTCGGAAGTATTCCAGATTATTGATGTAATAGCGTCTTGAATGCTGTAGACCGAATTATCGACAAAAAGAAAATCGGAGGCTATCGATTTTCCGAATATCACTATGAAGGCGAAAAGGAAAAAAGGGATAAGCAGTCTGTAGGCTCTTTTAAAAATGAAACTCAGATCGGTCAAAGCAGGTTTTATGCAATAAAAAATCCACCCGCTTAAAAACATAAAAAAAGCCATATGAAACATGTAGATAGTATTTTTAACATATATAAACCATGCGTTGCCTTCCGGATATTTCCTTGCGACGACATGACCAAGGACAACCAAAATGATTGCCAATCCTTTTGCCGAATCGATGTCCGTAAACCGGGATTCCGGCTTTTCGTTCGGCAAACTCTTGCAGGATAATCCTTTCATGATATTGAACCGTTCGGAATTGAGCTTATTTAAGCTGGATTACAGGATAGGGAAGTGTGGATCGAAAAATGAAAGGTGCATAAAATTAATTTATTCTAGAGAAGCATGATCTTCTTCAATGAAAAAGCTTGAAGAAGTATTTTCGGATCTTTGCCTTTCAATCCAGATGCATCTTCCTGCCACCATCCCGAGAATCGCAAAGAAAAATTTATTTATTTCAGGCCTGTATATGCTTTCAAGACTGAACCAGGGGATAAAAAAACACAACGCAACAGGAATAAACACCCTTGAAAACTGAGTGTCCGGGGAGTCGGATGACCTCCGGTAATAGCGGAACGCGATACTGAATATAAGGATTGTTATTATTGTCACAAGAGCAAAGCCGGCAATGCCGGTGTCAGTGAGAGCTGTCAGATATGAATTGTGAGTCCATGGGGAGATGCCGGTATCTTTTGTTCTTACATAATAATTATTGAAACCTATACCCAGCAGGGGTTTCTCTTTATAAAGGCTTAACGCATGGTCGTAGGCGTGAAAACGCGATTCAATCGAATCTTCGTGTTTTATCCTGTCTCTATAGATATCAGTGCTGCTCAGACGGTCGTACCCTGTGTAGATGAGTATGAGAATGAGGGGAACGGCCGCCAGTAATTTCAGATACCCTTTTTCTCCAAGCATAATCCAGATGACAAAAGCGATCATTGTCGAAAGCCAGATAGTCCTTAATACGGTAAAGCCGATGGCTGTCGCCGTCAAAGCGAGAATACCTCCAAGCAAAAGGACGAGCGGTACATTCGATTTTCTTTTCGAGATTTGCAGATGAAGATGGTAGATGACTATAAAAAAGCACATGCTGAGATTGGATGCCAGTGCATCAGATGCGGCATAAGGACCATCGACTCTCCGATAGCCTGAGAATTCCTGTATTCCCTCTTCCGAAGGTAGAATGTCAGTACTCGTGACATATTCGTAAATACCCATGCAGGATAAATAAACTGCCACCAGTAACAATGCCCCTGTAAACCATTGGAAGTAGTTGCCTTCATTAATATAGTGTTTGACCAACAGGTACACTGCGACAGGGATGAAGAAAGAATCCAGGAATATCCGTCCTGCGCCAAACTTGTCATCCGATATGAATGCGACAGAAACTGCAAGCAAGAGCAGAAACCCGAACAAGAATGTCTCAAGAACATTGCCCGGGAGAAGTGTTTTGGTTTTGAAAAACACTTGCATCAAAAGAATTCCTAATAAGCCGGTCACTATAACCCTGTCAAATGTTACAATTGGATGTGCATTGACAGTAATAATCGAGAAGGTATCGGATATCAGAACCGGCGAGAGAAGAAACCATAAAAAAAGGAAATACCCGGCATAGCGTACCACATACGAGAGGAGAAACAGCATGCATACTCCCGCGGCGATCGCATATTGTTCCTTAATAATCAGAAATGCCACAAGCAATGAGAATGGAATCATAAAAACCGCAGTGATCGTTGCCTGTAAATCAGTTCTTTCCAGCAGTTCTTTCATTGGATGTGTTCCTTTCCGTTACGTGGTATTTTGATTTATACACCGTAAACAGGTCTGCTTTTTTATCGCAGCACTTCTTCAGGCGCAGACGATTCTTCAATAATTGTTGCAACAGATTGAGTATTCCGGGCATTAGTTGAGGGGTGTTTAAAAAAACCGCGAATTAACTGATACATGCCGGATATTTCGTCACCGGAAAATTCCATGAGAACGAAAAGAACGAGAAAATATAACACCGGACCGCTACACATGCCGACAATAATATCCGCTGCGGGAGAATTCGTGAGGCTGTTGTTTAAGCCGTATATCGTTACTCCCATTATGGCCGATGCAATAAGCGACCTCATCAGTGTAGCGACAGGAAATTCCCAGACAAAAAAACGGCGTGATATGAATATCGTTGTAAACAGAAGAAATATATATGAACCGCAGGTAGTCATCGCAGCGGCTTTGTATCCGTATTGTGGAATGAAAAGGAAATTGAGCGCAACATTGAGAAGACCTGCGCTCAAAATAGAAAGCATTATCAAATAGGTTTTTTTAAAGAAATTCAGTGCGGGATAAAATCTTTGCTGAAGGCCGAACAGCAATACCCCGATTGTGACAAAAGGCAGTATTATGGATCCTTCATGATACTGCTCGCCCGTAAGCAGAGTTACCAGTGGTTCTGACAGGGCAATCAGCCCCGCGGCCGCCGGAATGCAGATAATAAGGTAATATCTTGTGATTTTGTTCAAAAACTCTCTGCTTTTTTGAATGCCATCCGTTTCCCAGATCCGGTAGACTGTTGAGCCGGACACAAGGCCGAAGAGCATGGAGAGCATAACCATGCTTTGTTCCGATATGTTGTAGCTTGCCGAATAGATCCCCACTTCGGCACTTCCACGGTAACATTCAAGAATGAACCTGTCGGAAAGGCTCAATACCCATGCTGCGAGATTCCCGATTACCAGAGGGAATCCGTATCTGGCCATATCCGCGGTCAAAGGCATGGATATTCGGCCTGGATTCCGGACCTTACGGGGTGAGATGATCCTGAAAAAGGGGAGGGCTATCATTGCACTGAGAAATGCTCCCCAGAGAAGTCCTTCTATCCCGAGGTCCATCAACACCGCCAGCCCGATTCCGAATAGAAGAGTAGTTACGCTTTTCCATATTTTAAAAAGGCTGTAGATGCCTATGTGCTGCGTTGCCCTGAAAAACTCTATGAAGACAAGAAAAAGGGTGGTCAGTGCGAAGACAGGTATTCCAACCCGCATCAAACGGAAAAGCGATTCAGGTATCTTCGATTCCGAGAATGCCAGTATCAGTGAGAAAACCGCAGAAACGGCGAGCACAGATATCAGCGACGTCTTCATGACGGTAGTGAAGAATTCCTGTAATTTGCCGTCCCGCTCGTAAATGGGATAGAATCTGACGACCGATACGGACAGCCATCCGACCATCATTGTCGCGACGCCTATAATTGCCAAGACCAATGCGTAGTTTCCGTATTCATGGGGCGAAAAAAGGCGTGTGAGCAGTGGAATGCTTGCAAATGCCACCACTCCCGGTGCGATTTGCGCAGGCAGATATTTAAATAAATTTTTGAAAAGGTCTTTAGTCATTGTGTGCCGGATATTCCGATCAAAAGGTATTCTGCCTCATCCCCACGGAGTCTTTTTTCATGCCGGCATGATGGTTCCAATAGAACTGAGGGTCGTCTATCCTGAAATAATGCCTCAATCCGTTGTGGGCTATCTGTATTCCATCCAGCCCCATAGTGGGATGTGCTTCAAGCGCAATGCACGCCTCCGGCGTGAGACAGAAATCCCATGCAATATAGGTAAACTGGGGCAGTTTGCGTGCCGAGTCGATTGCAAGGTCTTTTACATCATGCCATCGAACGATCCTTCTGTTCTTGAATACAGCTTGTGTATCGGGATGTCTGTCGAACGTTTCTCCATTGAGGGAATGAGCATACTCGGCCAAAAACCCCGTATCGATGTCCACTTTTACAAAAATCCCGTTTGCCGAGGCATTGTCGATCTTCATTCCCCCTCTCCCGAGTCTCAGCATGCATACCACGATACGGGCATCTCCTTTCTTGTTTTCCGTGACTGTCCGAAAGGTATTTACGGCATGTGGGTACAGGGTCGAGACTTCGGCTTCCTGTTCGATACCGCCCTGCAGCATATAGTCGCCTGTGGTTCCGGCAGCCTTTAAGAAGCTTGCGTCGAGAATGGAATTATTGCTTGTTATATAACGCCCGCCGGCATTTCTGGAAAAGATATGAATCCCCGAACCAGCCATGCCGCCCGATGGTTTTAGAAAAATAGTGCGGTAATTTTTTTCTCTGATCTTTTCTTCCAGGATCGTGAAATCGATTTCTTCAAAATCGGCGCTGAAGAGACGGTTTTGAAAGAGAAGTCCTATCGATTGTGCCTGCGGGATGGCGAGCCCTTTGAATAATTTTTCCGTGATGATCTTATCCCCCAAAAGCAGGATGTCATATTCTCCGCTTCTGTAAAAGGGCATGAAAAGTCTGTAAAAAAAGAATTCCGGTATGTAGTTCAGTAATTCTTCTTCATCAAGCTCACGGTCTTTCCGGTAGAGATCGTACCGGTAATAATGAAGAGGATGGCAGTCCCAGTAGCTTTTGCACACGTTCATTTCTTTGCGTATTTGCCGATCCGGTTTTTTATCGGTACATGTGTTGAAACGGTCCAGCGCCCGGGCCATCCTGTAATCATGTTTTGCGTAGGAAATTCGATGTTCGATTTCCTTTAAACGAAATGCCAGCCGTGATGCGTCTATTTTGTTCAGGATATATTTGGGATGCATTATCGCTCCGCCTATTGTTCACGTGAAAGGGACCGCTATGAAAACTGCCGTTTCAGGTACTTGCTCATCGTTCCCATGTAACATTTCATGACGAACGGAGACATGCACCATTTGATGAAGGGCAGCATGTTCTTCAATCCGTATCGCCTTATTCTTGTGACCCATGCACTCGTATTCCCCCTGAGGTATTCATAACCGATTTCTTCAAACCATATTCTGTTTGTGACCCGCCCCTCGCAGATCGCCTGTGATGTCTTCGCCATGTTTTCAAGGAGCTGTTTTGCTTCTGTGCCCTCCAGTACATAGGGGACATAGTCTTCTCCTATCCTGACGGGGGCGATGGTATATCCTTCAACTCCGTTTTTTGTGATATCCATCTCCAGTATCAAGGTATTTCTCAGCCTTTCGAATGAGACGCCTTCATGGTCATAATCGAACTGGAAATTTGCCAGCGAATACACAATGAGCCCGTTCTTGTATCGTTCGATACCTTGAAACACATGAGGGTGGCCTCCAAGAATGACCGTTGCGCCCGCATCGATCAGTGACCGGGCGAATTGTATCTGCTTTGGAGACGGGAAGTGCACGTTTTCTTCTCCCCAGTGAAGCGAGACAAGGACAATATCGCTTATGGCTTTCGCCGAATCGATATCCGCGAGTATTTTTTCTTTTTGTATTTTGTTGATGAAAACGCCTTTTTCGCGATCGCTGAACCCTCTAAGTTCATAGCCCATAAAACAACATCGTATTCCTTTTTTTTCAATAACGGCATAGGGTCTGTTGAACATTCTGTTTGCGCCCCCGACAGGTGCGATATTGTTTCTGTACAGGGCTTCCATCGTTTCATTGAAACCCGTCGTACCGAGGTCGAGTGTATGATTGTTCGCCACATTGAGAACGTCGAATCCGGCCTTCTTGAGATAGAATGCCTTATCCGGTGAGGTATAAAGGAGCGTTCTTTTTTGAGCCTTTTCCCCGTAAAGTGACAAGGTCGTCTCCAGATTCCCGAAAAGGATATCTTTTTTCCTGAATATCGCTTCTACTTTGCTGAACGGGGGAAGATTATTCCTGGTGATAAGGGAAATGTCCCCGACGGCCATTACTTTAATCGAAGTATCCATACAATCGTCTCCTCCTTTTATCTGTGAAAGTATGTATCTAAATCGGAGCTGTGTCTTCTGTAGTCAGTCACAGTTAAGCACATCGAGTTTTTGAATCAAAATCCGGTATTTTCCTCTGGGAGACCGTTCGATTCCATCTACGAACGCAATTTCAAGGTCCATGCATGAACCGAGCTTTTTCTCCAGTTCATTCCGGATTTTGCCTGTATCTTTTTCGGAGTAGGTATCTTTTCTTACGATACGAAAGACGACGTGCCCCGGTTCATCCTGATAAAATTGAAATTCTTTGACGTTGTCGAACACGTCGGAGTGCATGTTGATCGCCGCCATCATAATCTTTCTGTTATTTTTAGAAACGATCAGTTCCTGAAGACGTCCGTCTATTCGTTCCAGCAGAGGATATGCTCTTCCGCACGAACATGGGTGAGTGTTTAATACTGCCCGATCCAATGTCCGGTATCGGATAAAAGGTGTTGCCGAATTGTTGAATCCGGTAGAGATAATTTCGCCGGATTCACCGTTTTGCGTTATCAAATTTCCGTGTGCATCGATCAATTCGGTAAAGCCGTATTCAGGGAACAGGTGGTAGGAATCGCTTACTTCGCATCCGCCCCCCAATACGGTCATTTCCGAGTTTCCGTAAAAGTCGTACACTCTGCATTGAAATACTTCCTGCAGCAATTCCAGCTGCCAGGGATAAAGATTTTCGGAGCTGCACAATACTGCCCTCACACTTGAAAAAGGCGGGATATTATGTTCTTTCATATAACGGGCAAGCATGACAATTGATGAAGGATAGACATGGAAAAAATCCGGACGGAATGTGTTAATTATGCTGATGTAGTGGGGCAGTATCTCATCTGTCATATGGTACGACGATAAAATAAGCGTTTTTTCGACGGGATCGTATACCCAGAATTTGCCGTTTCTTTCCGGCTGAATTGCAGTCCCTCGCAGAATTGCACGCGTATTGCCGATACCGTATCCCACCCTTTTCCACATGGACAGGATGAAAGCCCATTCTTTTCTGAATGTTTTGTCTTTTTCATAGTAAAAGCCCATGGGGATTCCCGTCGACCCCCCTGTGGTTACATATTGCAACTTGGAACGCACGCAGGTGCTGGGAATGAACTCCTGCAAATTGTCCCTGACGATTTCCTTGGTCAAAACAGGGATTTTTCTGAAATCATCGTAGTCTTTAATCTTTTCCGGCTTCAGATCTCTTTCGTCGAAAATACGCCGGTAATAGGGCACATGATCATAGGCATGCCGCAGAAGACGAAGAAGTTTACGCCATTGATATTCCTCCAGCTTTTCTTTTTTCCACCATTGAGAAGCCTGGAGAAAGTCGTAGGTATGCCGGAACTCTTTCCCTGAACGGATTTTCAGGGGAACCGCCCCGTAGGCATATTCGAACGGGCGCCGGATGACGGGCGGAAGCGATTTAACCGCCTGTTTTGCGATGGTTACTGCTGTCAAAAGAAGAATCCCTTCATGATAAAATAACTGATATATGGGCAGTTATTGCGAGTTTCGAAGTGGCATCAAAAGCCGATCCCTTTATTCGGCTGCTGATTGTGGACGGTTTAAAACGACATCTTTGAGCATCGCGATATGGTAATCACGAACTTCGGCCCTGTGAATGTTTCCTAATGTGCGAAGAACGTCTCTGATATCATACCGCAGAACAAGTTCGTTATACGCGATGTCGCAGATACGCAAGGGAAGACCTGCGATTTCAGGGTGCAGCTCTTCGCAGAGGCTTCGGTCATCAAGTGCCGAAATTAAAGTTTCCCTGACGGCATCACCGCCTGGCATCCTTCCGAGTACATACAGTATATTGGCCTTTGTTGTTTCATTGCCTGATTCGTACAGGTTGATCAAATCATCAGTCGATTCTTCGGGAAAGATATGAAATATTTTCTTCGCTACGTACAAAGAATCAGTTCGCTTCACCAGCCGTCCGTCAACATTTTGCATGGCAGGTATCCGGAGCTGATTCAAGGCATGAGCTATTGCCGCATTTTCACTGCGGTTAAACGCGACATATACGGCCTTGTTCATCGCTTTTTCATTTGTGATAAACTCGACTTTTTTAAGCGCATCAAATGCATTTTCGACGGGGAGAGTTTCCAGGTTTTTAATTTCGGTGTCTGTTTCGGGCGTGAATTCGTAATCCACCGAAGGCCTTACAGGTTCGGCGGCATTTGAAACGATTGCTGCCATCGACAGCACTAAAATCGACAGTACGATTAGAGTTATGCTTTTGATTTTCATAATCTTTTCTCCCTGATTTTTTTCTGACAAAGATCATTTATCTCCCATTGAGGTAAAAGGACCAATGGTCTTATTGTTTCGCAGGGGTTTCATTGAAATTGTAATAATCGTACACCGGTGAATACTCTTGCATAGCCTGCCAGATTTCGCGATCGCTTTTCCCTTCGAGATACGCTCTCAAATAAGGATTTATGCCGCGACCATCGGTATACGATACGGTATAAAAAACAATACCGTGACTGAAGGTATCCAGATAATAATTTCCGCTGAAACAGCTGTCGTAGACCATTCTCGAGTATCTCAGCTCTTCTTTTGAGATATCCCGGTCTGTCACATGAATTACCGTTTTGGATTTATAATGGGTATCGGGATACTCTATATTGTCCAATACTCCGGTAAAATCGAAGTCCGTTATCGCATCGGTAATTCTGATCGCATCGGCGACGACGCGGCCTGAGGTCGCATTATTGCGTAAAATGACGGAGTATTGACCCGTATTGAAATAGTGCTGCCCAAGCGTATTCCATTGACTCCCGCCGCTTCTCTGATCCTGCCTCACCGCTGCGGTTCCAGATGCGTGAGTAATAATATACAGGGCATCCGAAGTATTCTCAGAGGATGCCGGCCACCAGGCTTCGATCCTGTAATTCCCCGGCCGGACGATCACGAACTTCCACTTGAACTGATCATTTACAGTCCCGGAAGAGGAATACGTATAATTCTCATCGTACCAGCCGGGTAATTCATCATCCTGGAGCCAGGTTCCACTGACTTCGAAGGACGGTTCCCACAATGCACCCGGGTGTGTGATGAAATATTGCTGCTCGGCGGGATCTAGAGGGTTCGGAAGCAGGCCGTTCGCATCATACCAGGCAGGCTGATCGGCATCAGGATATCGTTCGAGGGCGCTGTTTTGCGCTGTTTCAATTTTGTAAAATGCGGGATCCCCGGGTATCCGATAGGTAATGTAATAATTGAATGCAGGGTCGCCCGCAGGATCGCCGAAATCATAGGGCATGAGTCCGTATTCGCCGTTCTGAAAAATGGGCCAGAAATTGGGCCACGCATGCTGTGCTCTCAGAAGTTCCAAATTCAGGGAAAGAACGGGTGAAGAATAGGTGAGCAGCCTGGTATCATCAATGTAGCGAAGATCGCGGATCAATTTATAATTGCATTCTTTTTCCGTAGCAAACACGGCTCCCAGTCCGTAATTGGACTCGCCCGCAATAATAATGTGGGCGCCTTCTGTCTTGAGAGCCTCTTTCATGCGTTCGATATCCTCGATAATATGAATCCAGAAATCTTTGCCCCGGATATCGGTATATCTCCAAAGATTCATGTTTTCCTCACGCGCGCCGATATCGGAAAGGGTCGACAGGAAAATGCCTTTTTCAGAGCCGCCGTTATAAATCGGGCAGTAGTATATATGTTCCTCGAAACCGCCTACGGCAATACGTACGGAAGCTTCATTCGATTCCGCGCCTTCGACATCCGCTATAATGTACGAAAGCGCATCGGTGCCGAGATAGTCGGTATCGGGTGTGTAGGTAATGCTTCCATTACCATTAACTTCAGTATTTCCATGAGACGGTTCATCGATTATCATAATTGAAGCCGGATCGATGGCACTGTCGCTGTCAGCATCATTGTCCATCACGGCAATATTCACCGGCGAATTCACATCCGTGGATATCGAGTCATCCTGTGCAACAGGGGGTGAATTGCCGTCTTCCTCCGGGTTCGAACTGCCGCTGCCGTTATCGGAAGTGCAGGAGCCGGTCAGGAGGAGCAATGCGAAACCCCAGCAAAGTGCGGTTTTTTTCGTCGGAATCGTATGCCGCTTCGATGACATTATGTTTTACTGCCCTGAGGGTGTTTTGCTGAAATCATAATAATCGTATATGGGATCGAAATTCTGCAGGGTTTGCCATATCTCGTAATCGCTTTTCCCCTCGATATAGGCTCTGATGTAGTAGTTGATGCCCTGGCCGCTTGCGCCCTGGACCGTATAAAAGACAATGCCGTGGCCGAAGGTATCGAGATAATAGTTCCCGCTGGTGCAGCTGTCGTAGATCATCCGGGAATATCTCAGTTCATTCTTCGGGATTTCGAGCTCTCTGATATAGAAAATAGTCTTTGATCCATAGTGATATTTTGGGTAGGAGATGTTATCCATCGTTTTCGTATAGGAGTAGTTTGCTATCGCATCGGTTATTCTGACGGCATCGGCGACAACGCGGCCCGGATCGGCGCCGTCCGTCAATACGACCGTATATTCTCCGGCCCCGAAATAGAATTGGCCCAGAGAATTCCATCTGCCTCCGCTGCTCCTCTGATCTTTTCTGACGACGGTGCTTCCGGATGCGTGATTGATAGTGTACGGCGCATTGCGTGTATTCGATGTGGAGGCCGGCCACCAGGCTTCTACAAGGTAGTTCCCGGGCTGGGTGATCTGGAATTTCCAAATGAATTCATTGGCTCCGTACCCTGCCTGGATAGAGGTGTAATTCTCGCTGTAGCAGCCGGAAAGCTGGTTATCCTGTATCCAGTTTCCGATTACCTCGAAGGGCGGAATCCAGGCTCCCGGATTCGTTATGAAATATTGCCGCTCATCGGGATCGTCTGGATCAGGAGGAAGGCCGTTCGGACTATACCAGGGCGGCTGGTCCGCATCGGGGTACCGTTCAAGGGCGCTGTTGGCTGCCGTCTCGATCTTGTATCGGGTCGAATCGCCGGGGATCTGATACGTTAGATAGTAGTTATATGCCGGATCGCTCGCGGGATCATCGAAATCATAGGGCATGAGCCCGTACTCGCCGTCTTTGAAAATACACCAGAAATTCGGCCATGCATGCGATCTTCTGCAGCTTCTGAAGCTGATCGGATAGACGGGCGATGAGTAATTGAAAATCCTGTCGTCATCAATATAATGAAGATTGCTGACCTCTTGCTCGTTGCACTCTTCCTGGGTTGCGAACAGGCCGCCCGATCCGTAATTCGAATGCCCCGCGATTATCATGTGGGTGCCTTCAGTACTCAAGGCCGTTTTCATGCTTTCTATGTCTTCAGTAATGTGTACCCAGTAGACTTTTCCCGAAGCGGGACTGGTGTATCTCCAGAGATCGGTATCTTCCTGCCGGAATCCTATGTCGGCAAGCGTGGAAAGGAAAAGAGGCTTTTCGCCGCCTCCGTTGTAAAGAGGGCAATAATAAATATGCTCTTCATACCCGCCGACCGTGACGTGAACATACGATCTGTTCGATTCTACATGGCCGTTGTCCTCGACCCGGTAAGAGAACACATCTGTTCCAATATATCCGGCATCCGGGGTATAGGTAAGAATACCGCTATCCGAAATATCCACAAATCCATGAGCCGGTTCATCGATTATTATGATCGAAGTGGAAATAATCGTACCGTCGCTGTCCTCATCGTTTTCGAGTACATTGATTTGTACCGGTGAATTCAGATCAGCGACGGCAGAATCATCGCTCGCAAGGGGCGGTGAATTGTAAGAGGGTCCGATAAAGCGGCATTTCACTGCATCGGCGCAGGTGCTTTCCGGATAAGGCGGTGAAGTGATTTTCATGTTATATTGAGAGCCTTCTTCATAGAAATATACTCCGAGATTGTGCCACCAGCCTCCCCCCTCATGCTGGTTGAGGTACAGTCTGTCCGTGCCGCCCGAGTAGGTAATATCGGCGGGTACATTCGTACTTCTTGACGCCGACCAGGTCCACCATATTGAGACCTGATAAAATCCGGTAATTTCTGGAACAAAAGTCCATGTATACGTTGAGCCGTCGCGGCTCCATAAGGAATCGGCGCCGTAGGGATAGGGAGCTCCCGAAATATTCCATGTTCCGGTGTAGGAAGTTCCGGGCGCGCCGTTATCAATGACGGTCTCGGGCGCTGACGCATTGATAAGATTTGTTTTTACTTCCGTATCAGTTCCTCCTGGTCCGCTGGCAGTAAGCTTTACCGTGTAAAAACCGGGTGCGGCATACGTATGAGAGGGATTCCGGGTGGTATGATCGATAACGCCGTCGCTATCGCAGTCCCAGGCCCAGCCGGTGATGTCCCCCGTGGATGAGTCGGTGAAAGATACCATGAGGGGGGCATCGCCGCTTCTCGGTGCAGCCGAGAAATCCGCCACGACCGTCGTTTGGGTTGAAGAAGTGAATTTTACGGCATCTGCAC
>Ga0172382_10004591_pt1 | contig 21092 bp, 21 predicted proteins | sample Leawel138RmetaG_FD_122245 | JGI IMG/M metagenome (GOLD analysis project Ga0172382, IMG submission 122245) | Leachate microbial communities from a municipal landfill in Southern Ontario, Canada - Leachate well 138R metaG | ecosystem: Engineered > Solid waste > Landfill > Unclassified | place... | reverse complement strand
ATGTCCATGGCAAGGCTCCTTGCATTCCGGCCCGGCTTTGCATGGTCGCCATGAGTCGGTTGAAAAGATTATGGTTAGCCATTACTCGTAAGCGAGTATATGAGCAACCGAATTGATCGACAGGGTGCGGCGCTTTTCTGGATCGCCGACAGCGGCGTGGCCATCCTCATGGCTGCGACACTCGCCGCCGGCGTCGCGGCAGCCGCACGGGGCGATCATGGCGCGTTGCTGCTCGCCGTGAGCGGATTGATTGCCGCCGTCTTGCTTCGCGCCGGGATACAGATCGGTGCGACCGACGCCGGCGAGGCAGCGGCGGTGGCCGCCAAGACGAGCTGGCGAAAGCGCGTCTACCCCCGCATCCTCGTCGCGGCGCCGGGAGATCGCCGAATGCTGGGCGAGGCAGCGGCCGATGCTGTCGACCGGATCGAAGACCTGGGCGGCTTCCATGCCCGCTTCCAGCCTCTGCGCCGCGCCGCGGTCCTGTCGCCCCTCGTCATTGCGATCGCCGCCGCCTTCGGGAGCTGGGTTGCCGGTGCGATCATGCTTGCGACGCTCGTGCCGTTCGGCGTGGGCATGGCGCTCGCCGGCACCGCCGCCTCGCACGCTGCCGCGCGTCAGCTCGACGCATTGAGCCGCCTTTCCGGCCTGTTCGTCGATCGCGTGCGCGCGCTCCCCGTGATTGTCGGCTTCGGCGCGCAGGATCGCATCGGCCGCCACCTCGCCGACGCAACCCGCGAAGTCGCCGCGCGCACGATCGACGTACTGAAGGTCGCCTTCGTGTCGAGCGCGATCATCGAATTCTTCGCCGCGTTGTCGGTGGCTCTGGTCGCGCTCTATTGCGGCTTCAACCTGCTGGGCATCCTGCCTTTCCCCGCGCCCGAGAAACTGACCCTGGACCAGGCCCTGTTCGTCCTCATTCTCGCGCCCGAATTCTACCTCCCCATGCGCCGTTTAGCCGCTGCCTATCATGACAAGCAGGTTGGGGAGGCCGCGGTCGAACGCTTGGAAGCCATTGCTCCTCCGTCACCGCCTGCCACCACTCGCGCGCTCGAAGCTCCGCCCGCGCTGAGCTTCGACGGCGTGGTCATCGACTATGGCGAGACGGCCATCGGCCCCTTCACGCTCGACATTGCCCCAGGCACCAGCCTTGCGCTTCGCGGGAGCACCGGCATCGGCAAGTCGAGCCTGCTCCATGCTCTGTTGGGACTGGCGCCGATCGGCAGAGGACGGATATTGGTCAACGGCCGAGACGCGGCCGAGGTCGCGCTTCCCGGCAATATCGGCTGGGCTGGGCAATCGGTTGCGTTCGTTCCGGGAACGCTGGCCGCCAATATCCGTCTCGCGCGCCCCGAAGCCGATGACGCGGCGGTCGAAGCCGCGGCCCTGCGCGCCGGCCTCGGGCCGATGATCGAGACGCGAGGACAAGGATTGGCCTTGCGTCTCGACCATCGCGGGTCGGGTTTGTCGGGTGGCGAACGCCGTCGCGTTGGCATAGCGCGCGTGTTGCTGAAGGACGCGCCGCTCTGGCTGCTCGACGAACCGACGGCGGATCTCGATGCGCGATCGGCGGCAGATATTGCCAGGATACTGGCGTCGGCCTCTCGCGGACGAACGGTCCTCATGGTGACGCACAGCGCCGAGATGGCCGCGATCGCCGACAGCGAAATGGTGCTGACGTGAGCCGCGCGGACATGGACCGGCTGCTGGCAGAAGCCATCGGCCCCGAGCGCCGCGCCTTCCGCATCGCGGGTGCGCTCGCCGCCGCCGCGACAATCGCCGCGGTCCTGCTGCTGGGCCTGTCGGGGTGGTTCATCACCGGTGCCGCGCTCGCCGGCCTTGGCGGCATGCTGGCCGCGCAGGGTTTCAACTATCTCGTGCCAAGCGCGATGATCCGGCTGCTCGCGATTGTTCGCACCACGGCGCGCTATGGCGAACGCCTCTACGGCCATCGCGCGGCCTTGATGGCGCTGGCTACGGTCCGGTCGCGCCTGTTCGGCCGAATCCTGACTGTGCGTGACGTGCGGGCCGTATCGGCGGGTGATGCCGTGACCCGGCTCGTTCAGGACATCGGCGCGCTGGAAGACAGCCTGGTCCGCAAGCCGGCGCTCCCCGCCGCCCTCGCCGGCACGGCGATCGGCCTTGTGCTTGTATGGCTCGCCAGCCCTTGGGCCTGCCTTGCCTTGCTGGCGTTGATCGCGGGATTGGTCCTGTGGGCACATCTCGCCACCCCTCGACTGCTGGCGACCGCCGCCACCGATATCGCGGCGGCGCTCGCGCGGCTGAAGGCGAGCATGATCGACTATGCGTCAGCCTCGCCCGAAATCCTGGCCTATGATCTGGCCCCCGCGATCGGGCGGAGCCTTGCCGTCGAGACGGCCGAACTGGACAGGGCGCGCCGACGTTTCGCGCGCGGGGAGGCGATCATCGATGCGGGGATGACTCTTGGCGGGGGTATCGCCATGGGCGCGGTCCTCGCCATCTCCAACGCGCCTTTGCCCATGACAGTGCTCGTCGTGCTGGCGGCGGCAGGCGCGATCGAGGCTCTGTCCGGCTATGTGCGCGGTGTGTCGCGGGGCGCGCTGGTGACGGCCGCCCTCGCGCGATTGGACGACATGGCTGTCAAGCACAATGCTCCGATGCGGGCAGAGAGTGCATCCGGGCCGATCGGGCGGACCATCGCCCTGGATCGCAATGGCCTGCATGTGCGGCTCGAAGCTGGCGAGCGCCTGGGGATTGCGGGGCGTTCCGGCAGCGGTAAGACCAGCCTGCTCGAAACGCTCGCCGGGATTCGTCCCGCCGACCAGCATTGCGGCATTCTCGTCGATGACCAGCCTCTTACCATGCTGCAGCTCGAGGCGGTGCGAGCGGCCTTCGCTCTCTCGCCACAGGATGCCCAGCTTCTGTCGGGAACGGTGCGCGACAATTTGCGTGTGGCGCGCCCCAGCCTCGGCGACGACCAGCTTTGGGTGGCGCTGGAAGTGACCTGCCTCGCGGCTGAGGTTCGCGCGATGCCGCAGGGGCTCGACCAATGGGTTGGCGACGGCGGCGCGCGGCTGTCGGGTGGGCAGCGCAAGCGGCTGTCGATTGCCCGCGCGATCCTCGCAGGCAAGCCCTGGTTGCTCCTCGACGAGCCGAGCGAAGGTCTCGATATGGTGACGGAAGCTCAGCTCGTTCGCCAGCTCGATACCTGGCTGCACAAAACCGGCGCCGGCCTTGTAGTCGTGAGCCATCGGCCCGCCATGCTGGCGCTTGCAGAGCGCCGCCTTGACCTGGGAAGCTTCCCGGGAAGCCATGCCGGCTCTGCTCTCAGCTGAACCGGAAGTTGACTGTAAACGTCAGAGCCCGACCCTCGATTTCCTTGGGAGGCGGAGGAAACGGCGTGGCCGCCCGCAAAGTTCGAAGCGCAAGGCGGTCGAGCATCCGGTTGCCGCTCGAGCGATGGATTGCCGCATCGACAAGCGCGCCGTCCGCATTCAGCGTGAAACGCAGCGTCGCTTCGCCCAGCATGTGGAGACCTGTCGGTCTATGGGCCAGCACCCGTCGCCAGACGAGGGCTTGATAGACATTCCATGCCGCTTCGACATTGGACGTGCTTTCGGCTGGATCGGCAGCAGGCGCTAAAGTCTCTTTGGAAGCCTGATCGACCATGGGGACGAGTATAGACTGGCGCGTGATCGACGGCTCGTCATCTCCTGACTGTTCTGCCCCATACGCAAAGACTGGTGTGGGCGGAAGCGGCCTGGAACGTGACCGGGCCGCTGTTTTCGCCGGCGGGATGGCCGGTGCCCCTTCCTCTTTGGATGCGGCTATTTCGGGTGCAAGAGTGAACAGCGTCGGCCGGTCCGATTCAGCACCGGCCCACTGCTGAGAGGTGCCGGACAGTCCTGTCAGGATGCCGGCAACGAGCGAGCCGGTGAACAGCAGAGACAGGGCGGCAGCCGCCATTCTCGTTCCTGCGGACGCGCCGCTTTGGCCGGGATATGAAGCATATCCCGGCCCTGGCCATTGTTGAGGCGCCCGATCCGTCAAGCCTAGAACTTGACGTCGAAGCCGATGTTGATCGACCTGCCGCGCCCCGGCACGGGTCGCAGCACCCCGGTCGCATTATAGTCGCCCAGCGACATGCCACCGAGCGGTGCGGAATATGCCTTGTCGAACAGGTTTTCCGCCGCGACCGTGAAACGGTAGGCCTTCCAGCTATAAGCGACCTGCGCGTCGAGAAGCGCGTAACCCGCAGTGCGCGGTTCGTTGCGGGTGGGATCGACGCGATCCTTGCCCGACGCCCAGATGAGGTCGATCCGCGTCTCGAATCCGGCGAGGCTGTGTTCGAGACTCACCGCGCCGCTGAGTGGCATCTGATGATAGAGTGGTGCGTTATCGCTCTTGTTGCGCCCGCGCAGCCAGCTCGCCTTGCCGCTGAGGCCTCCCTTGCCGAAACGGTCGTTCGACCAGAGCGGCACGGAGCCTGAGACGTCCAGGCCATAGATCTCCGCATCCTGGTTGGTGAACTGCAACTGCACAATGGCGGTCGGCATCCCCATCATGTCAGTGAAGTTCTGGAGCTTCACTACGTCGATATAGTCGGTAACATGGGTGTAATAGGGCGCGACCTTGAAGAACCAGCCTTCCTCGCCGCCGTCGCGTAGCGTCAGAGCGGCGCTCAGTGTGTCGGCCTTTTCCGGCTTCAGGTCGAGATTGCCGACATAACCGTTGCCGTCGCCGAACCAGCCGATCATGCGACTTGACATGCTGCCGCGGCCCCATGAGTAGCGCTCGTAAATGTTGGGCGAGCGAACCTTGCGGGCATAGCCGAGTTCGAGCTTCGCGAGTTCGGAAAGATCATAGAGCAGCAACGCCGAACCACTCCAGTTGCTGTTATGCCGACGATGGCCGGCGGCATTGAAGGCGGCCGCAGCCATCATGTCGGCCATCTGCATCATGCCGGTGCCATAGGGCGCCACGTCGCCCGTGTTCATCCAGACCTGATCGTTGCGGATGCCGGCAATCAGCGTGATGCCGCCCCACGTTTTCTCCCATTCGACGAAGCTCCCCAGACGGTTGCGCTTCGCGCCGTTGACGTTGATATAGGGGTTTGGCCCCATCATCAGGCTGCCGGCGACCGGCGGCCAATAGTCGTTGAGCCACTGGTGCTGGAATTCGTTACCGATCCGCAGCGTTCCGGCCCCGCCGAGCAGGATATCGGCCTTCACATTATAACCCGCCTGGCGCACCTGCGTGTTCATGGGCATGCCGCCCCCTGCCGTGCCGCCCTTGTCGTCGAGAAAGTTCATTTCGTGGTCGTTCTTGCGGTAATGCGCGCGAGCATCAAGGTCACCCCAGTCGAACGCCCCGGCATAGTGGCCATTGACGAACCAGCTTTTGTTGACCGTCATGTCCATATATTGGTTTGGGAAGCCCTCGTAGGGCGAGAAGTGATAGCCACCTTTCAGCTCAAACAGGCCGATATTGGTCTGCGCAGCGAGGTTGAGGCTGTGATCGGTCTTGGCGAATTCCGACGATCGCACCGTTCCCAGCGACTCACCGCCCTCGAAATTGTCGGCCTGCGTATAGGAGCCGTTATAGGTAAGGCTGAGCGTGTCGCTGGCGAGCGTGAGTGACAGCGCACCGCCGAAGCCATCGCCATTGCTACGGTAGAAGGCAGAGGCTTCGCCGGTCAGCAGCGTTTCACCGGCGCGCGCGAATTGCGGCGGTGCAGTTTCGACCGCGATGATACCGCCGATGCTGTCGCCGCCCAGGCTCACCGGCGAAACGCCCGTGATGACCCCGATGGAAGCGATGGTTTGGGGGTCGGTGTAGGAAAGCGGCGGATTCATGTCGTTTGGACAAGCTGACGTGATGGTGACGCCGTCCACGGTGATGCCGACACGCTGAGCCTCGAGCCCGCGAATGACCGGGAGCGTCGAAAAGCCGCCCGCCGAATATCCGTCTACGCCGGGAATAGATTGGAGCAGTCTGGCGGTATCGCTCGATCCGGTCTGGCGCGCGCGCAGGTCGGCGCGGTCTATCCGTTCGACTATCGCGGGCACCGGATCCTGCCCGGCAGCGGACTCAATGTCGATGTCAGGAAGTGCGATAGCCTCCTGGGCAAGGGCGGGCGCGGACAATCCCAGCGGGGCGACACTGGAAAGAAAGCAAAGGCAAGCACGGCGCCGGGAGGCGCGGAAAGTCGAAACTTTTTGCATGAATAGGATCTCGCATTTGAGCAGGCCAATCGGCCAGGCGCGCATTCCCTGACAGGATCGCGGCCACATGATCAGGGTGCGCGCGGCGCTAAATTCCGCGCGCAACTGTTGTCAGCTCAATGCGATAGGCGGGGCTTGGGACGGCGGCGGCGGTGCGGCCATGCCGCGGCCAGGCGCGCTTCCAAAAATTTTCGGATCATGAGACGATTCAGTCGTCCAGACCAAGGGGGAAACGGCGCGACTATCATCCGCCAGATTGAACGGTGCTGAACTACCTGCGAAGGCGCAGCTCTGATCGTTGCGATCGTCTGTATGATCGCGATCGCCGCTGTCATCCATCGGGATCGCGATGGCCGTCTCGACGGGACCGTGACCGGTGCATAGCGTGATGCGCAGCAAGCCATCTGCTGTCTGCACGGGCATATAGCCGCGCGGCAGCAACAAGCTTGCCGTCAGCAACAGGAGCGCGAAAAGTTGAATTACCCCCCTGGGCCGCGAGCTCGAGATGGCTCTTTGCGTCACGGGTCGCCTGTTAGCTGCAAGTCTTCGCATTGTTCAACAAGAGATTGTCTCTGGGTCTCTGGTGCTAGCTACTAGCGATCAGGCTCGCAGATCGAAGTCCTGATCCGGGCGGTCACAAAATCTTGGCGAAGGTTGCAGCCGATCCCCGCGCGCGCGATGCAGCGCCCGTTGCCGCTGGGCGGTTGCCCCTATCGGGAACTCCCGCGAGAGCCGACAGCAACTTTGTCGTGCCTTCGAGAGTATCCGGCGCAAGGCTGTAGAAAACGAGCTTGGCCTCACGCCGCGTCTGCACCAGTTCCGCTTTGCGCAGGATGCCAAGCTGTTGCGACAGACCAGGCTGGCCAATGCCGGTAAGGCTCTCGAGTTCGCCTACTGACTTCTCGCCATTCTCGAGCAGCGTCCGCATGAGCTTCAGCCGCACGTCATGGCCCAAGGCTTTGAGAACGTCGGTGATCGTATCGAGCTCGCTATCGGTGAAGGTGGTCACTTGCCTGCCTCTTTGCGCTTGTCGGGCCGCGTTCGGTGGAACCAGCAGGCGTCATCCACCGCATCGAGCGCCGCGGCCTGATCCTGATGGGGCGGGAGCAGCACATCATCGCCGGGGCGCCAGCCCTCAGGCGTGACCACATTGTCGCTGTCGACCCGTTGCAGCGCGGCGACGACGCGCAACAACTCCTCTACCGATCGGCCGATTGTGGCCGGGTAGCAGAGCTTGGCGCGAACGATGCCGTCAGGGTCGATGAAGAAGGTCGCGCGGAGCGTTGCCGCGTCGGGGGCATCGGCCGTGATCATCCCATAAGCACGGCCGATGACCATCGAAGGGTCTTCGACGATCGGAAAGCCGACCCTGACACCGAAATGCTCATGGATCGCCCGTATCCAGCCAAGGTGCGAATAGAGACTGTCGACCGAGATCGCGACCAGCGCGCAATTGAGCGCCTTGAACCGATCCCCGGCGCGCGAGAGCGCGACGAATTCGCTGGTGCAGACCGGCGTGAAGTCCGCGGGATGCGAAAACAGGAGCACCCAACGGCCGCGATAGTCGGACAGGCTCATTTCGCCCATGGTCGTGCGCGCCTGGAAATTGGGAGCGGCATCGCCGATCTGGACCGGCGAACATACGCCACTCTCATCTGCGCTGGGATTCAAATTTCTACTCCTGAAGGGAGGCAAGTCTTGAACCCCCTTTCTTACACGGTTACATCATGCGGGTAAACGATTAAGCAGCAATTGCGTTCCATAGGAGATGTTCGCATGTCCGAGTCCCAGCTTGTGGTTTGCCCGGTCTGTGCGAGCATCAACCGGGTTCCCACGGCGAAGATCGGCGCCGCGCCCAATTGCGGGCGATGCTCGATGCCACTGTTCCATGGCCAGCCTGTCGATGTCGATTCCACTGCATTCGACCGCCATGTCGGGCGCGGAAGCCTGCCTGTTCTCGTGGATTTCTGGGCACGCTGGTGCGGCCCGTGCCGTGCCATGGCGCCAGCGTTCAAGGCGGCGGCATCCGAGTTGGAGCCGCGCGTCCGGCTGCTGAAGGTCGACACCGAAGCCGAACAAGGTATCGCCGGGCGCTACCGCATCCAGTCAATCCCGACGCTGATCCTGTTCAAGGGTGGCCGCGAGATCGCGCGGCAGGCCGGCGCGATGGACCGCGCGCGCCTCGTCGCGTGGGCAAAACAGGCGCTCGCCGCTGCCTGATTTGGGCGCAACCATCCTATAGTTCGCCTAAATGAGACCTTGATGACGCCCACTCGCCTCTGATGGCGCAAGCTGAATCCGCCTTTTTCTCGGCTTTGCGGAAAAGATTGAAAAATCCGATCAGAGGAATTTACTTTATCGTGTTTTCACGATATATATAAATGTATATCTTATGCCTGTCACCCCTTCAGTAACAGGAAACGATAAATGACAGACGTGACCGCCCCCTCCATGCCCCGGATCAACGAACCGGCGCCGGCCTTCAAGGCGAAAACCACCCAGGGCGAACGCTCGCTCGACGACTACGAGGGCAAGTGGCTCGTCCTCTTCTCCCACCCCGCGGACTTCACGCCGGTCTGCACGACCGAGTTCATCGGTTTCGCCAAGGCGGCCGACCGCTTCAAGGCGCTCAACTGCGAGCTGCTGGGCCTCTCCATCGACTCGGTGCATTCGCACATCGCCTGGATGCGCAGCATCGAGGAGACGTTCGGGGTCGAGATCCCGTTCCCGATCATCGACGACCTGTCGATGAACGTCGCGAAGGCCTTCGGCATGATCCATCCCGGCGCCTCGGACACCTCGGCGGTTCGCGCTACCTTCATCATCGACCCGCAGGGGATCATCCGCGCGATGATCTACTACCCGATGTCGAACGGCCGCTCGGTCGACGAGTTCGTGCGGCTGCTCACCGCGCTTCAGACGTCCGATGCCAACAAGGTCGCGACGCCGGAGAACTGGCAGCCCGGTGAACCCGTGATCGTGCCGCCGCCCGCGACCGCCGAGGCCGCCAAGGCGCGCAAGGACGAGGGCTACGACTACACCGACTGGTATTTCAGCAAGAAGACCCTCTGAGCCGGTCGGGCCGGCTTCGCGCACCTCTCCCCTCCAAGCGCGGAGCCGGCACACCCGCTTATCGAATGAAAGGACAAGGCTATGACCGACCCGCACATCCGTGAAGCCACCCGCATCGTCGAGGCCGCGAGCAATGCGCGGCCCGCGGTCATCCGCAGCTTCTTCGACGAGGACACCTTCACCGTGACCCACGTCATCTCCGATCCCGCGACCGCCAAGGCCGCGATCATCGACAGCGTGCTCGATTTCGACCCGGCATCCGGGCGCACGTCCTTCGCCTCCGCCGACAAGGTGATCGACTATGTCCAGAGCGAAGGCCTGGAGGTCGAGTGGCTGCTCGAGACGCACGCCCATGCCGACCATCTGTCGGCCGCGCCCTATCTTCAGGAGAAGCTGGGCGGGACGCTCGCGATCGGCCACCATATCCTCACCGTGCAGGAGGTGTTCGGCAAAATCTTCAACGAGGGCACGCGCTTCGCCCGCGACGGCTCGCAGTTCGATCGCCTGTTCGATGACGGCGACCGCTTTAAGGTCGGCTCGATCGAGGCGATCGCGCTGCATGTGCCGGGCCACACCCCCGCCGATATGACTTATGTGATCGGCGATGCGGTGTTCATCGGCGACACGCTGTTCATGCCGGATTACGGGACCGCCCGTGCCGATTTCCCGGGCGGCGACGCGCGCACGCTTTTCCGGTCCATCCGGCGCCTGCTCTCGCTGCCCGACCGGACGGCCTTGCATCTCTGCCACGATTACAAGGCTCCCGGACGCGACACCTTTGCCTGGGAGACGTCGGTCGGTGAGGAGCGGCAGCACAACATCCATGTCCGCGACGGGGTGAGCGAGGACCAGTTCGTTTCCATGCGCGAGGCGCGAGACGCGACGCTCGGGATGCCCCGGCTCATCCTGCCGTCCATTCAGGTCAACATGCGTGGTGGCCATATGCCGGAGCCAGAAGAGAACGGCACCCGCTATCTCAAGCTGCCGGTCAATACACTCTAACGCCATGATGCTCGAGCCCATCCAATATTTGCTCGGCGCCGGATCGGGTTCGCTCGTCGGCTTCACGCTCGGTCTCGTGGGGGGCGGCGGCTCGATCCTTGCCGTCCCGCTCATGGTCTATCTGGTGGGCGTCGCATCGCCGCATGTCGCGATCGGCACCAGCGCACTTGCCGTGGCCGCCAATGCCGGCGCCAATCTCGTTCCCCATGCCCGCCAGCGCACGATCAAATGGCGCTGCGCTGGCATGTTCGCGGCCGCTGGGGTGGTCGGCGCTTTTGCCGGATCGACGCTCGGCAAAGCGTTCGACGGCCAGAAACTGCTTTTCCTGTTCGCTCTGCTGATGATGCTGGTTGGCGCACTGATGCTGAAGAGCCGGGGCGATCCCGGCAATCCCGATGTCCAGTGCGAGCGCGAGAATGCCCCCAAGGTGATCGGCTACGGCAGCGCCACCGGCTTGTTCTCCGGATTCTTCGGCATTGGCGGGGGCTTTCTGGTCGTGCCCGGCCTGATGGCCTCCACGGGCATGCCGATGCGCAACGCGGTCGGATCGTCGCTGGTCGCCGTCACCGCGTTTGGCCTGACGGCAGCGCTCAACTATGCTCTTTCCGGGTTGGTCGACTGGGCGCTTGCCGCGGTGTTCATTGGCGGGGGCATCATCGGCGGTATTGTCGGCGCCGCCCTCTCACAGCGCCTGTCGGCGCATAAGGGCGCGCTCAATACGATCTTCGCCCTGCTGATCTTCGTGGTTGCCGCCTACATGCTGTGGCAAAGCGCCGCCGCGATCCTGGGCTGATTCCTGTAACGACGATGGGAGAATATCGATGAATGATGCTGGCGAGAACAGGGAAGGCCTGGCTGCCCACGATTGGGCTGGCCAGGCCGGCACGCGCTGGCTCGCCCAGCTTGATCGTTTCGAGACCATGATCGAGCCGATCGGCAAGGCTTTGCTCGCCCAGGCCGCCTATACAGCCAGCGAAACCGTGGTCGATGTCGGGTGCGGTGGAGGCTGGACGACGCGACAGATCGCTTCGGCCGTAGGGAATGCCGGCTTTGCACTTGGTCTCGACATTTCACCCGATCTCGTGGCGGCCGCAAGCGAGCGAGCAGTGCGCGCCGGTCTTGCCAATATCCGCTTTGAGCAAGGCGACGCCGCCAGCGTGATGCCGGCGGAAGCCCCGTTCAACCGCCTGTTTTCGCGCTTCGGTTCGATGTTCTTCGCCGATCCCTATCCTGCCTTCGCCAATCTGCACCGGATGCTGCGCGAAGGCGGGCGGCTCGACATCGCCGTATGGGCGCCAATCGCCGATAACCCCTGGCAGCGCGAGGTGATGGCGGTAATCAAGCAGCATATCGACCTGCCCGTGCCGGAGCCTCGCGCGCCCGGTCCTTTCGCGCTGGCCGACCGGGACTATCTCACCGACCTCCTGCAAAGCGCGGGCTTTTCCAGCATTGAGATCGCTGCGTGGGCCGGGGATCAGCGCGTTGGCGGACCCGGCAGCGATCCCGCAAGCGCTGCTCGCTTCGTGCTCGAAGGGATGCAAATAGGCGACCTAGTGCGGGCAAGCAGCGAACAGATGCACAAGGCTATTCACGAGGGTCTTGTCGAGTTGTTCGAGCGTAATCGCGATGATGAGGGTGTTCGTATGGGCGCGAAGGCCTGGCTGGTGAGCGCCCGCGCCTGATCAAATATCTGGGGGAGATCGCCATACTGGTGTGCAAGGAGCTGTCGCTGCGATTGCATTCCAGCGGGCTTCCGACAAGGACGCGGCTCCGCACGATCAGATCGCGGCGGCGCAGACCTGCTCGAAACGCACGGACGACGGGCGGGACTGGCCCTCCTCGATGAGGCGCAGGCTGTACGATAAAGCCCAGGCCCTCATTCGATCAGTGTCAGCGCCCCATGCCGCGTGCCAGATTTGCAAGCACTTCACCCATGCCCCTGGCCATATCAGCAGGCTCTGGCGCGACATCGGCAATGGCGCGTTGCATGCAGTCGGCCCATTGGGCCGCGGCCTCCTTGGTGATCGTATAAGGCTTATGCACGCTCATCATGCAGCGATCGGGGTTTTGTTCAAACCAGTCACGAGGACCGCCGGCCCAGCCAGCCAGGAACTGCGCCAACGCAACTTTGATCCGTGATAGATCGGCTGCATGCATGGCGCGCACTTCCGCATAGGCCGGGTCTTCATCCATCAGAACATAGAAACGCTCACAGATCGCCTGAAAGCTATCGTGCCCACCCATTCGGTAAAAAGGCGTGTTGGGGGTAGCGGGCTCGACAACAGTAGCCATAGTCAGAACTCCAAAAAGAATGCAATTTCTCTCGAAATTATCCTTAGTCGGCCGTCCGGTGCCGGCTGTTTTATCATGCTGGCTTCGTCAGGAAGCGGGGGAACAGGATATTGTTCTCGATATGAATATGCTCGACCAGATCCTCGGCGAATTTGTCCAGGCCGGCATAGAGCGCGCGCCATGTCGGACAACCATCTTCGGGAACCGTCAGATCCTTGGTCAGTTTCCTGACGTCCTCCAGATGTCCCCCGTGCTCCTGATGTTCGGCCATCATGGTGGTGATCGGGAAGACCAGCGGCATCGTCGCCCCATTGCACATCTGGGGAAAGAGGACGATTTCCTCCTTTTGCATATGCACGGTCAGTTCGCCGAGCATCTTCTGCAACAGCGCGGCAAGACCTGCGGGAACCGCCGGATGATCCTTGTGGACCACCTCTACGCGCTCGGCCAATTGGATGAGTTCGGGAATCTCCTTGCTATGCACCCGATGGAAGCGCGTCACGATGGTTTCGGTCAGCGTCGGCGTGTCGAGATCCGCTGGTGAGAACACGCTTTCCTGGTCGAGACTACGCAATTCCGCGACGAGTTTGTCGAGATCGAGCGCGTTAGCGGCTACGGCATCCCGCAGCGTCACTTGACCGCCGCAGCAATAGTCCAGCCCGGTCGCCCGGAACACGGCGGTGGCACCCGGCAATGCTACCGCGATATCACCCAGCGTCCGGGATTCCAGATCATCCAGCTCCGCTAGGGTCTTGTCCTGCTGCATGAATTTCCTCCTACATGCGGGGTGGGAATCAATTCCGACATTTAACAGGTATCATATATACTTCTTTTCCGGCATTGGCGACGGTGTTTGTCAGACTTCGCGCGGCGTGCGTTCCAGGTCGAGTGGAGCGAGGATTGGCCCCATACCGCAGGCAGACAAACCAAACTGTCGCGCAGCAAGGCTATCATCGCGAGGCGCGGCTCGCGAACCTTTCGCGGATTTTCCTCAAGTCCCAACGCCGCAGGCCCAGCGGTCCAGTAGCACGCTCACCCTTCCCGCATCTCTCCCTCATCCGCGCTAAAATAGGCTTCGAGACGTGCGGCGGTGTCGGGTGTCAGTTCGACAAACTGACGCCTGCCATCGGCGGGATCTTGGATCTTCACGAGTAGCTTTGCCTCACAAAGCTTATTGACCAGTCGCAGAGCAGTGCTCTGAGGCGCGGTCGAGGCGATGCAAAGAGCGCTCGTTGCCACCTTCTTGCCCTCGCTCTCGTGAATGAAGAGGTCGATCAGCATATCCCAGGTCGGTTCGCCGAAGAGCGTTGGCGATTCGATCAGCTCGCGGCGGAACTGCCGGCGTCGATAGGCCCGGCGCGCATTCTCGAGAGCTGTTGAAGGGCCTTGCCGACGCGGGCCGTCTCCGGAGCCAGAATTGTCGCGTAGAACATGAGCGCAGGCAGATGAGCGAGTCGGTGGCGTGGGCTCGACCACCGCAACGCGGCAGGCACGGGTAGCCGTGACCACGATATGGTCGACGATCGCGATATCGAGCGACCGCCCGAGGCTGGAAAGCCTCTGCGTCACGACGATGTCGCTTTCGCTCGGACTCACGTCACCGCTAGGGTGGTTGTGGACGAGAATAAGTCCCACCGCCCCGTGCTCGATCGCGCGCCGAAAAATCGTTCTTGGATAGAGCTCTAGCTGTCGGACGGAGCCATGATGCAATTGCTCGTCCGCGATCAGGCGATGGGAAGCATCGAGGAACAGGATGCGTAACACCTCGTCCGGCAGCGATCCCATCGAGGCCATGAGATATTGGTGGAGCTTGGGACAAGCCGGGTTGACCGGCTGCGTTGCCAGCTCGGCCTGCAGGCCCTCAAGAAACAAGTCGCGTGCGCCGAGCAGGACATTTGCAATCGAGGGATGCTGGCTCAGCGCGCGCTCGAGGGCCTCTGGCGTTTGAGCCATGATCCGTCCGATGCTGCGAAATTCCCGCAGCAGTGCGTCTGCTAGCCGCTCGCTGTCGTTCGGCTCGATGGACGCCAGAAAACGTGCCAGGACGGATCGCTGCCGTTGCGTCGCAAGCGCTGCTGGTGCCGCCAGGTTGCGAGGATGAGAAGGGGCGGGAGCAGCCAGGACGAAGCGACCTGCATCGTGAGATAGGCAATCGGGTTCATGGAGACATCGAGCCCCCGGCTGATATGCGCCAGCAAGGGCAGGACATGAAGGACCGCAACGATCATTGGCCAGAAGCGATGCGCCAGAAGGGCCAGGGCGATCGTTGCTGTCGAACCAATGAGGTCGATCGCCAGATAGCCCCAGTCGACCGCGTGATATTCCACCTGACCTGTCGACACGAGCAGACGATCGAGAAGGACCATCAGGATAGCAATCCCCACCATCACCCGCTCCGGTGCACCGCCCCGCCAGGCGGCGTAACCGAGAGCCGCCAGCAGAACGGCGATGAAGATTGCTATGCGCATCTTTTCCGCTTTTCATGCCAGTTACTCCCGGTCAATCGCCGTCAGGCCACGACCGCGAGATGCGGGGTCGTTTCGGCCGAACCGGAGGGGCAATCGCGTAGATCGTAGCTCCCCATTTCCTTGCCGATTTCGAGCAGGTCGCCGTGAATCCGCAGGACGTCACTGCTGACGTCGACAAGCGACATCTGTGCCTTGGCGAGGCGAAGGATGGTCGCCTGGCCGGTCTTCGCCGGCGCCCCGCTTTCGCGCCGTGCGGTCACCATGCTGGCCATCAGCGATGACAGGGCGATGATGGCATCGTCGACTTTTGCTTCGGCAGTAGGCACATCTCGCTGCAGGCGGGCGGCCATCACAGGTATAGTTTGAGGCATAAGTTCTCCTTTGCCGGCAGCGCACCCGCGCACCGGCGAACCTTGGGTCAAGTTGAACAGGTTCAGTTGGAGACGAGCCGCGTCAGCGCTTCCGCGATGCCGAGGCCCAGGAACACGACGATGACCAGGGCGACAAGAATACCCACCATGATTACGACGCGAGCCTGAATGCTATGATCGTGTCTCCATCCGTCCCGGAACGGCAGGAAGAAGTCCCTCGATCCGTGGCCTGCACCGAAGCGGGGCGCCGCACTGTCGCTCAGCTTCAGGACCGGGTCGGGATCGCCGTCCGGAAAGTCGGATGGCATCAGGACCGGCGACGGGGGAACCTGCATCGGGTCATATGTGACTCGATCATATAAATGCTTGAGACGGGCGTAGATGAGAGCTGCCTCGTCCCGATTGGCCGCGCCAAGGATGTTCCGGGCAGCGGTGATGCGCTGATCGACGGTCGGTTTGGCGATGTCGAGGATCCGCGCGATCTCTTTCGACGTCTTACGCTCGACCAACAGGTCGAGGCAGACGCGCTGCTTGTCTGTCAGGCGCAGCCAACGCGCCAGGTCGTCCTCTTCATCCTCGTGCATCGGCATCGGCATCGACATCACCGTCTTCGTTCTCGCGGAGAAACGATCAACGGTATGGCGCGATGCAGCGCGGCTCCGCCAAAAGCGCGAGGCAGGCCCGCCCGGAAGAATGCGTCCGGCAAGACATGGCGGCGATATAATCCGATTTTGGCTCTGATCGCCACCCTTGCCATGGGAACGAAGCCATGGTGGCTTTCGCCGGTGCGCAGGAGACCGGGAATGGATCATCCGCGGTGGGGTTTGACCAGCGGCTCGGCCGATGCGCAGTGTGGAAGACCGTCTGCTGACTATTCATCGGCTATATCCTCCGGTCGCAAGGGCTATGTGTGGACTATTCAAGATTCTTCCCTTCGAATTCTCCGGCAATGTCGCAGCCCAGGTTCGCATCATTGACGATGATTGAGTAGCGAATAAGAGTTTCTGTAGCGTGTCGAGACGCAGGAGCGAAGCGCAGTCCGTCTCGCCATCGCGGCAAAAAGCAACGGATTTTACGGGCAGAGACATCGAGAGTGCCGGAAATCATTGAACAATCCATCACTGCTATTCCAAGTTGACGAACCCGCTATTTCCTGGCGGATATTTGGCATTGGAGGGCCATTGTGGGGCGTTGCTTATTGTGGGGAGCGGTGAGTTTCGCCGCTCTGTATTGGAGCGGCTTTGCGCGCGCGCAGGAGCGCAATGCCGGAACCCACACCGCAATCATCGTGACAGGGGAGAAGGAACAGAGACCCCTGCAGGTCACGCCCAGCAGCGTGGCCGTGACCACCGTCCGGCGCATCGAGAAGGAGAACCTGGTTTCCCTCCAGGAGCTATACCAGCGCACGGCGAACGTGACGGAGACGTACAGCGCCGGCGGGTTTACTATCCGGGGTATCGCCGATCGAGGGATCGTGGGCGGCGAGGGGGCAGCCCTCGCCACGATATTTGTCGATGGAGCTGCTGTGCCGGCCGCTATGGTCCATGCGTCGCCGACGGATATCTGGGACGTCCGGCAGGTGGAAATTATGCGAGGCCCACAGTCGACCTTGCAAGGGCTGAACACCCTGGCAGGAGCGATCATCATGCGGACGGCGGAACCGACCATGGAGTGGGAGCTGCGGGCTCGTGCCATGCTAACCGATGCAGAAGAGACACAGTTCGCCGCAGCGCTGGGCGGTCCGATCTTGCCGGGAGAGCTCGCGTTCCGCGTCAGCATGGAAAAGCGCGATGCTGACGGGTTTACCTGGAACCCGACACGGCGTGCGAACGAGAATCCTCTCGATTCAACCCAGCTCCGCGCGAAGCTCTTGTGGACGCCGCCGACCGTTCCGGGCTTCGAGGCGCGGTTCGGCTACACGCGCTATGACCGCTACAGCGGCTATTCCTTCAGCTTCGCCGATACGTCTGTGCCCGACTTTTTCGACCATCGGCGAAATTTTTCCGACATGTCCAACGACAGTGAGGCGAACACCGATATCGCGACCGCGGATCTGCGCTACAATTTGGGCGCAGGTCTCTCCCTGACGGCAATCACGGCCATGAACGAAATCGGCGAATTCAATCGCTTCGATAACGACATGACGGCCGCGGATGGCGGCGCCTATCAGCAGCGCAATCGCTACCGGACGCTGTCCCAGGAACTCCGGTTGAACTATGAAGGCGATCGCCTCAGCGGGTTGATCGGGGCATTCCTCTATGATCGCAGGACCCGAAGCAGGACGGCGAGCGAAGATAGCGTGCCCACGCCGGTCGACACGATAACCGCACTGCTGCGGAGCAATGGCATCGACGCGCCAACCGCGCAGTTCGTTGCAGGATTATACAGTCAGGTCTTGCCGGCAATCCCGGTGGACTTTTCAGCGGATGCCTCTGGTCACGTGCGGTCTTATGCCCTGTTCGGAGATGCGCAATTCAAGCTCACCGAGAGGCTCTCCGTCACGGCCGGGTTTCGCTACGATCACGAAACGAGCAGCTTGGGAATCGATCAGGCCGCGAGCTTCGCCGGCACCTATCCTGATCCCAGGGCTTTCGGGTCGGTCGGCTCACCGTTGAACAGCACGGTATCGGCAATTAACCAGGGCGTTGCCAGCATCGTGGCCCAGGCGAGCGGCTCGGCTGCCGCTATCGATCGGACCTTCGAGGCCTTTTTGCCGAAGGCGGGGATCCAAATGGTTTGGATGCCGGATTTCATGACGGCCTTCACCGTCCAGCGGGGCTATCGCTCGGGTGGCTCGAGCAGCAACATCGCGCGTTCGGCCACCTTTGCCTTCGATCCCGAATTCACCTGGAACTATGAGTTGTCGCTACGATCCGCGTGGCTCGATGGACGGCTGACACTGAATGCCAACGCCTTCTATGTCGACTGGAAGGATCAGCAGGTTCCGGCCAATTTCGGACTGAGTATCTACGACACTCACATCGTCAATGCGGGATCGTCACATCTCTACGGGTTCGAGATCGAGGCGACGCACCACCCCGGGGGCGCTTTCGACTGGTACGCTTCAGTGGGATACTCACGCACGAAGTTCGATGAGTTTGCCACGACGGTTGGCAGCGTGACGGACTATGACGGCCTTACATTCGCCCACGCTCCGCACTGGACTCTCGCCGGTGGCGCCAACATTCGTCCCCTCGATCGAGTTGCCGTTAACGTGAACGCCAGTCATCGTTCAACGGTCTTCACCGAGGTTCGCCTTCCTCAAAGCGCATCGCGGACCGGCGGACGCACGCTGGTGAACGCGCGTGTCGCCTACGAAACAGCGCATTGGACGATGTCGGCTTTCGCCAGCAACATCTTCGACAATCACTACTATCACTATCGCCTCGACGGACTGCCGCGCGCGGTGCTTGGAAACCCACGCGTGTTGGGCATTGCACTTGAGACGCAGTGGTGATCCAATCGACCGATGGCGAAGCCGCGCGACCGTATCTCGCGGCGAAGCGGCCGATCTACTACGGCGAACGCGACACGCAAGAGCCTGCTGACGCCATGTCGGCGCCTATGGATAGCCCGCCTCCTTTTGATGGCGGACGGCCAAGATCACCACCGTCTCGCCATCGTGGCGATAGAGGGCAACATAACCGCTATTACCGAAATCGATCAGCTTCTCTCGATAGTCAGGGTCCATTTCCTCCACCGGACGGCCGATGCGCGGTGATGCTGCCAGAATCCTGACCCCAGCCCGGATGGTTGCAACCGCGCGGCTCGCGGCTTCGGCATCCTTGGGCAAGAGCCAGCGATAGAGCCGCTGAACATCGGCCAGCGCATTCGGCGTCCAGATCAGACGTGGCACTTAGGGGGCTCCGCGTCCTCGCCCGCTTCGAGCTTCGCCAACCAGGCGTCGGCTTCCTCAAGCGTCAGATGCAAACCCGTTTGCTGATATTCGTCCCATGCCCGTATGGCGTCCTGCCGGAACGCCTCGCGCTTTTCCTCGCGTTCGACATACTGTGCGATGGCTTCGCGCATAATCCAATGCGAGCTGCGCCGACGCGCTTCGGCCAGGTGCTGGACGCGCCCCTTAAGAGCATCATCGAGTTTGATTGATGTTGCCGCTGCCATAGTGCGACCTCCGTAGCAAAAGGTATTACCTTACGCTAAGGTACTTTATCTGGGCTGGACCGTCCATCCCTAGCGCCAACGGCGACGGCGAGATCGATGTGATTTGCGTCAGTCTGCCGACTGTGCGCTTTCAGGTTTGGGCAGGGTATAGGCCAAGCATTTCGGATGCTGCGGGTTCGGAGCCGTTCTCTCGAAGCGGAACGAGAGGTCACGGTCACAAGCCGAACGCCTTTCGCACGAGCGGCGCGATCCGCGCGTCGTCTACATCATCCGGTGACAGGCACAGAACCGGGGCGATCTGCTCCATGCGGGGATGGGTCACGGCTTTCGTGGCGAGATAGGCTTCATCGATCGATCCCATTGCCTCGACGATGATCTCCCGCGTTTCCCCGGTGCTGCGCGAGCGCGCTTCCAACCGAAAATCCGGACGGCATGATCCGATCGGCGTGAGCGTGTCGAACACGGGCTTTTCGATGAGAAGGTCGAGTCCTGCGCGGTCAAAGGACCAGCGCAGCCGCAACAGATCGCGCAGGATTGTGCGCTCAAACTCGGAATCGACAGGTATGAAGCGCCTTCCTGAGTAAATCGGCTGGGCATAGCCGCGAAGCGGCGCATAACCATGCGCTTCGGGGTATTGTCCCGCAACCACGAGGGCCAGGTAGGGACCCTTGATGGTATTGCCGCGGATCGAAGGCGACTGAACGCGGTTGGCCAACACGACCGGATCGCTCCCGGCGGCATGGATCGTCGAGCCTTCGAACTTCTGTGTGAACAGAGCGAGGAAGCCCTGGGGCGCATGTTCGTGAGGCCAGGTGCGAGCGAGTTCGCGCAGCCGGGCATAGATGCGTTTGCTGTGGAGCGCCTGCGCATGCGTCCAGAGCGCCCGGCCGAGTTCGATACCCGGTGCGATTTCGACGCGCTGCGCCGCGACTGCCAGCGTCTTGAATTCGTCGCGGATCGAGTGCTCCGGGTTTTCCTCGGAGAGACAAAGCGTGCGGTTGAGCCCGGATAGATTGATGAGGCGCCAGAGCAAACGGGCGAGCCTTGGCACCGAGGCCTGGCGCGTTCTGTCGTCGCTGCTTTCCTCCTCGGGGCGCTGCGCCAGCTTTTCGGGCGCCGGACGCAGCACCTCGAAATAGCCGGTCGGCGGATCGGCAGGGCTCTCCTGCGTTCGAACCTCACTCAGCCGGTTGGTGGCCTGATCGCGGAAGAAGGGGCAGTCGGTCCTGTGTTCAGGGCGATTAACGCTGGTGAGACGGCGCAGATAATAGGTTTCTGCTTCCGACAGGAACGCCGGCGTCAGGATCGGTGGCGGCGCGTCGGTCGGCAAACAGTCGCAGGCGATCCACCTCTCGCCGATGCGCGCCTGTTGGACAAGCATGATCCCCGCTTCCTCATCGGCGCGCGAGCCTTGTCCGACGTACCAGCGGACGAGCGCCTCGCGGACTGGAAGGGGCAGCGAAATCCGCCCGGCGCCGGTCCCGTCCGTGTTGCGCGGGATCAGCCACATTGGCGCCTCCCGACCATGATTTTCGCGGCAGGGACTGCTCGGGCACGCGGAT
>Ga0172382_10004590_pt1 | contig 21093 bp, 20 predicted proteins | sample Leawel138RmetaG_FD_122245 | JGI IMG/M metagenome (GOLD analysis project Ga0172382, IMG submission 122245) | Leachate microbial communities from a municipal landfill in Southern Ontario, Canada - Leachate well 138R metaG | ecosystem: Engineered > Solid waste > Landfill > Unclassified | place... | reverse complement strand
ACCGGCCATTTGCATACTATTGGGAGACTCAAAACGATGAAAATCCGTCCGTTACACGATCGCGTAGTCGTTCGTCGCAGCGAAGAAGAAACAAAAACCGCTGGCGGTATCGTTCTGCCTGGCTCTGCAGCAGAAAAACCGAATACCGGCGTCGTGATTGCTGTGGGTACCGGGCGCCTGCTGGACAATGGTGAGGTGCGTCCCCTGGCCGTGAAGGAAGGTGACAAAGTGGTTTTCGGACCCTATTCCGGCAGCAGCACCATCAAGATCGACGGTGAAGAGCTGCTGATGATGAGCGAATCCGAAATCTACGGTGTCCTTGAAGGCTGATCCCTGCCGGCTGATCCCTGAACGAATTCATTTGAAGGAAAGTGAAAATGGCTGCTAAAGAAGTATTGTTCGATGTTTCCGCACGCAACAAGATGCTGGCTGGCGTCAATGTTCTGGCCGATGCCGTCAAGTCCACGCTGGGGCCGAAGGGCCGCAACGTTCTGATCGAGCGCAGCTTTGGCGCGCCGATGATCACCAAGGACGGCGTTTCCGTAGCCAAGGAAATCGAGCTGAAGGACCGCTTCGAGAACATGGGCGCGCAACTGGTCAAAGACGTTGCCTCCCGCGCCAACGACGACGCCGGTGACGGCACCACCACCGCCACCGTGCTGGCCCAGGCCATCGTTACCGAAGGTCTGAAGGCAGTTGCCGCCGGCATGAACCCGATGGATCTCAAGCGCGGTATCGACAAGGCCACTGCGGCCGTGGTTGCCGAGCTGAAGAACCTGGCCAAGCCCTGTGCCGACTCCAAGGCGATTGCCCAGGTGGGTACCATCTCCGCCAACTCCGACGACTCCATCGGCAACATCATTGCCGAAGCCATGGATCGCGTTGGCAAGGAAGGCGTGATCACTGTCGAGGAAGGTTCCGGTCTGGACAACGAGCTGTCCGTGGTCGAGGGCATGCAGTTCGATCGTGGCTACCTGTCCCCGTACTTCGTCAACAAGCCGGAAACCATGTCCGCCGAGCTGGACAACCCGTACATCCTGCTGGTTGACAAGAAGATCTCCAACATCCGCGAAATGCTGCCGGTGCTGGAAGCGGTGGCCAAGGCTGGTCGTCCGCTGATGATCGTTGCCGAAGACGTCGAAGGCGAAGCGCTGGCCACCCTGGTGGTCAACAACATGCGCGGCATCGTCAAGGTCGCTGCGGTCAAGGCGCCGGGCTTCGGTGATCGTCGCAAGGCCATGCTGCAGGACATCGCCATCCTCACCGGCGGTACCGTGATCAGCGAAGAAGTCGGCATGAGCCTGGAAACCGCCACCCTGGAGCACCTGGGTCAGGCCAAGCGCGTGCAGATCAACAAGGACAACTCCACCGTGATCGACGGTGCCGGTGCCCAGGTTGATATCGAAGCCCGCGTTGCACAGATCCGCAAGCAGGTTGACGAGACCACTTCCGATTACGACCGTGAGAAGCTGCAGGAGCGTCTGGCCAAGCTGGCTGGCGGTGTTGCGGTAATCAAGGTCGGTGCTGCCACCGAAGTGGAAATGAAAGAGAAGAAACACCGCGTGGAAGACGCGCTGCACGCTACCCGTGCTGCCGTGGAAGAAGGCGTGGTACCTGGCGGTGGTGTCGCCCTGGTGCGCACCCTGGTAGCCTTCGAAAACCTGACCGGTGATAACGAAGACCAGAACGTCGGTATCAAGCTGCTGCGCCGTGCCATCGAAGCGCCGCTGCGCCAGATCGTCAGCAACGCTGGTGAGGAAGCTGCCGTGGTACTGCAGACCGTACGTGCCGGCGAAGGCAACTACGGCTACAACGCCGCTACCGGCGAATACGGCGACATGATCGAAATGGGTATTCTGGATCCGGCCAAGGTGACCCGCAGCGCGCTGCAGGCTGCCTCCTCCGTAGCCAGCCTGATGATCACTACCCAGGCCATGATTGCCGAGCTGCCGGAAGAAAAGCCGGCCATGCCTGACATGAGCGGCATGGGTGGTATGGGTGGCATGGGCGGCATGATGTAATCAGCCGACCCGGCTAACCACGCCAATCAAAACCCCGGTACGGGTAGCCCTGTACCGGGGTTTTTTGTTGCTTGTCAGTCAGGAAAGTGGGCAGGCTTCCCCAGGGGTGGCGAGCGCCTGCTCGCCGACAGCTCCCAGCCGCTGCGATGCTGACGTAGCGCGGGCGCGCTACACCCCGAGCTTCCCAGGGTTGGCGAGCGCCTGCTCGCCGACAGGTCCCAGCCGCTACCATGCTGGCGTAGCGCGGGCGCGCTACACCCTGCGGGCTAGCCAGCCAGCTTCTCACCCATCTTCTGGCCCATGCGTACCAGGCTGCCCGCGCTCAGATGTTCGTCCCAGCGGGCGCGCCCTGGGCCGAACAGCACGATGGCGGTGGAGCCCAGCTTGAAGCGACCCATTTCCGCGCCGCGCTCCAGCTGCGGCGCGCTACCGCCATATTGCTCACTGCGCAGTTGCCGGCGGGGTGGGGCGACCAGGCCGGCCCAGACGGTTTCCACCGACGCCACGATCATCGCCCCGACCAGCACCACCGCCATGGGACCGGCCTCGGTGTCGAACAGGCAGACCACGCGCTCGTTGCGGGCGAACAGTTCGGGTACATTCTCCGCAGTGGTCTGGTTGACCGAAAACAACTTGCCAGGGACATAGATCATGTCGCGCAGGGTGCCGCCCAGCGGCATGTGCACCCGGTGATAGTCACTGGGCGACAGGTAGACGGTGGCGAACTGGCCGCCCTGGAACAGTTCGGCATGCTGCGGATTGCCACCGAGCAGTTCGAGCACGCTGAAGCTCTGCCCCTTGGCCTGGAAAACCCGACCGTGCTCGATGCTGCCCAACTGGCTGATAGCGCCGTCGGCCGGGCACAGGATGCTGTGCTCGCCCTCATCCAGCGGCCGGGCATCGGGCAGCAGGGCGCGGGTGAAGAAGTCATTGAAGCAGCTATAGGCGGTCGGGTCCGACTCGAGCGCCTGGCTCATGTCGACCTGATAGCGCCGGACGAACCAGTTGATGAAGGGATTCTTCACCCAGCTCCAGGTGCAATTGGCCAGGCCGCCGGCCAGACGTGACAACAGCTGCTGGGGCAGCAGGTACTGCGAAGTGATGAACAGACGATCGCGCATGCGGTAACAGCCTCAGAGTTCTACGGGAGTATCAGGGTGGTTGCCCCACTCGGACCAGGAGCCGGCATAGGCCTTGACCCGTGGGTAGCCGAGGATCTTGGCGGCAAGGTAGGTGAAGCCGGAGCGGTGGTGGGTCTGGCAGTGGGTGACCACCTCATGCTCGGGGGTGATGCCCAGCGCGCGCAGCTGGGCGGCCAGGTCATCGCGCAGGCGCAGGCCGCGCTCTGGGTCCATGCCGGCGGTCCATTCGAAGTTGATGGCGCCGGGGATATGACCGCCCTTGGCTGCCAGGACCTTCTCGCCGCGATGCTCGGCCGGCGAGCGGGCATCCCAGATCACCCGGTCGGGGTTATCCAGGTCGGCCATCAGGGTCTCGACATCGATGGTATGGCTGGTGTCGATGGTCAGCGTTGGCTGGGTCGGCTCGGCCTGGTTGACCTCTTGCTCCAGGGGCCGGCCCTCGGCGTGCCAGGCCCTGAGGCCGCCATTGAGGTAGCTGTAATGGGGGTGGCCGACGCTGTCCAGCAGCCAGATGAAGCGTCCGGCCCAGCCGCCGCCCTCATCGTCATAGACGATGTAATGCAGGTCGGCGTGGTGGCCCAGGCCGCCGAGGATCTGCTGCAGGCTCTGCAGGTCCGGCAGCAACCCCGGGGTTGGCGCCGGGGCGGTGATACTGCCGGGTGCCAGATGCACGGCGCCGGGAATATGTCCGGCCAGATATTGTTCGGACTTGCTCAGGTCGACCAGGCGCACCTGGGCGGGATCGAGTTGTGCCGGCAACTGGCTGGGCTCCAGCAGCAGCGGCAGTGGATTGTCGGTCATGGCCTGTTCCATTTTTTGTATCCGGGTACGTCAGCTGCCGGCGGAGCGGCAACTGGCGCTATAATTTCGCTCAGGATCTGCGGGCGACGGCCGATAGCAGGGGCAGTGGGGGTGCTGCGCTGTCGATAGCGTCCGTCCGAATGCAGACTATAACGCGAAAGCGACCGGGTTGCTGTGCCAGGTTAGTTGGGGATCACTTGTCCATATGTTGAAAATTGCGGGTTATATCGTCGTTCTGGCCAGTGTGCTGGGTGGGTTCATGCTGTCCGGGGGTATGCTCGCAGCGCTGTGGCATCCGTTCGAGATCGTCATCATCGGTGGCGCGGCACTGGGGGCCTTTCTGGTGGCCAACAACCTGGGCACGGTGAAGAAGGTGTTCGGCAAGGTTCCGGTGATCTTCTTCGGTCACCGTTTCAACAAGCCGTTCTACCTGGATGTGCTCGGGCTGCTGTACGAGATTCTCAACAAGAGCCGCCGCGAAGGCATGATGGCGATCGAGGCGGATATCGAGGAGCCGCAGGAGAGCCCGATCTTCAGCAAGTACCCGGCGATTCTCAAGGATGACGGCATGACCGCCTTCATCTGCGACTACCTGCGCATCATGACCACCGGCACCATGGCCCCGCATGAGCTGGAGGCCCTGTTCGATGTGGAGATCTCCACCCTGACCGAGGAGCTGAGCGAGCCATCCCATGCCATGAATCGGGTCGCTGATGCGCTACCGGGCTTCGGTATCGTCGCTGCGGTACTGGGGATCGTGGTGACCATGAGCATCCTCGGCGAGGCGGACAACGCCCTGATCGGCGAGAAGGTCGGTACTGCCCTGGTCGGTACCTTCCTCGGTATTCTGGCGGCCTATGGCTTCGTCGGCCCGTTCAGTGCGGCGATGCAGCACGAGGCCACGGAGGAGGCCAATACCTACGAGGCCATCAAGATGTGCCTGGTGGCCAGCGCCCAGGGACTACCGCCGGCACTGGCGGTGGAGTTCGGCCGCAAGGCGCTGCTGTCCGAACAGCGCCCGAGCTTTGCGGAAATGGAAGCGGCAGTGAAGGGGCGTTGATTGGTGGCCAATAGCGAACAGCCGATCATCGTCAAGCGGGTCAGCCGCAAGGCTGGCGGTCACCACGGCGGCTCCTGGAAAATCGCCTTTGCCGACTTCGCCATCGCCATGATGGCGTTCTTCCTGGTGATGTGGCTGGTGACAGTGGCCACGCCGGAACAGTTGAAGATGGTTTCCGAATACTTCAAGGACCCGATCAACTTCGATGGTGGCAGCCGCCATCCGATCGACCTGGGCGGCTCGCCGACCGTCGCTCCCCAGCGCACGCTCAACGAACCGGCGGCAGACATCGAGCAGCCGCCGCTGCCGATGGAGCCGGAGGTCGACGAGCGGCCCGACATGATCGAGCTGCGCGAGCTGGACCTGCTGCTGCAGGAACTGCAGAACAAGATCGAGACCGAGCCGGTGCTGCAGCGGTTCCGTGAGCAGATCCTCATGGAGTTCACCATGGAGGGGCTACGTATCCAGATCGTCGATGCGGAAAATCGCCCGATGTTCGCCAGCGGCAGCCCGGACCTGCAGCCCTATTTCGAGGATATCCTGCTGGCCCTCAGCGACACCATCGCCAAGGTGCCGAAGAAGATCAGTATCAGCGGCCATACCGACGCCATGCCTTATGTCGGCCGCCGGGACTATGGCAACTGGGAACTGTCGGCGCAGCGGGCCAATGCCGCGCGGCGCACCCTGCAGGCGGCCGGCTATCCCGAGGATCAGGTGGCACGGGTGGTCGGCTATGCCGATTCGGCCCTGTTTGATGGCAATAATCCGCTGAACCCGATCAACCGCCGGATCGATATCGTGGTGATGAACCGGCGCGCCGAGCAGGCCATTATGCGTGATGTCGGCGGTGCGGCCGCTGCTGTGGAAACCGCTGAGTCGGCGGGGAGCGAGATGGAGTCGGCATCCCCGTCATTGCCGGTGGACTCGGCACCGCAGGGCGACAGCGAGCCGGCCACCCAGCCGGAACGCCCGCGCAATCTGTTCGATGATGCCAGCCAGCCGCTGCAACTGGCCCCGTGATCGTTTGATGGTGGGACGTGAACGCGGGGTGTAGCGCGCCTGCGCTACGCCGGGGCGTTTGCTGGGGCGCCTTCGTAGTTCCATCTCGAACTGCGGAGTGGCCGGCGGGAGGTGTCGAGATGGAACTCGACACTCCAATACTCTGTCCTCAGTATGCCTGCGGCCTGGCAGTCCTTGTCGGCGAGCAGGCGCTCGCCAACCCGTGGGAGTCAGGTGTCGTTGAGGCTGGCGAGGATGTGCCGGTAGCTGTTCATCCGGGTGGCGGAGATGGCCTGGTTGGCCACGGCGGCGAGCAGGGCGCAGCCGGGCTCGTGCAGGTGCTGGCAGTCGCGGAAGCGGCAATGGCCGAGGAAGGGGCGGAACTCGATGAAGCCCTCGAGTAGCTCGTCATGGCTGATATGGGTCAGGCCGAACTCGCGGATGCCGGGCGAGTCAATCAGGTCGCCGCCATCCGGGAAATGGAACAGCCGGGCGGTGGTGGTGGTGTGGGTGCCCTTGCCGGTGAACTCGGATAGCGCGCCGACGCGCAGGTCCGCCTCTGGCAGCAGCGCATTGATCAGCGATGACTTGCCGACCCCGGACTGACCGACGAACACATTCACATGGTCGCGCAACTCCTGGCGCAGGCCGTCCAGCCCCTCGCCGGAGCCGGCCGACAGGCATAGGGTGCGATAACCGAGGCGGGCATAGTCATCCAGCCAGGCACGCAGCTCGGCATACTCGCCCTGTTCCAGCAGGTCGGCCTTGTTCAGCACCAGCAGCGGCTCCAGCTGCGCCTGCTCGGCGGCCACCAGATAGCGATCGATCAGATTGCTGTGCGGGGTGGGCAGGGGGGCGAAGACGATGATCAACCGGTCGACGTTGGCTGCCACCGGCTTGAGCTGGCCGCGGTGATCCGGCCGATACAGCTCGGTGCGTCGCGGTTGCAGCGCGACGATCACGCCGCCCTGCTGATTGTCGGCACGCCAGACGATACGGTCACCGGTTACCAGTGCCGGCAGATTGGCGCGCCGGTGGCAGCGACGGACCTGGCCACGCTGCGGGCCATCCAGTGCTTCGACATCGACCTGCACGCCAAAGTGGGCGATGACCAGCCCTTCCTGTTCCGGGCCCAGGTCGCCGCCCAGCAGGCTTTCTTCAGCCAGATCGGCGCGTCGGCTGGCGCGAGCGCTGCGCTCGTCCTGAATCTTCTGAATCCGCCAGCTCTGGCGTCGTGTTAGATGTCGCTTGGCCATGTGTCATGCATCTTGGGAATCCGCCGCAGTGTAGCATGGGCGGCGTATACTGATCGCGAAAACACGGATAGGCAGCCGTCCCCAGTCTGACGTAACGTCAACAGTCCCTGATAGGAGCAGCTATGAAGCACCCAGATAACCTGATCTGGATCGACCTGGAAATGACCGGGCTGAATCCGGACCAGGATGTGATCATCGAGATCGCCACCATCATCACCGACTCGCAGCTGAACGTGCTGGCCGAAGGCCCGGCGATTGCGGTGAAGCAGCCCGATGCGCTGCTCGATGGTATGGATGAGTGGAATACCCGCCAGCACAATCAATCCGGTCTGGTGCAGCGGGTCAAAGACAGTGCCATCAGTGTCGAAGAGGCCGAGCAGATGACGCTGGAATTCCTCAGCCAGTGGGTGCCGGCTGGCCGCTCGCCGATGTGTGGCAACAGCATCTGCCAGGATCGCCGCTTCCTCTACCGCGGCATGCCGAATCTGGAACAGTTCTTCCACTATCGCAACCTGGATGTCTCGACCCTCAAGGAACTGGCCGCGCGCTGGGCTCCGGCGGTGCGCGATGGCTTCCAGAAGGAAAGCAGTCACCTGGCGATGGATGATATCCGCGACTCGATCGCCGAACTGCAGCATTACCGCGAGCATTTCATCAAGGTGTGAGCTGATGACGGAATGGTGGCTGGAGTGCGGATTACATCGTCATTGCGAACCCGCAGGGTGAAGCAATCCATGGCACCGGACTGGCCGGCCAGCACTGGATTGCCACGTCGCTGGCGCGACTCGCAATGACGGGGCGGTGGCTGGAGTGCGGCCTACATCGTCATTGCGAACCCGCAGGGTGAAGCAATCCATGGCCCCGGGCTGGCCGGCCAGCTCTGGATTGCCACGTCGGCGGCTCGCAATGACGGGGGCTGTGATGGTGGTCTTGCTTTAGCGGGAAACGACCTCAGCCGTGTCGACACCATGCCGGCCTAGCGCCCAGCGCACGTGTTCACGCACCAGCTCCGAGGGGTGGTCCAGGCGGCTGTTGAGTGCCTCGATCACCGGGATGCTGGTGGGTGCATTGCCCAGCCCGACCGCCAGGTTGCGCAGCCAGCGTTCGTGGCCGATGCGGCGCAGCGGTGAGCCTTCGGTATTGCGCAGGAACTGCTCTTCATCCCAGCGGAACAGAGTGATTAGGTCGGCCTGATCCAGTTTATGGCGCGGACTGAAATCGCTTTCCCCGGTCGGTTTGGCGAACTTGTTCCACGGGCACACCAACTGGCAGTCGTCGCAGCCGAATACCCGATTGCCCATCATCGGCCGCAACTCCTCGGGGATCGCCCCCTTGAGTTCGATGGTCAGATAGGAAATGCAGCGCCGGGCGTCCAGCACATGGGCGCCGACGAAGGCCTGGGTCGGGCACTGCTGCAGGCAGGCGCTGCAACTGCCGCAATGCTGCTGGGCAAAGGCGTCATCGGTGGGTAATGGCAGGTCGGCATAGAGTTCGCCGAGGAAGAAGAAACTGCCGGCCTTGGGGTTGATCAGCATGCAGTTCTTGCCGATCCAGCCGAGCCCCGAGCGGGTAGCCAGCGCCCGCTCCATGACCGGGGCGCTGTCGACGAAGGCGCGGAAGCCGAACGGGCCGATCAGCGTCTGGATGCGCTCGGCCAATTGCTGCAGGCGGCGGCGCATCAGCTTGTGGTAATCGCGGCCCAGGGCGTAGCGGGAAATATAGGCGGCATCGCGATCGGCCAGGCGTTTGGCCATTCGCGTATCGGCGGGCAGGTAGTCCATGCGCACCGAAATCACCCGCCGGGTGCCCGGCACCAGCTCGGTCGGCCGCGTGCGCTTGCTGCCATGGCTGGCCATCCACTCCATCTCGCCGTGATAACCGGCATCCAGCCACTGCTGCAACCGCTGCTCATGCTCGCCGATATCCGGGTCGCTGATGCCGACCTGCTGGAAACCCAGTTCGGCGGCAATGACGCGGATCTGCCCGGCGAGGGCGGCGTAATCGGGGGTGGGATTGGACATTAGGCTGGGGTTCTAGGTATGGCTGGACGTATAATTCTGCCAGACATCAGCCAGGTTGACATGCCCATGCGTCCTGAACTGCCCCATCATCTGTATTCCGCCGCGGCGACCCGGGAACTGGATGCGCGGATCATCGCCGCCGGGACGCCCGGTTTCGAACTGATGCAGCGTGCCGCCGCCGCGGTGTGGCGCGAGTTGCGCCGCCGTTGGCCGGAGGCGCGGCGGCTGACGGTGCTGTGCGGCAGCGGCAATAATGCCGGTGATGGTTACCTGGTCGCGCAACTGGCGCAGCGTGCCGGCTGGCAGGTGGCGGTGCTGGCATTGACGCCGCCCGAACGGCTGCAGGGCGATGCGGCGCGGGCCTGGGGCGCGGCGCGGGACGCGGCGGTCAGCATCCAGCCATGGCCGGCCAGTCTGCCGCAGGAGGGCGTGCTGCTCGATGCCATGCTCGGCACTGGTCTGCGCAGCGCCGTGCGCGAGCCGTTCAGTAGTGCGATCGCCGCGGTCAATGACAGTGGCCTGCCGGTGGTGGCGGTGGACCTGCCCAGCGGTCTGAATGCTGACCTGGGTGTGGTCGAAGGGGCGGCCGTCCGCGCCGACCTGACGGTGACCTTCATCACCCTCAAGCCCGGCCTGTTGACCGCGCAGGGGCCGGACCAGGTCGGTGAGCTGTGCTTCGCCGCGCTGGCCGACTTGCCGGTGCCGGGTGTGGCGCCGCAGCTTGAGCGGCTGGATCTTTGTAAGCAACTGTTGCCGCCGCGCCCACGGGCAGCGCACAAGGGTATGTTTGGCCATGTGTTGCTGATCGGCGGCAACCGTGGCATGGGCGGGGCGATCATGCTGGCGGCGCAGACCGCGCTGCGCTGTGGCGCCGGCAAGGTCAGTGTGGCGACCCGCAGCGAGCATGTGGCACCGCTGCTGGCGCGCTGCCCGGAAGTGATGGCGCACGGGGTGGATGATCCGGCACAATTGGCACCCTTGCTGGAACAGGCCAGTGTGCTGGTACTGGGGCCGGGTCTCGGGCGCGATGCCTGGGCCACGCAGATGCTGCAACAGGCGCTGCAGGCGGATCTGCCGCAGGTACTGGATGCCGATGCCCTGAACCTCATCGCCGCGCAGGTGCCCACGCCGCGACTTGGCGAACGCTCGGTGATCACGCCCCATCCGGCCGAGGCGGCCCGGTTGCTGGGCTGTACTACCGCCCTGATCCAGGCCGACCGGGTCACGGCGGTGCAGCGACTGGCGGAACGCTTCGGCTGTGCGGCTGTCCTCAAGGGTGTGGGCTCGCTGGTCGCTGGCCCCGAGCCGGAGCGGCTGCCTGGCCTGTGCATCGATGGCAATCCGGGTATGGCCAGCGCCGGGATGGGCGATGTGCTGTCCGGCCTGGTCGGCGCCTTGCTGGCGCAGCAACTGGAAGCCGGCGATGCGGCGCGCCACGCGGTGCTGCTGCATGCCCTGGCCGGTGACCGGGCGGCGCAGCAGAGTGGTCAGTTGGGCATGCTGGCCAGTGATTTGATTGCATGCATACGTTATTACCTGAACCTGCGGGATATTTGATGACCCTTGAATTCTATGTACAAGGTGATCAGGCCATGGAAAGCCTGGGTGCTGCCATCGGTCAGTCACTGAACTGGCGCGGCAGCGTCTGGCTGGCAGGTGACCTGGGCGCCGGCAAGACCACCCTCAGCCGTGGTCTGATTCGTGCCGCCGGTCATGTCGGCGCGGTGAAAAGTCCGACCTTCACGCTGGTCGAGCCCTATGAATTGGGCGAGCGCACCATCTATCACTTCGATCTGTATCGCCTGGCCGACCCCGAAGAACTGGAGTTTCTCGGCATCCGCGACTACTTTTCCGACAATAGCCTGTGTCTTGTAGAATGGCCCGACAAGGGTAGCGGCATACTGCCACAACCGGACCTGAGCATTCGCATCACGGTTGACGGGGAGGGCAGGACGTTGCAGATTGATGGGCATGGGGACCGCGGCCTGGCTGCAAGCCAATGGCTGCACAGCACAAGAGGCAAAGCGACGCCGTGACGAAGATCAGAACAATAATGATGCAGGCTGCCGCGCTGCTGGCGGTCATCAGTATGCTGTTCTGCACTGTGCTGCAGGCGGCGGAGATCAACAACGTGCGTCTGTGGCGTGCCCCGGACAATACCCGACTGGTATTCGACCTGACCGGCCCGGCCGACCACAAGCTGTTCACCCTGTCCAATCCCGAGCGTCTGGTGATCGATATTTCCGGTGCCAGCTTCTCGGCTTCCACCAGCGGTCTGGCATTTCAGGACACGCCGTTGACCGGGGTGCGCTCCGCGGCCCGGGATGGTTCCGACCTGCGCGTGGTGCTGGATCTGTCGCGCGAGGTCAAGCCCAAGAGCTTCTCGCTGCCGCCAAACCAGCAGTACGGCCATCGTCTGGTAGTCGATCTATACGATCATGAGCCGCAGTCATCCTTGCCGGCCACCGCCGAACCCAGCGCCTCGCCATTGCCGCAGACCCCGACCCGTTCGGTTGCCGAGGCGGGGCAGCGCGACATCATCGTGGCCCTGGATGCCGGGCATGGTGGAGAGGACCCGGGGGCCATCGGTCCCAACAAGACCCTGGAAAAGCACGTGGTGCTGGCCATCGCCCGTGAGTTGAAGGGCATGATCGACGCCGAGCCGGGGTTCAAGGCGGAGCTGGTACGCACCGGTGATTACTTCATCCCCCTGCGCAAGCGTACCGAAATCGCCCGCAAGCATAACGCCGACCTGTTCGTCTCCATTCACGCCGATGCCTTCACGCGCCCCAGTGCCTTCGGCGCCTCGGTGTTCGCCCTCTCGGACCGGGGAGCCACCTCGGAAACCGCGCGCCTGCTGGCGGATCGGGAGAACCGCTCCGACCTGATCGGCGGCGTCGGTGGGGTCAGCCTGGACAACAAGGACCAGGTGCTGGCCAGCGTGCTGCTGGACCTGTCGATGACCGCTACGCTGTCGGCCAGCCTGGACGTGGGCCAGCAGGTGCTGAGTTCGATCGGCAGGATTACCCCGCTGCACAAGCGCAGGGTGGAGCAGGCCGGCTTCATGGTGCTCAAGTCGCCGGATATTCCGTCGATTCTGGTCGAGACCGGGTTCATCTCCAATCCGGGCGAGGCGCAGAAGCTGGTCACGCGCAGTCACCAGCAGGCACTGGCGCGGGCCATGCACAGTGGCATCAAAGCCTACTTCCACCGCAACCCGCCGCCTGGCACCCGCATCGCCGCGCTCAGGAGCAACGGCCAGTTGGCGCAGGGGCCGCGCGAGCATACCGTGAGCCGGGGTGATACCCTGTCGATGATCGCTACCCGCTACGACGTCAGTCTGGCCAGCCTGCGCCAGGCCAACAGCCTGCGCAGCGATCAGATCCGCGTCGGTCAGGTACTCAAGGTGCCGGCCGGCAGTATGTTGGTCAAGAACGACCCATAAGCAGTCATAGAAGCCGTCATGTCCCGAATACGATTGTTGAATCCGCGACTGGCTAACCAGATCGCGGCCGGCGAGGTTGTCGAGCGTCCCGCCTCGGTAATCAAGGAGTTGCTGGAAAACAGCCTGGATGCCGGTGCCACGCGCATCGACATCGACGTCGAGCAGGGCGGGGTGAAGTTGCTGCGGGTGCGCGATGACGGCCGCGGTATCATCGAAGGCGACCTGCCGCTGGCGCTGTCGCGCCACGCCACCAGCAAGATCGCCGATCTGGATGACCTGGAGCGGGTCGCCACCCTGGGCTTTCGTGGCGAGGCGCTGGCCTCGGTCAGCTCGGTATCGCGCCTGTTGCTGACCTCCTGCGCCGAGGGTGCGGATCAGGCCTGGCAGGTGGAAACCGAAGGTCGCGACATGAACCCGCGGGTACAGCCAGCGGCGCATCCACAGGGCACCACGGTGGAAGTGCGCGACCTGTTCTTCAATACCCCGGCGCGGCGCAAGTTCCTGCGCACCGAAAAGACCGAGTTCAGCCATCTGGAAGAGGTGGTCAAGCGCCTGGCGCTGTCGCGCTTCGACGTGGCCTTCAATCTGCGCCATAACGGCCGCTCGGTACTCAGCCTGCGCCCGGCGCATACCGAGCAGGAGGCCCAGCGGCGGGTGGCGAGCATCTGTGGCCCGGCGTTTGTCGAGCAATCGGTGACCATCGACCAGGAGCGTGGCGGGCTGCGCCTGTGGGGCTGGGTCGGTCTGCCGACCTTCTCGCGCAGCCAGGCGGACCTGCAGTACTTCTGCGTCAACGGGCGGATGATCCGCGACAAGCTGGTGGCCCATGCGGTGCGCCAGGCCTACCGCGATGTGCTGTTCAATGGCCGTCATCCGACCTTCGTGCTGTTCCTTGAAGTGGACCCGGCGGTGGTGGACGTCAACGTGCACCCGACCAAGCATGAAGTGCGCTTTCGCGATGGCCGCATGGTGCACGATTTTCTGTTCAGCACCCTGTATCGCGCCCTGGCCGAGCAACGTCCGGACGGGGCGGCCCCGACCACGGAGCAGCCGGACGGCGGCGAGGTACTGCAACCGGCCGCCATGCCAACGGCGAGCGGCCTCAGTGCCGGGGTATTCTCCGGGCAGACGCATATGCCGCTGCAGGAACCGGCGGCGAGCTGGTCGACACCCACTGCCAACCCGCGTCCTTCGCCACAGCAACTGGCGGGAGCCAGTCAGGCCTACGCCGGACTGTACGGCGAGCCAGTCAGCCAGCCGTCGTTGCCGGCGCAGGCCGAGGCCGGCGAGATTCCGCCGCTGGGCTATGCCTTGGCGCAATTGCACGGGGTATTCATCCTGGCGGAAAACGCCGAAGGCCTGGTGGTGGTCGATATGCATGCGGCGCATGAACGCATCACCTACGAACGGCTGAAACAGGCGATGGCGCTGGAAGGGTTGCGCAGCCAGCCGCTGCTGGTACCCGAGTCGATGGCGGTCAGTCAGCGCCAGGCAGACTGTGCCGAGGAGCACGCCGAGTGGTTTGCCCGGCTGGGCTTCGCCCTGCAGCGCATGGGCCCGGAAACCCTGGCCATCCGCGAAATCCCCGCGCTGTTGCGCCAGGCGGATGCGGCGCAACTGGTGCAGGACGTGCTGGCTGACCTGATGGAGTACGGCACCAGCGACCGTATCGACGCGCACCGCAACGAACTGCTGGCGACCATGGCCTGCCATGGCTCGGTACGTGCCAACCGGCGCCTGACCCTGGCGGAAATGAACGCGCTGCTGCGCGACATGGAGCAGACCGAGCGCAGCGGCCAGTGCAACCATGGCCGTCCGACCTGGACGCGCATGAGCATGGGCGAGCTGGACAAGCTGTTCCTGCGGGGGCGCTGATGGCGGCTTCCAGCACACCGACGGTGATCTGCCTGATGGGGCCGACCGCCGCGGGCAAGACCGACATGGCGCTGCATCTGGCCGAGCGACTGCCCTGCGAGTTGATCAGCGTGGATTCGGCATTGGTATACCGGGGCATGGATATCGGTACCGCCAAGCCCGACGCCGATACCCTGGCCCGCTATCCGCACCATCTGGTGGATATCCTCGATCCGGCCGAGGCCTATTCGGCGGCGCGTTTTCGCAGCGATGCCCAGCGCCTGATCGCCGATATCATCGCTCGGGGTCGCATCCCGCTGCTGGTCGGCGGCACCATGCTGTACTACAAGGCGCTGGCCGGCGGACTGGCACAGATGCCGGCGGCCGATCCGGTGGTGCGTCAGCGGATTGAAGCCATGGCCGCCGCCCAGGGCTGGGAGGCGGTGCACGCCGAGCTGGCCAGGGTCGATCCGCCGTCGGCGGCCCGTATTCACCCCAACGACCCGCAGCGCATTCAGCGCGCCTACGAGGTGTTTCTGCTCAGTGGCGTGACGTTGACCGACTGGCATGCCCGTCAGGCGCTGGAAATTGCTCAAAGCAGCGCGACTGGCGGGGCAAATATGTCCTATACTACGCGCTATGTGGCTGTGGCTCCCCGTGAGCGACATATCCTCCATGAACGTATTACCCTGCGTTTTTCACAGATGATCGAGCAGGGTTTCATTGCCGAAGTGGAAGCCCTGTATGCGCGGGGCGATCTGGATGTGTCCATGCCGTCGGTACGTGCAGTGGGATACCGGCAGGCCTGGGATTATCTCGAGGGGAAACTCTCTCTGGATGAGATGGTCGAACGAGGTGTGATTGCCACCCGGCAGTTGGCGAAGCGGCAGTTTACCTGGCTGCGCGGTTGGCATGAGGAAATCGAATGGTTCGACAGCCTGGATCCGAAAAGATCCGACAAGCTCTTGAAACACCTCGGATCAGTCGCAATATAGTCTTCTCGTCGTACTTCCGTCGACAAGTGCCAAGCAGTCATCCGGATTCTGGCTGTCCGTCCCGATGGACTGGCCGGATAATGTATTTCAATCTTATTTAGCGGTTCCCATAATGGTTTCCATAAGGAGTGAGGCAATGTCAAAAGGGCATTCACTACAAGACCCTTACCTGAACGTTCTGCGCAAGGAACGTGTTCCGGTATCCATCTACCTGGTCAACGGCATCAAGCTGCAGGGCCAGATCGAATCTTTCGATCAGTTCGTCATTCTGCTGAAGAACACCGTCAGCCAGATGGTATACAAGCACGCCATCTCCACCGTGGTTCCCGGTCGTCCGGTACGCCTGCCGGTGCAGGGTGCGGGCGATGAAGCCGAGGCCGGCAATCCTTGATCGCGCGGGAGGCCTGATTGTTTTTTGAACGCCATGAGGGGGGTGAACGTGCAGTACTCGTTCACCTGGAAGGCCAGGATGAGCAGAACCGTGAAGACCCTCATGAGTTTCTGGAACTGGTGCGTTCGGCCGGGGCGGAGATTGTCGATTTCCTGACGATCAGTCGTTACCAGCCCAGTCCGCGTTTTCTCATCGGCAGCGGCAAGGTGGAAGAGCTGCGCAGCCTGGTCAAGGCCGGTGAAGGCGACCTGGTGATCTTCAACCACGTATTGACGCCCAGCCAGGAACGCAACCTCGAGCGTGAGCTCGAGTGCCGGGTGATCGACCGTACCGGTCTGATCCTGGACATCTTCGCCCAGCGTGCCCGTACCCACGAGGGCAAGCTGCAGGTCGAGCTGGCTCAGCTCGATCACCTGAGTACCCGGCTGGTCCGCGGCTGGACCCACCTTGAGCGGCAGAAGGGTGGTATCGGCCTGCGCGGTCCGGGTGAAACCCAGCTGGAAACCGACCGTCGCCTGCTGCGGGTACGCATCAAGCAGATCAGCAAGCGCCTGGAAAAGGTGCGCAGCCAGCGTGACCAGGCGCGACGTGCACGGCGCCGGGCCGAGATTCCGGTGGTGTCCCTGGTCGGTTATACCAACGCCGGCAAATCCACCCTGTTCAATCAGCTCACCGAGTCCTCGGTGTATGCCGCCGACCAGTTGTTCGCTACCCTTGACCCGACCTTGCGCCGGGTCGAGCTGGCAGACATCGGAGCGGTGGTGCTGGCCGATACCGTGGGTTTCATCCGTCATCTGCCGCACAAGCTGGTGGAGGCGTTTCGCGCCACCCTGGAGGAATCCAGCCAGGCCGACCTGCTGCTGCATGTGATCGACTCGGCGGATGAGGAGCGGCCGTCCAATATCGAGCAGGTCAATCTGGTACTCGATGAGATCGGCGCCAGCGAGCTGCCGATGCTGGAGGTCTACAACAAGATCGACCTGCTGGACAACTTCGAGCCGCAGATACAACGTGACGGCAATGGGGTCGCGGTGCGTGTCTGGCTGTCGGCACGGGATGGACGCGGGCTGGATTTGCTGGCGCAGGCGATTGTCGAGCGCCTGAGCGAGGATATCGTGCAGGAAAGCATCGTTCTGGAGCACGCCGAGGCGCGCCTGCGAGCGCAATTCTATGCCGCCGGCGCAGTGACCGGTGAGCGTATTGCCGGCGACGGCAGGCAGGAACTGGACCTGCGGCTGCCCCGCAGCGACTTCAATCGCCTGCTCAAGCGCGAAGGCTGGCAGCCGGATGCATTTCTCGAACAACACACTTTGCAATAATGCATGCCGACTGCGGTTCGCGAACCAGCCGGCATTTGCTGTAGGATTGCGCAAATGACTGTGCCGGCCAACCGGTGTCGGCAAAAGCAGTTTCATAGGTTTGGACAACGGAGAACGCTATGGCGTGGAATGAGCCTGGTGGTGGTAACAACTCGAACAACCAGGACCCCTGGGGGAGTGGCGGCAACCGTGGCGGTGGAAATCGCGGCGGCAAGCAAGGACCGCCCGATCTGGACGAAGCGCTACGCAAACTGCAGGACAGCCTGAACGGCATCTTCGGTAACAAGAAGCGCGGTGGCGGCGATGGTGGCGGTACAGGCCGTCGCGTCGGCGGTGGTCAGGGCATCCCCAAGGGCGTATGGGCCATCGGCGCCTTGCTGGTCTTCGTATTCTGGCTGTTCAACGCCGTGTACATGGTCGACGAGCAGGAGCAGGCAGTCGTGCTGCGCTTCGGTGAATACAACCGTACCGTCGAGTCCGGCCTGCATGTGTACTTCCCGCCGGTCGAGAAGAAGTTCCAGCGCAACGTGACCCAGGTGCGTTCCTATCGCCAACAGGGCCAGATGCTCACCGAGGACGAGAACATCGTCGAGGTGCCGCTGGCGGTGCAATACCGGATTTCCAACCTGGAATCCTTCGTACTGAAGGTCGAGGACCCGGAAACCAGTCTGCGTCATGCCACCGAGAGTGCACTGCGTCACGTGGTTGGTTCCACACCGATGCACCAGGTGCTGACCGAAGGGCGTGAGCAGATGGGTGTCGAGACCACCGAGCGCCTGCAGCGCTATCTGGATGCCTATCAGACCGGCATCACCGTGGTACAGGTGAACATCGAGAGTGCCCAGGCCCCGGCCGAGGTGCAGGATGCGTTCGATGACGTGATCCGTGCCCGTGAAGACGAGGTGCGTGAGCGCAACCAGGCCGAATCCTATGCCAATGGCGTGATCCCGGAAGCCCGTGGTCAGGCCCAGCGTCTGCTGGAAGAAGCCAACGGTTACCGCCAGGCCATGGTCGCCCGCGCCGAGGGTGAGGCCGAACGCTTCAACCTGCTGGTCGCCCAGTATCAACAGGCGCCGGAAGTAATGCGTGAGCGGATGTTCATCGAGACCATGCAGGAAGTGTTGAGCAACACCAGCAAGATCATGGTGTCCGGCGGCGAAGGCAACAGCAATCTGCTGTACCTGCCGATCGACAAGCTGATGCAGCAGGGTGGCGGCGGTTCGTCTTCCTCGTCGTCCGTTGTCGTGCCTTCCTCTACCGGTGCTGACGCCAATACGCGTCTGCCCGCCCAACTGCAGCAGCGCGATCTGCGTTCAAGGGAGAACCGCTGATGACTAACAAGTCGATTTTTGGACTCATCATCGCCCTGGTGGTGATTGTGGTCGGCTGGAGCAGTTTCTTTATCGTCGAGCAGACCCAGCGCGGTCTGGTGCTGCAGTTCGGTAAGGTGGTGCGTGACGATGTGCCTCCGGGCCTGCACTTCAAGCTGCCCTTCGTGCAGGAGGCCAAGCTGTTCGACGGCCGTCTGCTGACCCTGGATACCGCGACCCAGCGCTACCTGACCCTGGAGAAGAAGGCGCTGATGGTGGATTCCTTCGCCAAGTGGCGCATCGCCAACGTGCAGCGCTACTACACCGCGACGTCCGGTCTGCGCTCGATCGCCGAGGAGCGTCTGTCACGGCAGCTCGAGTCCGGTCTGCGTAACGAAGTGGCACGCCGTACCCTGCACGAGGTTGTGGCCGGTGAGCGCGACCAACTGATGGCCGACATCACCGCTGAGCTGAATGCCAGCGCGCGGCGTGAACTGGGTATCGAAGTGCTCGATGTACGGGTCAAGGGCATGGATCTGCCACGCGAGGTCAACCGCAGCGTATTCGAGCGGATGAGCACCGAGCGTGAGCGGGAAGCGCGCGAGCACCGCGCCAAGGGTCGCGAGTTGGGCGAAGGTATTCGCGCCGATGCCGACCGCCAGCAGCGGGTGATCCTGGCTGAAGCCTTCCGCGAGGCCGAGGAAGTCCGCGGTCAGGGTGATGCCGAGGCAGCGGCGATCTATGCTGCAGCCTACAACAAGGATCCGGAGTTCTATTCCTTCTACCGCAGCCTGCAGGCCTACCGTGAGAGCTTCTCCAGCAAGTCCGACGTGCTGGTGCTCGATCCAGACAGCGAGTTCTTCAAGTTTTTGAGGGGCGCGCAGCAGCCCTGATGTGGAACTGACCACACTCGTCCCTTTGGCGGGTGTGGTCGGTGGAAAACATGCTACAATCGCGCAGCCGGGTCATCCCGGCTTTTTTGTGACCGGCGGTATCGGGAAGAGGTATGGGCCGATGTGGCACAGTCTGGCTACGGCGCTTTGTCTGGTGCTCGTTCTGGAGGGCCTGATGCCGTTTCTGGCTCCCGCTGCGTGGAAGCGCATGCTGGCCGCGGCGAGCCGCATCAGCGATCGCCAACTGCGCATTGCCGGCTTGCTTTGCATGCTGACGGGTACCGCCTGCCTGTACCTGATCCGCTAGCCCTTACGTAATAAAGGTTTTGAAAATGCCTACTGTTGATCGTTGGCTGTTGCCTGACGGGATCGAAGAAGTGCTGCCTGAGGAGGCGGCGCGTACCGAAGCAGCCCGCCGGCAACTGCTGGATCTGTTCTCCCGCTGGGGTTATGACCTGGTCATTACGCCGCATATCGAGTACCTCGAATCCCTGCTGACCGGCTCCGGTCACGATATGGATCTGCAGACCTTCAAGATGACCGACCAGATGTCCGGTCGCATGCTCGGCCTGCGTGCCGACATCACCCCGCAGGTGGCGCGGATCGATGCCCATACGCTGGGTGCCGACGGCCCCAGTCGTCTATGCTATTGCGGTAGCGTGCTACACACCCTGCCGCGGCCGTTGTCCACCTCGCGCAGCCTGATCCAGTTGGGCGCCGAGTTGTACGGCGATGCCTCCAGCGCCAGTGACATCGAAGTCATCTCGCTGATGCTGGAAACGCTGGCCGCCAGCCGGGTGGAAAACGTGCATCTGGACCTGGGCCATGTGGGCATCTACCGCGGCCTGGTGCAGGCCGCCGAGCTGGATGGTGCCACCGAGCGGGCACTGTTCGATGCCCTGCAGCGCAAGGCGGCGGATGAAGTACGGGAACTGACCTCCCGCATCGAGCAGCCGTCGCTGGCGGCGATGCTGTGCGGACTGGTGGACCTGTCCGGTGACATCGATGTACTGGAGCGCGCCCATGCGCTGCTCGAAGGTGCCCCGGAGCAGATTACGGTAGCGCTGGATGAACTGGCGGAAATCGCCCAGACCATCACGCAGCGTTACCCGTCGGTGCCGCTGTATTTCGATCTGGCCGAGCTGCGTGGCTATCACTACCACACCGGGGTGACCTTCGCTGCCTTCATTCCCGGGACCGGTCAGAGCATTGCCCAGGGTGGCCGCTACGACGAGATCGGTCGGGACTTCGGCCGGGCGCGCCCGGCTACCGGTTTCTCCACCGATCTGCGGCTGCTGGTTTCCTGCGGACAGATCGAGGCCGACAGCCGCAGCCATGGCATCTGGGCACCACATGCCAGCCAGCCGGGCCTGCAGGACAAGGTCATGCAACTGCGCAGCGCTGGCGAGCGGGTGATAGTGGCATTACCCGGCCAGTTGGATACCGATGCGGCGAGCCTGGGGTGTGATCGCATCCTGCGCTTTGAAAACGATTGCTGGCAGGTTACAGAACTGCAAGTTTGATTCCGTGGCCTGCTGGGCCAGTCCATAACGAGTGAGGCAAGAGCTGAACATGGGTAAGAATGT
>Ga0172382_10004589_pt1 | contig 21094 bp, 22 predicted proteins | sample Leawel138RmetaG_FD_122245 | JGI IMG/M metagenome (GOLD analysis project Ga0172382, IMG submission 122245) | Leachate microbial communities from a municipal landfill in Southern Ontario, Canada - Leachate well 138R metaG | ecosystem: Engineered > Solid waste > Landfill > Unclassified | place... | reverse complement strand
CGCTGGCTCTGGCGCTGGCTCTGGAGCTGGCTCTTGCGCTGGCTCTGGCGCTGGCGCTGGCTCTGGCGCTGGCTCTGGCGCTGGCTCTGGCGCTGGCTCTGGCGCTGGCGCTGGCTCTGGCGCTGGCGCTGGCGCTGGCGAAATAGGCAGAGGAATATCTGTGTCCACCACACGGGACGGGTCTGGCAAACCTGCTTTAGTCGCCGGTGATACCGGGCTGCTATCTGTCTCAGCAAGCTTATCAATGACTTGGGGATCAATAACAACCGATGGTTCAGCAGATTTTGCAGATGCTGCTAATGTTTCAGAACGATTATCCGTTCCACAGGAAGGACAAAAAGCCTTGCCACGTAGATCCGCACCACAAGATATGCAAGGTTTTGAGGGGGGATTTAAAGGCGCACCACATTGGGCACAAAATTTACGGTTGGGAGCATTTTCTGTCTGACAGGCATGACAACGCACTGGACGTCCTTTTTTATTAATATACAAGCAGCAACACCATAAGCGCAGCTGCAGAATTAATATGCGACCCTCCAGACGTCTCCAGGGGAGTTTTATAAGATTATTTGATGAATATAACCCTATAACTCCGTTTTTGGCAAGACTAGCAAAGTCTTGCCACCATGCACTTAAAAAGCCCCTTTATAACTTCCCGTAAGAATGCAACCCCGAAAGAAACATATTGACGCCCAGAAAGCAGAAACTCACGACCCAAAGGCTCATGAATGACCACCAGGCCATGGCCGTACCACGCCATCCTTTAACGACGCGGGCATGTAAATAACCGGCGTAATTCAACCAGACAATCAGCGCCCAGGTTTCTTTGGGGTCCCAGGACCAGAAGCCGCCCCAGGCTTTGGCGGCCCATACCGCACCCAAAATGGTTGCCACCGTAAAAAACAGAAAACCCAGGGCAATGGCCTTGTACATCACGTCGTCCATGACTTCACTACTGGGCATGACCCGAAGCAGCATACCCGAACCACGGCGGCGCGACCGCTCCGTCAACAAGTAACCCACGCCAACGAGACTGGCGATGGTAAAATTGGCATAACCCACAAACATCATGGGAACGTGTAATTTCATCCAGAAACTTTGCAGGGCAGGGATGAGTGGCTCAATCTGGTCCATGTGCTGGGCAAATGTCAGCCAGAGCAGAAACCCCACTCCGGCGGCCACCAGAGGCATCACAAAGGCGCCCAGGGCACGTGCTTCGTTACGCTTTTCATAATACAGGTAAAACAAGGGCGTAGAGGCACAAAAGAGGACCAGAACTTCCCAAAGGTTGCTTACCGGAATATGCCCCCAATCCGGATGGCCCAGATAAGTTTCCCGCCACCGTACCCCAAGACCAATGAATCCCATGATGACGCCAGCCCAGGTCAGGGCTGTGGCCCACTGACCCGCCCGTTCACGTCCGCTAAAAAGATAAAAAAGATAACAGGCGGTGGCGGCGAGCAGCAGCGCGGACATCCACATAACCGCCGCGTAGCCCTGTAACACATCGCGCAGGAGCATGTTATTTGCAGTGGTTTGGCCGATGCTATAAAGCCACACAGCCAACAGTGCGGGCAACACGATTCCGATGCTGGCCAACTGCACGGGACGCCAGGCAAGACCCGCTACCAGCAAAGCACCGTACCAGGCACCCAACACCACAAATTGCCAGTAACCAAAACTGCTACCATACAGCCCCAAAATAATTCCGGCAGCAACGCTCAATCCGGCAAACCATGCCCAGTCTCTTAATTTCCACTGTGCCCACCAGCTTGGCTCCGGGCTTAATTCTGTCCAGCTTTCAACGCGTGTGTTGGCCATCTTTTTGCTCCTTGTATTCGGCGTGATCGACGCCCAGGGCCTGCTCCAAGGTCCCGGTCCATCGCTTAAACTCTTTGGTAAAATCCAGACGGTTGCGGTCTGCAGAAGCCCCCAATAACAACTCTACCCCCTCGGACTCCTGTCCCCGGGGACGAAGGCGGAGCCAGATACGCTTCTGGGGAATATAAAACAGGATGAAAATGCCCAGCACCAGGGCCACACATCCCCAATAAATCACAATGGTCCCCGGCCACTTGGTCACCTGCAAGCCGGCTGCCCAGCGATGATCAAAACTACTTAACGATAAAATGAAAGGCATGGGGTAATCGTGCAGTTGCACCAAGGTTTGCATACCCGCCTGCAAAAAACGGGATTGATCCGTCGTGCTCATTCCCGGAGCATGACGGGCAACAACCTGCTGGAAGGTCTCTGTGAAAATAGCCTGAGAAGCGTTGGCACCCGCACGGGCCGCAGACTGCAAGGCCGCCAGATAATCCATGAACAAACCAATGCTCCCGTTAGGCCCGGTAGGGATATATATGTATCGGTAGGCATCTCCCAATGCCTCGCGATATCCCTGGACAAAAAAACCTTGCCCACCCCGCCGCATGGGTGTCATGTAGGTCTTGAATTCGGCGGCCTGACCATTGGGATTGTGAATGATGTAGGTAAAACTGGGGCCCAGATTGAGGGTCGGATGATCCGGAGTGGCTTTTTCGCCCACCGCCGCCTTCGGCACGATGTTGTAAAGATTGAAATTTTTCAGATCGACAGCGTAGCCGGAATTCCCTGCATGAAGGGTTTGTCCCACCCGTCCGGAAAGTTCGCCGGGGGCGGCACCCGAAGCTCCAAGCAGATAGGTTTTCATATGCAGCAATGACCCCCCATCACTGAAGCTCGACTGATAAATATATACCCCGTCATAGGACATGGGGTGATTTACGCGGACATCACCCGTTTTGAGGACTTTCCCCTGCGGGCTGTAGAGCACGACCCGGGAAGTAAAATCCTTGGGCATTCCGGTGGAATAATAGGAAATATGAAACGATTGCAAATGAATCCGAAAAGGCAGGGGTTGCACCAGATAACCATTGCCGGCGAGTTCAAATACCGCATTGGCGGTCTGACCTTCGGGCAGCGTGATAATCCCCCGATAGGCCGGATTGTTTTGGGACATCCAGGCCGTCCGGGGGATTTTTGAAAGCGGAAGATCAAAATTCTGCTCTGGTTTGAGTGTTCCTTGCCATTCTGCCCATTTAACGGGCACGTCGGCGTTATATAGTGCCGCCGCACAAATGACGACAATGGCAATATGGGTGAGAAAGTAGCCTAGACGATGGTAGCGGCCCTTGCGGGCAGCAATGGCCATATCGCCATCTTTTTGTTCCACGCGGGGTTTATAACCAGCGGCGCGCAACACTTGCAGGATGCGCTCTTGTGCCTGATCCATCGGCAATGTCGTAGCCATACGCACCCAATGATCCTGACCCAAAATCACGGTATCGCGTTGACGGATTGGAAATTCGCGCATTTCGCGCAGCATCCGGGGACTGTTTCGAGTAACGCAGGTTGCCGTGGATAACACCAGAAAGGCCACAATCGCTGTATACCACAAAGTGCGGTACACATTGTACAAACCGAGTTCACGGTATACCGAAAACCAGAACGGCCCAAACTGCATGGCATAATTCTGGTAAGGCTGCTGTTGACTGAGAATAGTGCCGATCACTGAAGCAATGGCCAGTAATACCAGCAGACTGACCGCCAGTCGCATGGACCCCAAAAACTGTACCAGCAATCGCCAGCGCGGCTGCTGCCAGGCAAGGCCATCTACATGTGCTTGCAAACCTGTTCTCCCTGTTTTTTTCAGTGAATTATTCCACTTGAATTGTTTTTTCGCAGTCTAGGTCCTGGGCCTGGTGGCAGCAAGCTTCCTGAGCATGACTTTCAGATTGCCAGAACCAACTGACGACGACTATGCTCTCAGCATGAACCATACCAACCCAACACCTTTCCGTTTCGCCCCGTTACGTCGGGCCAGCTTTCGCCTCAGCGTGACCCAGGCGGGACAACTCCCCCCGGATGATGGGGCCGAAGTGGCCATTGCCGGACGTTCCAACGTGGGCAAGTCCTCTACCATCAACATGCTCACCGAACGCCGCGCGCTGGCACGCGTCAGTCGCACGCCCGGCCGTACTCAGGCCATCAACGTGTTTGATCTGGATCCTGGGCAACGCCTCATCGATCTACCCGGTTATGGGTATGCCAAAGTCCCTGAGGCCTTAAGGCGTTCCTGGGGTCCATTACTGGAACAATACCTGCGCCGACGCAGCAGTCTGCGCGCCCTGATTCTGGTCATGGACATTCGCCATCCCTATGGGCCGCATGATGCTGATCTGATTGGTTTTGCTGCGGGTTGTGGCCGCCCGGTCCACGTCCTTCTCAATAAGGCCGACAAACTCAGTCGCGGGGCGGCCTTGCAGGAAATGGCCCGATTGCGGCGGATGCCGGAATTACAGGGGGTTGCCATGCAACTGTTTTCGGCGCAAACCGGACAGGGTCTGGACGAATTGCATCAGTTGATTGCAGGCTGGCTGGCACCCGGCGAACAAAAAGAAACCCCGACTTCTGCCGGGGTTAATAACGAGCCCTCAAAGGGAGGGGAGGACTCATGATCCGGCCAGGGAGGGTAGACCGGATCCAGACAAGCAATTCGTTACTCACCGGGTTTGAGTGAAGCATGTCGGAAAAGTTCAGTCACACGCCTCATCCCTGGCATATTTTACGCCCGAGCTGGCGTAACCGCTGGCGAGGACGGGCTGAGCGCTGGGCAAGACGCCTGCAGCTTGACCGCTGGTATCCACATACACCCATTGCTGCAGCGGTAGGTTTTCTGGGGCTTTTCAACATTCTTCCGGCCATCGGACAATTGCTGGGCCTGAGCTACGTCGGCAGCCTTGCCGACATGTCCAGCGGCTTTGTGCTGGATGCCTTTCGTGGCCTTCCGCAGGGTGCTGCAGGCATCATTCTGCTGATCATGTCGCTGGGACTGTTATTTCGTTCGCGTTTCGCCTGGGCCATTGTTCTGACTATTGCATCAGCGGTTCTTGCCGTTGGTATTTACCGCCATCCCCAACATATTTCAGCATTGCTTTACTACAATGCGGTTCTGGTGTTTTTTTTATGGATTTTCCGGGGTCGTTTTAATCACAGCAGTCTCGCCACCGGCACCCTGTTTGCACTGGTAGGCGCCATTATGGTTATAGGTTATGGAGTGTTCGGTGCGTATATTCTGGGTGACGGCTTCAAACCGCATATTCATAGCCTGACGGGGGCACTTTATTTTTCCATAGTGACCATGTCTACCGTCGGTTATGGCGATGTTCTGCCCGTTTCCAACGAGGCCAGACTTTTTGTGGTATCTTTGATTGTGCTGGGAATCACCGTATTTGCCACTTCGTTATCGGCCATTATTGTTCCGGCAATCAATAACCGACTGCAATCGGCGCTACAAGGGGAAAAACGCCGCATGACTCTGAAAAATCATTACATCATCGCGGGAGATACGCCGCTGGCGCGCAATAGCTATCGCGAACTGAAAAGTCGCAATTTACCCGTTATCGTGATCATGGGACACCAACCCGATGACTCCATTTATCAGGCGGATGATTTGATTATCGGGGACTCCAGTGACACCGATATATTACGCAGTGCCGGTGCCGAGCAGGCTCTGGCGGTTCTCGCCCTGCGCGCAGATGATTCAGAAAACGCCTTCGTGGTGCTGGCGGTCAAAGAAATGGAAGGCTCTGCCAAAACCGTTGCCGCAGTCAACGACAGTAAAAATCTTGGCCGGGTGCGCAGGGTCCAGCCGGATATGATCATCGCTCCCCAGGTACTGGGTGGTGAGCTGCTTGCCATGGCACTCAATGGCGAGCAACTGGATAACAACGCCGTCATGAAAATGTTCCGTTTCAGTACTGGCGCCACGCCCGGCAAGGGTTAGCCGTGCGCAGCATCCCAATGCTTTCCCACCCCGAGACCCACTAGTAGGGGAACTGCCAGATCCGCCACGCCTTCCATAAGCTCCTTGAGGGCGGCACGGGCAGCTTCAAGACCACTCTCGGGCACCTCAAGTATCAACTCATCATGTACCTGCAAAATCATTCGACCCCGGGCCGGGTTTTCCTGCAACCAGGCATCTACAGCAATCATGGCTTTTTTGATCAGATCAGCCGCCGTACCCTGCATGGGCGCGTTGATGGCAGCCCGCTCGGCGTAATTGCGCCGCGCCGCATTACTGGAGCGAATTTCAGGCACATACAGACGGCGGCCGAACAGGGTTTCCACATAGCCCTGCTGGCGCGCCAGAACACGGGTTTGCTCCATGTAAGTGAGCACCCCTGGATACCGTTCGAAATACCGATCCATGTAAGCCCGGGCAGCGCTCTGCTCAATACCTAACTGCTGGGCGAGGCCATAGGGGGTCTGGCCATATATCAAGCCGAAATTGATGGCTTTGGCTGCACGCCGGGCATCACTATCTACCGCCTCCGGAGCCAAATTGAACACTTCGGCCGCCGTCGCGGCATGAATATCCTGGCCTTCGGCAAAAGCCTGCAAAAGACGGGCGTCCCGGGAAAGATGGGCCATGATGCGCAATTCAATTTGTGAGTAATCGGCACTGAGCAGATAAAATCCGTCTTCGGCAACAAATGCCTGCCGGATACGCCGACCCTGCTCGGTACGCACCGGGATATTCTGCAAATTCGGCGCACTGGAAGACAAGCGTCCGGTGGCCGCCACGGCCTGCTGAAAATGGGTATGCACCCGACCCGTCCGGGAGTTGATCATTTCCGGCAGGGCATCTGCATAAGTGTTTTTCAGCTTGGCCATTCCCCGATATTCCAGAATCAGTCGGGGGAGATCCGCCTGAACCGCCAGCTGGGCCAACACATCCTCGCTGGTAGAGGGCTGGCCACCGGGCGTTTTTTTCAGGACCGGCAACTGCATTTTATCAAAAAGAATTTCCTGGATTTGTTTCGGTGAGCCGAGATTGAACACTTGTCCGGCTGCCTCGAAGGCCTGAGCTTCACAAGCGGCCATATCCCTGCCCAATTCCATGCTGAGGGTTTTCAACTGCTCCTTATCCACCCGTACACCGGCCTGTTCCATACGCGCCAGCACCAGCACCAGCGGCATTTCAATGTCCATCAGGACGCGCTGCAGGCCCGCCTCACTGGCATAGCGTGGCCACAGTTGAGCATCAATCCGCCAACAAACGTCCGCATCTTCAGCCGCATAGGGTAAGGCCTCGGCTACGGGCACGTCGGCAAAATTGCGTGCCGATTTGCCTTTGCCCGCGACTTCTTCGTAGGTAATGTTCTGGTGCTGCAGATGGCGCTGCGCCAGAGTATCCAGATCGTGGTTATTCTGGCTGCTGTCCAGGATGTAACTTTCCAGCAGGGTATCCCGGCACAAGCCTGCCGGATGAATGTCGTAACGCCAGAACACCCGCCAGTCATACTTGGCATTTTGCGCCAGCTTGGCGGCCAGCGGATTTTCCAGCCAGGGCCGCAACGTGGCTAAAACATGATCCAGCGCCAGCTGTTTGCAGTCATCCCGGTGTCCTACCGGAATATAAACCGCTTCAATCTGATCCCCTTCCTGCCAGGCACAGGAAATACCCACCAAATCAGCATTCAGTGGGTCCAATGCCGTCGTTTCCGTGTCCAGTGCCACCAAGTCCGCCTGCTGCAGCTTTTGCAGCAGGTTTTCCAGCGCTGCGGGGGTCGTAATCGCCCGATAAAGGCTGCGATCAATGGGCATCAATCCCCCCGCAGCGCTTTCATTTACCGAAACCCCGGTATCCTCGGTGCCCGGCTCGGCTGGATATTCCTTGAGCCAGGCATGAAAGCCCAGGCGCAGGGCGAGGCTGCGCAATTTTTGGGTGTTTTCGGGAACCCGTTGATAAGATTGCTCCGGCAGATGGAGATTGCGGCGAATCGTGGTCAGATCGAGGCTGAGGGGCAGATAATCCAGAGAGGCCCGCAGTGCCTCGCCTATTTTGCCACCGATTTCATCGGCGTGGGCCAGAACGCCATCCAGACTGCCATATTGCTGAATCCATTTGGCCGCTGTTTTCGGCCCCGCTCCGGGCACCCCTGGAATGTTATCGACCTTGTCACCCGTAAGCGCCAGTAAATCGGCGATACGTTCCGGGGCCACGCCATAACGTTCCCATACCCCGGCCACGTCGGTTTTCACGCCCTTCATGGTATCCAGCAGGGTGACCTGATCATTGACCAACTGGGCCATATCCTTGTCACCCGTCACGATAATCACCTGCTGGCCCGCCTGCGCCGAGCCCGCGAGCGTCCCGATGACATCATCGGCTTCCACATCCGGCACCAGCACCAGCGGCAGACCGGTTGCCTGAATCCATTCATGCAGGAGCGGAATCTGGGCGCGTAAATCCTCCGGCATGGCTGGACGCTGGGCTTTGTATTCCGGATAAAGCCGGTCACGAAAGGTCCCGCCGGGAGCATCAAAAACCACAATGATTTCATCACTGGGATATTCTTTCGCCAGGCGCCGCAGCATGTTGGCCACCCCGAATATCGCCCCGGTAGGCAGATTATCCGGCGCCCGCAAGTCCGGCAGGGCATGAAATGCCCGGTACAGGAAACTGGAGGCGTCAACGAGAATACGAGGGTCTTGGGGCATGATCTGGGACTTGTTAGCGAATTTCCGTCATAATACGGAAAATCTCCATCATTGACACGGGAATGAGGCATGCGGGCGCATCTTGAGGAAGAAAAACTACGGGACGGGGGAGAAGGACGACTCACCCGCGAGGCCTGGAAAATCTTCCAGATCATGGCGGAATTTGTGCGCGGCTATGAAAAGCTGGTGGACGTGGATCCCTGTGTCAGCATTTTCGGTTCCGCCCGCCTGGGGCCCGACAACCCCTGGTATCTGAAAACCCAGGAAATTGCTGAAAAACTCTCCAATGCGGGCTTTTCGGTTTTGAGTGGCGGCGGCCCCGGCATCATGGAAGCGGCCAACAAGGGGGCTTTCCACGGCACCGGCTACAGCATCGGGCTGAATATTGAGCTTCCCCATGAGCAGCACAGCAATCCTTATCAGGACATTGCCATTTCCTTTGAGCATTTTTATTCCCGCAAGGTCATGTTCATGAAATATGCGGTCGCCTATGTCGTCATGCCCGGCGGCTTCGGGACATTGGACGAGCTGGCAGAATGTCTGACCCTGGTGCAAACCGGCAAAACCCGGCGCATGCCCATTATTCTGGTAGGCTCGGATTTCTGGAACGGGCTGATTGTCTGGTGGCAGGAGGCCATGCTCGGCCTTGGCACTATCAACCCTGAAGATCTGCATCTGATTACCGTCATTGATGATCCTGACGAAGTCGTATCGGCTATATTTAATCATTATGAAAAGCGCGGTTTTGCCCCATCGGCCGCCGAAACAGAAGCCCTTCTCAACCTTTAGATATTCAGGGAGTTCCCATGTCTACTCGTATCATGATTACCACCATGGTTGCCGCCCTTGCGCTGGGTGTCGCCGCCACTGCCCTGGCAGATACGGATGCTGCACTACCCAATTCGGCACAACAAAACATCCAAAAACTGCATCTGCCCAAACTTGCCCCGCAAAAAATCGGTCCCAATGCCGAGATCAAGGCACCGACCGGATCCAAAATCGAGGAATACAAGGTCAACGGCAAGGTTTACATGGTCAAGGTCATTCCACCCAAACCCTTCCCGCCCTACTATCTGGAAGACAAGGGCGGCACCGGGCGTTTCACGGAAGTTCCGCAAACCGCTGCGGAGCACCTGAGTGTTCCGCAGTGGATTATATTTCGCTGGTGAAGCGCCTGTTAGAGTAAAACTGCATCTATGTCTGTTTACACCAATGTCTCCGATCAGGAGCTCGCGCAATTTCTGGAAGGTTATGATCTGGGAAAAGCGATCTCCCTGACCGGCATTTCTGCGGGCGTCGAAAATAGTAATTATTTTCTGGATACGGACCAGGGCCGTTTTGTGCTGACCCTGTTTGAGCGCCTTTCCGCCGCCAAAATTCCCTATTTTCTGGATCTTACCGACTGGTTGAGCACCCATGGCATTCCCTGTCCGCGCCCTATGCACGCCCGTAGCGGGAAAAGCCTGAATAGCTTATGTGGCAAACCTGCCGCCATTGTGCAGTGCCTTCAGGGCCGGTCCATTGAAGGGCGAGCCCCCACGCTAACGGAAATTCGCGCTTTGGGGCAATTACTGGGGCAAATGCACCTGGCGGGAGAGGACTTTCCCCAGCGCCACCCCAACCCTGCGGGACTGCCCTGGATGCAGGAGACCGCCCGTCATCTGGTGCCGCATCTGGATCCTGCCGACAACCAGATAATTGTCGATGAACTGGCTTATCAAAGTCTCATTCAGCGGGAAAAATTACCGGGAGGGGTCATTCATGCAGATCTTTTCCCCGACAACGTGCTCTTCGCAGAACAACAGATTTCCGGCACCATCGACTTTTATTACGCAGGCGATGATGCCTGGCTTTATGATCTGGCGGTCGTCACGAACAGCTGGTGTGCACGCCCTGACGGCCAGCTGGATCCTTCTCTGAGTACGGCACTGTGGGAGGCTTATGTGGCGACCCGTCCGCTGCGGGATGACGAAGCCCCCCTGTGGTTTGCCATGCTCCGGATAGCCGCCTTGCGTTTCTGGCTGCTCCGGCTGGATGCGGTGCACTTCCGCCGCCCTGGCGCCATCACTTTCTGCAAGGATCCGGAAGAATATCACCGGATTTTGTTACAACGCCGCCAGGGGCTATAGCCCTTCGTTTGCGGGTTCAGGACGATTCCTGCAGGGAAAAATGTCGATAATGAAAGGCATTACTGTCGGGGCCACCATCGAGAATATACCCGCGACTGCCACGGCGGACAGCGTGCTCTTCTCCGGCTGGTATCGGTTTTTTTCGCGAAGCCGCTTTCCCGGCCGAACAACCCGCAACGGACGATAGAGCAGTCGTCTGACCATCCAGTGCCAGAGAGGGGCGCAATCTTTCCAGCAGCTTGCTGCCAATGCCATGCACCCGGGTAAGATCATCGAGAGTTTTGAAAGATCCGTGCGCCTTGCGATATTCCACAATAGCCTGTGCCTTGGCGGGACCAATACCTGGCAAACTATCCAGTGCAGCAACATCTGCGGTATTGATGTTGACAGATGCCCACAATGGCAGGGCAAACAAGGACAAAACCACACCCAGCAGCATACCCATCCATATTTTCATCACGCTCCTCCCATTCTCCTAAAAACGACCGTTGCTTTGACGGCTTTGCAGTGACTTTGGCAGTTTTTGCTTTTGAATGTCAGGGTAACTGCTGTAATTGCACAACACCCAAAGCCAGCCACTTTGCCCCCGAACTGAACTGGACCTGGATTCGACCCTGACGACCGCCTGCCTCGTAATCCAGCACCGTCCCCTCGCCAAATACCGGGTGCTGTAAACGGGAGCCCAGCGGATACGGCATTTCCGGGGCTGCAGGTCGTAGCGCCATGGCGGGACGACTGATGCGCGCGCGCGGACGCAAATCCTGCAAAAGCTCCTGGGGGATTTCCCGCAGAAAACGGGAGGGCATGCTCATTCTTTCACTGCCGTGCAAACGCCGGCTTTCAGCATGACTGAGCACCAGCAGGCGCATGGCCCGGGTCATGCCCACGTAACAAAGGCGGCGTTCTTCCGCGAGACCCTGACCATCTTCCAAAGAACGTTGGTGGGGAAACAGGCCCTCTTCCAACCCCACCAGAAAAACCAGAGGAAACTCCAGGCCTTTGGCGCTGTGCAAACTCATCAGCTGGACGCAGTCTTCCCAGGCATCTCCGGCCCCATCGCCCGCTTCCAGCGCGGCATGGGTGAGAAACTCGGAGAGCATGTTGCCGGGTTGCGGTGCCAGCTCACCCAGTTGCGGATCAGCATGCCAGTCCTGGCCGTACGCACGCGCGGCATTAATGAGTTCATCGAGGTTTTCGAGGCGGCCTTCAGCCCGGTCGCCCTCACGACTGTGCCATTCGCGCAGGGCGGTATGCTGCAAAATAATTTCCACACGCGAGTCGAGGTCCTGCTCTTGGGTCTGCTCGGCAAGCGTATCGACCAGATTCAAAAATCCATTGATTTTTGCCTGATTCAGCGCTCCGGCCGCCTGCCAGAGCGATAGACCCTTTTCGCGGGCAAGATTGCGCAGCCGTTCGACACTGACCGCCCCGATGCCACGCGAAGGCACATTCACAACCCGTTCGAAGGAAGCATCATCATGACGATTGGCAGTCAGACGCAAATAGGCGAGGGTGTCCTTGATTTCCGCCCGCTCAAAAAAGCGCAGGCCACCATAAACCCGATAAGGCAAACCTTCACGCACCAGAACTTCTTCAAAAGCGCGGGACTGGGCATTGGAACGATAAAGAATGGCGCAATCAGAGCGACGCCCACCCTGATCCTGCCACTGCTGAATCCGCCCGATCACATAACGGGCCTCATCAAATTCATTGTACGCCGTGTACAGGTGCACCGCTTCGCCACCGGACTCGGCGGTCCATAGGGTTTTACCCATGCGCTCGGGATTGTTGGCAATTACGGCATTGGCTGCCTGGAGAATGGCAGCGGTAGATCGATAATTCTGCTCCAGACGCACCACCCGGGCACCCGCAAAGTCTTCCCCGAAACGCAACAGGTTCTCGACCCGTGCGCCGCGCCAGGCATAAATGGACTGGTCATCATCCCCAACCACAAAAATCTGGCCATGCCGCGCCAGCCCTTTCAGCCAGGCATATTGCACCGCATTGGTATCCTGAAACTCGTCCACCAGAATATGTTGAAAACGCCGCTGATAATGATCCAGAATCTCGGGAGATGCCCAAAGCTTCAGGGCATACAGAAGTAAATCACCAAAATCGAGTAGCCCGGAGCGTTGCTTGGCGACTTCATAAGCCTGATAAATCGGCACAAAAGCCGCAGCCGCCGGTCCCTCGTAGCGCAACACCTGTTCAGGTCCCCAGCCTTCGTCCTTCCAGCGGCCAATGCGCCCCGCCATCGCCCGGGGTGGCCACTGCTTTTCGTCCATCTGCGCCTCGCGCATGAGGCGGCGCAACAAACGCTGACTGTCTTCGGAATCCAGCACCTGAAAATCAGCGGGCAACTTCAGTGCTTCATGATGCAGGCGAATCAGGCGATGTGCGAGGCCGTGAAATGTCCCCATCCACAGGCCGCGCAGTTCCATGGCGACCATTTTATCAAGGCGTTCGCGCATGGATCGTGCCGCCTTGTTAGTGAAGGTGACGGCCAGAATTTCTCCGGGATGCACGCCTTCTTCGAGCAGATGCGCGATGCGGCTGGTAAGCACCCGGGTTTTACCGGAACCGGCACCAGCCAGTACCAGTGCCGGACCAGGGGGAAGCGTCACCGCCTCCAGCTGGCGAGGATTCAGGGTTGACCAATCAGACAAAAAACATTCCTCCCACCCGACCTGGCGGGCTTGAAAACACGGTATAATGGCCGCATTGTGATGGCAGACCTGCAGGCTTTGACCTGCCTGCCATAACCCATGATAAGGGGGAACCATTGGAATACAAAGACTACTACAAAATTCTCGGGGTGGAACGCGGGGCCGATGCCGATGCCATCAAGGCCGCGTATCGCAAAATGGCACGGAAATATCACCCTGACGTCAGCAAGGAAGCCAACGCCGAAGAGCGCTTCAAGGATTTGCAGGAAGCCTATGAGGTTTTGAAAGATCCTGAAAAACGGGCGGCCTACGACCAATTGGGCAGCAACTGGCGCGCCGGGCAGGATTTCCGTCCACCGCCCGGCTGGGGTGGGCAGCCTGGCGGTTTTGGAGGTGGTGGATTTGGCGGCGCAGATTTTGGCGGCAACGGCGGCTTCAGCGACTTTTTTGAGTCCCTGTTTCGTCAGCAACATGGTGGTGCTGGCGGTTTTCATGGCGGCGGCGGAGGATTTCGCAGCCAGGGCGAAGACAGTGAAGCCAGCATCCAGATCAGTCTGGAGGATGCCGCTCAAGGAGCGCAACGCGACATCAACCTGGAAATGCCCACGCTTGGACCCGATGGCCGGATGCGCCGGGAAGCGCGGCGCCTTACCGTCAAAATCCCCAAGGGCATTCGCGAAGGCCAGCGATTGCGCATGGCAGGACAAGGCTCACCGGGCATGGGCGGCGGACCCAACGGCGATCTTTATCTGCAGGTCCATTTTCAGCCCCATTCCAAATTCCGGGTAGAGGGGGCCGACCTGTATCACGACCTGCACATCACCCCCTGGGAAGCAGTGCTGGGTGCCAGCGTTGAGGTTCCCACTCTGGAAGGCAGTGTCCGGATGAAAATCCCGGCGGGCAGCAGCAGCGGCCAAAAACTGCGTCTCTCCCAAAAAGGACTGCCAGGAACCAGCAGCAAACCAGCGGGTGATCTTTACGCTATTATTCAAATAGTCGTCCCCAAAAATATCAGCGATGAAGAAAAAGCTTTGTGGACCCAGTTAGGAGAAATATCCAGCTATCATCCCCGCCGTTAGAGAGGAGAGTGCACGATGGTCTCAACACCCATTCAGGTTATTGAAGCGGAATTGCTGGAGGAGGGGGCTTTCTGCTTTGATTTGTCGCGCTTCTGCACCTTGCTGCATTGTGCTGAAGGCGAAGCCGTGCAACTGGTCCACTATGGCGTCATTCATCCCGAAGGCAGCGGTCCCCAGCACTGGCGCTTCCGCAGTCTGGACCTGTATCGGGCCAGGCTGAGCCGCCGTCTCGCCCGTGATCTGGAAATTGATCTGGCCGGAGCTGCCCTGGCGGTGGATTTACTGGAACGCTTGCGGCATTAGTGGCTCTTGCAGGGCTGAAAGCATGTCTCTCAACGAATCCTTGGACTGGCGTATTCATAGGTGCAATACCCCTTTGGGAGAAATACTCCTGGTAACTGATCCGCAAGGCATTTTGCGGGCGTTAGATTACTGGGAGGACAGCCAGCACAGTATCCTTGCAGATCTCGGTCGATTGTACGGCACGGACCGGATCACGCTGACCAGCGGACCCCTGCCCACGCTGATACGTCATAGTCTGGAGGCTTACTGGGCGGGAGATTTGCAGGCACTGACGGTCATTCCTACAAAATCTGCCGGAACGCCCTTTCAACAGGCAGCCTGGGCATGGTTACGCACCATTCCCGCCGGAGAAACCCGCAGCTACAAGGAACAGGCTCAGGGCATGAACCATCCTGCGGCTGTTCGCGCGGTAGGACACGCCAACAGCAAGAATCCCATTGGTATTGTCGTACCCTGCCACCGGGTCATTGGCAGCAATGGCACCCTGACTGGCTATGCGGGCGGCATAGATCGCAAACGCTGGTTGTTGCAACATGAAGGCGCCCTATCCTGATTCGCATCATTCATTTGGAGATTGAATATGAACGACACCCTCAACGTGTTAAAGCAACATCGATCCATACGGCGCTTTAGCGGGCAACCCGTTGAACAAACCCTGGTTCAGGATATCGTACGCTGTGGTCAACATGCTGCAAGTTCCAGTCATATCCAGGCCTGTACGGTCATTCAGATAAGCGATCCGCATTTGCGGGATAAAATCGCACATCTGGCTGGCGACCAGGAATATATCCGCAGTGCTGGCGCTTTCCTGGTATTTTGCGCAGATTTACATCGTGCAGCCCGTATTGGCAGCCGGGAAAATCAAACATTTGTGGCGGGCATGACTGAGCACTTCATTATTGCCACCGTTGATGTCAGCCTGTTCGCCCAAAATTGTGTAACAGCGGCTGAATCAATGGGATTGGGCACTTGCTACATTGGCGCCGTACGCAACCATCCGCAGGAAATCAGTGATCTGCTGCATTTGCCTGAACAGGTTTACCCTGTTTTTGGACTCTGCATCGGTTATCCCGACCAGAATCCTGATCTGAAACCGCGACTGCCCCTGTCCGTAGTGCTCAAGGAAAATAGTTACGATGAAACCCGTGATGAAGCGGAAATCAGCCAGTACGATCAGCAGATGGCCGAGTACTATCGCAATCGCAATGCTTCGCAAAAAAACAGTCGCTGGACCCAGGAAATTGCTGCTCTGGTAGGCCGGGAAGCACGGCCCCACATGCGCGGCTTTTTGGAACGGCGCGGCATGAATACCCGTTAAAAAAACTTTGCTGCCTGGCCTTGCGAAAGGCTCTCATTTTATGTCTTGATGATGAGGTGCGCTGTGCAGTCCGCTGCTTCCTTGCGTCAGACTTTGCGGGGTATTTATGCTCTATCCGTCAGGCTGCCAGTCAGGCTGATTCCCCCATCTCTTTGAACCAGTTACTCCATCCTAAAACTGCACGGGCGAATGTTCCCCGATGCGTCGCATCGCTTCCGGCAGAAATTGCCAGGACTTTTTTATTGCCCATCCCTGTTTGATAGGACATAGCCAATTTTCCCAGACCGACAGTAATTGCTTCGTCTGCCTCACCATAATAATTGCGCGTAGGGGTTTCGATCACCCACCGATAGACCTGATTCCTATGGACAAGACGACCGAACTCCGACTGCATGAAATAATTGGGATTAAAATATTCTGCGCGGATCAAACGATGTAGATCGGTTGGTATCTTATTAAGATCACTTAGCTGCCTAGAATATAGCGCACTACAAAGATCGTAATACTTCGGATTAAAGAAAGATCTTGCCAAGCCCGGCACATCGTAATAACTTTCGTAGGCAAATGCTGACAATACAAAAATAGAATTAAGCCAGGGAGCATCATTAGGACGTGGAAAGTTTAAATACCCGCTCATTCCGGCAAAGAGATCAAGAGGTGCAGACGCCGTGGCTGCCGCTTTTACCGCTAGGTTTTCACGTTGCAAAAACTCGAGTAGAGCCATAGTAACAAAGCCACCTTCAGACCAACCACTCAAAAATAAATCGTTAGTCTGAACGCCACGATCAGCGAGTACGGCCTGCCCAGCACGGATCATATCGGCACAGGCCTGTTGCTGGCTTTCCAAAACCAGGTAGCTCTCCGGCTCCTTAGATAGTCCCATGCCGAAATAATCTGCACCTATTAAAACATCACCACGACCAGCAAAAGCAGCGATCATCAACTGGGTTTCTGGTGACTGATCGGGAAACGAAGGAACCTCCTGCCTCCCATAAACGGTTCCATGCTGATATGAGATCAGTCTTGGAGTTGTTTCGGCGTTGACAGGAATTGCGACCAGGCCGGAGGCTGTCGTTGGACGATTATTTCGCTCAGGAATAACTGAAGGATAAGTAACACGAAACAAATCTACCGCATTCAGTGCCGGTTTATAGTCTACTTTGAATCCAGTGAAAGCTGGTGCCTCAACGCTTAAAATATGATTAAGATGGGATACTTCCCACCGACCTATATGCTGATAAGTTATCCCCGATACTACCGGGGTCATCCTTGAATTCAATAATTCAGGCCCTTCTTGCGCCGCAGCCTGAGATATGGAAATGGTATTCGCCACGACCGTGGCACCAACTAATGTTGCAGTTTTCATTAAAAATGAACGACGACTAAGAGAGCTTTCTTGAATTGTTTTCGGCATCAGAGTATTCCTTTATATTAAAGTTTAGTAACTATAAGACTTACGAGCCATCGCTTGTAAAAAAGCGTCATTCGTTTCGCATCTGTTAGCACCAGATGTCTATCATCCCGTATTGCGTATATAGGCTACTCTTGACTCTTTGCCACCTCAGCCCATTCACTAATCACACCTTCCGCATGCTTACCGTATCTTGATAAGCCATGGTAGCCTCCCTTCACGCGAAGCATAAATCCAAGCCTATCTAATGCAGAGGCGGCGTATCCACCAATCCTGGAGCAATGGCGTTTACCCGAATACCGGGTCCCAGGGTTTTTGCCAGTAAACGGGTAACATGATTCAGCGCGGCTTTGCTGGCAGCGTAAGGAATAGAGGCACCCTTGGGCCGCACCCCGGCATGAGAGCTGATGTTTAACACGGATGCCGGTTGTTCATCTGTCGATGCAGCGCGCAGGTAAGGCTCGCCAAGGGCAATAAGCTGCCAGGGAGCGACCACATGGAGCTCGTAGAGGCGGTGCCAGATGTCCGGGGTTGCGGCCCATAAATCATCATGCGCAATCACGCTGGACGCACCCGCATTATTGACCAACACATCCAGCCGACCATAGTGCGCAACCACTTGATGGATCAGTTCACGGCGTGCGGCCTCGTCCAGAAGATCCGCCTGAAAATAATGGGCGCCCGCCAATGTCGCTGCTGCTTGAAGGCCTGCAGCTGAGGAAGCGCGGGAATGCAGGGCCACCCGATATCCGGCCTGAGTCAAACGCTGTGCAATGGCGAGACCAATGCCGGAACTCGCACCGGTGACCAGTGCGACACGCGCCCGATCAGTCATTATCGTTTAATTCCCGAGTCATAAATGGACACCTCCAGCAGATTCCCATCGGGATCGCGAAAGTAGACCGAAGTAATCGGACCTGCGGCCCCAGTGCGGAGCACGGGACCCGCTTCAAGGGCAACACCACAGTTCCGGAGATGGGCGAGCAACTCGTGAATGTCTCCCTGAGCGATGAAGCACAAATCTGCTGATCCAGGAACAGGATGAGCCGCATGCGGAGCAATGGGACATTCTGCCGGATGCAGATTAATTTTCTGCTGCCCAAAAACCAGGGCGTTGCGCCCCTCGCCAAAAGTGACAGCCTGCATGCCTAACACTCGCGAGTAAAAGGCAATGGTTGCAGACATATCCTGCACAGTCAGCACCAGATGATCCAGTCGGTCGATTTGCATGGGGAGTCTCGGGCAACAAAGATGGACGCCTAATTTAGCAGCTGGGATCTCTGCAATATAGCGCTGGAATCACCAATACTGCATTAGTAGGCGTTTTTGCAGATGGAACGCCCATGGCCTGACCATCACTGCGACCGCTCCCACGGATTGATGAGGGGCACACCCGTAGACTTAAAATCCGCGACGTTGCGCGTGACCACCGTCATGCCATGCACCAGGGCGGTTGCCGCGATGAGTGCATCGCGCTCTCCACGCTTGTCGGGTACATGCAACCTGGCGCAGCGTTGTGCCACAGCGGTATCGACTGACAACGTGCGCCTGGAGAACTCAGGCAATACGTGCTGCTCCAGCCATGTGCGCAACAAGGCCCCCTGCGTAGCGTCCTTTCGCTCAATCGACAGCACGCCAAGCTCAAGTTCCATGATGGTGATGGCCGACACAAAGAGGTCGGTGGCATCCACACTTTCCGCCCATGCCGTCACGTTCATATCGGCCTTACCAAACCGCACCTTGCGCAATTCAGAAACCACGTTGGTATCGAGAAGCAACATCATGAAAAATCAGCCGGACGCCTTTCAATAGCCACGCGCGGCGGATCAAACTCGATGTCAGCAATACCCGGCATAGCGAGTGCATCGGCAATGTTGCGGCGCTGCTGCGTGAGCCGCTGATAATCCTCAAAGCTCATCAGCACATGGGCCGGTCGGCCTCGATCCGTGATGAACACCGGCCCGTTGTTGGCGGCCCGTTTGGCCTCGCTCGCCCTTTGGTTGAACTCGCGACTGGTTAAGGTGGTAATGGTCATGATGACACCCCCGCACGCTGGATGAATGTAGAAACGTTACTACGCTGATCCAGCGGGTGCAAGCGTTTCAGAAGTTGTAACCAGTAAGCAATTAATCCACGCTCGGCAAACCGGTTCGGGTTTCGTGGGGATTTTTTGCCTCAAAGGAGTATCACTTGTTGGGCATTGCTGAGCGTTACTGAACAGACAACTGGACGTGTTTGCCTGCTCTCGCCAGCATATCCACCAACGCGTCAATGGTGAATTTGATGGCCTTCTTGTTGACTACGTCAGAAACACGCGGACGGGTCACGCCCAGGATTTCCGCCGCTTCAGCTTGCTTGAGCTGCTTCGCTTCAATCCATTCTGCCAGCTCTGTCATCAGTGAATCCTTGATGGCCAGCTTTTCAGAGATGATGCGTTGTGATTCGGCCTTCAGGGCTGCCGCTTCTTCTGGTGCAAATCCCAAGTCCGCGAACACGTTGCCGCCGACAGGGGTGATGTGCATGGATTTGGTTTCGATGCTCATTGCTTACTCCTTTCCTGGATAACAGACTTGTAACGTGCAGCCGTGATGTCCTTGTCGTGTTTGCTGGTTGAACTCGTCTTCTTCTTGAAGCAGTGCAACACATAAACCGCCTCCGGAAACTTGGCGACGTACATCACGCGGAACCAACCATCGTCGAGATTGATGCGAATTTCTTTGGTTCCCGCGCCTACCACGTCAAAGGGCTTCCAGTCATCAGGTTCAAGTCCTGCCTGCACCTGACTAAGCTGGTGTCCAGCCTCCTTGCGCGCATTAGGGGTGAAGATGTCGTCGTCCTTGATGTCTCGCAGCGAAGATCCTCGCCAGTCAATCGGTTTTTCGCTCATACACCTCCCCAGCAATAATGTATCATATTTTATACACGGCGCAAGATAACTGTCTACTTGCCCACCATCAAGGCTCAGTGGCGGCTGGGCAGAGGGACGGTCATTTGGCGGATTGACTACCTGTTTGGTCTGTCGGTCCGTCATCGATAGAGCGAAATCAGCCCCCATTGCCGCAGCGATTACATTCATATCGTGCTCGCTAATGACGAAAACCCCAAAGCGGAATTGGTAGCCCCAGTTTTGTTTTTCGGCGGAGAACTCCAGCATCCCAAGGATGGGCCGAATGGGGGCTTCTTCAGCAGGGAGCCAGTACACGCCCCGTCGATAGGGTTGGAATCCTCCTCCCATATCCACCTGGTATGGATCACCGCCCAGCACGAACCCGATTGCCGTGAAAGCCTGTAATTTATTCTTACTGCCGAATTCAACAGTAGGGGAATAATAGGCAACACGATCACCGGGTTTTATGCGGCGAAGGCGTGCCGCTTTACCGTGGCAGACTTGCATAAATCCGGCGGCGCGTCCGATTCGTACATGCTCGGCGGAGACCACCGCAATCCAGTTGCGACGCATGGCTGACATTGGTTCAGGCACTATGAAAAGTAATGTTGCGCCCATCGGGTTCCCGGATAACCACCATACGGCCAAACGGACCGTCCTGAGCAGGTGACACCACGATTGCGCCGGCCTCACGCACACTGTGCTCCAGTGCATCGACATCCTTGCACCGAAACCATATTGCGATGCCGCAGTTTTT
>Ga0172382_10004588_pt1 | contig 21096 bp, 23 predicted proteins | sample Leawel138RmetaG_FD_122245 | JGI IMG/M metagenome (GOLD analysis project Ga0172382, IMG submission 122245) | Leachate microbial communities from a municipal landfill in Southern Ontario, Canada - Leachate well 138R metaG | ecosystem: Engineered > Solid waste > Landfill > Unclassified | place... | reverse complement strand
TGAGCACCCACTCCGTACCGCACGCACAGGTGCGCAACATCTGGCAGGCAGCGCAGGACGAACTGCGAGGCAAGCCAGAGCTCGACCTGGTGGCCCGTGAGGTCGCCACGCACTACGTGAAGCTCGGGGCTTACGAACACCCCGACGCGCTGCGGGCTTTCGAGACCGGCGCCGCCTCCGCCGACCCGAACCTGCAAGCCTGGACCCTCGTGAAACGCGCCGAGGGCGAGGTCCTGGCGGGCCGCTACGACCGGGCTGAAGTGCTGCTCGACACCAGCCCCGCCATCGACGACCCGCTCATCCGCGCCGAAGCCGCCCTCACGCGCGCCAGCATCATGCGCTGGCGCAGCCAGCTGGCCGAAGCCGCCGCCACCGTGGCCAAGCAGGTGCGGCCCGAACTCGCGCGCCTGGAGGGCACCCCCGGCAGCGCCCAGGCGCACCTGGCACTCACGAAGACCGCCGTCTGGGAGGGGCTCATCGCCAAGGACCGCGGCGATCTCACCGACGCCCTCGCAGCGTTCGACTCCGCCGAAGCCGTCGACGACCTGTTCCGGGCGCGCATCGAGTTCCAGCGCGGCGACGTTAACCTTAGGCTCGGTCAACTAGACGCCGCGCTGGCGGCGCTCGACGACGCTGTCGACCTGTCGCGCCGCTCCGAAGCGCTGGCGCAGGAACAGGCGCGTTACCTGGCGCGGCGCGGCACGCTGCACCGCACCAGGGGCGACCTGAGCGCCTCCACCGCCGACTTCAACGCGGCGCGCGAGCTGCTGGGCAACGCCGAGCTAGCGCCGGAGGAGCTCGCCTTCTGGCGCGCCAAGATCGACGACGAGTCCACCTACACCGCGCTCGCGCTCGGCGACTTCGAGGAGGCCACGTTCCTCGTGACTCACGCCCTGGCTACCTTCAGGGCCTACGCCGCGGCCGCTGGCACCAGCGCCACTTTCCGAGTGCTGCGCGGCACCCTGCATCTGGCCGCCTCCTACGCCTGCCGCGGCCTGGCGCAGCCGCTGCGCCTGCCGTTCCCAGTGTTGCGCGACGCTGTCGACGGGCCCGACCTCAGGCACGCACGCCAACGCATACACGAGGTCATAGCCGCGCTGACCGACGCCCCCCGCTTTCAATCGGACCTGCGGCGCCAGGCGCTCCTGCTAGCCAGCCAGTTCGCTGCCACGGGCGACGAGGGGCAGGCGCTGGCCGACGCCGCGCTCAAGGTCTCTCCGTTCGATTACCAGAAGGCACAAGCGCTGGCCGCGCGGGCAGCCGCGCAGCTCAGGCGCAACGAGCTCAAGGGCGCCCTCGCAGACCTGCAGAAAGCCAGCAAGGCGCTCGCCCGCGTGACCATGGACCTGCCCGGCGAAGGCGGCGACACCGGCCTGCGGTCACAGCTCACAGCGCTCACTGGCGCGGCCCACCTGGCGGCCGGCAACGAGCAGGAAGCCGCCGAGACGCTGGTCGCCGCCCTCGATGACGACGCGCTGGCGCCCTACCACGAGGGCCTGCTCCGCGCCTTCGGCGAGGCCGCCGACCTGGCAGGGGTAGAGGGCGGCTGGAAGAGCCACCGCCGCCTGCGCACCCTGCTGGGGGTAGACGGCACCGGCCCCAGCACCCCGGCGCGCCTGCCGGACGCCCTGGTAGCGGCCTGGCGCTCGCGAGCCAGACCCGCCTCCGCGGGCTGACCGTGCCGACCAGCCCCACGGCAGAAGCCCGCATAGTGGTCGCTGCCGCACCCGAACTGCTGGGATCGCTGACTCCCAACGCCCAGCTCGACCGCTTCCGTGAACCGCGGCAGCAGCTCCAAGCGCTGCAGTCCATAGCCCAAGACGAGCAGGGCACCGTCACGGCGCTGGTGCGCGGCAGTGAGCTGCTCGGTTACGCGGTGTTCCATCCACCAACCGAGATAGAGGCGTGGGGCCACGACCGCACCGGCCGCATCCTCGAGCTCGGCGCCATCGAGGTAGCGCCAGCCGAGCGTGGCCAGCGCTGGGCGGAAAGGCTTCTGCAGGCATCGTTCGCAGATGGCCGCTTCGACCACACCGTGGTGTTCGCCACCCTCTACTCATGGCATTACGACCTGGCGCGCTCGGGTCTGGGCGACCTGGCCTACAGGCGCATGCTCGAGCGCCTTTACCGCTCGGCGGGCCTGGAACTCTTCGCCACCACCGACGAGGAGGTGCGCTCCAGCCCGGCCAACGCACTCATGGCCCGCATCGGGCAGGACGCCCCAGAGCACGTGGTGGCAGAGTTTCACCGCCTGCGCGGACGACTCCCGGGGGCGCCCGTCGCGCCCTGGTAGCATCGAAAGGATCATGGAGAGAAGATGCTCGTAAAAGAGATCATGACCCGGCAGGTGGTCGCGATCGGGCCCGACACGCCCATCCGCGACGTGCAACTGCTGATGGAACAGCGCAACATCCGCCACTTCCCGATCCTCGACCAGGCCGCCGCACCGGCCGGCCACGACCGCCTGGTCGGCATCGTTTCCGACCGCGACGTCAGGCTGGTGGGCGCCGACCACCCGAAAGCGCCTGAGGGCGTCAAGTCCAGCGAACCCATCTCGGCGCTGATGGTCTTCCCCGTACTCACGGCCGACCCGGACGACCCGATCGAGGAGACCGCCAAGGTCCTGCGGCAGCACAAGATCGGCGCCATGCCCGTCATGGACGACGGCCGCCTCGTGGGCATCGTTACCGCCATCGACATGCTAGACGCGCTGGTGCGCATGTCGGGCGTTACGGAGGCTTCGTCGCGGCTGGAGGTCGAGGTCGTCAACCGACCGGGCGCGCTGGCCGGACTCCTCGACCGGGTGGCGAGCCGGCACGTCAACGTCTCCAGCGTCATGACGTCGCGCTCCGACGCCGACACCGTCTCTTTCGTGCTGCGAGTCGGCACAGTGGCCGGGCATGAACTGGCGGCGCACCTGCGGGGGCTGGGTTACACCGTCTACTGGCCGCCCGAGCGAGCGTGACAAGCACCGATCACGCTTTCGTTTACGCGCCCGACCTGGCCGCCTTCGACCTGGCCCACGACCACCCCTTCAAGCCCATCCGGCTCGAACTCACCCGCACGCTGTTAGAGAGCGCCGGGCTTCTGACCCCCGACCAGGTCGTGGCGCCCGAGCCGCTAAGCGACAAGGACCTCCTGAGCGTGCACGACGCTCGCTTCGTCGAAGCGGTCAAGGCCGCGTCGCGCGGCGAAGAAGTGCCAGGCGCCCAGGCGTACGGGCTCGGCACGAGCGATAACCCGATCTTCTCCGGCATGCACGAGGCGGTTCTCGGGGTGACGGCCGCCACGGTGACAGCGGTCGACCTCGTGGCCTCTGACCAAAGGTCGCGTGCCGCCAACTTCTCGGGCGGGCTCCACCACGCGCTCGCCGCGCGCGCGTCGGGCTTCTGCCTCTACAACGACCTGGCCGTCGCCATCCGGCGCGCAGTGGAGCGCTACGGCGTGCGCGTGGCATACGTCGACCTGGACGCCCACCACGGCGACGGCGTGCAGTGGATCTTTTACGAGGACCCGAACGTGCTGACGGTGAGCCTGCACGAGTCCGGCCGCTACCTCTTCCCCGGCACCGGTCACACCTACGAGACCGGTAAGGGCGCCGGCCGCGGAACGGCAGTGAACGTGCCGCTCGAACCGTACACGGAGGACGACTCGTTCCTAGAGGTCTTCGACCTGGTCGTGCCCGCCGCGCTGCGTCACTTCCGGCCGGACCTGATAGTCCTGCAGGCCGGCGCCGACATGCACGTGCGCGATCCGCTGGCCGACATGAGCCTCACCCTCACCTCGATGGCGGAGAGCTACCGACGCATGGTGGCCCTGGCCGACGAGGTCAGCGGCGGCCGCTTGGTGATAACGGGTGGCGGCGGCTACGACCCGTACCGCACCGTGCCGCGCGCGTGGTCACACGCCTGGGCGGCCCTCATCGGCGCCGAACTGCCGGGCCCGCTGCCGGAGGCGTGGCTGGAGACGTGGCGGGCCCGGCTGGGTAGCCTGGCGAACAACCTGCCTACCGAGGCCGGGGAACTGCCGGAGGAGTTCCCGCCGCTGCCGCGCCGCGCCGCCATCTCGCGCCGCAACCGGGTGGTGGCGAACCGAACGATCGAGACGCTGCAGGAGCTGTGGCGTAAACAGGAACCGAACGGAGGAGCATGATGCGAATTGGTTTCGTGGGCCTGGGCACCATGGGAGAGCCTATGGCGCGCCGGTTGCTGGCGGCCGGGTACGAACTGACGGTGCATAACCGCACGCGGTCCCGCGAGGAGCCGTTGGCGGCTGCGGGCGCCGGGCGCGCCGCCACACCGAAGGCCGCCGCCGAGGGCGCCGACGTGGTGTTCACCATGGTCAGCGACACGCCCGACGTGCAGGCGGTCGTGTTGGGCGAGCAGGGAGTGGCGCTGGGCATGCAGAAGGGCAGCGTGCTGGTCGACATGAGCACCATCAGTCCGGCCACCACCAGGCGCATCGCCACGGCGGTGCTGGAGCACGGTGTGGACATGCTGGACGCCCCCGTGTCTGGCGGCAGCGAAGGCGCCGAGAAGGGCACTCTGTCGATCATGGTCGGCGGCGAGGCCGCGGCGTTGGCCAAGGTACTGCCGGTGCTGCGGCACCTTGGCAGCACCATCACCCACGTCGGGTCCTCCGGCGCGGGCCAGGTGGCGAAGGCCGTGAACCAGACGATCATCGCCGGTACCTACGCGGCTGTGGCGGAGGGCATGGCGCTCGCCATGGCTGCCGACATCGACGTGGAGGCGGCGCTGCAGGCGCTGGGCGGCGGCGCCGCTGGCTCTTGGGTGCTGGCCAACCGGGCGCAGAACATGGTGAGGGGCAACTACCCGCTGGGCTTCCGCACGCGCCTGCACCGCAAGGACCTGGGCATAGCCCTGAGCGCCGCCAAGGAGCTCGGGGTGGCCATGCCAGTGGCGGCCTACGTCGAGCAGCTAGAGACTAGTCTGGTCAAGCGCGGCTTCGGCGACGAGGACGTTTCGAACCTGGCGCGCGTGGTGCGCGAACAGGCAGGCATAGACTGAGAGGCTAGCGAGCGGTATGACCGCGGTCGTGTACAAGCTCACCGCTTGGCCGCGACCCACAGCCTGTCGGTGTCGCTGTCGACACGCCCCCCGTCCGGATGGGCCAGCACCTGGACGCCGCGGAAACCGGCGCGCGCCAGCAAGCGCTGCACGAGGTCCGCGTCGTAACCGCGCTCGTAGTGCACCTCCGTGAACGCTCCCTCCGCCGTGTCGCAGTACGCCTCGACCTTCGCCAGCTGGCGCGCTTCGTCGAAGCTGTGCTCCCAGCGGTAGTACACGTCGTCGGCCCACCCCGAAGCCACGCCGCCCTCCCACAGCTGCCGCAGCCCGGCGGTGGTGTTGACGTCGAACACGAACACGCCGCCTGGCAGCAGATGCCCGAGCACGTTGCTGGCCATGGCGCCGAACGCCTCATCGGTGAGCAGGTTGTTGAGTGAGTCGAAGACCGAGTACACCAGCGCGTAGCGCTGGCCCAGGCTGAAGGTCTCGAACTCCCCCTGATGGAACGTGACCCCGGGCAGCTTGGCGCGCGCCACCTTCAGCATGGCAGGAGAGGCGTCGAGGCCCTCTACCAGGAGCCCCCTCTCGACCAGCGGGCGCGTGGCGTTACCCGTGCCGCAGCCGAGGTCGAGCACGGGCCCGCCAGCGAAGCCGAGCTCCTCGGCTTTGGCGAGCACGAACTCGGCCCATTCGCCGTACTCGATGTCGGCCATTATCCGGTCGTAAACGCGCGCCAGCGCGGTGAACGGGGCGGCGCCCTCAACGCCGGCAGGGGTTCTAGGCTGCATGCCCCTCATGATACCGCCGCTCCTCGACCGCCCGGAGCCGGTCCGCGCCTAGCCCTAGGCGGTCCCAGCCAACCTCGCGCTAACCCCATCCTAGTAAGGACGCTACGGTTGGTGCGGGACCGCAGGACGCCTGCCCTTACCCTCCCCCGCGGGGTTCGGCGTCCGCGCTTCCCACCTCCAGCACGAACTTGCCCACGCTGTCGTTGGCGCGCAGCCGGTCATGCGCCTCGTTCACGCGCGACCAATCGAACACGGTGTCTACCAGTGGCCTCAGGGCGCCAGCGGCCACCTCGGCGCCGAAACGCCGCTCGAACGCCTCCCGCAACCGCACCTTCTCAGCTAGCGGTCTGCCCCTGAGGGTCGAGCCTATGAGCCGCGCTCGCTTCACCATCAGCGCCCTCAGGTCCAGCTCGGCCCTGCGGCCGCTCAGTGTAGAGATGATCACCAGCCGCCCGCCGAGCGCCAGCGCCTCCAAGTTCGGCCCCAGGTAGTCCTGACCCACCATGTCGAGGATCACGTCCACCGACCCCACTTGCTCCCTCAGGGCGTCCAGCCAGCTACCGGCGTGCCGGTCCAACGCCAGATCGGCGCCCAGCCGCTGGCACGCGCTCACCTTCTCCGGTCCCCCGCAGGTGGTCACCACCGTGGCGCCCGCCAGCTTGGCCTGACGGATGGCGGCGGTGCCAACGCCACTGGCACCGCCGTGAATGAGCACCCGCTCGCCCTCCGCCAGTTGAGCCTCAACGAAGAGGTTCAGGAAGGCCGTCAACGCCGTTTCGGGGAAGCCAGCGGCTTCCGCCATGCTCCAGCCTGCTGGGACCGCAATGAGCATGTCGGCTGGGACCGCCACGCGCTGCGCGTAACCGCCACCCGCCAGAAGCGCACAGGCGCTGCGCCCCAGCCACTCGTCCGCCACGCCGGGACCGAGGCGCGTAACGCGCCCGGCCACCTCGAGCCCCACGATCTCGGACTCACCGGCCGGCGGCGGGTAGTGGCCCGCCAACTGCGACAGGTCTGCCCGGTTGACGCCAGCCGCCGCCACCTCCAGCAACACCTCTCCAGGCCTAAGCTGCGGCCCCCTCACTCGGCCGAACGACATGCCGGACGCGCCGTCCGGCAGCAACGCGATCATGCTGTTGGCGCTCATGCCCCATGCTACGCGCAGCCCGCTAAGCCGCTAGTTCGCTGCCAGGGTGCACCGAACCAGCCGGCGCCGCCAAATCCGCAGCCGCGCCGCCCTCCAACTGGTAGCGTGATAGCCATGATCGGCGTAGACCTGGGCACCACCAACGTACGCATCCACCTCAAGGGCAAGGGCGTACTTCTGAGAGAACCTGCCGTGATCGCGGTCGTGAAGGGCACGACCGAGGTCAAGGCCGTCGGGCAGGAGGCGTACCGCATGCTGGGCCGCACGCCCGGCAACATCACCGCGCTGCGGCCCATGGCCGACGGCGTCATCGCCGACTACACGCTCACAGAGCGCATGCTCAAGGCGTTCATCAGCAAGGTGCTCACGGGCCCCAGCCGCTTCATCCGGCCCAACATCATGGTGTGCATCCCCTCGGGCATCACCGACGTCGAGCGACGCGCGGTGGTGCAGGCCGCCCGCGAGGTCGGCGCCCGCAAGTGCTACCTGATCGAGGAAACGGTTGCTGCCGCCATCGGTGCTGGCATCGCCATCGCCGAACCGGTCGGCTCCATGATCATCGACGTGGGTGGCGGCACCACCGACCTGGCCATCATCAGCCTGGGCGGCATCGTCGTGTCCGAGAGCCTCCGCATCGCTGGCAATACCTTCGACCGCGACATCATGGCTTACGTGAAGAGCCGCTACAACCTGCTCATCGGGGACCGCACCGCGGAGCAGATCAAACGCGAGGTCGGCGCCGCCAAGGTCGTGACCGACGACGACGACCGGTCCATTGAGGTGCGGGGCCGCGACCTCATAGACGGCATGCCCAAGAGCGTTACGGTTAGCACCTCCGACGTGGTCACGGCGCTCGAGTCATCGCTCAAGAAGATCGCGGACGCCATGGTCAAGGTTCTCGAGCAGTCACCCCCCGAACTCGTGTCCGACGTCATAGAGCGCGGCATTGTCATGACGGGCGGCGGCGCGCTGCTGCGTAACCTCGACGCCTACCTCTCGGGCATCACTTCGATCCCGGTTGGGGTGGCGCCCGACGCAGCCGACTGCGTGGTGCTAGGCACCGCCCAGGCCCTCGACATGGTGCACGTGCTGAAGGACGCCTACTTCGACGAAGCCAGGCTGTAACGCGCGGCCAGCGCAAGCAGCGGGGGGCGCCAGCTTGGGCTCCTCACGTAGCGCTACCGGCCTCTTCCTCGTGTGGCTCACCCACCACCTCGCTGGCTGCGGCGCGCGCCAGGCGGCCAACCAGCATGAAGCCAAGCGCGTAACCGCTGAGCGTCAGGAACAGCAGAACGAAGAGCGGCGTGCCCGCCTGCCCGGTGGCCAGCGCCAGCGCCAGGAACCAGGCGCTCGAAGCCAGCATGACGCCGGTCATGAGCGCCGCCGACAGGGCGGCCCTGCGAGCGCCCGGACCCGACCTGAGGGCTCCCAGGCGCGCCACCACGAAGACGACCACCGGCGTCTGCGCCAGCGCTATGGCCACCAGTATCCACGCCAGCAGGGCGCTGGGGTTGCGGGGTGCGCCGCCCGCCAGGAGCGTCACCGTAACGCCCACCAGAGCGGCCGCCACGCACTGCGCCATGAACGCCACCACGAAAGCCGCCCGCAGGAACGCCGCGGCGACGGCAGCAGAAAGCGTGTGGCTCGTAAGGTAGCGGCGCACCAGCGCGCGCCAGGGCGCTTTAGGCGCCCGGGGCGGTTCGTTCACTGTTTCCGGCTTCGGGGTGCTGCTGCTCAGTGCTCGGGGTACTCCTCGTGCGTGTTCTTCACCAGGAAGGTGGTGAACGCTACGAAGAAGCCGGAGAAGACGATGATGCTCAGCAGAACGATGATGGCGTTACGGCCGATGACTAGGAAGGTGTCCACGGGTGCCTCCGATGCGCGAGTCTACCCTACTCGGCGGCGCGTGAGCCTCACGTCAGCCGCGCGCTGCGGCCCGACAACCGGCTGAAGCGCAGAACCAGCAGCAGCGCCGCCACGGCCAGTCCGGCCACGAGCCCGAACCACATGCCCCGCGGGCCCACGTTCAGTCCGAAGGTCAGCACCAGACCGGTGGCGATGCCCACGAACCAGTACGCCACCAGGGTGAGGAGCATGGGTACGCGCGTGTCCTTGAGGCCCCTGAGCGCGCCCTGGGCAGTGACCTGCATGCCGTCCACCAACTGGAACATGGCGGCGATACCCAGGAACGTGGCCGCGTAAGCCACCAGTTCCGCGTTCTGCGGGGCGTAGAGGTCCACGAACAGCCCGATCACCACCTGTGGCGCCAGCCAGAACAGCAGGGCCGAGGCGCACATGAACGCGGTGGCGAGCCCGATGCCCATGGCGCCCGCCCGACGCACTCCCGCCGGATCGCGGCGGCCCGCGGCCTGTCCCACCAGCACGGCGGTGGCAGTGGCGATGCCTAGCGGGATCATGAACGTCATAGAAGCCGACTGCATGGCGATCTGGTGACCCGCCAGCACCGCGTCACCGAAGCCGCCCAGCACGAAGGTGGTGACGCTGAAGGCGCTGACCTCCAGGCCCAGCATGGCCGCGATGGGCCAGCCCACGCGCAAGATCTCGCGCATGCGAGCAGGGTCCAGGCGCCGCAAGTTGGCGAACACCGCCTGCCGCCTGTACCGCGTGCGCACCAGCCAGGTGGCCGCCGCGAACATCAGTGTGAACACCGCCGCCGTCGTGAAGCCCGCCCCGACTATGCCGAAGGCTGGCAGTCCGTAACGCCCGAAGATGAGGGTGTCGTTGAGGAACACGTTCACGCCAACCCCGGCCAGCGCGATGAACAGAATGGGCCTGGCGTCGCCGTGGCCCTCCAGCAGCCCGCGCAGCGCCACGAAGCCGAGCGCGAACGGCAGCCCGGGGCTCAACGCGCGCAGGTAGGCGGCGGCGGGCTCGACGGAGCTCAGCGGGAGACCCAACAGCAGCAGTAACGGCTGGGCGTTAAGGAACAACGCGGCGCCGGGCACCGCCAGCAAGACGGCCAGTACTAGCGCCTGTCCGGCCACTAGCCCCGGTTCGCGCCCGCGCCCGGCACCGGTGGCGTGCGCCACGAGCGGGGCGACCGCCAGCAGCACGGCCATCAGCACGTTGTACACGGTGAAGAACACTGTGGAGCCGAGCGCCAGTCCGGCCAGCGAGGTCGGCCCGAGCCGGCCCACGAACAGCGTGTCGACGAAACTCATGCCGCTCTGAGCCAGCTGCGCCAGCGACAACGGCAGTGCCAGCGTGACCAGCTTGCGAAGCTCCGAACCGAGGCGCGGCACGCCGCTCAACATACGCTGGGCCGCCTTGGTAGCATGCCTCATGCGTCTGTTGGTTGTGGCCATCCTTGTCGTACTGCTCGTAGCCGGGGGCCTGTTCGCCTTCGGCGTTCTACCGCCCGGCGAGAAGGAGCCTGAGCGGCCGGACCTGTTCGTTATCCTCGAACAGAACGATCCCGCCGCCGTGCTGCAGGCGCTGGCCGAAGGCGCGGACCTGCACGGCCGCAACGAGGCGGGCCTCACCCCCCTGATGACCGCCATAAGCTCTGGCGCCAGCACCGCCGTCATCGGCACCTTGCTCGAAGCAGGCGCTAACATCAACGAGCAGGCTGCCAGCGGCACCACCGCGCTCATGCTCGCTGCGGGCATGGGCACGCCGGCTCAGGTCATCTACCTGTTGAACGCCGGCGCGGACCCCACACCAAAAGACACCCAGGGCCGCAACGCCGCCGAACTGGCAATGACCAACTCGCGGGTGCGCACGTCAGGCGTTTACCCGCGCCTCATCGACCTGGCCGACCGGCCGTTCGTGCAGGGCTGGCCCACCGGCTACGTGGTGCCGGTGGAGGGCGCCACCATCAGCTCGCGGCGCAGCCACCTGCCGGGCGCCCCGCGCACCTACCGCAACGGCGTGCACGAGGGGTTCGACTTTTATGCAGGCACGGTCAGCGTGCCCATCAACTACGGCACGCCCATCAACGCGGTGGCCGACGGCGTCGTCATTCGCGCCGATACAGAGTACGTGGAACTCAGCCTGGCCGAGTATCAGGCGCTCATCGATCAGGCTGGCCGCTCGCTCGACACGCCTCCCGACATCCTCGACGCGCTGCGCGGCAGGCAGGTGTGGATACGGCACGCGGGCGGCTTCGTAACGCGCTACGCCCACCTGGCCGCCGTGGCCGAGAACGTGATCGTGGGCGCCACCGTAGCGCAGGGCGACATAATTGGCACCACCGGCAACTCCGGCACGCTAGAAGCGGCTCAGGGCACGCAGGACGACCCGCACCCGCACGTCGAGGTATGGCGCGGCGATAGCACCTTCCTGGGGGCCGGCCTGGAGCCCGAGCAGATCTGGGAGCTGGCTGGCCAGGTGTTCGGGCAGGCCGCGCTGCCGCCGTTCCACGACTGACCCGCAGGCGCCCCACTCGCCAGCCTGCCAGGCAGAGAAGCGGCCTACCAGGGCAGGTTGAAGCCGCCGTGGTTCTCGCTGCGGTAGTACTTCTCGATCTCGTCCGGGATCGTACTGATGTCGTCTACCACCTTGAAGAGGTGCATGTCCTGCTCTGAGATCGTGCCGTTACGCAGCAGGGTGCCCTGCAGCCACTGCAGCAGCCCGCGCCAGTACTCCACTCCGACCAGGTAAACGGGGAACGGCTTGATCTTGTGCGTCTGGATGAGGGTAAGCGCCTCGAACAGCTCGTCGAGGGTGCCGAAGCCGCCCGGGAAGATCACGAACGCGGTGGAGTACTTGACCAGCATGACCTTGCGGATGAAGAAGTACTTGAAGTCCACGGAGTCCGTCAGGTACGGATTGGGCGCCTGCTCGTGCGGCAGATCGATGTTGAGCCCAACGCTGCGCGCCTCCACGTCCATGGCTCCGCGGTTAGCGGCCTCCATGATGCCCGGGCCGCCGCCCGTGACGATGGTGTAGCCGTGCTTGGCCAGCTGGGCCGCCAGTTCGCGCGCCTTCTTGTAGGTCTCGCTTTCCTCCTTCAGCCGCGCCGAACCGAAGATGGTGACCGCCTTGCCCACGTCCGCGAGTTCCTCGAAGCCCTGCACGAACTCGCCGAGGATGCGGAACATGCGCCATGAATCCTCCGCCAGGGCGTCAATTACGTACTGCTTCTCTATTCCGTTCATCCGGCAAGCTTAACCGGCCGGCGCCTACCGGAGTGTGAACCGCTGGTCACGTTCCGAGGCTGTCGAGGAGGGGCAGAAGCGCGTTCAGGTCGGCCTGAACGTGATGCGCTCCAGCAGCGGCCAGGTCTGCCGCGGTGCCCGTGCCCCAGGTCACGGCGTAGGTGAGGAACCCCGCCGCCAGCCCAGCCCGCACGTCTACCACCGAGTCGCCCACCATGACCAGGCCAACACCGCCGACCGCCCTGACGGCCGCGTACAGCACGTCTGGCGCCGGCTTGGGCGGTAAGTCGTCGGTGCCCTGAACGTGATCGAGCAGCGGCGCCAACCCCACCGCTTTCACCAGCGCGTGCGCCATGCTGCTGCGCTTGGTGGTGGCGACCGCCCGCGCGTAGCCGCGCTGGCCCAGCTCCTCGAGCAGTTCGGGCACGCCTGCGTAGGGCGCGGTGGTGTCCGTGAAGTGCTGGGGGTAATGCTGCCTGTAGGCGTCGGCCAGGCGCCCAACCAGCTGCGCTGGCGCCAGCGCGGCGTACATGTCCTCGAGGGGCTTGCCAATGAGCGACACCACCGCCTCGCGGGCGGGCACGGAGGCGCCTACCTCGTGGAACGCGTGCAGGAAGCTGTTCACGATGTCAGTCTGCGAGTCAACGAGCGTGCCGTCGAGGTCGAAGACCACGGTGGGCCGCGGCGCCACCGGGATCACTGCCTGAGGTAGGCCACGGTGACCCCGTGCCCGCCCTCGTACGGCACCGCGTCCTCGTAGCGCTCCACTAGCTTCTCGCCCTTGAGGTAGTTGCGCACCGCGTCCCGCAGCGCGCCCGTGCCCTTGCCGTGCAGCAGGCGCACGCTCTCGACCTTCAGCGAGTGCGCCTCCAGCACGAAGTCACGCACTTGCTCCAGCGCCTCCTCCACTCGGGCGCCGCGCAGGTTGAGCTCGCGGTCGAACGAGCCGGGCGCCGGCCCGTGCGTCCGGGTCGTGCTCGGCTTAGGCGGACCAAGCGGCTTGGCGTCGCGGCGCGGCACCTCCACCTTGAGTAGCCCCAGCTGCACCAACAGCTGCCCGCCACCGCGGTGTTCCAGCACCTGCCCCTCGGCCCCGTAGCTTTCGACCCGCACGCGTGAGCCCACGGCGTAAGGGTCAGCCGCCGCCGTTTCCGGGGAGGGGGCCACAGCAGCGGTGCTCTTTGGCCGGGCGGGCTCAGCGAGCTTGCGCGTCTTGCGGCGCAGCTCCTGGATCTCGTCCAGCGCCCTGGAGCGCTGCTGCGGCTCCTGCTGCGCCACCCGCCTCAGCCGCGTGGCTTGCTGGAGGGTCTCCTGCAGGAGCTCGTCGGCTTTCTCGGCCGCGGCGGCGATGAGGTCCTGCTCGCGGCCGCGCAGCATGGCGATCTGCTCGCGCAGCAGCTCGGCCTCCGTCACCGCCCGCTCGTTCGCGCTGCGAGCGTCGTCGAGCTGCTTCTCCAGCTGCTCGCGCTGCTTCTCCAGCGTGCTGAGAAGCGTCTCCAGCCTCTCGCCCTCGGGTCCCAGCAGCTCAGCTGCGCGCTGCAGTAGATCAGCTGGCAGCCCCAGACGCTCGGCGATCGAGAGCGCGTAGCTGCGCCCGGGCTGCCCCACGATCAGCTGGTAGGTCGGCTTAAGCTGCTCTACGTCGAAGCGCATGGCGGCGTTAGCTACACCCGCCGTCTCGCTGGCGAACACCTTCAGCGGCGCCAGGTGGGTGGTCACCAGCCCACGCGCGCCGCCCGCCAGCACCTGCTCGAGGATGGCTTGCGACAGCGCCGCGCCCTCGTCGGGATCCGTTCCCGACCCCAGCTCGTCTATTAGCACCAGAGTGTTCGCGCCCGCGCCCTCCACGATCGCCTTGAGGTTGCGCAGGTGGCCGGCGTACGTGCTGAGGCTGGCTTCGATGCTCTGCTCGTCGCCGATATCCGACAGCAGCGCGCTGACTCGCGGCAGCACCGGCGCCGCGTCGCCGCCAGCGGCTACGAACAGGCCTGCCTGCGCCATGGCGGCCGCCAGCCCCAGCGTCTTGATGAGCACGGTCTTGCCGCCAGCGTTGGGTCCGGTGATTATCAGCAGGCGCCGCTCTTCCGAGAGCTCGATGTCGTTGGGAACGCACCCCTCGATGAGCGGGTGGCGCGCCTGCAGCAGGCGCACCTGACCACTGCCGTCGAACACGGGGCGCCTGAGCTTCCAGTCCTTAGCCAGGCGCGCCGACGAGTTGAGGAGGTCGAGTTCGGCGATCACGTCAAGCGTCTCGTCGACCCGCGGCTCGTCGGCCAAGCGTCGGCCCAGGGCCAGCAGTATGCGCCGCACCTCGTCGCGCTCCTCCATCTCCAGCAGCGCCAGCTCGTTGTTAAGGTCCACCACGGCGGCGGGCTCAACGAACACGGTCGCGCCGGAGTCGGAGCGGTCGAGCGCCAGGCCGGGCACGCGCGACTGCTGGTGCGCCTTGATGGGAATGACGTAGCGGTCGCGCCGCAGCGTGATTATGGGGTCCTGGACGTACTCGGCGTAACTCTCGAGCAGGCGCGTGAGCCGGTCGCGGATGCGGCCCCGCAACGGGTTGAGGCGCCGCCTGATATCGGCCAGGCTGGGGGTGGCGTCGTCACGCACGTTGCCTTCAGGGTCCAGCTGCTCGCGCACCAGCCTGAGCACGCCGTCGAACGAGCCGATGCCCAGCGCCACTTCGGTGAGCGCCGGCCGCTCAGAGGCCACGATGGCGCGCCGCAGCGTGGCCGCTCCGTCGAGCGTGTAGGCGACCGAGAGGATCTCGCTGCCCTCAAGCAGGTTGCCCTCGCGCACGCGCCGCAGGAACGGACGAACGTCCTCGATGCCGCCCAGCGCAAGGTCGCCGCCCTGCACTATCTCGTCGACACGCTCCAGCGCTCGGTCCGCCTCCTGCGTGCTGGCGTACGGCACGAGAGCCCGGGCGCGCTCCACGCCCATGAAGGTGGCGGCGCGCTCAGACAGCGCCTCTTGCACGCGCCCGAACGAGAGCTTCTCTAGGGTGGCGGCGGTTACGTCCACGGCCGCAGATTATACGGAAAGCCGCAGTGTGCCCGTACGGTAGGCTCCGTTGGTGGCCGCGCACCCGAACGTTTTCGCCCTCTTGCCGGTCACGCCGGCGCCGCCCTACTCGTGGCGCCAGACCGTGGCGGCCCTGGCCGGCTTCGGCGCAGTGCCCGACCGCGGGCGCCCCCTGGGCGTGGACGGCCAGGTCGTGGACCCGCACGACCTGACTGCGGTGGCCGCCTGGGAGCTGCCGCTCAGGCTGGGCGGCCCGGAGGGTCGCTGCGCTACGGTGCGCTTAACGCCGACAGAGGGTGAGGGGCCGTTCGCTCCCGACATCGAGTTGCTCGTGAGCCCTGTACCCAGCGCCAACCCGCCCTCTCAACCTATCGACGACAGCAGCTCGGACCCGGTGCACGGCGACCTCACTCTCGGCGAGGCGCAGAGCGTGTGGGACCAGCTCGACCAGTTCCTGGCACTGTCGCTCGAACTCGACCCGCTGATAGACGAGGCACGCAACGATCCGGCGTTCCAGCCCGTGGCGGCGGCGCTGTTCGGCTTCCATCCGCCGCGCTTCAGGTCGGCCTTCCAGGCGGCTTGCTGGACCGTCGTGCGGCAGCGAACGCCTCAGAGGTTCGCCGTGGCCACCATGGCAAGGCTGAGCGAGCTGCTCGGCACCCCCGTCGCCGCGTTCGCTGGCCCGCCCTACAGCCTGTTCCCCACGCCGGGCGCCGTGGCGCACGGCGCGCGCGAGGCGTTACTGGCGGCGACCAACAACCTGCGCAAGGTCGAGCGCCTGGAGGGTCTGGCGGCCGAGTTCGCGGCAGTGAGCGAGCCTGACCTGGCGGCGGCCGATTACGACGACGCCGCCAAGTGGCTGCGGTCGCTGCCGGGCTTAGGCCCCTGGTCCGCCGAGCAGGTCATGTGGCGCGGCCTGGGCCGCGTGGAGCGGGCGCCGTGGCGCGACACCGGTGCCCTGAGCGCGGTCAGCGCGGTCTACACCCCGGGGCTCACGCTGGTGAAGGGCGCCGCGCGCGAACTGGCCCGCCACTACGGCGACCTCCAGGGCGTGTGGCTGGCCTACCTGAAGGCGTACCCGCGGGCGCGTGCCGCTTAGCTGGTGGCCGCAGGCGCCGTCTGCGTTGCCTGGATAGCGGTCAGCGCGATGGTGTACACGATGTCGTCGACCAGCGCGCCGCGCGACAGGTCGTTAACCGGGCGCTTGAGGCCCTGCAGCATGGGGCCCACCGACACCACGCCCGCCGAGCGCTGGACAGCCTTGTAGGTGGCGTTGCCGCTGTTGAGGTCCGGGAACACCAGCACCGTCGCGCGGCCCGCTACGGCGCTGTCGGGCGCCTTACCGCGCGCCACGCTGGGTACGGTAGCGGCGTCGTACTGCAGGGGGCCATCTATCTGCAGGTCCGGGCGCCGCTGGCGCGCTATGAAGGTAGCCTCGCGCACCTTGTCGACGTCCGCCCCCTCGCCGGAGCTGCCGGTGGAGTACGACAGTAGCGCGACGCGCGGCGTGATGCCGAAGGCGCGTGCCGACTCGGCGGACTGGATGGCTATGTCGGCGAGTTCCTCGGCGTTGGGGTCGGGGTTCACGGCGCAGTCGCCGTACACGAGCACCTGGTCCGGCAGGCACATGAAGAACACTGAGCTGACCAACTTGGCGTCGTCATGCGTCTTTATGAGTTGCAGCGCGGGCCTCACGGTACTGGCGGTGGTGTGCACGGCGCCGGAGACGAGACCGTCGACCTCCCCCTGCGCCACCATCATGGTCGCCAGGACCACGTTGTCGCGCAGCTGGTTGCGGGCGCCGTCGTCTGTTAGGCCCTTATGGCTGCGCAGGGCGACCATGCCAGCCACGTACCTCTCGCGCAGCTCGTCAGTGGGCTCGACGATGTGCACGCCCTCGCCCAGCTCGAGCCCCTGGGCCTCGGCTACGCGGCGGATCTCGGCTGGGTCGCCCAGCAGTACACAGGTAGCCATGCCGCGTTCGGCGCAGATAGCCGCTGCCTTCACCGTGCGCGGTTCGTCGCCCTCGGGCAGCACGATGCGTTTACCCGCCTCGCGAGCAAGTTCTACCAGCCTGTAGAGGAACGCAGGTGGCGAGAGCCTCAGCTCGCGCTCGCTGCCGAGCAGCTCCAGCAGGGGCTCGAGGTCCAGGTGCTCGGCCACAGCTTCCATGCCGCGCTCCATGCGCTGCACGTCGTCGAGGGGCACCTCGACCGGCATGGCGGCCGCGCGCGCCGCCGTTACGTAAGAGTCGGTGGCGACCCGCAGTACAGGCAGCCCCGTCGCGAACGCCTTGGCGCAGAGGCGCATGACCTCCTGGTTGGGGTCGAGTTCGCCGGTAAGCACCAGGCCCGCCAGCGGCACGCCGTTGAGCGCTGCCATGCCCGCCGCTATCACGATGTCGTCGCGGTCACTGGGGGTGATGATGAGGGCGTCTGGTCGCAGCCGGTGCGTCATGTGGGCCACGTTGCGCGCCACCAGCGACACGTCTACCACGCGCCTCGTGGCCAGTTCGCCCTCGTGCACCACGGAGGCGCCCAGGTAGTGGGCCACGTCCAGCGTTCGCGGCGACGCCATCCCCTGCTCCCACGGCACGGCGCCCAGCAGGCTGAAGTCCGGGTTCCTGAAGATCCGCAGGCGCGCCTTCAGGTCCTCCGCGCCGAGCAGCTCGTCCGGCATCTTCAGGGCAGTTCGCGTGGTGCCAAGCACTTCGAAGGCGGGCGCGTTGAGCTGGTTGACGACCACGCCGATCACCTTCTCGGCGGTGGCGCCGCCGAACAGCTGGGCGGTCATGTCGAGGCGGTCCTCAAGCGCCGCCAGTGAAGGTTGCGGCGTGGCGACGAGGATCACGTGAGCGTCTATCGCCCGGGCTATGTCGGCGTTCAGGTCGTCGAGGCTGGGATGGTCGCCGGTGGCGGCCAGGCCCTCCACGATGACCACGTCGGCGCCCGCAGCCGAGCGGCTGTGGCTGCCTACCAGTTGCTGCAGAAGCTCCGACAGGCGGCCGGCTGCCAGCATGGCCTCGGCGGCGCCGAAAGTTAGCGGTTCGGCGGGCGTGATGTTGGTCGAGCGCCTCACGAACTCGGTCGAGCGTTCCGGCCCGACGTCGTCGCCGGGCTGGCGGATGGGCTTGAAGAAGCCGACGTTGAGGCCCGTGCGCTCGAGCGCGTGCACCAGCCCGAGGCAGACGGAGGTCAGGCCGACGCCCGGACCCGTGGGGACCACGTAAAGACTCTGTGTTCGCGACATTTAGTTCACGCCGCGCTTAGCGGCGCCTCCGCCACAACCTTATGCCATCGCGTGGCGGCCCTGCCCGGGTCCGATGCCCCGCCCGGCGGCGTGCCGGAGCCGCGGCGCCCCCGTGGTGCGAGCGCGTTACGTCGCGGGGTACTCAAGTGACCTACCTCGCACCGTCAAGACCCGCCTGATGCCCTATTGTTACTGTGCAGGACGTCACGAGCAACTATTCGCGGGCGTCCAGAAGGAGCGGTCCATGACGGACAGAGATACCGGTGCTCCACTTCCGCCCACCGACCCGGATGAGGCGATTACCAGCGTGCCGGCGACCGATCAGCCCAGTTACGACGCGGCTCCCCCGGTAGCGGAACCAGCGCCCGTTGCCGACGCCACCAAGCCCGACATCGGCAAGCGCGTCATCGCCTACGCCATCGACTGGGTGGTCGCCATGGTGCTGTACGCGGTACTGGCGCCTATCTCCGGCCCGCTCGGTTCGCTGGTGGGCGCGGCCTACCTGCTTCTGCGCGACGGCTTCGACTTCGAGTTCATGCGCGGCCGCTCGCTCGGCAAGCGCATGATGAAGCTCGGCGTGGACCTAGATGGCGGCGCGAAGATGGACCTCGCCACCTCCGCCAAGCGCAACTGGCCGATGGCGCTCTCCATGCTGCCGCTCGGGCTGTTCTGGCTGTTCCTGGCTCCCATCGCGGGCGTCCTCGTGCTTTACGAGGCGTACCTGGTGTTCACCTCGACCGATGGCAGGCGCTGGGGCGACAAGCTGGCTGGCACGAAGGTCGTAGAAACGGCAGAATAGCGCGCCTTACTCCTGTTCGCTTTTCGGCTGAGTAACCGGCCGCCGCCGTCCGAGCCCCTTGGCGTGGATGACCTTCATGGTCACCACGCGCTTACTCATGGCGTACGCGAACGTCAGCATAGACAGCAGCACGAAGACGCCGCTGGCCACGAACAGCGTGTGCGGCAGGCTGCCGCCGCCCGACCGCCACCACGGCTCGCCCACCACTCGCAGCACTAGGCCCGTTTGCAGCAGTAAGAAGGTTACCGCCTCGAAGCCCTTCTGCCTTATGCCGCCGGGTCGGGGCATCATCCAGAAGGCCACGCCCATGACCATGGCCAGGAAGAAGCCGAGGATGCCCATGTGGGCGTGGGTGGCGCTAACGAGCGCCACCATCCCAGGGTTGATACTCGTCCACACGCCCACGGCTCCGGTTGCAACGAGCCAGAAGAGTGCAGCGCGCAAGAAGGCGACCTGCCAGTTGCTCACGGCGTTAGCTTACCCGCAAGGCACGCGCGCCAGGCCGTGCCCCGAGTCGGGTCAGGCGCTCTTGCCGATGCGGACGCGCCAGGTGTCGGGGCCCTGCTCGAGGTACTCCCACTCGACCGTGCCCGGACGCTCCATCTGGAACTGGTAGAAGAGCGGCTTGGGGTCGTGATCGTTCACCAGCTCGAACGCCTGGCCGGCTTCGAGCTCGTCGAACGTCTTGAACAGCAGAGGGTGCCGCTCCCTGGGGTGGATGGTCCTCACGTCTACCTGCTTCATGCTTCCTGTTCTCCTTCCAGCCACCGGATGGCGCCGGTGGGGCAAACTGACATGGCTTCGAGGCTCTCGGGGGTCACAGCCACGCGCGTGGGCTCGCTGCGGATACCGGGAGCGACCTCCTCGCAGATGCCGCACTCGATGCAGGCGTCCGCGTCGACCCACATGGCGTCGGGTCTCAGTTTGGGTTCACTTCCGGGGTGCACGCGGACCTCCAGCCAGGCGCCTGGTTCCGAGCACGGTGAACGTACCCTCCCCGGCGATGAGCGCCTTGGTGCTGCCGGGCATTATGTGAACGACGCTGCCCGCGCTTACCGCGTGCCGTGCGTCGTCCTCCTGAATGAACCCGGTGCCTTCCAGGACCGTGAAGATGGTCTCCGTGAGGTCGTTGTCGGGCGCGATCAGCTCCTGGCCGTTCTGCAGGCACAGCAGCATGACCACCATGCCTTCCCCCATGTGCAGCGGCCGCGGCACCGGACCCCGCTCCGAGTAGCGCACCAGCTCCATGGGCTTAAGCAGAGGCACGCTACGCCGCCCCGTCGGCGACGCCGAGGGCGAGCAGCTCGGCGATCAACGCCTCCTGCTCTTCCTCGGCCTGCCCCCTGATGCGAAACGCCTGCGCGAGGTTCACGGTGTGAGCCATAGCCAGGCGCGCCACTGGATTGGCGAGCGGGCCGAAGCCGCCCTCTATGAGCGCAGCCAGGGCGCCCTCGTGCGCTTCGATGATGCGCGACACGCGCATGCCAAGCAGCCGCTCGCGCTTCTCGCTCACGTCGGGCGCGGCAACGCTGTTTGGCTCGGTCGAACGCTCTTCTATCTGCGTAGAGTCTGCCACGTACCCAAGCGTGGCAGGCTAGGTGCCCACCGCACCATGACGTAGGTCATCGCGCGCCATGGCCGGGCGGAACGAAGCTGGGGGGCGATATGTCAGAGAGGTTCCTAGATAACCGTGGCCTCGAGCCGCCCAACCCGATGATCAGAACGCTGGAGACGCTCGACGAGATGGCGGTCGGCGAGGTCCTGGTGATCCACAACGACCGCGTGCCGGTGTACCTGCTTCCGCAACTGGCGGACTCAGGGGCCGACTACGAGGTGGAGGAGCAGCCCGACGGCAGCGCCAAGGTGCGCATCACCAAGGGCGCCTAGCGCCATGCTGCTGGTGGCCGCGCCGCCGCGCTGTGGCGGCTCCCCATGATCCCGC
>Ga0172382_10004587_pt1 | contig 21097 bp, 14 predicted proteins | sample Leawel138RmetaG_FD_122245 | JGI IMG/M metagenome (GOLD analysis project Ga0172382, IMG submission 122245) | Leachate microbial communities from a municipal landfill in Southern Ontario, Canada - Leachate well 138R metaG | ecosystem: Engineered > Solid waste > Landfill > Unclassified | place... | reverse complement strand
TCAATGCGCGCGAATTGCCTGATAACTTTTTCGATAGTTCCCAATACATATGATAATGTGCCTAACGTGCATAAACACTATTTCCTTAACCTGGTTTTGCCATCTTAGTTGCGGAAGTGCTGCCTTGGTGGAACAGGGTTGTGCCATGTTTCCCGATGCTCCCACCCAACGGGGACTGAAACACCTAGAAGAGCTGATTGTGTTAGCGCAACAAGGCTACCTTTGTGTTGTGCTGTTTGTCATTCAGCGGGAGGATGCCTTATCATTTCGGGCCAATGGCACCACGGATCCCAAGTTTGCACAGGCCCTTCGCCAAGCAAAGGACGCAGGCGTGTGCACTGTGGCCTACGACTGCAGTGTGGTGCCCCCCATGGTGAGCCTGCGACAGGAGGTTCCGGTAGTTTTCTGACCTAAAAGCAGGAATTCGTACTTAGGATAGCGTAATATATTAGGGATTACGCAAACGTTTGCGTGGGGGAGTTATAGGGTGAAGAAAAACGATGTGACCATTAAAGATGTGGCTAAAAGGGCAGGTGTTGCGCCATCAACAGTCTCTAGGGTGCTTACGGGAAGTCCCGGGGTGGGGGAGAAGACCCGGTCCCATATCCGCAAGATCCTAGAGGAAATGGGGTACCGACCCAACGCGGCGGCCCGGGGTCTTGTGCAAAGCAAGAACCGGGCCATCGGGTTGGTTGTCCCTTGTGGCCTCTCCCTGTATTTCGGTAATCCCTATTTTACTGAGGTAGTAAGTGGTATCGCTGAGATGGCCGCAACCCGGGGGTATCATTTAGTGCTCTATACCCCTCCACCTCAGGGAAAGGAGGGACCCCTGATCACCGATCGCCGCACTGATGCTTTCATCGTTATGGGAACCAAGGAAGAGGACCCCCTTCTTCCCTCGCTTCAGGAATGGGGTGTGCCTTTGGTTTTGGTGAACAGGCGGGGACCACAGCTACCCGGCATGTATTATGTTGATGCAGCCAATCGGGAGGGGGGCAGACTAGCCGCAGAGTATCTAGCGTCCCGCGGCATAGAAAAGGTGGCGATTCTCAAAGGACCGGGGGATATTCCTGTTGCACAGGATAGATTTCTTGGCTTTCTTGAAGGGTGTGGGACCCATAACCTTGAGGTTTGTGCTGAGCTTGCCGGGGAATTTCTTGAGGAGCGCGCCTATGCTCTAGTCAGGGACATGATCACAAGCGAAGGACTACCCCAGGCCTTTTACGCAACCAACGATATGATGGCTATTGGTTGTATGCGGGCTTGTCGCGATATGGGAATTGAGGTCCCCCATAGGGTATCAGTAATTGGTTTCGACGACATTCGTTCAGCGGTGCTGGTAAGCCCGGCTTTGACTACGATTCGTCTGCCGACATATAAAATGGGAGCCGAGGCAGCCCAAGTGGCCATTGATCTAGCAGAGGGTTCTCCTGCTAAGGGGCTTACTGTACTGCCGGTGGAGATTGTTAAACGAGACAGTGTCAAGTAGAGGCTGGAAGGGGGTAAAACCCTAGGTTGAGCCAAGCGAAGGAACCCTGATTAAGAGTCAGGACGCGAAACAACAGTAGGCTTCGCCTGCAATGCAATTGACCAATAACGATATTCATTACGGGAGGGTGCGTTATGACAAAGACGAAAGCAATGGTGATGGAGAGATTCAACCAACCTCTAGTGCTAAGGGAAGTGGAGATTCCGGCATTGGCCGAAGGCCAGATCCTAGTCAGAATGAGCTATGCAGGTATCTGCGGTTCCGATGTTTCCATGTGGCATGGTGAAGATGCTCGAGTGCCATTACCAATGATCCTCGGGCATGAGGGTGTGGGGTATATTGAGAAACTCAGCACAGAGGCTGTTGATGTAAACGGAAAACCACTTAAGGAAGGCGATTTTATTCTTTGGAACCGGGGGGTTAGCTGTGGTAGATGCTATTACTGCCAGATTGCCCGTACCCCTGAACTATGCCAAGACCGGTGGGTATATGGGATCCACCGGGGCTTTGCGGAAAGTCCCCACCTACTTGGTTGCTATGCCCAGCACATTATGCTAGAGCCAGGTACCGATATCTTCTCTGTCGATCCGCAGGCGATCGACCCGGCGGTGCTGGTGTCTGCATCCTGTTCCGGAGCCACTGTGGCCCATGCCTTTGAACTGGGCAGACCCCAATTTGGTGATATTTTGTTGATCCAAGGAGCCGGACCTTTGGGGCTTTTTGCCGTGGCCTTTGCCAAGCAAAGCGGTGCCTCCCAAATCATCATGATTAGCGGGACCGAGTCTCGACTGCAATTGGCGGAACAGATGGGCGCAACCATGGTTTTGAATCGGCGGAAAACATCGGTGGAAGAGCGGAGACAGATTATCCTAGATGCTACCTATGGCCGTGGGGTGGATGTAGCCTTGGAGGCAGCGGGAACCATTCCCGCTTTTGTGGAAGGAATCGGGCTCGTGCGGCAAGGGGGTACCTATCTTTCCGTAGGATTTGGGGTACCAGCTGGTACTATGGAGCTGGATTGCTTTGAGGATGTCGTGAAGAAGAACCTAAGGATCCAAGGAGTATGGGTCAGCGATACCCGGCATACCCAGCATGCGTTAGCGGTACTATGCAACAACCCCGATGCCTTCCGGGGGTTCGTTAGCCACCGTATGCCCCTAGAAGAGGCTGGGTTAGCCTTGGAAATGATGGCCAACCAAGAGATGATCAAAGGTGTTCTTGAGTTTAAATAGCAACAGGAGAGTGAAACGAATGAGCAACCTACTACACACAGAATATGTGGGTTTACACCTAAAAAGCCCGGTAATCGCTGCATCGTCCAATATTACTGGGACAGTTGATGGCATGAAACGATGTGAGGATCACGGTGCCGGAGCGGTGGTGATGAAAAGCCTATTTGAACAGGAAGTCTGTCGTCAGGCTCCTACTCCCCGCTTTCATATTATCGAACATAACCTAGGCAGTTACAAGACCTGGTCCTTTTACTCCTACGAGCAAGCTAGTGTGTGGGATGTAGAGCGCTATGCGGAAGAGATCCGAAGGGCTAAAGAGTCCCTGGAGATACCAGTAATCGCTAGCATTAATTGCACCAGTCAGGAAGGCTGGGTTCGTTATGCGAAGATGTGTGAAGAGGCCGGTGCCGATGCCCTAGAACTTAATGTATCATGTCCCCATGGTTCGGTCACCTTTCGTGGGCTAAACGTCGAAGAAGAGATCGCGGCGATAGTTGACCTGGTGCGGCGGAATGTTTCGCTACCTTTAGTTGCAAAGCTGAGTCCCATGCTCACATCGCCAATGAATGTGGCCTTAGATGTGGAGAAAAACGGGGCCGATGCCGTTGTGATCTTTAACCGGATGACCGGTCTTGAGATTGATGCGGACAGGGAAGAACCGGTTTTGCATGGGGGCTATGCTGGCCATGGGGGACCCTGGGCGATCCAGTATCCCCTGCGGTGGATCAGTCAGATTTACCCTAGGGTAGAGTGTCAGATTAGTGGTAGTGGTGGTGTCGCTGAGGCCAAGGATGTAGTCAAGTATTTACTATGTGGGGCTACGGTGGTGCAAGTATGTACCGCGGTGTTCATGCAAGGGTATGAGGTCTTCGCTAGATTGAACCAAGGTCTAGAAAAGCACCTGTTAGGTAAGGGTTACCAAAATGTTGGCGAACTAAGAGGAAGAATTATTCCCAAACTGAAGGGCACAGACCAAGTAGACCGTAGGCATTGGCTTACAGCCCATATCGATCAAGACTTGTGTACCCGATGTGGTACGTGTCAGCGGGTTTGTACCTTCTTTGCAATAGATAAGTCCGATGCAGGCTATGTTGTAAACGATGATTGTGATGGATGTGGCATGTGCTATGTCCGTTGCCCAAAGACCGCTATAGTCATGGTGGATGAGAAGAAGGAAGTGGTGATGTCAAGGGGGCAAAGACGATGATCACCAAACAGCTAGACCTTGGGGATATCTCTATCCCGGTCCATCTTTGTAATACCCTTATTGTGGGAAGTGGTGCTGCCAGTCTTAACTGTGCGGTGCATCTTCATGATCTTGGAGTTCATGAGGTTATTATTGCTACCGAAAGGTTGGGCGGTGGCACATCACACAACTCCGGTTCGGATAAACAGACCTATTACAAGCTTTCCCTGTTTGGTGATGAGCCTGACTCTGCCTACGAAATGGCCCGCACCCTTTTTGCTGGCGGTTGCATGCATGGGGATATTGCGTTGGTGGAGGCTACATTATCGGCCCAGGAGTTTTATCATCTGGTGCAGATAGGTGTTCCTTTTCCCCATAATCATCTAGGGGGGTATGTAGGGTACAAAACAGATCATGACCCACGCATGCGGGCTACCTCTGCGGGGCCTTGGACCTCTCGGATGATGGTGATGAGTCTGTTGCAACAAGTAGAGCAAAGACACATTCCCATCTTAGATAAACATGAGATCATTGCCCTGTTGACTTGCAAAGAGCAAAAACGGGTGGTCGGGGCCCTTGGTATTGACAAGACCAGACTGGAAGATGATAATTACGGTTTCACCGCGTTTTGCTGCGAGAATCTGGTACTTGGTACCGGTGGCGTCGGTGGACTTTACGCCACCTCAGTATACCCCGAGGGTCATCTCGGCAGCAGTGGTATTGCGGTGGAGGTGGGTGCTCCCTTGGCAAATGTCACCGAATGGCAGTATGGACTTGCCTCCACCAAATTCCGGTGGAATGTGTCCGGGACCTACCAGCAGGTGATTCCCCGATACATCAGTACGGACCAAAGGGGCCAAGATAAGCGGCAGTTTCTAAACGAATACTTTCCCTCGTTAGGTAAACTGGCCAGTGCCATTTTTCTCAAAGGTTACCAATGGCCCTTTGATCCACGAAAAATCGCTAACTATGGTTCTTCCTTAATTGATCTTCTTGTTTATATTGAGACGGTACAGCGGGGCAGAAGGGTGTTTTTAGATTTTCGCCATAATCCCAGTGGTGGGGGGGTCCTTGAGGAATTTGCCTTTGGTAACCTGGAACCGGAGGCCTTCAATTATCTGAGTAACTCCAAGGCCCTATTCGGCCAACCCATTGATCGCTTACTGCATATGAATCCTAAGGCCGTAGACCTGTATGAGGAACATGGAATTGATTTGACCAAAGAACCCTTGGAAATTGCCGTGTGTGCCCAGCACCATAACGGAGGTTTGGCCGCAGATATCTTTTGGGAATCTGAGCTAGAGCATCTTTTTCCTATTGGTGAGGCCAATGGGAGCCATGGGGTGTATCGGCCCGGAGGCGCGGCGCTAAATTCAGGACAGGTGGGGGGATATCGGGCGGCCCAGTATATCGCTCATAGCTATGCAACTTCCTCCCTGGGGTATGACGAGTTCTGCCAAAGTGTACTTGACCAGATCCAGAGCAAGTGGGAGCTAGCAAATAGGGTGTTGGCAATAAGGAAAGCTAGTCCAAGGACTATGGAGCGTCAAAGGATGCAAGAGCGCATGAGTAAATGCGCCGCCCACATCAGGCGACGGGAGGATGTGGAGCAAGCACTAATGGATGCCAAAGGACAGTGGCAGCGGTTTAAACAAGGGGATATACGCTTAGCGGGTCGTGGGGAACTGGTAGAGTTCTTCCAGGACCGGCAACTCTGTCTGATGCACTTAGCGGTCCTGACCGGAATTGACGCCTACCTGCAAAGGGGTGGCGGTAGTCGGGGTTCCTATTTGGTACTCGCTGGAGATGGAGAGGAACTCTTGCCTCAGCTTGGGAGCTGGAGAGCCGTCGGTGAAGATCAAAGGCTGCGGGGGCAGATCCAGCAGCTAAGGTTCGACGGAGAGAGATTCCATGTGGAATGGGTACCGGTAAGGCCCATACCCCAGGATGATTTCTGGTTCGAGAATGTCTGGAATGAGTATCGGTTAGGAACGGTTTTCAATAGGCAGTAAGAGGGAGGAGCAGCAGCTCCTTCCTTTTACATATGAGTATCTAACACACAACGACTGTGTTTGTTCAGTTTGTTCTAGTCTTTGATTTCATACCGGTTTCCATCAACGTCATTGATGACCATGGGCCGTTTTGAGATCCGTCGCAGATTATACCTTTCCCGGACTTCTCCCCAATATGGTAGATCCGCTTGATCTCAGGGGCAAAGTAGAAGGTGACCAACTTCTCTGCTACGACTTGCTTTGACGATGGGTCTAGTTCCTCGTAGTCGGTAAGGATGCCAATTCCCGTCTTTGTGTCGGGTTCCTTAGAAATTACCATTGTGTGAGTTCGTCACTTAGGAGAAAAGGATAGAGATAGTCTCCTAGGCAAAGGCCTTTACAGGAAACGTATGATGGAGATGGCTACTGATTATCAATCTGGTCGCAAATCGCATCTGTAGGACTATCTAGTTACCTTGGTCAGGTGCTGAGCTAAAGAACATAAAGCTGAAGGCTGTCGATATCCGAGACGAAGCTTCCCGGGTAGGTGGGCCAGTCGGAGCGATCCTATAAGCGGATGTAAAGGTGATTAATTGCTTTGTAAGCGGGAGTGTATTAGGTGTATGGGAAGTGGTTGGCCGGAATCATGGCAGTATCGTTAGTTGCTATGCCGTAGGCAATGTAGAGGGTGGTGGTCTTGTCGGATATAATGCCGGTGAAATCTGCAATAGCTAGGCTACAAGTGTTGTAACAGAGCCGGTTTGGGTGGTTTGGTGGGGACTAATACTGGGATGCCATGTATAGTTATGCTACCTGGCATATCCGAAAGGTTATGACAAGGGGTGGGCATATTGCCTCTAAATCAGGCAACATCACGGACAGGTTTTACGATACAGACGGTACTGGAGTGCTCGATCTCGGAAAAGGAACCCCCCAAAACCACTACTGGTTAGGAAGACGACATATGTTGAATGGGATTTCGAATCTGCATGGGAAGTAGAAGACGGGAGGGATTACCTAACCTCACGGTCAGGTTACTATCGCCGCTTGAGTAAAAAGGCAATTCTATTGCGCCGGGTATTCTCATTCCGTTGTCTTAGGATCCGATTAGCCCTTCTCTTTTTTTCGCCGGGTTTTGCTAAAACCCCAGGACCAAGAATATCCGAAGGAGGAAGAAACAGGTAGTATGTCGAAGTAATACTACAATAGACTTCAATTCGTAATTTCACCAGTAGACAGCACACTTCTTTGAACGATAGTACCGGGGGTTAGTTTATGAAGAAGATTCCCTCAAAGGATCTTATCGAGCTTCTGAGTATAGAATTCCCTGTGGATACTCCTGTGAGGGTCGAATGCGCCCCATCCACTGCAACAGTCTTTGTTCGTGATCCCGGTGGTTCGAGGTTAGTGGCAGTTACGTCAAATCCACTGGATCTCTTGTCGTTTCAGAACCAGCAGATTACTCACGGTATCACCAATGATCTAATCTACATTAATAGGGATACGGTTGAGTTCCTTGATAAGGAACCTTCGGTAATGGATACCCTAGCCGACCTTTCCGAGGAAGATCTTGAAGAGCTAGGGCAATTGGCGCAGACGTCTGAAGCCATAGAGGATGTAGCTTGGAAGGCTCCCGTTGTTCGCCTAGTTGACGCCATTATATGTGAGGCCTATCGCAAAAGAGCAAGCGATATTCATCTTGAGCCCACCCAAGATGGGGTATCACTACGGTATCGGATCGATGGCATACTTTACGAGCAATTGGCACCACCCAAACAGCTTTTCTCAGCAATAGCCAGTCGGATCAAAATTCTTTCACAGATGAACATTGCTGAAAAGAGGCTACCTCAGGATGGCAAGATACGTATGAAGGTTGGACTTGCGGATCTCGACATTAGGGTGGCGACAGTACCAAGTGTCTATGGTGAAAGCTTGTCTCTTCGATTATTAGATAAATCCGCAAACTTACGCTCCCTCCAGCAGTTGGGTTTATCCGAGTATGACTTATCTAGAATGAATCAGTTGCTTCGACAGAACACCGGGATCATTTTAGTGACGGGGCCCACTGGTGGAGGAAAGACTACTTCTTTGTATGCAATCCTCACCGCTATTCAGTCACCCGAACGCAAAATCCTCACATTAGAAGATCCTATTGAATACGAAATAAGCGGAATTACGCAGATTCAAGTGCGTCCCAAAATTGGCTTGACTTTTGCTGATGGGCTGCGATCTCTGCTACGCCATGATCCCGATGTGTTGATGGTCGGGGAAATTCGTGACCGCGAAACTGCGGAAATGGCTGTTCAGGCTTCGTTAACAGGACATCTTGTCTTATCCAGTTTACATACTAATGATGCACCAGGCGCTCTGACACGCCTTTTGGATATGGGTATCGAGCCCTACTTAATTGCCTCCTCTCTCAAAGCCGTATTGGCTCAAAGACTAGTCCGCGTTCTTTGTACGAAATGCAAATCTCCTGTGCTTGAAGGTGGCGGCTCATACGAGGCGGTGGGATGCTCCTTCTGCGATGGCAAAGGTTTCTATGGTCGGACAGCTATCTATGAACTAATGATTTGTGATCGAGCGTTAAGACAAGAAATCATGGCCGGCAGTGATACTGAGCAAACTCGAAGACTAGCCATTGAAGGTGGTATGCGCACCATGATTGAAGACGGAAGAATCAAGGCATCCTGTGGAACCACGACGATGGACGAGGTGCAGCGGGTTCTGGGTAGTGGTCTTGTACAGGAGCGGATGTGATGGCACTTGTACAGTACTCCTATTCAGCGAGGAACTCTAATGGGCAGATTTCTACAGGCCATATCCTAGCTTCTAATCGTCCTGAGGCGTTGTTGATTCTCCGAAGAAGGGGACTGGAGCCGTTTCGGATATCAGTGGTTGCACCACAGGAAACCGGTACCGGAACTAGAGCGGAACACGGGGCATTGCTAGAGCGAGCATCGCCTACGGCTCAGCGAATAGATGCCCGGCAACTCAGCGTTTTGGTTCGGCAACTTGCCGAATTGCTGCAGGCTGGCATACCTGTTGATCGGAGTCTTGCCCTGTTGACCAAAGTACCACTGGATAGAAAGAGAAAGGTTTTTCTTTCTACGGCCTATGAAGAGGTCCGAAAAGGGAATCCGTTATCTACCGCGTGGGGCAACAGCTTTATGGGATTTCCGCTCTATGGTTGGAGCATGCTCCAAGCAGGGGAGGCTTCAGGAAGACTTGAGACCTCCCTATTTCGCATCGCTGATGTTCTTGAAGGCAATGCGGAACTGCACTCGTTGGTGTTAACTAGCATAGCTTATCCAGTGTTGCTTTTTGTTGTTAGTCTTTCGGTGGTAGTTGTACTACTTGTCTATGCGATCCCACAGTTTTTAGCCATTTTTACGCTGTGGGGTGAGGAGCTTCCTCACGCGACTCGAATGCTAGTTTGCCTAAGTGATCACGTGAGGACCTTTGGTCCGATGGTGATTAGTGTAGTCGTTTTGAGTGTGATCGGGGCTATGGTGTGGCGGTCCACTCCTAAGGGAGGTTACTGTTGGGATAGTCTACTATTGCGGCTACCAGTCTTGGGTACTGCAATAGGGGATGTTGCATCAGCGCGGATGTTTAAGACTATGGCTGCTATGCTCGCTGGAGGAGTACTCCTACCGCAGTCGATGCGATTAGGTGCGAAGACCAGTGGTAATGCTCGATTAACCCGGGCATTACATGATTCTGCACAGAAAGTCGAGGATGGAGCTCAGTTGGCCCAAGCGCTCCGTGGAGAGGCCATTTTTCCGGAGAGTGTGGTTGAGCTAGTGACCATGGGTGAAGAAGCGGGAGATTTGGTGCGAACTCTGGAGCAAGCAGTAAGGATGCTGGATGAGGACATCAGGCGAAGAGTCAAATACATGACAGCATTACTTGAACCGGCAATGATTCTACTGATGGCAGTGGTGGTAGGTTTTGTGGTCATCAGCATATTACTACCTGTTGTCAATATGATGGACATGCCTATATAAACGGTTTTGGAGGTGTTTTGTTTGTCTGCATCAAAGCAAGGCGTTTCTTCGGAGAATGTAGCTGGATTTACCCTGCTAGAAGTGCTGGTAGTCGTTGCTATAATCGGTGTATTAGCAGCTATTGTCGGCCCCAGTGTCGTTCAAAATGTTGGGAAGTCAAGGCAGACCACGGCGCGCAATCAGATTGTGATGTTCGCATCGGCCCTTGAAAACTATCGATTGGATATAGGACAATATCCGACTACAGAACAAGGTCTAGCCGCCTTATATGCTAAACCGACGTTGCCGCCTATCCCTTCCGGCTGGAACGGACCCTATCTTCTGAATAGACCACCAAAGGATCCCTGGGGCAATGATTATCACTATCGACGTCCCGGTGAACGCAATCCCAACAGTTATGATCTTTTCTCTTTAGGTGCCGATGGTCAGATTGGCGGTGCAGGTGAAAACCAGGATATCGGTAATTGGGAGTAGATGACTGTGAAACAGGACGGATTCACCCTAATCGATGTTTTGGCAGCAGTAGTGATCATCGGTATAGTGGGTGTATCTGTTTGGAAGGCCCAGACCGTTGCATATTTCACTTTGTCTAATGCCTTAAGCCAAGGGTGGGAAATTCTTTTATCCTCAAGCAAGATTGCCGAGATTGATGCGGGAGCGGAACGTTTACGACAAGGAGTGTTTGTGCTACCTGGATCCCTAGGTACTGTGGGATGGAGACTGGAGGAGGAAGATGGTCAACTGGTTATGGAGACGGTGTCCCAGTCCAAACAGCAGGAGAGAAGGCTACGGTGGAGAGGATTTGTTACCCCCGTATTGTAGAGGTGCGGGTGATGAAGACGGATTTACTCTGCTAGAAGCCTTAGCTGCCTCTGTCGTCTTGTTTCTAGCCCTTGGAAGCCTATACTCCTTGTATATCCATCCCCTTGATCAGCTAGAGAAAGGGCGTTCTGCTGTTATGGCCCAGCAGAAAGTTAGCATGGCCTATGGATATTTGAGTTCGGACCTTTGTGCGGCTTTACTCCCGACCCTTTTACACCAGGTTTGCTTTGTGGGTGATCCGCAAGGACTTAGTTTCTATACTTTACAGAACGGTTTGCCGGTAGAAGTTCGGTATATCATCGATAGTACTGTAGGGTCTTCTGTTGGAAAGATACTAAAGCGGTTGGAGAGGAAACTAGATTCGAATGAATGGAGCGGGATGACAGTCTTATCAGTGTTCGATGGGCATTTTCAATATTATGATGGACTACGGGGTGCTTGGACCTGGAGTTGGAATGACCCTCTAGAGCTACCAAGTCTGGTTCGCTTGGAGTATCGGCTACAGCAAGATAGAGAACCGATCGTGTTCACATTTCCTTTATATTGTGGACGAAGGTACTCTGGGGCGAAGGAATGATGTCTATTCTAAGGGAAGAAAACGGCTATGCGACGGTACATGTCCTTGGAGTGACTCTGGTTATTGCCGCAGTAATCGGCGCATATGGACTATGGGTTCGTTTTGAGGCTCATTCTGCTTTGAGACTTAAGATAACAGAGGAGGCACGTCTAAATGCGAGAGCAGGCCTCAATCGAGCATTAATGCTTTTGTTAAGTGATCATACGGAGGACTTCGATTGGCTCGGAGAGGACTGGGGCAAAGGTCTATGCGCGGGCGAAGGTACAGTTGTCATTCTGGATGAGGGAAGTAAGCTCGGGCTTAACTGGATGAATTTACCGATGTGGAGTGCGCTTTGTGGTAGTCATTCGCAATCGGTACAGAGACTTCAACAGGAACGGAATGAGCGGGGTGGACTTATTAGTTCTGTTTTGGAGGCAAAGTACCTATACCCCGAGTTGGCCCTAGATGAAGCACTTGTCACGGTTTACTCGTGTTTCAACTTAAATAGTGTTGATGAAGGGGTTTTGCGGGCGTTGTGGCGAGCTGCTGGAGCTCTTCCACTAGAGGCAGAAGTCATTGCAAAGTCGCTCAGAGACCGTCGAGCGGACAGACCTCTGGATATAAAGGAGCTTGAGAGTATTACGCATATGAGCACTGAGCTTATGCAGCGAGTATTCCCATGGATAGTTTTCGAAGGACCGATTAATGTAAATACGGCTTCTTCTCCGGTACTTAAGGTTCTGTTTGAAGCGAACGGACTTACGGATGCTCTATACAGAAGGCTGATAGAGGCAAGGAAGGGGACACCCTTTCGCAATTTAGAAGAAGTGGAGAGGGTCTTAGGTATACGATTACTTGACGAACAGGCTCGCCCGATTGGCATTGGGAAGTGGTTGACTGTTCGATCCACTTTTTTCCGTATTAGTAGTAGCTATGGTAACCCGCCTGTTATCATTGATGCGGTTGTTAGACGCACTTGGAACGGGCAAACAAGTTGCTGGGAGATACAGACAGTTTCCTGGATGGAACAGGGTGATCGCGATTAGACGCCGGCGTATTCTGTACATGCAAGTTCAGGGCTCGTGGATTGTGGCTTTCCAACCACCCCAGCGCTCAACCATCATCAGATGCGATGATGCTCTTTCCCTGCCTAGCGCACAGGAGGTACGGGAACGCTTAGCGGAGGCAAGGATTGATGCGGTTAGTTGTGTTCTTATCACTCCCCGGGATCAGTGGGTACTGGACATTAATCGTCAATCTTTTGTCAGCAGAAGGGAAATGCGGTTAGGGATCAGCCTGATTAGAGAATCGCTCCTAGAGGGAATCCAAGAGCCTGCTTATGTGGCCCAAGCGTTGGCTAGAGTAGCCGATTCGCATGAGCTACGCGTTTATACAGCTGCTATTAGACAAGCATGCGTCGAAGAGTACCTAAAGTGGTTAGAAAAATGTGGTTTAGAATTGATGGAGATGCGGGTTTCCTCCTTTGAGACAACACGTAGCAACTTATCTAGGGGTACTGAGATTATGTTGGCGGGATATCCCGACGGGTCTTGGGAAGTGAGTTGGGTAGTTGGTGGTGCGCTGGAAACCACATATGTAAGTGGTGGTTCCAACCCGGCGGAACTATGTAAGACTCTAGTTTTGATGTCCTTACGCCACCTAATCCCGGAGAACGTGGAATTATGGCAGGAACTTCCGGATAGTCTTTACGTGGAAGCGGCATTGAAAGTAACCTTGACTAGTAGTGGATACTTAGCGCCGGAGTTTCTGAAAGGATGTACTAGTTGGCGCGATGCCATGACTTCCTTAGGAGTAGACTTAACGATTGAGGAGAAGAAGGTGCCCGAGATCATTCTTGGCAAGGGAGAAATTCGATGGCCTAGATTTGCTCTGCAAGGTGCATATAAGCGTTCCAGGTCGTGTCCGATGCTGGTTGTCGGATTGAACAAGGAACAAAAACACTGGGCAGATAGGCTTTTGCTATTAGCTACTGGGCTATTAATCGTGCTTACGGTTGGGCTAGCCGGGCTTAGTGAGTGGATGGGAAGAAGGTACGCCGTGCTTCTTCAAGAACTAAATGTCTTAGATGCAAGCTATGACGAAGTGTTGGACGAACGTCTTAGGCTAGATGAACTTGAGGATACATTAGAGTATGGATGGACCGTTTTGGACCGTGAAGCTATCCTTGAGGTTTTGAGCTATCTCGATGGTATACTACCCAGCGATTCGAAGGTGGAACAGCTCTTCATCGAAGGAGATGCGATCGAACTGACTATTGCTGCAGAGTCGGCCATAGAGTCTATTTCCGCTCTGCAAAGTGCCAAACGGTTTGAAAACGTAACACTACGCACATCAATCACCGCGCAAGAGAGAGTGGATGGATATATTGAGAGGGTTGGAATCAGCCTACAGGTCACGCCAGATTTGAGGGATCTCTAAGATGAAGATACTCCAGGGGCGGGATCAAAAAAAGATGCTCCTATTATTCTTAGTATGCATTATTCTGGCCAAGACGGTCTGGATGCCACTTTACCGGCAAATAGACGCACTAACTGAACAGATGAAGCAGACCGAGCATATCCTAGTGACTCGTTCTAGCGGATTGAGTAACTTAATTGGTAGCTTTGATGAAAGGGATCAAGTATTGAACTTGGAGTGGTCCAAGTTCCAGAACGTGGTCTATAGGGTTTCATCTACCATGACTGGAGGTACCGCGCTTCTTAAGAACATTCAAAGCATAGCGCTTACGACGGGAACTCAGGTTCTATCTGCGAGCCTACTACTAGATGAGCGCAATGGGGATCTGGTTAATATTGCTGTGGAGATCAAGGCTACGGGTGAGATAGATGAGCTCTTTGATTTTCTAAGCACAATTACGCTGATACGGCCTGTTCACGTTATTGACCGGTTACGCCTAGACAATCATGGGCAAGTCCACATGGAAGTTGTCTTAAGAAGTCTGCTGCTTATTTCGGGAGATGCACACATGGACGTGAATGACTATCAGATAGATACTCATTCACGTGGAGAAAGGGCTAGATTTGCGATGTTTGGCTCAGCGCCTTTGGAATCACATGTTGCCATCTTGCCTACATCCACCGAGGACGGGTGTCAAGAATACGAATCCTCCTGGCAAATTGCCGGTATGGTTTATGGCGTTCAAGGTGCCACCGCTGTTTTGCGCCATAAAGGCTCTGGTCGCCAGGAGGTTGTTCAAGTCGGAGATTTCCTTGAGGATGAGCAAGTTGTGACAATCGGGACTGGGCACGTTGTTTTGGAAAAAAGCACCGCGGTTGCAAGACTGGAGATTACCCGGTAGAAAGACCTCAATTCCTTTGGAGGTACAAAGATGAAGCCCAAAAGAAGAATCCACCCCAAAAGCTGGTACCAGTTAACCATGTGTTTGCTTACGATTGCTATTTGTACAGGCGGCATCATAGCTGGTAGTACTTTTATAAACCTAGATTTTAGAGAGACAGATATTCGAGAGGTACTACGGGCAGTATCCCTCCAGACGGGTAAGAACATCATCGCAGACCCAGAGATAACCGGGCTTGTTACTGTTCATCTTTCCGAGGTTCCCTTTGAGGAAGGACTGGATTACTTGCTATCCTCCTATGGGTGGTTCATGGAAAAAAGAGGAGATATCTACCGAGTCAGGCGGGGCTTGGATGATCACCGATTACGGATTGAATGTGATGCAGGATTATTGGATATCTCTGTTTGGGGAGTCCCCCTAAGGGAGGTCCTGCTCGCCATGGCTGATGTGTGTGGAGTAAGCTTGGTCCCACATTTAGACGAAGATGAGACCATCTATGTGCGTCTAAACGGCCATGGTTTTGAGGAATCTTTGGATTATCTGATGCGGGGACATCAGCTTATGTGGCGCCAAGAAAATGGAGTTTACCTGGTTGAGACGGATTATTCTAGTTCAGATGAAGTCACTGAGCCTAGGGTAGAGGCCCCAGTTTTGGGAGAAAGCTCCCTGTGGGTATCTATCGCGGATGGAGCTGTTTGGATGCGGGCTTTCGAAACGCCAGTGGCAGATCTGTTGCAGATACTAGGGGAAGCAGCGGAAGCAAATCTGGTGGTTGACTCACAGATATCAGCAAAGGCGAGAGTAGTTTTCCACGGAGTGGAGATCGCATCCGCGATTGAGCAACTTGTTTCGGCATATGAGCTGACTGTAACAGAAAAGGACACTGTGTTACATATTAGGCCGAACACCAAGTCTTCCGGAACAAGTGCCATAGAAGGAGTTTACTTCCAAGATGACCTGCTGACGGTAGATGTTAGAAACGTCTCGTTGACGGAGCTGGTGGGCGCAATTGCCCGTGAGCTTGGCGTTACGGTCTATGTCGAGGGTGGAACTGATGCTGTGGTCACCTTATATGTTAAGGACGTACCGGCTTGGGAAGCCTTTGAGGTTATAGCGGACCTAACTGGCTTTAAGCTACAAAGGACCAACAATAGCTATGTGCTTACTGATCCAGGCCTGGCTCAGAATAGTCCCCTACATTTGGTGATCAATGAATTTGGATCAGTTAACCTTTATGCCGATGACGTATCAGTAAAGCAGGTACTTAGTGAGCTCGCCTATCAGTCAGACCTTAATCTAGTTATATCTTCCCAGGTAGATAGTAGCATAAGCATGATGTTACGTAATGTACAAGTTAATGATGCCCTACAGACAATAGTAGATGCTGCAGGTCTGCAAATAGTGGAAGCGGCCCAACATCTGCAGATCATTCCCAAGGAACCATTGTCGAAAGATATACCGTCTGGGCCAAACCCCGACGTCAGTCAGTCTTGCGTCGAAATTGACTCAGCAGGGTTACTTACGCTTAGCGCAGAGGATGTCTCTGTACGACGAGTTCTAAGTGAACTAGCGATCAAGTGTAGCCGAAATTTGATTATATCTTCTGATGTCCAAGAAGAGGTGAGCCTTGTTCTAAATAGTGTAACCTGGGATGCTGCTCTTGAAAACGTACTGAGTTTGGTCGACCTGGATGCTATAGAGATAGATGGTATGCTACGGGTTACCCCGCGCAAAGAAATATCTTTGCCCACAGGAATTGAGTCATTTGAGGTAGACGATGGCATTGTTTGGCTCAATGCCGTCGATGTTCCCGTTGTCGAACTGCTACAGGTTCTTGGCGAAACCGCTGAAATTGATTTTATAGTTGAGCCTGGTATCACGGTTAGTACCCGCGCCATGCTCCATGGGGTACCGGCAACTGCGGCCTTCGAACAGATCGCAACTGGCCATGGTTTAGTCGTCGAAAGAGACGGATCGATGCTACGCGTAAAGGCTCCTTCAAAGCTACAGACTGATGATCCCGAAGTCACGCTGATCGACGGGTTACTTACGGTGGATGTGGTGCAGATGCCACTGTCAGAACTGGTGCATAAAATCGGACGTAGCGCAGGTATCTTCGTATATATCGAGGGCGGAAGCGATACTCTCATCACTACATACGTGCACAACGTAACGGTTGAGGAAGCCTTTGTACTCCTATCTAGGTTGACGGGTTTCACCCTCCAGCAAAGGGATATCGGGTACGTCCTTACGGCGCCAGGGCTGCATGATGCTTCTTTGGAACTAAGTACTGATGCATCTGGTCTGGTCAGTGTTCATGCAGAAGACGTATCGGTTCGCCAAGTGCTAAGCAAATTAGCCCTTGAGTATGGGCAAAACATAGTGCTATCTTCTAAGGTAGAGGGAACAGCGTCTTTGGTCCTAGATCATGTTACTTGGGAAGAAGCGTTTCAGGCCATACTAGACACAGCCAACTTAGACATCGTTGAGGAAGATGGGGTTTTGCGGATCACCCCACAAAGGAAAGAACCAAGCGCCTTACCGTTGGGAATCGAATTCCTCCAGGTCGAGGAAGGACTAGTCTGGCTTCGTGCCTATGACGCTTCCCTTGCTGATGTGCTCCAAGTGATCGGTGAAGCCGCTGATCTTAGTTTTGCTATTGATACGGAGATATCGGCTAAAGCGAGAGTCATTCTAAACGGAGTAGGTGCATCTACTGCCTTTAAACAGCTGGTACAAACCCATGATCTCATATTACAGGAAGAAGATCAGATTGTTTGGGTAAGACCAGCTGCGTCCCCAAAGATGAACGAGTCCGTATCTAGGGTCAGTTTTACTGAAGAACATTTTACAGTGGATGCATTAGATCAATCACTGTCTACATTGGTACGGCAGATGGCCCAAGCGGCCGGAGTCTCCGTCTATATCAAGGGTGGTACCGAATTTCCGGTTACCCTATGTATGTATGAGGTACCGATAAGAGATGCTTTCCAAGCAGTTGCCCGACTTGCGGGATTTGATCTGGAGCAATCGGGAAGTAGCTATGTGTTTACTCCGCATACTCCCGCCAACGAGGACTCCATGGATATAAGTGTTAATTCATCGGGACTGATTAGCATTAGAGCTGAGAACGCAAGTGTGCGCAAAGTGATCAGTGAGCTAGCGTTGCAGTCTGGCCGCAATATCGCCGTGTCCGTTACGGTACAAGGCGAAGTTGATCTAGTTGTCCATGACATGGATGTTAATGAAGCCCTGTTAACAGTTGTGCAAGTTGCTGGCCTACAGATGGACGAGTCTATGGGTATATTGCAGATTACCGCTAAAGCAGACTCGGTTGACCACCTGACAGAGACAAGCGATGAAGATGCTCTGAGTTGGGATCAGGACCTCCCTTTACAGATGAGACGGCTTGCCTCTGGACTAGTCAGTGTGAAGGCGGTAGATGTATCGGTCCGGCAGGTACTTACTGAAGTTGCTCTGCAATTAGGTTGTAGTCTGGTTCTTGCTCCTGAAGTCGAGGGTGATGTCAACATTGTGTTATATGAAGTCGAGCAAGAAGAAGTTCTTCAAGCGGTTCTTACAGTTGCCGATTTGGTAAGTGAGGAAGTTTCCGGGATTGTGCGAGTCCTACCGAAGGTAGATCTACCAAAGAAGGAATTGCCGGCGGAGATTAGCTTGCTGCGTGTAGAAGATGGCATGCTTACTACCCATCTACGGGAAGTCTCTTTGGATCAGTTCCTAGATGAATTGTTGCAGCGCTTTCCTGAAGAGAAGTGTTTAATGGGCCTAGTGATCGATAGAAATGTCAATGATATTAAGATCTCCGGTGCTGTAGCCGGACTGAAATTCCAGACAGCGTTAGAGAGCTTGATTCGTCCCTATGATTTGCAGTTGGTAGAGATTGATGACGGTTATCGTATTGAGCGTAGGCCTAGTCCTAAGTCCTTCTCGATTTCCTACCAGGATGACTTGCTAGATGTCACCGCGCATGGTGCACCCCTTAAGGATGTGTTAACGGCGATCGGCAAAGAGACAGGGGTTACATTTATCATGCCCCAAGTGTTTCCCTACCAAGTGAGCGTCGCATTGGAACAGCTTTCCCCGCAGCTTGCGGTAGAGATTTTGTTGGAACCCCACGGATATCTACTCGAGCAATTGGGCCAGGAGAGTTCCGGTTCATGGTCTGGAATTCTTCGAATCAGTCAGCCCAGTCCGATTAAGGTAACGTATCTGGACGATGTGTTATTCGTGGATGCGCAGGAGGTAGCCCTAAATGAAGTCATTCGTGAGATCAGTCTAGCTACGGGGGCTAATATTTTAATCGAGCCGGGTGGCTATCCCAAAGTAACTCTTAAATTAGGCGAACTGCCCTTAGATGAAATGCTGCGGGTTATTGTTACATCCTGTGGGGGCACTGTTCTTGACCTGCAGAATCATTATATTGTACAAATGACACCGCCGCAGTTACCTGCATCTCCCATAACACCGGTGCTGTCGAAGGGGATTAATTGTCTAGAAATAGATGAGGACGGTATTGAAGTGGCCTTTCAGGGTGTGCCTTTGGGTGAATTGCTAGCGGACATATATCATGCCGGTGGCCCACGGTTAGTGCCGGATAGAGGCATCCAAGATGAGCGGTTAACAGGACACATCGCAGGTGATGTACCGTTTTCGGCGGTGTGCTCATTCTTGTATGACCAAGGCTATACGGTATTTCCTCTACCGGATAGGTTTCTAGTGCGCGGCAAGACCTCTGGACCATTAGTTCACTGGGAGAAAGACCAGTTCTATCTAGATATTCCCGGCGGTGACTTAGTACCCCTCATTCGGGAGATGGCAAGCAAAGCAGGCCAATCGGTGGTGATTTATCCTGCCGTGCGCGGCAACGTAAGTAATCTGCGGCTAAGTGGCGTAACCTTTCAAGAAGGCTTGGGATATCTGCTAAAAGGTACTACCTTCTCCTTGTTGGAGGCGGACGGGATTTATTTTATCGGCGAAGGGGTGATTCCTCGGTCTGATTCCCCGGGGTTTACCCAGTCGAAGGTGATCTCTCTAAAGCATATTTTGCCCAGTAACCTCATTTCCCTTGTGCCACCTTCAATACCTAGCCAAAATATCAAGGTTATGCCAGGCCAGTCCGCTGTTGTGGTATTTGGTAATCCTGAGGTAATCGAGTCTATTCAGGAGTTTGTTCTCACCGTGGATCAACCTCCGGATACCCAGATGACGATTGTACCCATCCGGTTTGCTGATCCGCAGGAAGTGACCAACGCAATTGCCCAACGTTTTACTAGTGATCTTTTCCACTACATAGACTCACAAAAATCTGTTCTGCTAACAGGTTCACCGGAGGTCAACAAGCGAATTGAAGGGTTGATCAAGCTAATCGATACACCTGCTGCAGCTGTTCGTACCGAGGTAATACCGCTATGGCATATTAACGCGGACGATGCCAAACGGTATCTGAATCATAGCATTGATAGTTCGCGGATCCTAGTCATCGCTGAACAGAATTCCCTAGTCGTAACCGGTACCGAGGATTATATCAGTAGTGTATGCAACTACCTGAAGCAGATTGATATTAGGAATCCACAGATCGTCTTTGATGTGATGATTGTGGAGATTAATGATAGAACCAATACGCAACTTGGTTTTACCGGACAAAGCGAAGATGGCATCCTTCAGTTTGACCTATTGGCAAAGTCCCCCTTAACATTGTCATTAGGTTCAGCTTGGTCTGCAAGTTCCAGGATTACCTTGCTGCTAAGTACGCTAATCCAAGAGGGTAAGGCCAAGCTTCTTGCTAATCCAACGCTTACTACTCTCAATGGTAAGGAAGCCAGTTTTAATGTCTTAACAACTACCCGTTATTGGTCTCCAGAAACTAGTACAGATCAGGATGGAGAAGTAATCAATACGGTTCCTGTTTTTCGTTCGATCGAGACCGGAATTCGGCTGCGATTAAGGCCGTGGGTGTCTGCCTCTGGAGAAATAACAATCGAATTGAATCCCGAGATTAGTGATTCGGCGGGGACTAGTTCCAGTTCTGGACTGCCATCTACTAACGATCGTTCTGTGAGCACAACGGTAAGAGTTAAAGACGGTGAGACTATTGTGATCGGGGGGCTGATTCAGCAAAGTAAGCAGCATGAGGTTTCTGCAGTGCCTGTTTTAGGCCAGCTCCCGATTATAGGAAGGCTTTTCCGCAGCGAGACGGTAGGGGAGATCGAAACGGAGTTTGTGATTGCGATCACGTCTCATTTGGTGGACTTCGAGATGCAGTCAGCACCATGAAAGGACAAGAAGGTGAAAGATCAGGTGAAAAAGCACAGCAACAAGCACAAAGAAACCCAAAGCAACTTTGATCTGAATAACAAGCCATAAACAGGGAGGTAGAGGAATTTGAAAAAAGGCCTATTTCGTTGGTTGCTGCTGGTAGTTCTGTTCACATCAACTCTGATTGTGTCGGTAACAGATTACTGTACATGT
>Ga0172382_10004586_pt1 | contig 21100 bp, 17 predicted proteins | sample Leawel138RmetaG_FD_122245 | JGI IMG/M metagenome (GOLD analysis project Ga0172382, IMG submission 122245) | Leachate microbial communities from a municipal landfill in Southern Ontario, Canada - Leachate well 138R metaG | ecosystem: Engineered > Solid waste > Landfill > Unclassified | place... | reverse complement strand
TTCCTATGGCAGTTTCGATGGATGCAAATATCGCTCTTTGCGTAGGAGCAGCTATCTCTGGTGGTGTATTTGGGGATCACTGCTCACCTATATCAGATACAACTATTATAGCGGCGATGGCAACTGATTGTGAGCTGGTAGAACATACAAATACACAACTCCCTTACGCATTTATTAGCTGGGGAGTTGCGTTTGTGTTGTTTGTTTTTTTTGGACTAATTTTCTAAAGCTCTGTTTATGGAGTAGCGCATATCATCATCAAGGTTTTCCATACCGCTCAACATCCATCTAAGATATGCTGCGTCGCTGTGGGCTACTTCTTGTAGTGTCTTGCCTTTGTATTTTCCAAAGTTAAATGATTTTATAAGTATAGGAGTTAGTGTTAAATCCACCATCTTCTCAACTGGATTTTCTTTGGGAAATTGTGCTAAAACAGCCTCTTTTAGCTTGCTTAAAAAGAGTTTTAAAACCAATACGTCACCGATAGCATCATGAGCTTTTATGGTTACGCCTAAATCATCAGCCTCCTTTTGCTCCTCTGTGTATAGACCCATTTTGTAGCGAAAGTATTGAAGTCTATGTGCCTCTTCATCAGGAAACATGTGCTTGGCTACTCTTAGTGTATCTATAACTTTCATCTGAGTTTTAAAACCCTCTTTTTCAAGCATTTTCATGTCAAAAGGAGCGTTATGGATGATAAGATAGTTATCGTCTATATTTAGCTCTTGGAGTCTTTTATAAGAGCTGCTCTCTTTACATGTACCCTTGCCCACAAGCATGCTTGGAGTGATTCCATGAACCTCCATGGCTGCAAAACTAATAGGAACATCAGAGCTGAAAAACTCATTTTGAACCTCAATTTTTTTTTCGCCTAAAACCATAAATCCAAGCTGGATAACTCTGTCTAATTCGCCTATCCCTGTTGTTTCAGTATCTAAAATAATATATTTTGCCATTTATCAAGTATCCCGTAAAAAGTTTTTAAGCTATAATATTATCTAAAAAGGCTTACATGTACCATCTTATTATAATTTTTTGTTTTTTGATTCCCATCTCTGTTTTTGCACTTAAAATTGAACAAACACCCATAGAGTTCTCAGATGTTAGGGTAGAACTTACAAAAGATTATATAAAAGAGCATTACGATTTAGAGGTAAAAGATATAAAAATTGTTCCAAAAATCATAGTTATCCATCATACGGCGATAGATGATTTTAATAACTCTATCTCCCGTTTTATATCCCAGACTTTGCCTAGTGATAGACCTGATATAAAAGGCGGGGGAGCACTAAATGTCTCTGCGCACTTTATGGTTGAGCGAGATGGAACTATTCATCAGCTGATGCCCCTAGAGTTTATGGCGCGTCATGTTATAGGGCTGAACTACAACTCCCTCGGCATAGAGAATGTCGGCGGGCAAAACTCCAAAGATAACCTAACAAACGAGCAGTTAAAGGCAAATATTTTCCTTGTAAATTATCTCAAAACAAAGTTTCCTACAATTGAGTATGTTATAGGACATTACGAATACAGATGTTTTGAAGGTAACGAGTTTTGGCTTGAGGTAAACAGAGGCTATAGGACAAAAAAAGATGACCCGTCTGTAAGATTTATGCAGGAGATAAGAGCAAACATAGAGGGTTTTAAAGGTGCTCCTTGCACTCAAGGTCATAAATGATTAGCTCGCCTCTTTCTTATCTCTTTGTTCTCGCACTCCTATCTGCCGTTATTAGCCTCTTTGAACAAAAAAGCAGGTTGAAGTTTTTTAAGTATGTTCCATCTTTTGTGTTGATATATATATTTAGCATGTTTTTGGCTTCTTTTGGGGTGTTCGAGCAAAACGAAGCCATATATGCTATATATAAAAACACAAAACAAAACCTGCTTCCAGCGATGCTTTTTCTGATGCTGTTGCAAGTTGATATCAGGGATTTTTTCAAACTCGGCAAACCTCTGCTTATCTCTTACGCTTTGGCACTTTTTTCACTCTCTTTTGCTTTTATAGTAATCTCCTTTCTTTTTGATTTTGATAAGGAGATGGCATCTGCTTTTGGCGCATTAAGCGGAAGCTGGATGGGAGGTGTGGCAAATATGGTAGCAGTCGGTTCTGCTTTGGATGTCTCACAAGAAGCATTTGGATACGCACTTATAGTTGACAGCGTAAACTACACTATCTGGATAATGTTTCTGCTTTTTTTAACCCCATTTGCACACCATTTTAACTCCTTTACCTCTTCATATGAGCAGATGGCAAAGCTTGGTGTAATAGGTTGTGCCTGCAGTATAGGAGCAAAGAGATACTGGCTTTTGATATTTTTATCAATCGTTGTTGCATTTGTGGTAAATCTTATAGCTTCAAGCGGATTTGTGCTTTTAAACTACACGACAACAACTGTTATTTTAGCCACTATGCTTGGCATTTTAGGCTCATTTACAAGGTTAAAGAGCCTAAACGGCTCAAGCGAAGTAGCAACTTCAATGCTCTATATGTTAATAGCGTTAATAGGCTCAAAAGCACTCTTTGAAAATTTTGAGGGAGTAGGTTTGTATGTTTTTGCAGGGTTTTGCATCTTGCTTATCCATGCGCTTATAATGGTAGTAGGCGCTAAGATATTTAGACTTGACCTCTTTAGCATCGCCATAGCTTCGCTCTCAAATATAGGCGGCGTAGCATCAGCATCTATACTTGCAGCAACCTACAACAAAGCACTTGTGGGAGTCGGCGTTTTAATGGCAATAATGGGCTATATAGTAGGAACTTTCGGCGGTTTGGCGATTGGGAATGTTTTGGTTTGGATGGCGGGGTGAGGGAATAAACTTGTGTTATTTATCATCATCTGTTTTTGCTAAAAATTTATCAATTTTAAAAAAAACAAGATTGAAGCGGTGCTAATTACACCCAAAAACTGGGTGTAGAGAAAAAGCAGAAATTTTATTTAGATGCTTCTTTAAGCAGTTTTACAACAGTTCCATGTCTGTTTTTAGTTGCGTAATCAAGAGCCGTTTCTCCGTCTCTGTCTTTGGCTTGAACATCTGCACCCTTTTTAATTAAAAGTTTAACAACTTCACTCATCCCTTTTTCGGCAGCATTGATAAGTGGTGTTTCTTTAAATTTATCTTCAACATTTACATCTGCACCGCTATTTATTAAAAGTATTGAAGCCTCTGAAAGACCGACTCTTGTTGCATAAAGAAGAGGTGTTGATTTATCTTTGTCTATAGCATTAACATTCGCACCTTTTTTTATAAGATAGACAGCCGTATCAGATTTAGAATTCTGAAGAGCAACAATTAGAGGAGTTTTACCATACTTGTCCTCTTCATTAATCCCAGACCCGTCTTTTAATAATTTAGTCACACTGTTTGTTAGCCCATCTTTAGCAGCATAAAAAATAGGAGCAGTGTCATCAGAAGCTTTTACATCGGTTTTTGCACCTTTATCTATGAGCTTCTCGAAAAGTTTTGGCATATCAAATTCCATAGCAAAAAAGAGTGGAGATTTACCGTCTTTATCTTTTACATTTACATCAGCACCTTTTTCGATTAAATTTACGCCAAGCTCAGAAGAGGAGCTTTTAGAGGCATAAAGCAGTGGGGTACTACCGTCTTTGGCTTTTACATTAATATCAGCACCTTTTTTTATAAGATACAATGATGCATTGGTAAGCCAATTTTTTGTTGTAAGAAGAAGAGGTGTTATGCCATCTTTATCTTTTGCATTAACATCAGCGCCTTTGTTAACAAGCAATATTACTAAATCATCAAGCATGCCTTGAGCGGCACAGTGAAGAGAAGTCTCATTATAGATGTTTTTAACATTGATTTTTGCACCTTTTTCAACAAGAAGCTTTGAAGCTTTTAGATGCCCGCTGCGTCCTGCAAACATCAGTGGTGTAAAACCATTATTAGCAGCATTAATATCAGCCCCATTTTTCAAAAGCAATTTTATAACTTCACTCTTGCCGGCAGCAGAAGCAGACATCAAAGGTGTGTAACCTTCTTCATCAACAGTATTAACATCAGCACCATCCTTAATCAAGCGCTCAACCGTTTCAATAGAATCGTCACTTATGTTTTCTTGATCTAAAATAGTTATAATTCTCTTGCCCTTTTCATCGGCCATTGAGTGTTGAGGAATAAATAACACAAAAGCAGCAATCAACAAGACTGAAGCAAAATTTCTTTTAATAAACATCTGTTTTCCTTTTTTATAACTTACAGAATAGAATTCTAGCATATAGATGTTTTTTTAATAGTTATATTTCTTTTTTTTATATTAAAATTTTTATTATGTTACACATTAGAAGAAAAATTTAAAAAATAACACCCTGTAAAGGAATCCCCTCTTTTTAATCAGACTCCTTATAAATACTCATAGATGGAAATGCAAATTCTAAGGAATTTTTCTCTAAAATCTCCATGATTTTAAATAAAATGTCCTCTTTTACTTCAAGCCACTCGCTCCAAACTACACTCTTTGTAAAGCAGTAGATAAGAATGTTAATGCTTGAGGGTGCAAACTCATCAAGAAATACAAATAATGTCTTTTTTATACCTACCTCATCCTCTCTTGAGACAAGCTTTGAGCTTCTAGTTGATTGATAGTTATATTTTGTATTTTCAGTAGCTATTTGAGGATGCGCTTCTAACATTTGGCGAATCTGCAAAAGGGCATTTCGTATATCCTCGCTCTTTGAGTTATATTTTATGCCAAGATTCATTTTTATTCTACGACCAAGTGAGCGTTTATTCCAGTTTTTGACCTCTTTGTTTGCAAGTATAGAGTTAGGAATAGCGATAATAGCATTATCAAAGGTTCTAAGAGTCGTAACCCTAAGACCAATTTCAACAACAGTTCCCTCTAAATCATTTACAACTATCCAATCTCCTTGAGAAAAAACATCACTAAAGAGGATTGAGAGAGTTCCAAAAAAGTTTGCCAAGGAGTCTTTAGATGCAAGCGCCACAGCCAAACCACCGATACCAAGTCCTGAGAGAACAGCGGTTAAATTCACACCTGCGAGATAAAGAATAACAAGAAAACCAATAATCATAATAACAAAGTTGATTATCTTAATACCAACATTTACAACTTCTCTTTTTATCTTTTTATCTACAGTTTGCATTTCCTGAATTTTTATAGATAGTACGATATTTATTACTCTATAGACTATAAAGGTTAGTAAAATCGCATAAAAGATTCTAAAGAGTTCACTTAAGTTGCCAACACCTGAAAAGTCATAATAGATAAAGATTAAAATCTCTATACTTATAAATATCATCATAATTTCCATGAGTTTTCTGATGCTATTTAAGATATCCTGAGAGTATTTTTTCAAAGAGTTTATCTTAACTATAAAAGACTCTATCTTGATGTAGATATATGTGCGAAGAATATACATAAGAATCGACACAACTATCATAAATATAATCTTTACAACACTAAAACCATAAGGTTCTATGATGGAGTTTATGCTCTGTGCTACTGATGTATTGTTTATAAAGATAACCGGTTTTATGAGGTTAAAGTTTGAGTATTTATTTAGTCTATACATCTTTTTTTCAAACATAGATAGGTACTTTAACACATCAGCATTTATCTCTATGAGTGCGTAGAAGTCTTTTATGTTTTGTTGTGCTTGTTGTAGGATTTTTGAGTCTTGATTTAAGGCTAAAATATCAGAATACTCAACACTAGTAAGCGGGGCAATATCCTCTTGGTTTTTTGCAAACATCTCGTGCATATAGGCTTGATACTCTACAAAACTCATATCGTTTAAAGCTAATAATATATTTTTGAGCATTTTATTTTGAGCATACAATAGTTTGTAGGATTTTACTAAAACCTCATCCCTTATTACAGCATAGTTGTTTTCTAGGCGCTTATTTAGCTTGATAATTTTCTCTAGCGCAAAGATTTGAGTATCAAAAGTTTTATAGTTATTTATAAACTCCTCTTTATGTATTAAAAACTCATCTAGTCTTTGTGAATAGAGATTTTTTTGCTCTTGTGCCATGAGCATGATTTTTTCTTGAGTAGCATTGCTATCGTTTATTTGTTGTATTAGCTCTATCTGTTTATATAAAAAAGGCAATTCCTTAAAATTTGATTCTACAGCCAAGAGTGGCAGCGTTAAAATTAAAAATATGATTAGTTTTTTGATAAGTAACTCCTTTTGCTCTGTAATTTTAGTCATTGGATTATATTTTACCAAATGAATTTGAAAAAAGATATAATTTAGAGTCTTTAAAAAAAGTAGGCTTTTACCGGGTTAGTAATTGCCTGGTTTATAGGGGACATTTTAACTAAAATATATGAGAGTGCTGCAAAGAGTAGGCTCTGCAAAAGGTGGATATTGATTAGTCAAATGAAAATAACAAATATTACAACACAAGTAAAACAGATAGAATTAAAGACTCCCTTTAAAACAGCTCTGCGGGAGACTTCACATGTAGAGTTTGTGCGAGTGTTTGTGGAGGATGATGCTGGTAATGTGGGTATTGGCGAGGCACCTGCTACAAAGGCGATAACGGGGGAGGATATAGAGATTATTCTTGAGTCCGTGCAGAGCGTAAAGGAAAGCTTTTTAACTCTTACATGCAAAGAAGCCTTAGAGTTTTTGCACACTTCATGTAAGATTGGTTCAAGTGCAAAAGCGGCGCTTGATATGGCGTTTATATCTCTGCATCTAAAAGAGACAAACCAAACGATGGCTAGTTATTTTGGTATAAAAAATCTCACTCCCATAAAAACGGATGTGACTATAAGCTTGAACTCCGTTGATGCTATGATGCAAGACGCAAAAAAGGCGTATGAAGAGGGCAAATATATACTAAAAGTTAAAGTCGGTAGTGATGTTTTGCATGCTGTAGATATTGTGAGGCGTATAGCAAAGGAGCTGCCTTCATGCGAGATTTTAGTTGATGCAAATCAGGCTTGGAATTTTGAGAGCACACTTTTGTTTATCAAAAATATGTTTGATCTAAAAGTAGAGCTGATTGAACAACCCGTGGTTGCAGCGGACTTAGATACTCTAAAAAAGATTACACACTTCTCAAGCATCCCAATACTTGCTGATGAGGCGGTTTTTAATCTTGAAGACGTTAAAAAAGTTATGGAGTCGCAAAGTGCAAATATGATAAATATCAAGCTTATGAAGTGCGGTGGAGTAACAAAAGCCATAGAGATTTTGGAGTATGCAAGGCAAAATAACATTACATGCATGTTAGGCTCGATGCTAGAAGGACCTTACTCTATAAACATAGCTCTGTATCTGGCATTTGCCTACAGGGATGTTGTGAGATATGTGGATTTAGACAGCCCTTTGCTTTACAAAGAGCCATCAAGTGAGTTGGATTTTATTTTCAGCGGGTGCGAGATTTTATTTAAAAATTGATATTTTGCACTTTTTGTAAAAAATGGCAAAATCCCTGTAAATCTCGAAAAATTTGTTTTTCGTAGCTTTAGGGGGTTGCAAGGGACAGATGTCCCTGCCACTAAAACGGACGAGTTCGTTTTAGTGCGTAACATCAACTAAAAGTTAAAGCTCTGCTTCTTAAATACTTTAAACTCTTTTGCTACTTTTTCTTTCTCAAGTCCTAGAGTTTCAAGGACTTTTGGATTTACTAAAAACCAGCCTAAAACTACATTTACTTTATCCTCTTTTTGAAGTTTAAACTCACGCTTTACTTCTCTTTTTTCATTTGCGCCAATCATGGTGTCTTTTAGAGTTGTGTCCGCCACCCATGGCATAGAAGGTTTGCCGTCTTTGCCGATAACCCTTATAAAAACTTCATCTTCGAGCTTAATGGTTTTGCCCTCTCTTATTACATTGATTTTTAAAACTGCCATTCGCATAGGATGAAGCAAAAGCGCATGTGAAGTTCGGTTATCTATGTTGATGATAAAGTGGTCGATATTTCTTAGGATGGATATGTTTACATACTCTTTAAGCATATCTGAGTGGTAATGCGCTCCTGCAAAACCATGAAAAGAGTGTGTTTTTGTCTCTATAATGGAGGAAAAACTTCCCTCTACTTTTGGCATATGACAACTTACGCAGTTTGCTTGGCTCATCTCGTCATTTACGTTTGTTGAGCAGAGATTTAGACCTGCTTTGTTAAGGTTGTGCGAATGGCATCCGATGCAGACATTGCCATTTTTAAAGTTTATGTTTTCGTCGGTTATGATTTTATGATAAGGAGAATTAAGAGAGCTTCTAGTTGATCCATAGTAACTTTTTTTCTCTTTTGAGATGATGTTTGTGTTGCTCTGTTTATGCTTTTCGATGCCCTCTATGCGGTGGCAGTAAGCACAGCTAATCGCTTCTTGATGAGTTGAATTGTTTGCATCAAACATAGCTTTTTGAGTGGGTAAGAGCATCTTGTCTAAGTTGTCTGCAGTGGGAGTGTGGCACTTGCCACAGCTGTACTGTTCGCTTTTTGTCATGGCTACTTGTTTGTCCCAAACAGCTTTATGGATTGCATCTTTATCTGGTGTTGCATTCGCATGTAAGGAGCCGTAAAACTCATCATATATTTGAGCATGGCATTTTTGACAATCTTTGCTAGGCGCAAACTCATGAACGGCGTCATTTGCAAAAACAGCGACAATTATAGATAAAAAAAGAGATAGCTTTTTCATAAATATATCCTTTAGAAATTAGATTTGAATTATAACACGCTTTTTAACTACTCGTTTGGAGATTTAGCAATAAATCTTAGCCACAAAAATCCAAACAGACCCGCACACAAGGAAGCGACTAAGATTCCTATTTTAGCTTGAAAGATAAGAACATCATTGCCTATAAATGCCAAATCAGCGATAAATATGGACATAGTAAACCCGATTCCGCCAAGCAGGGCAACCCCGAAAATCTGACTCATGTTGCTGTTTTGCGGAAGCTTTGCAATACCGATTTTAACTGCTAGCCAAGATACCCCCGCTATACCGAGCACTTTTCCAAAAATTAGTCCAGCAATTATACCAAGCGATACGGGTTGCATAACGGTACTCAAAGCAGATGAAAAATCTATAGAAATTCCGGCATTTGCAAGCGCAAACAACGGTATTACCACTAAACTCACGGAGAGATGAAGCGAATGTTCGAGTTTTGCTGAGGGGGAGCTAAGCGCGTCTATCTTATCTTTTACGTTTTGGAGTATAGCTTTTTGTTTTTCATGCATTTTATGTTGGAAAACTACAGTATATTTATCATATTCGTCAAGTTTTTCTTTTGTATAGTCTATAAAATCTAGGGGCTGATATTTTGGTTTCGAAGGAATTGCCATAGCAGCGATAACCCCGGCAATAGTAGCGTGCACGCCGGAATCTAGCATAAAAAGCCACATAATAAATCCAACTATAAAGTATGGCAAAATAGCATGTATTCCAAAACGGTTAAATACTATCATGACTATGAGCGAGAGAAATGCCAGACCAAGAGGAAAAACGCTAATCTGCTCTGTATAAAAGAGCGCTATTACCACAACGGCACCCAAGTCATCAACAATTGCAAGAGCTACCAAAAAGGTAATAAGCGAGTTTGAGACTCTGTTGCCAAGAAGTACAAGAGCACTAATTGCAAAAGCGATATCTGTTGCCATTGGAATTCCCCATCCGTTTGCTCCCTCTGTGCCTGCGTTGATTCCCATATATACAAGTGCCGGCAGAACCATTCCTCCGATAGCGGCAAGTATGGGCAGTGCGGCAACTTTTATGCTTGAGAGTTCCCCCACTGTAATTTCTCTTTTTATCTCTAAACCGATGATAAAGAAAAAGATAGCCATCAGTCCGTCGTTTATCCAGTGGTGAATCGTCATAGATAACCCGAATTCACCTATAAAAATAGATATTTTTGTGTGAAAAAGATGCAGATATGTCTCTGCAAAGGGAGAATTTGCCAAAATCAAAGCGACTACCGTCATAAACATCAAAACCAAACCTGTTGTTGTTTGAGCATGAATAAACTCTTCAAAAGGGGTGGCAATTCTTTTAAATGCTTTCTCCCATGGGGCGTATATTTTCATAAAAATCCTTTGCTTTGTTCGAGCATTATAACAAACTGAGTACAACCAATGCTATAATTTGCTTATGAATTTAAAAGAATTACAAAATAAAAAGATACTTCTTTTTGGCAAGAGTCGTGCCTTTAGCATGGATGAGTTTGCTTCGCAATTGAAGTTTCACAAGATAGAGATAACCTCTGAGCTTGATGAGAATGTGGCACTAGTAGTTGATGCAAAGATGATGACTCCGTATGAGCAAAACAGAAGTGATGCACTTTATGAGAGTCACTCAAGGAGCGTGGAGTTTACCTCTATCGACGAGGTAGAGCGAGAGCTGGCAAAACATATAGATGCAAATACTCTCTTGATGAGTCTTAAACTAAGCCGTAACAAAGAGAGGCTAAAAAGTTTTTTACAAAACTCTATGATAGACGATACTCTTTTTTTTAAACTCTTAAAGATGTACTCATGGAGCGGCGAGGACTTTTTTGAAAATGATGACAACCGTGATGTAAGTGCTGCTTTAATTTCACGTTTTTACGAAAATATAGAGCGAAACCATAATGTTCAGTATGCAACAACGGGTATTTTGCATCTTATTGGGCAAACTAAAAACAGAGAACTTTTAAAAGCTATCTCACTGCTTGAGCCTATAAAGTTTCATCCAAAAATAGAGTGTGCAATTGCTATGAGTCTGTACTGTGATGAGGAGATGCAGGAGTATTTCTTTAAAAACTCAAAAAACCCTAAAATATTAGAAGCGCTCTCTTTAAATAAAGACTTAAAACCAGCACTAGCAATAGAGTTTTTAAAAGATGAGGAGTTAGGAAAAAATGTAGCAAAAAGCATAAAGCTTACAGATGAGCTTTTTGAGCTTTGTAAAGAGCAAAAAGTAGCACTAGCGCTTAATGAAACTCTTACTCCAAAGATGCAAGAGGAACTCCTAAGAGCTAATGATGAAGAGGTCTGTTATGCTTTGTCTCTTAATGGTAATCTTGATAAAAAGATTTTAAACTCACTTTTACAAAGCAGAGATAAAAATATTTTATCGTCTATATATGCAAATAAAGCAATACCGATAGAGCTACTTGAAGATGCTTATAGAAACGGTAAATATTATGAGGAGTTGGCAAAAAATGAGAGTACGCCCATAGAGATTTTGTACCAGTTGCAACTAGATAGCAGATATGAGAGATTTGTAAAAACTAATGCCGGATTTGGCAAACATATACAACAAGTTAATATAGGATGGGAAGTATGAGAGCAACAGATTTGACAATGGCAATAAACTCTTTAGTAGAGCAGAGAGTGCCGACTTTTTTATGGGGTGCCCCGGGGATTGGAAAATCTTCCATAGTAAAGCAGATAGCAAAAAACAGGGATATCGGGTTTATAGATTTAAGGCTCGCTCTTATGGATCCAACAGACCTGAAGGGAATTCCTTTTTATGATAAGGAGTCACACACCGCACTTTGGGCACCGCCTGCCTTTTTACCTCGCCAAGGGGAGGGAATTTTGTTTTTAGATGAGTTAAACTCTGCCGCTCCGAGTGTTCAAGCATCTGCTTATCAGCTTATTTTGGATAGAAAAGTGGGTGAGTATGAGTTGCCTGATGGCTGGGCGATTGTCGCAGCTGGAAACCGTGAGGGCGACAGAGGCGTGACTTACCGCATGCCAAGTCCTTTGGCAAACAGGTTTGTTCACTTTGAGATGGATGTGCATGTAGAGGATTGGAAGCTTTGGGCATATAAAAACGCCCTTGATGAGAGGATTATCTCCTACATCTCATATAAAAACGAACACTTGTTCACATTTGATGCAAAGAGCGACGTAAAAAGCTTTGCAACGCCTAGAAGCTGGGAGTATGTAAACAGTGTGCTAAAGAGCAGCATCACTGAGAAGTTACTTCTTGAGAGTATCGGTGGGGCAGTCGGCAGGGATGTGGCAATCTCTTTTTTGGCTTTTTGCAAAGTTATGAGCAGACTGCCTGATATAAAAAGCATACTAGAGACGGGAAGCGGCGAGTACAGCGATGAGGTAGATGTTCTTTATGCTCTTAGTATAGGACTCGTGAGTGCATATCTTAAAGAAAAAAGTGATGCAAAGTTACAAAATCTGCTTAGATATACGCTTGGGCTAAAGAGTGAATTTGCGGTTATGATTGTACAGGATTTGCAGAGAAGTGGGATAACCATGGAGCATTTAGATACATTTGGCGAGTGGGTAGAGAAGTTTGCTTATCTTCTAGAATAATTATTTAAAATGAAATTAATCAATTTGATTGTACTATAGAAGCGTATTTTAAAAAAAATTATTAGGAGTTAGTTATGGCAAGAGTAGGAAATTCGATAATTAAAGGCTTAGAGGTTTCACATATCATAGAGCTCTTAAATAAGGCGTATGCAGATGAGTGGTTGGCGTATTATCAGTATTTTATCGAAAGTAAAGTTGTAAAAGGAATCATGAAAGATGCGGCTATTGCTGAACTTAATCAGCATGCAGCAGATGAGTTAAGACATGCAAATATGGTAGCAGACAGAATACTTCAGCTTGGAGGAACACCTCTGCTAAGTCCAAATGAGTGGATGAAAAAGACAAATTGCGGATATGAAGAGCCTAAAAATTTTGATGTCGTGTCAATTTTACAAGATGCGATAAAAGGTGAGCAGTGCGCAATTAAAATCTACTCAAGTCTAGTTGATTTAACAAGAGACAAAGATATAGTTACTTACGATATAGCCTCTCAAATATTGGCTGATGAAGTCGAACATGAAGAGGACCTTCAAACGCTTCATGATGATATTACGGAGTTTGTGGACGATCTTAAAAAGAGCCTCAATAAGTAGTCTTTGCATCAAAAGAGTTCTCTCTTTTGAGCAAAAATAAAAAAATTTCTATATGCCAAATATTCAAACCAAAATCTCTCAAGCAAAGTCAAAACTTTTACTAAATCATCCTTTTTTCGGCGCACTTGCTGCTAAACTTGAGCTTGTGCAAAATGATGATATACAGAGTTTTAAAAGCAATGGCATAAAACTTGAGTATAACAGTGATTTTTTGCAAAAGTTAGAACCTTCGCAGATGGAGTTTGTGTTTGCTAACTCCGCCATGCATGCTTCCCTTTCTCATGAAGCCAGAAAAAACGGCAGAAGCGGTTGGTTGTGGCAGTTGGCGACAGATTATGCAATTAACGATATGCTGGTTCAAAACGGCTTAGAACGCCCCGACGAAGCGCACTACTCAAAGAGGGTTAGCGGCATGTACGCCGAGGAGATTTATGCTCTTCTTAAAGAGGATATTTTGCGTGAGGAACTTGAGTACGAAGCTGATGCTGCTGAGGAGATACAAAATAGCAAAAGCGATTATGAAAAACCAAAGACTCCCAAAGAGTATGATGCGTTAAACGAGCAGCTTTATGAGGAGTTTGCAAAAGCAAAATTTCAAGAGGAGAGCAAAAGTGGCGAGGTTCCTCTTATGATAGGGAGATTTTTTGAGATTTCACAGAGTGGCAAGATTGATTGGAGAAATGAGTTAAAAGTAGCGCTAGATAGGCATCACAAAGATGACTACACGCTTCTTCCTCCGAGTAAAAAACTGCTCTATGCGGGAATCTATCTTCCCTCATGTATAAGTAAGAGGTTTCAGTTTGTTGTGGCAGTTGATAGTTCTGGCTCGGTTGATGAGAGACTTTTAAATGAGTTTTTGAGCGAACTTGGCTTCTTGATGCTAAGTATTGCTAACTATCAGATAGATTTGCTTGTGTGTGATGATAAAATAGGTGCACACAAAACTTTTTACGGCGGCGATATTTTAGAAGTGGATGTCAAAGGGGGAGGCGGAACTGATTTTAGACCCGTTTTTGAGTTTGTAGATAGAGAACTATCAGATGTGAAACTGCTTCTGTATTTTAGTGATTTGGATGGAATTTTCCCGCATGATACTCCAAATTATGAGGTAAAGTGGGTAGCTCCAAAAGAGGTAAATGTACCTTTTGGCACTGTTATAGTATTAGAATAGTCTAAAAAACAGGAAGTTTAAAATGCAAGAGAATAGTAACTGGCACTCTTTGGAAAAAGATGAAGTTCTAAAGATACTAAATAGCTCACAAGATGGACTAAATAGCGCCGAAGTTGAGGTAAAACTCAAAAAATATGGACCGAACAAACTTCAAGAAGAGAAGAAAAAGAGTCCTATTGTGCGTTTTTTTATGCAGTTTAACAATCTTTTGATCTATGTACTCCTAGCAGCCGCCTTTTTAACTGCTACTCTTGGGCATTTTATCGATACTTCCGTCATTTTAGGTGTTGTAATTATAAATGCTATTATCGGCTTTATTCAAGAGAGCAAGGCAGAAGATGCTATGCAGGCTATAAAAAAGATGTTGGCATTTAGCGCTATAGTATTAAGAGATGGACATAAGAAAAAAATAAACAGCGAAGAGCTTGTTATTGGCGATATTGTTTTTATGGAGCCGGGAGACAGAGTCTTAGCGGATACTAGGCTTCTGCACACAAACAGCTTCAGTGCTCAAGAGTCACTTCTTACGGGCGAGTCTCTTCCTGTTGAGAAAAATCCAAAAAAAGTCAAAAATGAGGCGATGATTGCGGATAGATCTTGCATGGTTTTTGCGGGAACTATTGCATCAAGCGGATATGCAAAAGGGGTAGTCACAGCAACCGCAAACAATACAGAATTGGGGCGAATTAGCGGAATGATTAGTAGCGTAGAGGTACTAAAGACTCCTCTTATTGAGCAGATGGATAAGTTTGCAAAAGGGCTTACTCTCTTTTTAATCCTTTTTTCCGTATTAATTTTTATCATCGGTTACTTTATAAAAGATTTTGCATTTGATGAACTTTTTATGGCAATAGTGGGGCTGTTTGTGTCGGCTATTCCTGAAGGTTTGCCAGCGGTTTTAACCATAACGCTTGCAGTCGGGGTTCGAGCAATGGCAAAAAAACATGCAATTATAAGAAATCTGCCAGCTATTGAGACGATCGGTTCAGTCTCCGTTATCTGCTCGGATAAAACAGGAACACTTACACAAAATGAGATGATGGTAGGTAGTATCGTCTCAAGTAAAAGTATCTTTAGAGTTGAGGGAACAGGGTATGAACCCATAGGAGATATCTATTTAAAAGATAAGTTGATAGATGCCAATAAAAATGAATTGTTAAAGTTTTTGGCAAAAACATCTCTTTTATGCAGTGATGCTTTGATTAGTAAAGAAGAGGAGTCTTGGAAAATAGAGGGAAGTCCTACAGAAGCTGCTTTAGTAACGTTTGCACATAAGATAGGTTTTGATGCAGATGAAGTTAGAGCGAGTTATAAACGAGAGGACATGATACCCTTTGATGCTAGACATAAGTTTATGGCAACTCTAAATCATTCACATCAAGGCAGGTTCCTAATCGTAGTAAAGGGAGCGGCAGAGATTATAATAGAGATGTGCCGATTTGAATTTATAGATGCGAACAACACGCAAGAGATAGATTCTCTTTATTGGCAAGATATGGCAAAAGAGCTTGCATCACAGGGACAAAGAGTGTTGGCAGTAGCCTATAAAAATGTATCTAGCGATAAAGTAACTTTAAACTTTGATGATTTACAAAGTGATTTGGTTTTAATATCACTCTTTGGGCTGATAGACCCTCCAAGACCTGAGGCGAAAGTGGCTATACAAGAGTGCTACAACGCATATATAGATGTAAAGATGATAACTGGAGACCACCTCTTAACCGCAACAACAATAGGAAAAAGTATCGGGCTTAAAAATTGCGAGAATGCCCTAAGCGGGGCAGATATTGAAAAACTAAGTGATGAGGAATTAGGCGAAATAGTGCTAAAGACGGATATCTTTGCAAGAACTACCCCTGAGCATAAATTGAGATTAGTAAAAGCACTTCAAGCGCACTCAAAAATAGTAGCTATGACGGGTGATGGCGTAAATGACGCACCTGCATTAAGAAGAGCCAATGTAGGCATAGCAATGGGCAAAAAAGGAACAGAGGCAGCAAAGGAGTCAAGTGAGTTTGTTTTAACAGATGACAATTTTGCCTCCATAGTAAGTGCTATAAGAGAGGGCAGAAGGGTATATGACAATATAAAAAAGGTCATAAGTTGGACTTTGCCGACAAGCTTTGCAGAGGCTGCAGTGCTTGTCGTGGCTATTCTTTTTGGTATGGTTTTGCCGATTACGCCCATTCAGATATTGTGGGCAAATATGATAACTGCAACAACTTTGGGAATAGCGTTAGCTTTTGAGGCTGAGGAGAAAAATATAATGAAAAGAAGACCAAGAGCCATAGATGAACCTATATTAAACAAGGAGCTTATTTGGCATATAGTTTATGTTAGTGTTTTATTTTTGATAGTTGTTTTTGGCGCTTACTATTATGCCTTGCAAGATGGGCAAAGCTTAAGTTATGCAAGAACTTTAGCTTTAAACACTTTGGTGTTTATGGAAATTTTTCATCTCTTTTTCATTAGAAATTTTAAAACACTCTCGATTGGCATATCTGACATTGCTGCAAATAAAATTGTCTGGAGCGCGGTTTGTATCACATTTTTCGCCCAAATAGCTATAACATATATGCCGTTTTTTCAAGAAGTGTTTAAAACAGATTCTCTAGCTCTTTTTGATTTTGGCATGATATTTGTTGTGGGCACTGTTGTCTTTGCTCTTTTGGAACTTGAGAAACAGTTTAGGCTTAGAGTTATGAAAAAAAAGAGATTAGTTAGCTTATAGCTATCTGATTTCTTCCGTTTTGTTTGGCGTTATGGAGCATCATGTCGGCTTCATTTACGCTTGCGTTTAGATCTTCGTCATGGGTTGTTGTAACTCCCATAGATACGGTAAATTTTATCTCCTCGTTTTTGTCACGCATACTTACATGATTCTCTACTTTTTCTTTGATTTTCTCAAAAATTTCCAGAGCTTTTTGTGCCGAGACATTTTTGAGTAAAATACAAAACTCCTCGCCGCCGAGTCTGGCAACAATATCATCGTTTGAAGTGCTTGTTCTTAGAATATCAGCTAAATTTACAATAACCCTATCGCCTATTTCTTGACTATACGTATCGTTAATTTTTTTGAAATGGTCTATATCTATCATGGCAATTGCAAAATGTTCGGAGTTTTTTTTAGCATCATCAAAGTATTTTGAAGCGTTAGCAAAGAAATATCTTCTGTTATAAAGTCCGGTTAAGAAGTCACGATTTGCGTGGTTTGTTATCTCTTGAATATTTTCAAGCGCTTCGATAGAGTTGTTGATGCGGCATGAGAACTCCTCTTTTGAGAAGGATTTTTTCATATAATCATTTGCCCCGTTTTTTAAAAATAGAGCTGTTGTCTCCTCGTCGTTGTCTTCAGAGACGACTATAATCGCCAAATCTGTTTTAGTGTAAGTTTTTCTTATCTCAATAGTAAGTTCAAGTCCGTCCATAACCGGCATATGGTAGTCTGTAAGAACCAAGCTAATGCTAGAATTTGTGCTTAAAATTCCAAGAGCTTCTTCCCCATGAGCAACGGCTATAACTTTAAAAAACATATTTTCAAGCAAACCTTGCATCTGTTTTCTAAATACCATAGAGTCATCTATAACTAAAACTGTGTGATTGCTGTTTTTTTGAACTCTTTTGATAGTTTGGATGATATAGTTGACATCATTAACGCCGCTTTTATTTACATAGTCTATGATATTTTTTTTCAAAACTGCTCTTCGGAAATCTTTATCGATGCTTGCGCTTAACACGATAACTCTGTTGTTAAGCTTGAGTGCATAGTCAACTATCTCCCCGTTTGGAGCATCAGGAAGGTTGAGATCTAGAAGAGTTAAAAAATATTTGTATCTTTTTAAAAACAACTTTGCCTCTTGTAGATTGTATGCTGTATCAACTTCAAAATCTAGCTCTATAGATATTTTTTTTGCTATAAGTTTTGCTAAAGTTTTGTTGTCTTCTACTACTAAAATTCTCTTCTTCATAGAGTGTAAATCCTTATGGGAGGGGGTAAAATGTCGGCATATTATAGTATAATTTTTTATGGATTATTTCAAAGATATAACTGAAAAATTAAGAGCTTATAAGAATATTTTTTTAACCGGCGGTGCAGGTGTAGGCAAGACTACGATGACAAGAGATGTTATCGCGCACTATGAGGAGGAGGCAAAAAAAGTTGCAAAACTCGCCTCTACGGGAATGGCGGCAACGCTGATTGGCGGGCAAACTCTGCATAGTTTTTTAGACTTAGGAGTTGCAGGAAATTTGCAAGAGCTTGAGCAAAACAAAAAACTTGAGATTAATAAAAAGGTTAAAAAGCTTATATTTAGTATGGATTTAATCGTGATAGATGAGATATCCATGGTAAGTGATGCGTTGCTTGATATGATAGAACTTAGGTTAAAGCAGGCAGATTTTAAAGGCTCACTCCTTGTGGTGGGCGACTTTTTGCAGCTTCCTCCCATTGTGCGTGGTTATGGCGAGGTTAGATTTGCCTTTGAGTCGGCTTCATGGGAGAGATTTGCCTTTGAGACTATAGAGCTTACCCATATCTACAGAACCGATGATAGCGATTTTATAGAGCTTTTAGCACATGTCAGGGATGGTTTTGTGGATGAGGAGATACATAATACGCTTAATGCGTTTATAAAACCTCTTCCAAATGATTTGAGTGAGTTTACCTTTTTGTTTGGAAAAAATATCTCCGCATCTATGCACAATAAAAATCAGCTTGAATTTGTCGATAATGAGCTGCACATAAGAGAAGCGGGCATAGTTAAACATGTAAAAAGCGTAACAGATAGAGATATAGAGCGTTTTATAGATGATGCACGAATAGAGAAAGAACTTGAGTTGAAAGTCGGCGCTCCCGTGCTCTTTACAAGAAACTCATGGAACTACTTCAACGGGGAACGCGGGGTTGTTGTAAATATTGATGCGACTTATGTGTATGTTCAAAAAAGAGATGCTACGGTTGTAAAGCTCGAAGCGGTAGCTCAAAGCAAAGAGGTGTGGAAGGAGAGCAGTATCGCAGGAAAAAAAGAGCTACTTCAAGAGAGCCTCTTTAGTGTCTATCAATACCCTATAAAACTTGCTTACGCAATAACTATACATAAATCACAAGGGATGAGCATAGAGGATTTAATAATCCAGACAAATGAGATTTTCGCACCCTCTCAGTTTTATGTAGCAATTTCAAGAAGCTCAAATCCTGTGCGTCTCAATCTCATCGCTCCAAAAAAACAGTGGAGAGATATAGTTTTTGTAAATAAAAAGGCTCTTAGATTTGTAAAAAAAGAGAGTTAAGCGGTTATTTTATTAAACCCTCATTTTTCATTTTTGTATAGGTTTCGTAATCTACTACGCTTCCGCCGTATTTTTTTACATGCTCTTTTGCATCTTCTTGCCTTGCAAATGCAAAATAATCCTGCATAGTCCCATATTTATGACTATCTATAACATAAAAGGCATCTTTTGCATCAACTAAACCATAGTTTTTTGCGTCAATTATATACTTCACTTCTTCTTGCTCAATTTGTGTCTGCGTACCCCCTTGTATCTCTGAAGAAATAAGAGATACTACGACTAAACATATAAATAAAATAGTTTTCATGCTAATCCGTTGTTGTAAATTTTATAGTAAATGATACCAATATAAGCACAATAAGGCAATGTTTAAAAAAATAATTTTATAAATTTTATTAATATATCTTAAAAAGGAGGGAGAAGGTAAGAGAAATTAGCATGTGAGAAATCACATGCTAAAAAATATTATAGTTTTTCGCTGTTTTTAGCAAGGTACTCTGCAACGCCCTCAGTTGAAGCCTTCATGCCCTCATCGCCTTTTTGCCATCCTGCAGCACAAACTTCGCCATGTTCGTCATGAAACTGCATCGCATCTACCATTCTAATCATCTCATCGATGTTTCTTCCCAACGGCAAGTCATTGATAACTGCATGACGAACGATACCTTTGGCATCAATAAGAAATGAACCACGAAGTGCAACTGATTCGCCAAAAAGTACATCGTAATCTTTAGATATTTTTTTGCTCAAATCTGCAACTAGTGGAAACTTAACTCTTCCGATACCGCCATTGTTCACAGGAGTCTCTCTCCATGCAAAGTGTGAAAATTGGCTATCAACAGAAACGCCGATTACATTTACGCCGCGGCTTTTGAAATCTTCAACTCTATGTGAGAATGCAATAATTTCAGAAGGGCAAACAAAAGTAAAATCAAGTGGATAGAAAAATAAAACTGTACCTTTTTTACCGAAATTTTCTGATAATTTGAAATCTTCTACTATAGAGCCATCAGCTAAAACTGTCGTAGCCGTAAAATCCGGGGCAGGGTTTGTTACTAACATATAAATGTCCTTTTAATTTGTTTTGAAAATTCTAACTAAACATAAGTAACAAAACTCTGATTATCTAAAGTAATATTTTTATTTAAAGATAATTTTTATTATTTAAAAAAACTTAGATAAATAACTAGCTGATACAAAAATAGATATTAAACATTATAAGATATAATTTTGCTGATTTATAGGGCTAGACCCTATATCTCAATAAGGAAAATCGATGACAAAAGAAGCGAATACTCCAAAAGAGTATATTTTTACTTCAGAGTCTGTAACAGAAGGACACCCTGATAAGATGGCAGATCAAATCAGTGATGCAATTTTGGATTATATTATTGAACGCGATACTTTTGCGCATGTTGCGTGTGAGACTCTGGTATCAAATGGATTTTGTATAATAGCAGGCGAAATGAAGACAACGACATATGCACCAATGCAAGAAATTGTTCGTAAGGTTGTTCAAGAGATTGGCTATACGGATGCAACTTATGGTTTTGATTACCGTTCTGCTGCAGTTTTAAATGCTGTTGGAGAGCAATCTCCTGACATAGATCAGGGGGTAACTCAAGCTAATGGAGAGATAGGCGCAGGAGACCAGGGGCTTATGTTTGGTTATGCTTGCCGTGAAACAGATGTTCTTATGCCGCTACCTATATATTTGGCTCACCGTTTAACGCAAAGATTAGCAGAGGTTAGAAAAGAGGGAATTATCCCTTACCTTCGTCCAGAT
>Ga0172382_10004584_pt1 | contig 21107 bp, 19 predicted proteins | sample Leawel138RmetaG_FD_122245 | JGI IMG/M metagenome (GOLD analysis project Ga0172382, IMG submission 122245) | Leachate microbial communities from a municipal landfill in Southern Ontario, Canada - Leachate well 138R metaG | ecosystem: Engineered > Solid waste > Landfill > Unclassified | place... | reverse complement strand
GGAGTTCAAGCCAGGCTTCTTCAACGGTGTTCAGCGTTTTGCACAACTCGCCGTGTTCGGCCAGGATCTGTCGGCACTCGTCCTTCCGTGCGTCGAGGTAAAGCGTTTCATCGGCAATCTTCACATCCAGCTCGGCCTTGCGGGCGGAGAGCGCACTGAGTTCCTGCTCCAGTTTGTGCAGCTTTTTTTCCAGCGGCTTGCGTTGCTGGGCCAGGCGCTGGCGCGCTTCCGCTTCTTGGCGCCGTTGCTGCTTCCTGTCCAGGGTGCTGTCGGTCGCCGGGCTGTCCGCCGCCTGGAGCTGCCGCGCCTGGGCGGCCTGTTGCGTGACCCAGGCCTGGTAGTCATCCAGGTCACCGTCAAACTCATGCAGGCCGCCCTGAGCCACCACCCAGAACTGGTCCACGGTGGAGCGCAGCAGATGCCGGTCATGGGACACCAACAGCATCGAGCCTTCAAAGCTGGCCAGGGCCGCGGTCAAGGCTTCGCGCGTATCCACGTCCAGGTGGTTGCTGGGCTCGTCCAGCACCAGCAGATTCGGTTTTTTCCAGACCACCAGCGCCAGGGCCAGCCGGGCTTTTTCGCCACCTGAAAAAGGGCGGATGGCCGAGGTGGCGGCGTCGCCGGAGAAGCCAAAGCTGCCAAGGTAGTTGCGCAGCTCCTGTTCGGTGCTGGCGGGTGCCAGCCGCGCCAGATGCAAAAGCGGGGTGGCGGCGGGATCAAGAATATCGAGCTGGTGCTGGGCAAAGTAGCCCACCTCCAGGCCTTTGGCCGCCACCACCGAGCCGCTCAAGGCCTGCTGTTCGCCCGCCAGGGTTTTGACCAGGGTACTTTTGCCCGCGCCGTTGACGCCAAGAATGCCGATGCGGGAACCCGCCCGCACGGCGAGCTTGACCTGCTTGAGGATGGGGTGCGCCGGATCATAGCCGGCGTCAACCTGATCCAGCGTGAGCAAGGGGTCGGGCATGGCTAGCGGGTCGGGAATGCGGATGGCAATGCCCGAGGCGGCGCGGACCGGCGCCAGTTGCTGCATTCTTGCCAGGGCCTTGACCCGGCTTTGCGCCTGCTTGGCTTTGGTGGCCTTGGCCTTGAAGCGATCGATGAAGCTTTGGAGGTGGGCGGTTTCCTTCTGCTGCTTCTCATACGCAAACTGCTGCTGTCTCAGCCGTTCGGCGCGCTGGTTCAGAAAGTCGTCATAGCCGCCTTTGTAGCGAACCAGTTTTTTATCGTCGAAGTGGAGAATGGTTTTGGCCACGGCATCCAGGAACTCGGTGTCGTGCGAAATCAGCAACACGGTCCCCGGGTATTGATTGAGCCACTTCTCTAGCCAGATCATGGCATCCAGATCCAAGTGGTTGGTCGGCTCGTCAAGCAGCAGCAGATCGGACGGTGCCATCAAGGCGCGGGCCAGGTTCAACCGCATTTGCCAGCCGCCCGAAAAACTGTCGAGCGGCTGCGCAAAGGTGGATTGCTGAAAGCCCAGGCCCACCAGCAATTGTTCGGCGCGTGCCTGGGCGCTGAACGCGCCCGCGTCAAATAGCTCGGCTTCCAGTTCGGCAATGCGCAAGCCATCGCGATCCGGATCCAGGGCCTGGCGCTGCTGTTGCAGCGTCCGAAGGCGCGCATCGCCATCAATGACGAATTCCAGGGCGGGGCGTGACCGATCCTGGATTTCCTGGGCAATTGAAGACACGCGCCAAGTGGGCGGCAGGTCTAGCTGGCCGGCATCGCTGTCCAGTTGCTGCGTCAGCAGGGCGAACAGGGTGGACTTGCCGGCGCCATTGGCGCCGACGATGCCGACGCGCTCGCCGGGGTGGACCACGAATTCGGCTTCATCGAGCAGGACTTTGGTGCCGCGCCTCAAGGTAATACCGGAACCACGGATCACAGCAGTTGTTCCTTGAACAGCAGCAAGACCTGCTCATCTCCGCCCGAGGTACTGAGCCAGTGCGGGCTCAGTTGCGGGAAGGCCTGTTCGAAGAACGGCTTTTCATGGCCAATTTCAAGAATGATAAAACCTTGATCCTTCAAGTATTGAGGGGCATGGCCGAGAATGGTGCGAATCAGGTCCATGCCGTCGTCGCCGCCCGCCAGCGCCAGTTGCGGCTCGTGCAGGAACTCGGGCGGCAGCGCCGCCATTGATTGGCTGTTGACGTAGGGCGGGTTGCACAGGATGAAGTCGTATTGCTGCTGGGGCGGGAGTTGCGCCAGCAGGTCGGATTCGATCAGGTGCACGCGCTCTTCAAGGCCATATTCATCAACATTGATGTAGGCCACTTCCAAGGCGTCCGGGGAAATGTCCACGGCTTCGATGGTGGCTTGCGGGAAGCGCTCGGCGGCCAGAATGGCCAGGCAGGCGCTGCCGGTGCACAGGTCCAGCACCTTGGTGACGGCTTCCGGCGCCTGGACCCAGGGCTGCAATGCATTGACCAGCAGTTCGGCAATGAATGAGCGCGGGATCAGGACCCGCTCGTCCACATAAAAAGGATAGCCCTGCAGCCAGGCCTCATGGGTCAGGTACGGCGCGGGCAGGCGCGACTCGACGCGCTGATGCAGCAAGTCCAGGACCGCGCTTCTTTCGTGGGGCAGCACGGCGGCGTCCAGAAACGGCTCGAGCTGGCCGGGCGGCAAATGCAGGGCGTGCAGAACCAGATAGCTGGCTTCATCCAAGGCCGACAGCGTGGATTGGCCGTAGGCCAGCTCGGCTTCGTTGAAGCGGCTCACGCCATAACGCACGAGATCCCGAAGGGTGCGCAAACTTGAAAAATCAGAAGAGGGAGACATGGCGAATCAGGTTCAGTGTTGACCACGCGCCAAAGCGCAAGCCTCGTCGTTGACGACGAGGTCAAGCAAGGCCGTGTTTTTACGGTTGCCGCAGGCGCCCCCGTATGGTGGGGAGGAAGCTCCCGACTGTAGGCGGGAGTGACTCACTGGCGGCCTCTGCCGATCACGGGGTCACGGGCGCAGCAACTGCTCAAGGGTGCGGCGATAAATGTTTTTCAGCGGTTCCAGGTCATCAACATCAATGTGTTCGTTGACTTGGTGAATCGTGGCGTTGAGCGGGCCGAACTCGACCACTTCCGGGCAAATCCGCGCGATGAAGCGTCCATCCGATGTTCCCCCCGTGGTTGACAGCTGGGGGGTGACGCCGGTTTCTGCATGGATGGCGGTGCTCAGGGCCTCGCACAGACGGCCCTGCGGCGTCAGGAAAGGCTGGCCGCTCAACGTCCAGGCAAGATGATAGTCCAATTGGTGGCGGTCGAGGATCTCATGCACCCGGGATTGGAGCGTTTCCGCGGTGGATTCGGTGGAAAAGCGAAAGTTGAAGTCAATCAGCGCCTGTCCGGGAACCACGTTGGTGGCGCCGGTGCCGCTGTTGAAGTTCGAAATCTGGAAAGAGGTGGGCGGAAAATACAGGTTGCCCTGATCCCAGACCGTGCCCACCAATTCCGCAAGCGCGGGCGCGCACAAATGAATGGGGTTGCGGACTTTTTCCGGATAGGCAACGTGGCCTTGCTTGCCGCGGACGGTGAGCCGGCCGGACAGCGAACCGCGTCGGCCATTCTTGATGGTGTCGCCAAAGCGGGCGTCCGAGGTGGGTTCGCCGACGATGCAGAAGTCCAGCGCTTCATGGCGCTGCTGCAAGAGTTCGCACACCTTGACCGTACCCTCCACGGCGGGTCCTTCCTCATCCGAGGTGATCAGCAGGGCAATGGAGCCGGCATGGTCGGCGTGCGCGGCGACGAACTCCTCGGCGGCCACCACGAAAGCGGCAATGGAGGCCTTCATGTCGGCGGCGCCGCGTCCATAGAGCTTGCCCTCCACCTGGGTGGGCTCGAACGGCGGATAATGCCAGGCGTCAAGGGAGCCGGGCGGCACGACGTCGGTGTGACCGGCAAAGACGAACAGCGGCGCCGCCTGTCCCCGCCGCGCCCAAAGGTTGGTGACCGTGCCGCAGCGCACGGTTTCACAGACAAAGCCGATCCGTTCGAGCCGATCAATCAACAAGGCTTGGCAGCGATGATCGTCAGGCGTGACGGAAGGGCAGCGGATCAACGCATCGAGCAGGGAGAGAACAGGGGAAGCCATCATTCGTTCATCCGGAAGTGATCAGGCGCGCAGCAGTTCATTGATGCTGGTCTTGGCCCGGGTCTGCGCATCAACCCGCTTGACGATGACCGCGCAGTACAGCTGGCAGTCGCCTTTGGCCGAAGGCAGGCTGCCGGGAACCACGACCGACCCCGACGGTACCCGTCCATATAGCACTTCTCCGGTGTCGCGGTTGTAGATCTTGGTGCTTTGGCCGATGAAAACGCCCATGGAGATGACCGAGTTCTCTTCAACAATCACGCCCTCCACAATTTCAGAGCGCGCACCAATGAAGCAATTGTCTTCAATAATGGTCGGGTTGGCTTGCAGCGGTTCCAGGACGCCGCCGATGCCGACGCCGCCCGACAAGTGGACATTTTTGCCGATTTGCGCGCAAGAGCCGACCGTGGCCCAGGTGTCGATCATCGCGCCGTCATCAATATAAGCGCCAATGTTGACATAGGAGGGCATCAGTACGACGTTCTTGCCAATATAAGACCCCTGGCGCGCAACGGCGGGCGGTACGACGCGCACGCCCGCCTGCTGGAAATCCTGTTCGGTGTAGGGGGAGAATTTGGTCGGCACTTTGTCGAAGAAGCGCAGCGCCGAGCCGGGGTCTTGCATGATCTGGTTGTCCTGCAGGCGGAAAGACAGCAGAACCGCTTTCTTGACCCATTGGTTGACACGCCACTCCCCGTCAATTTTCTGGGCGACCCGCAGCGTGCCTTGATCAAGACCCTCCACGGTGTGCCTGACGGCCTGGCGTATCAGATCCGGCGCGTTTGACGGCGAAAGCGTGTGTCGGCTTTCCCAGGCGTGTTCGATGGCGTGTTCAAGGTCTTGATTCATGGAGTTGATCCGTTGATGAAAAAAAGGATTAGTCACCCTCTAAATGGCGAAGTGTGAAGTGGGCCAGGCGTTCGGCCGCTTCCACACATTCAGCCAGCGGCGCCACCAGCGCTAGACGCAGCCGGTTGGCGCCAGGGTTGCCCTGCGCGGTGGGCCTTGCCAGAAAACTGCCGGGCAAGACCGTCAGGTTCTCTTCCGCGTAGAGCGCTTTGGCAAACGCCGCGTCAGAGTAGGGGGTGATCGGCCACAGGTAAAAAGAGGCGGGCGGGCGCTGCACGTCCAGCACGGGTTGCAGAATAGGCAGGACGGCGTCGAATTTTTCCTGATAGAGCCGCCGGTTCTCAAGCACGTGCTGCTCATCTTGCCAGGCGGCGGCGCTGGCCGCGGCGATCGTCAGGCTCATCGCGCAGCCGTGGTAGGTCCGATAAAGCAGGAAGCGCTTGATCCAGGCGGCGTCCCCGGCCACGAATCCGGAGCGCAGCCCAGGCGCATTCGAGCGCTTGGACAGGCTCGAAAACATGATCAGGTTGCGGTAGTCCGTTCGGCCCAGGCGCTGCGCCGCTTCCAGGCCGCCCAGCGGCGCGGCGGCATCCATCGGGTAGATTTCGGAATAGCACTCATCCGAGGCAATGACAAAGCCGTGGCGATCCGACTGCTCAAACAGGAAAGCCCATTCTTCCAGCCGCATGACATTGCCGGTCGGGTTGCCGGGCGAACACACGATGACCAGCGCCGTTTCGCGCCAGACCGCGTCCGGCACGGTGCGCCAGTCCGGTCCCAATTGATTGGCCGGATCGGCGTTGATGAAGGTGGGCTGGGCGCCTGCCATCAGCGCCGCGCCTTCATAGATCTGGTAGAAGGGATTCGGGCACAGGACGCGCTGCTGCTTGACGGGATCCACCACGGTCTGGGTAAAGGCGAACAAGGCCTCGCGCGAGCCCAGCACCGGCAGAATCTGGGTGCCGGGGTTGATGTTGTCAAGGTGATAGCGATGGCTGAGCCATTGTGCGATGGCTTCACGCAGGAAAGCCGGACCCTGGGTGGCGGGGTAGATGGCAAGACCGTGGAGGTTGGCCTGAATGGCCTCGGTGATCAGTGGCGGCGTGGGGTGTTTGGGTTCCCCGATGGACCAGCTGATTGGCTTGAGTTGTGCGGGTGGGGTCACGCCGGCGTAGAGATCACGTAGGCGTTCAAATGGGTAAGGCTGTAGTGCCTCAAGGTGCGAGTTCATGCGCGTGCAGGGGCGAATTCATGCGCACAATTGTAATGCCCGGACTCAAGCTGATGGGAGCGTTTTTTTCAAAAAACTCAGCTGGCGTTAATGTTGGCCGACAGATTGTCTGGTCGCCGCGGCGCCAGTCCTAGCTATCAATACGGCATTTGCCCGCAAAAAAGTAGCCCGCGCCGCGCAAGACGCGCAAGGGCAAGACCTGGCCGCGGCTGTGGACTTTCTGTCGTAAACGGCTGACGATGACCGCCAGATTGTGGATGTCGCGGGGACCGTCCTGTTCGTTTTGGTTCTGCCAGTGCTCCCGTTCAACCGTAAAGTCGGGGGCGCTGAACAAGGCGTGAACGAAGCGGGCCTCGGTCGGCGTCAATCGAATGACCGAGCCGTCGGGCGCCTGCAAGGTCATGCGGCGCACGCCGGGCGCCAGGATCCAGGCGGCGTCGGAGGAGGAGGGCAGAGCGTCCTCGGGAGAGGGGGTGTAGAGCGCGGAGCGGGCGGTCAGTTCCTCAGCCAAAGAGGCGTAGGCGGTTGCCTGCAGGCCCAGTTGGTGCAGTACGTCGGCGTCAAGAGGCCGCGCCGTGTGGAGCAGGCTTTGCAACACGTTGTCGGTCAAGGGGAGCGCGTAATCGAGGTGCGCAAGCACCAGCGGGCGTTTGCCTTGTTGGTACAGGCTGACCAGTTCGTGATGGGAGCCGCAGATATAAACGGTATGTCCCACCGCCAGCAGCCGCTCGGCAACGGGGTAATCTTTCTCGGTATTGTGTAACAACACAGCAATATCTGAGGATGCGTTGAAATAATCGTTCATGCAGCACATCTATATAAGAGCCCAACTTCAAACTTAGCAAGTCTGTCGAACGTGAGCGTAAACAAGTATTAATTTGTTTCAGCGGGCCGTCGCCTGGACGTTTCTTGCAGGGGGGCGGACCGTGCAGCAAGAAATCCATAAAAACATCAAATTGCTGAAATAGATTTCAGGGTTGTCTTCAGGTTCAGGTATGATTTCGCGTCTCGGGTTACAATAATCCCGCTTCTTTTGAATCGTGCGACCGTGGCGAAATTGGTAGACGCAACAGGTTTAGGTCCTGTCGGGAGAAATCCTGTGGAGGTTCGATTCCTCTCGGTCGCACCACGAATTTGAATAGCCCTGGCAAGTCCATGACCACGAGCCAAAGCGCAAGCCCCGCCCTTCAAGGCGAGGCCAAGCGGGGCACTATTCAGTCGGCGCCAAAGGCGCTTCTGAATAGTGGCGGAGAAACGTCGGCCAATCGGCTGGCGTTCTTCGCCTTGGTGTTTGCTTGTCAGGCGTCATAAAACACTCATAAAGGTTTTTGCATGCAGCCTGTGGTTGAAACCCTGTCGGGCCTTGAGCGACGCGTGGATATTTCCGTGCCGGTGGCCGATGTCGAAAAAGAAGTCGAGTCGCGCCTCAAGCGAGTGGCTCGTACTGCCAAAATGCCGGGTTTCCGTCCTGGTAAAGTTCCGTTCGCCATGGTGGCCCGTAACTACGGCCCTGACGTTCGCCTGGAAGTCCTGAACGCCAAGATTGGTGAAGCACTGGAAAAAATCGTCACTGACGCCAAGCTGCGTCTGGCTGGCGCGCCCTCGGTCGAAGCCAAAACGGAAGGTGTGGCTGAAGACACGGTGGCTTTCAGCGCAACGTTCGAGGTGTATCCGGACGTGGTCGTGCCGGACTTCGCTGAAGCCGAAGTCAACAAGGCCGCGGCAGAAATTGGCGATGCCGAGGTTGACCGCACCATTGACATCCTGCGCAAGCAGCGCACCAGCTATGAAGTCCGCGACGGCCGTGCCGCTGAAGACAACGATCAGGTCACGCTGGATTTCGTCGGCAAAATTGATGGTGAAGTCTTCCAGGGCGGTTCCGCCGAGGATTTCCCGTTCGTGCTGGGCCAGGGCCGGATGCTGCCGGAGTTTGAGGAAGCCACGCGCGGCCTGAAAGCCGGCGAGAGCAAAACCTTCAATCTGACCTTCCCGGCAGAGTACGGCGCTGCCGAAGTGGCTGGAAAAACGGCGGAGTTCACGATCACGGTCAAGTCCGTGGCGGAAGGCGTGCTGCCCGAGCTTGACAACGAGTTTGCCAAGCAATTGGGCCAGGCTGAAGGCGACGTTGAAAAACTGCGCGCGGAAATCCGCAGCAACCTGGAGCGCGAAGTGCGCAACCGGGTGCAGGCCCGCACCAAGCAAAGCGTGATGGACGCTTTGGTGAAACTGGCCACGTTCGACATCCCCAAAGCGCTGATCGCTGATGAAAACCAGCGTCGCGTTGAAGCTGCCCGCGAAGATCTCCGCATGCGCGGCGTGCCTGACGTTGACAAGCTGCCGATTCCGGAAGAAGCCTTCGCCGAAGAGTCGGACCGCCGCGTCCGCCTGGGCCTGCTCGTCTCGGAACTGGTACAGTCTGAAGGTCTGAAGGCCAAGCCGGATCAGATCCGCGCCCGTATTGAAGACTTTGCCCAAAGCTATGAAAGCCCGGAAGAAGTCATTCGCTACTACCTGACGGACAAAGAGCGGCTGGCTGAGATCGAAGCCATTGTCATGGAAGACAATGTCGTCGAGTTCGTGCTGTCCAAAGCCAAGATCAATGACGAACAAGTGTCTTTTGATGAATTGATGGGAACTGCCTAATGCAACGTTTTGTAGATTTCTACGCATCGATGTATGGGCCCGAGTCGCTGGGTCCGAAGTCTCTCGGCTATGTGCCGATGGTGGTCGAGCAGTCAGGACGGGGCGAGCGTGCGTATGACATCTACTCGCGTTTGCTGAAAGAGCGGGTCATTTTCATGGTCGGACCGGTGGCGGACGCCATGGCCAACCTGATCGTGGCCCAGCTCTTGTTCCTGGAGTCGGAAAACCCTGAGAAAGACATTGCGCTGTACATCAATTCACCGGGCGGTTCGGTGTATGCCGGTATGGCCATCTATGACACGATGCAGTTCGTCAAGCCGGACGTGTCCACACTGTGCACGGGCCTGGCGGCCAGCATGGGCGCCTTCCTGCTGAGTGCGGGCACGAAAGGCAAGCGTTTCTCGTTGCCGAACTCGCGCATCATGATTCACCAGCCTTCAGGCGGCGCGCAAGGCCAGGCCACGGATATTGAAATTCACGCCCGTGAAATTCTGTATCTTCGTGAGCGCCTGAACCGGATTCTGTCCGAGAATACCGGTCAGCCGCTGGAAAAAATCGCGCTTGATACCGAACGCGATCGTTTCATGTCTGCAGATGATGCTGCCAACTACGGTTTGATTGACAAGGTATTGACCAGCCGTAATGAACAGGGTTGAGTATGGCCGATAACAAAGGCTCAAACGAAAAGCTGCTTTACTGCTCGTTTTGCAGCAAGAGTCAACATGAAGTGCGCAAGTTGATCGCGGGGCCGTCGTCGGTCTTCATCTGCGATGAGTGCATTGACTTGTGCAACGACATCATCCGTCAGGAAATCAATGCGGATCCTGAGTCTGGCGATTCACAGCAGTCTTTGCCCACGCCATCCAAGATCAAGGAAATTCTTGACCAGTACGTCATTGGCCAGGAACGCGCCAAACGCATCCTGGCGGTTGCTGTCTACAACCACTACAAGCGGATCCAGCACGCGTCGTCCAAAACGGATGACGTCGAGCTTTCAAAAAGCAATATCCTGCTGATCGGGCCCACCGGCTCGGGCAAGACCTTGCTGGCCCAGACGCTGGCGCGCCTGCTCAATGTGCCCTTCGTCATTGCCGACGCCACCACGCTGACGGAAGCGGGGTATGTGGGTGAAGACGTTGAGAACATCATCCAGAAGTTGCTGCAGAATTGCGATTACGATGTGGAAAAGGCCCAGCGGGGCATTGTCTACATTGACGAGATCGACAAAATCTCGCGCAAGGCGGACAACCCCTCCATTACTCGCGATGTCTCCGGGGAAGGGGTGCAGCAGGCTTTGCTGAAGCTGATCGAGGGAACGGTTGCCTCCGTGCCGCCGCAAGGGGGACGCAAGCATCCGAACCAGGATTTCGTGCAAATTGACACCACCAACATCCTGTTCGTGTGCGGTGGCGCGTTTGCGGGGCTTGAGAAAGTCATCCGCGACCGCACGGAACGTTCCGGCATCGGGTTTGGCGCCAGTGTGTCCAGAAAGGAAGACCGCAGCTTGACGGAGCTGTTTTCCGACATCGAGCCGGAGGATCTGATCAAGTTCGGCTTGATTCCGGAGCTGGTGGGCCGCCTGCCGGTGGTGGCCGCGCTGGAAGAGCTGGATGAAGCCGCGCTGATCAAGATTCTGGTGGAGCCGAAGAACGCGCTGGTCAAGCAATTCCAGAAGCTGATCGCCATGGAAGGCGCTGAGCTTGACGTTCGCGAATCCGCTTTGTCCGCAATCGCCCAGAAGGCGATCAAGCGCAAAACGGGTGCGCGGGGCCTGCGTTCAATCATTGAGGCCGCCTTGCTGGACACCATGTACGAGCTGCCAACGCAGGACAATGTCAGCAAAGTCGTGTTGGATGAAAAAGCCATCAACGGCGAAGGCAAGCCGCTGCTGATCTATGAGGATTCGCAGCCGGAGCAGAAGAATGCCGCGGCTTCTTGATGAGGCCAGTGGCAGTGGAAACGGGATCCAGCTTGGGTCCCGTTTTTTATTGCCGGGCCGCTCCCAAAATAAAAAAGAGCCCCCCTGGGGGGCAGCAAGCCGAAGGCGCAGTGTGGGGGCCCTTTTTTATTGCCGGGCCGCTTCCAAAATTAAAGCGCTTCACCGCTTGCATGCTCAGCGTTTCGGAAACCCCATTGCCAGCGCCCCGGCAATGCTGCCATCCTCTGCTTTCAACAGGCTGAAGCTGACTTCCACATAGACTTTCCCGCCTGCCTTGTTGGTGGCGCGTGTGACGGTCAATTGTCCGCCGTGACGGGTGCCGCCGCTTTGCATGGCCTGCTCATAGCCCGCCCAGTGGGGCGCGCGCAGATGCTCCGGGATGATGATGTCCAGCGATTGCCCTTGCGCTTCGTCGGCGGTGTAGCCGAACAGTTCACTGGCGCGGGGATTCCAGCAGCGGATCAGGCCTTGGCGGTCGGCCACGATCAGTGCGGCAGGCGATTGCTCCACGATGGCTTGAAACAACGTGGGAAGGGAAAAGAAGGCGGAAGGAGAGGACCCCCAAGCGGGTGTATTCATCGTGCTGACTCAAGTCTGGCGGCGCGGCTACGCCGTTTCAGAAGGAGTGTACAAGCCGTTCTTGCAAAGCGCGTGTTTTCTGCGCGGCGCCCAGGTAAAATCGCGCGGCCTCGATGGTTTTTTTGTTGCCGGGCCGCTCCCAAGACAAAAAGCGCCCTCCGGGGGCTCATCCTTCAATCTCTTACATGTGGCAGGGTGGTGATGGTCAGGCCATGCTACATTGAATTGAATGGTGCGCGTTTCAAATAAAAGCGGTAATGCCTCTTGAAAATGGCGCCAACGCCCTCATTCTGATTTCATGTAAATTCGAGGACGGAACATGTCTGCGAACCAGATTTTTCCTGCTGAAGCCCTAGACCTCCCGCTGCTGCCATTGCGGGACGTTGTGGTATTTCCCCATATGGTCATTCCCCTGTTCGTGGGAAGGCCCAAATCCATCAAGGCGCTTGAAGCCGCCATGGAAGCGGGCAAGAGCATCATGCTGGTCGCGCAAAAATCAGCGGCCAAAGATGAGCCTGCTGCCGATGATATTTATGACATCGGATGTATTGCCAGCATTCTGCAAATGCTGAAACTGCCTGACGGCACCGTCAAGGTGCTGGTTGAGGGCAACCAGCGCGCGCGTCTGCAATCCGTTGATGACTCCGGCGAGTTCTTCACGTCCAGCGTGATGCCGCTTGAACCGGATGTTGAGCAATCCGCTGAGTCGGAGGCCTTGCGCCGCGCCATCGTTTCGCAGTTTGACCAATACGTCAAACTGAACAAGAAGATTCCGCCGGAGATCCTGACCTCGCTGAGCGGTATTGAGGAGCCCGGTCGTCTGGCTGACACGATTGCCGCCCATTTGCCGCTGAAGCTTGAGCAGAAGCAGCAGATGCTGGAGGTGGTGTCGGCGGTTGAGCGCCTGGAAGCCCTGTTGACGCAGCTTGAGGCGGAAATTGACATTCTGCAGGTTGAGCGCCGTATCCGCGGCCGCGTCAAGAAGCAGATGGAAAAAAGCCAGCGCGAGTATTACCTGAACGAACAGGTCAAGGCCATCCAGAAAGAGCTGGGCGAGGGCGAAGAGGGCGCGGATCTCGAGGAACTCGAGAAAAAGATCGTGGCCGCCCATATGCCACGCGAGGCCAAGAAAAAGGCCGAGTCCGAGCTCAAGAAGCTGAAGCTGATGTCGCCGATGTCGGCGGAAGCCACGGTGGTGCGCAACTACATTGATACCTTGGTCGGCTTGCCGTGGAAGAAAAAGAGCCGGGTCAACAATTCGCTGCAAAATGCGGAAACCGTGCTTGATGACGACCACTATGGCCTGGAGAAGGTCAAGGAACGGATTCTCGAGTACCTGGCCGTGCAGCAACGCGTTGACAAGGTCAAAGCGCCCATTCTGTGCCTGGTTGGCCCTCCCGGTGTCGGTAAGACCTCGCTGGGCCAGTCGATCGCCAAGGCCACCAACCGCAAGTTCGTGCGGATGGCGCTGGGCGGCGTGCGCGATGAGTCCGAGATTCGTGGCCACCGCCGCACCTATATTGGCTCGATGCCGGGGAAAGTCCTGCAAAACCTGTCGAAGGTTGGTGTCCGGAACCCCTTGTTCCTGCTGGACGAGGTGGACAAGATGGGCATGGACTTCCGCGGCGATCCCGCCTCGGCGCTGCTGGAGGTGCTGGATCCCGAGCAGAACCACACCTTCCAGGATCACTATGTCGAGGTGGACTTCGACCTGTCCGATGTGATGTTCGTTGCCACCAGCAACACCTTGAACATCCCGCCCGCCTTGCTGGATCGGATGGAAGTGATTCGCCTGTCGGGTTACACAGAGGAAGAAAAGGTCAATATTGCTCAACAGCACTTGCTGCCCAAACAAATGAGCAACAATGGCTTGAAGGAAAATGAGCTCAAGGTGGAAACCTCCGCCCTGCGTGACATCGTTCGCTACTACACGCGTGAAGCGGGGGTGCGGGCGCTGGAGCGGGAGGTCGGCAAGATCTGCCGCAAGGTGGTCAAGAACCTGCTGATTTCCGATCAAAAGGAAACCGTGGTGGTGACGGACGCCAATTTGGGCGATTACCTGGGCGTGCGGCGTTATACCTTCGGCGTGGCGGAGCATCAAGACCAGATCGGCCAAGTCACGGGCCTGGCCTGGACCGAGGTGGGCGGTGATCTGCTGACCATTGAGGCCGCCACCATGGCGGGCAAGGGCGCGATCATCCGCACCGGTTCCTTGGGCGAAGTCATGAAGGAGTCGGTGGAAGCGGCCCGCTCCGTGGTTCGTTCGCGCGCAAAGCGTCTGGGCATCTCCAGCACGATATTCGAGAAAACGGATATCCACGTGCACGCGCCGGAAGGGGCAACACCCAAAGACGGTCCGTCGGCGGGGGGAGCCATTACCACGGCGTTGGTGTCCGCGTTGACCGGCATCCCGGTGCGGGCTGATGTGGCCATGACGGGCGAGATCACCTTGCGCGGAGAAATCCTGGCCATTGGCGGCTTGAAAGAGAAGCTGCTGGCGGCACAGCGCGGTGGCATCAAGACGGTCTTGATACCCAAGGAAAACGTCAAGGATCTGGCCGAGATTCCTGACGCGGTCAAGAACCAGCTTGAGATCGTGCCGGTGCGCTGGATTGACGAAGTGTTGGAGCGCGCATTGACGTCGATGCCTCAACCTTTGCCAACGGATGAGCTGATCGAGGTCCAGCCGGAAGCGCAGAAAAGCACTGCCGTACTGGGTGAGTCGATCAAGCACTAAGGCCTGTTTTGCCTGTACGGAAAAGCGCAGCGATTCATGTCGCTGCGCTTTTTTTTACTGCTAGAGGATGCGGGAAAGGCCGCTGCTTGTGGCTTGTGATGACTTTGAGTCTCCAGAAAAACCGATCTGCGGGCCTGGACATAAGGAAATACGCGGGTTTTGAGCGCTTTCCGCTTGACACGCATTTCTGCACAAGGCTTAAATAGTCCTACGCTGAAATTTCACGGACCACGCGCAGTTGGTTTGGTCTAACCCTTGTCACCTTCACCGTTCGGTGAAGTCCTCCATCTTTTTACAGATAGCCTTGAGAGGGGCCTAATGAACAAGACCGAGTTGATCGATCACATCGCTAAACAAGCTGATATTTCCAAAGCCGCAGCAGGACGTTCGCTGGATGCCTTGATGGGCGCGGTAAAGACCACGCTGAAGAAGGGTGGCACTGTTACCTTGGTTGGTTTTGGCACATTTGCGGTGTCCACGCGTGCTGCGCGCACGGGTCGTAACCCTCGTACCGGCGAAGCCATCAAGATCAAGAAGGCAAAAGTGCCGAAGTTCCGTCCGGGCAAAGGCCTGAAAGACGCCGTGAACTGATTGCTGCCGCGTCCAAGCAATTCGCTGCAAACATCAGAAAAATTAGCTATACTTCTTTTCGTGCTGTCGGGGTAACCCGATCAAGGCCGGGGTGCTTAGCTCAGCTGGTAGAGCGGCGCCCTTACAAGGCGTAGGTCACAGGTTCGACCCCTGTAGCACCCACCACCGGAACTTATAGCAAAAGCACGGCAAATCAAGCGCTTAGGGCAACCTAGGCGCTTTTTCATTGTCTTACGGATTCATGGCCACGCTGTCAAAATCTTGGCAACTTACCATCTGGTAAGGTTGCGGCGGCGGCGGACTGGTATTGTTATTTTTTTAGACTCGCTCAGTTGGAGGCTGCATGCCCGCTGTGATCAAAGCCCGCTTCTTGTTGATTGGCGTCCTGCTGCTGGGGACGAGCGCGCTTACTGTGCAGGCTCAGTACCGGGGGCCAATGCAAGGCTATAACGTGACGGTGGCTGACATCCTCAAAAAGCCGGTGGATGATCAGGATGTGCAGTTGCAGGGTTATCTGTTGCGGCAGATCTCCCATGACAAATATATTTTCTCGGATGGAACCGGCGAGATCGTTGCGGAAATCAAAAGAAAACGCTTTCCGATTCAGCCCGTCGATGAAAAAACCAAAGTGGAGCTGGTCGGTGAGGTTGACACCAGCTATCGCCGCCCGCCGGAAATCGAAGTCGACTTCGTCCGCGTTCTTCAATAGGCGCCCCCAGCGGACCAGTGGTCCGGCTTCTACATGACTGCCTTCCATCTTGGCGCGGCCAACAGGTTCATCCCAGTTGGCCGCGCCTTGTCACTTCTCGTTATTCCTAGTCCTTTTTTTGAGTGATTGCGCTAGCCTTGGAAAGGGCTGCTTTGGGCGCGTCGGCGCGTGCCCGCGTTGGAGATCCAGGCAGGGATCACTCACAAGGAGTACGGATGCTGGCTGTTGCTTATCTGTGGGGGGCGCTCGGCACTATTTTGATGCTGGGGTGCATGTTGTATGAGCTGAATGTCATGAACTTGCAGACGGCGCCTGAGGCCAGTCCGGTCCTGCGCATTCTCACCATGATTCTGCTGTCGGGGACCACGGTGCTGAGCATGTGGGTGTTGTTCTTGCAGAGTTGGGCGGCGGCCTTGCTGTTCGTGCTGGTGCTGGCCTGTTATTTCTTTGCGCTCTTCAGCTTGTTCCAGGGCGCGGTGCGTCTGGTGTCTTATATGGTCCGGCGTTAGTAGCCGCCGGGAACAAGGTTGGCGCGGGCGCGGCAACCTTGTTCATCAAGCGGCTTCAGGCGGGAATGCTCAAGCCTTTTTGAACGGCGGGGCGGGCCAGGAACTGTTCATATACGCGGTTGACCTGCGCGTAGTGCTGGTAGCCGAGCAAGTCGCCAACCTGATAGGTGTTCAGCAAAGAACGCACCCACGGGAAGGTGGCAATATCGGCAATGGTATAGCTGTCTCCCATGATCCAGTCCTTGCCTTCCAGGTGTTGGTCCAGCACCTTCAGCAGGCGTTGGGTTTCTTTCAGGTAGCGCTCGCGCGGGCGCGGATCTTCAATGTCTTTGCCCGCAAACTTGGTGAAGAAACCGAGCTGGCCAAACATCGGACCCACGCCGCCCATCTGGAACATCAGCCACTGCAAGGTCTGATAGCGCTGATCCGGTGCCGTGGGCAGCAGCTTTCCCGTTTTTTCCGCCAGATAGATCAAAATGGCGCCGGACTCAAACAAGGGCAGCGGTTTGCCATTCGGGCCATCCGGATCAATGATGGCGGGGATTTTATTGTTCGGGTTCAATGACAGGAATTCGGGCGAGGTCTGGTCATTGGTCTGGAATGAAACCCGGTGCGCCTCATAAGGGATGCCGCATTCCTCAAGCATGATGCTGACTTTGACGCCATTGGGGGTGGGCAGCGAGTAGAGTTGCAGACGCTCGGGGTGTTGGGCGGGCCATTTTGCCGTGATGGGGAAGGTCGCTAGCGTTGACATGGGGCTTCTCTCAATAAGGGAACCTCATGCTAGCAGCATCAGGTTCAAAGCGCCAAAGTGAGCAGAAACCGCCGCGAAAGCAAGATATCTCTGTGCGCGTTTCAAAGACTGCGTGATAGAATCGTTCCACTTGTTTGAGTGCCCAATAGCGAGTTGCCGTTGGGCATTTTTTTGCATGGGCCGCAATGCCGAAGGCATCCGACCGGAGTCCTCTTTAATGTTCGAGCAGATACGTAGTCATCGTCGCTGGTTGCAGTTTGTGCTGCTGCTGTTGATCCTTCCTTCCTTTGTGTTCATTGGATTTCAGGGTTACACCAACTTTCAGGAAGGCGAGAGCGCCCTGGCCAGCGTCAACGACGAATCCATCACCCAACAGGAATACGACAATGCACTGCGCATGCGTCTGGACGAGCTTCGCGGCGCGCTGGGCGCGCAGTTCGATCCCGCGCTGTTTGATGCGCCGGAGCTGCGCCAGTCCGTCCTGGATGAGCTGATCCACTCCCGCGTCCTGGCGCTGGCCGCGCACGAGGCATATTTTTCAACGTCTGACCAGCGCTTGCGCGATACCATCAGCCGCATTCCTTCGGTTCAGGCGGATGGGCGTTTCAGCAATGCCCTCTACCGGGAAGCGCTGGCCGCACAGGGCATGACGCCCGCCATGTTTGAGAATCAGCTGCGCCGGGATCTGGCCGTGCAGCAAGTGCTGTCGCCGGTGGCGGATTCGGTTTTCCTGTCGGATTCCTCTTTGAAGCGCCTGATTGCCGCCGTGACGGAAGAGCGCCAGATTCAACTGAAGGCCGTGGCCGCCAAAGGCTTTGAGTCAACGGTGGAACTCTCCGACGCGGATCTGAAAGCTTACTACGATGCCAATGCGGCGCGCTTTGAAGTGCCGGAGTCGGTGGATGCGCAGTACGTCATTCTTGATGAGCAAAGCCTGATTGACGGCATTCAGGTTTCTGAGGCTGACCTTCAATCCTATTACGAACAGAACCAGGCCCGTTTCGGCCAGGCGGAGCAGCGCCGCGCCAGCCATATCCTGGTGCTGATTCCCGAAGGGGCGTCGGCGGATGAAAAAGCGCAACTGAGGCAACAAGCCGAGGGTTTGGCCGCGCAAGCCAAGGCGGCAGGTGCGGACTTCGCCGTGCTGGCCCGCGAGCATTCGGAGGATCCCGGTTCCGCGCAGCAGGGCGGGGATCTGGACTGGTTCGAGCGCGGCATGATGGTCAAGGCGTTTGATGACACGGTCTTCGCGCTGGAAAAAGAACAGATTTCGGACGTGGTTGAGAGCGAGTTCGGCTTCCACGTGATCAAGCTCACTGACATCCGCCCGGCGGTGGTCAAGCCCTTGGCTGAGGTCAAGGAGCAAATCCTCTCCGAGATTCAGCAGCAGCAGTCGGCCCGACGCTTTGCGGAACTGGCCGAAGAATTCACCAACCAGGTGTATGAACAGAGTGACTCGTTGGAGCCGGTTGCCAGCGCAATGAACTTGAAGATCGAGTCGCTCAAGGGCGTACAGCGCTCGGCGCGCGGCAACAGCGGTGAGATCGCCACCCACCCGCGCGTGATAGAGGCGCTGTTCTCTGGAGAAGTGCTGAATGAAAAACGCAACTCGGGCGTGATTGAACTGGCGCCGGGCCGCCTGGTGGCGGTGCGTGTTGGTCAGCACCATCCGCGTTCCTTGCAGCCGTTTGAGAAAGTGGAAGAGCAGATCAAAGTCTTGCTGCGCCACCAGCGGGCATTGGAGCTGGCCCGCCAGGCGGGACAAAAGGAGTTGGAGTCGTTGAAAGCTGACGGATCCAGCGCCGGATTCTCGCAGCCGCTGTGGGTCAGCAGGCAGAATACGCAAGCTGTTCCCACCGTCGTGGTGGAGGCCGTGATGCGTGCTTCAGTGGAGGCGCTGCCGCGTTATGTGGGGGCCGCCACGGATACGGAGTTCGTCATTGCGCGGATCAGCGAGGTCAAGGCGGGCGCCCAGCCCAATGAGCAGCAAGTGCAGGCCGAACAAATGCGCCTGGAGCGCTTCTGGGCCGAGGCTGAGCAAAAGGCCGTGCTTGAGATGCTTCGTGAGAAATACAAGGTGAAGCTCACTGACCGTGGCCGCTCGCTGATTGCGGCAGGCATGGCGGACGAGTAAAAACGCTGAAGCCAAGGTTTATCGCACCAAGAAACAACCCCCGTTTCGGTCTCAGCCGAACGGGGGTTGTTTTTTTAGGGTGCCGTATCTCAGCGCAGATGACTATCCAGCGTGGACCAGACATTGTTGGCGATCAGCGCTTGCGCTGCTTCGTTCGGATGCAGCCGGTCCGCTTGAAAGTGGGTGCTGTCCTGGGCAAGGCCGTCCAGCAAGAAGGGAATGAGCAAGGTTTTGTGCTGTTTGGACAACTGCTCAAAGAGCCCGAAAAAACGTTGCGTGTACACCTTCCCGTAGTTAGGGGGAATCTGCATGCCCGCCAGCACGACTTGAGCCTTGTGTTGCCGGGCCAGTTCAATCATGCGGGTAAGGTTTTTTTCCGTCATGTCCAATGACAATCCCCGCAAGGCGTCATTGGCGCCCAGCTCGATCAGGACCAGGCGGGGGCGGTGCTGATCAAGCAACGCGGGCAGACGTTGCAGGCCGCCGCTGGTGGTGTCGCCGCTGATGCTGGCATTGACCACACGCCAGGGCCGTTTTTCCACCTCCAGGCGCTGTGAAAGCAGTTGAACCCAACCGGCGTCTCTAGCAATGCCGTATTCGGCGGAGAGGCTGTCTCCCAGCACGAGCAACGTGGCGGTTTGGGCTTGCGCCGTCAGGGGCAGGGCCAGGCTCACCAGAAGCAGGCCGACGCTTTTCCAGGCAGCGGAAAAATTAAAGAAAAAGCGAAGGTGGGAACAAAGAAGGGACCGAGTTAACATTGAGATCCTTGTCTTTAGTGATTGATCATGACCGTTACCGCTTCCGCCAGCCAGACGCCAGCCAGCGCGATGACCCCTGCCGCCTTGACGGTGAGCGGTTTGACTAAAACTGTACAGGATAGCTTGGGAAGCCTGACGATTCTGCATGAGATTGATTTTACGGTGCCGCAAGGCCAGACGGTGGCCATTACCGGCAGTTCCGGGTCGGGCAAGTCAACCTTGCTGGGGCTGATGGCCGGCTTGGATGTGCCCACGTCGGGCCAGGTCAAGCTGCTCGGCCATGATCTGTTTGCTCGCAGTGAGGATGAGCGCGCCCGCTTGCGCGCCGCGCATGTGGGCTTTGTGTTCCAGTCCTTCCAGCTGTTGCCGAACCTGACCGCGTTGGAGAACGTGATGTTGCCGCTGGAGCTGCTCGGGCGTCCGGCCAGGGCGGCGGCGCTGGAAATGCTGGCGCGCGTCGGCCTGGAAAACCGCGCGAGCCACTATCCCAAGACCTTGTCGGGCGGAGAGCAGCAGCGGGTGTCGTTGGCGCGGGCCTTTGTCATGAAACCCGCCTTGCTGTTTGCCGATGAACCCACCGGCAGCCTTGACGCAAATACCGGACGCGCGGTGATTGATCTGATGTTCGATCTGAATGAAGCCCTGCACACCACCTTGATCCTGGTGACCCATGATGCGCAGCTGGCGGCGCGTTGCGAACGTCAATTGATGATTGAATCCGGGCGCTTGAAATCCGATAGCGCCCGCCCGCTGTAGGAGCGTGTTCCAGGCGCGGATCGCGACCAGCGCGTGTTTTTTTCTAGGAATGGGGCTGGTTGAGCAGCAGGCGGATAGCGGTCTGCAATTCCGTGGCGCGTAAACCAATCGGGCCCACGCCGCGCGCCACGCAGTGATCCGCAGCGGCGCCGTGCAGCCAGACGCCCGCGCGGGCCGCATCCCAGGGCTCAAGCCCTTGCGCGGCCAGGCTGCCGATCAGTCCGCTCAGCACATCACCGGTGCCTGCGCTGGCCAAGCCCGGATTGCCGCTGGTATTGATTGCCCAGTGCGCTTGCGGGTTGGCAAGCACGGTGCCCGCGCCTTTCAATACCACGACGGCGTGGAAACGGCGAGCCAGCTCCAAGGCCGACCCAACGCGGTCCGCCTGCACAGTCTTGACAGAACAACCGAGTAGGCGGGCGGCTTCCAGCGGGTGCGGCGTCAGCACCGCGGGTTGCGCGCGATCCAGCAGTGCTTGCGGCACACCGTTGGCTTGCGCGATGAGATTCAAGGCATCGGCATCCAGCACCAGCGCGTGCCGCGCCGTCTGTGCCAACAAGCGTGTCAGCCAGTCCTGGGCCTGTTGTGTCATGCCCATGCCGCAACCGATGGCCCAGCTGTTGATGCCCAGCGTGGCGTGTTGCCGCAACAGCGCTTCAACAGGCCGAAGCATCAGCTCGGGATGGAGGGGATCAACGCGCAAGGCCTCGGCGTTCTGCGTCCAGCCCAGAAAAACTTTGCCGCTGCCTGACAGCAGGGCGGTGCGCGCCGCCAATAGCGCGGCGCCTTCCATGCCCGCCTGACCGCCGACCACGGCCAGCGTGCCATGACT
>Ga0172382_10004583_pt1 | contig 21108 bp, 18 predicted proteins | sample Leawel138RmetaG_FD_122245 | JGI IMG/M metagenome (GOLD analysis project Ga0172382, IMG submission 122245) | Leachate microbial communities from a municipal landfill in Southern Ontario, Canada - Leachate well 138R metaG | ecosystem: Engineered > Solid waste > Landfill > Unclassified | place... | reverse complement strand
GTCGCCGTCGATCGCGGGCGATATGCCGCCAGTTCGAGCGCGGGGTGCGGCGGACCGATCCCGGCGAGGCGCCGCACGCAGCGAACCGAAAGCCGTTCCCGATTTGCGACCGGCGGAAGCCGGCAGCCGGCCGGAAGCTGGCCGGAAGCTGGAATGTCCCCCCTCCCCCGATCCGCGCCGCCGGCAACGCCGGCGCCGCCGAAACAGAAAGGGCCGCTCCTTGCGGAGCGGCCCTTCTGGTGATTCTTCGCCAAGCGCGGGATGTCAGGCGGTGGCCGCCGTCTCGTAATACTTCGGCGCGTGCTCGTTGAGGATCGCGAGGATCTTCTCGAGCGCGGCGGGCTCGTCGGTCTTCTCCATCGCGGCAAGCTCGCGCGCCAGGCGCGAGGAGGCGGCTTCGAAGATCTGGCGCTCGGAATAGCTCTGCTCCGGCTGGTCGTCGGCACGGAACAGGTCGCGCGTCACCTCGGCGATCGACACGAGGTCGCCCGAGTTGATCTTGGCTTCGTATTCCTGCGCCCGGCGCGACCACATGGTGCGCTTGACCCGGGGCTTGCCCGTGAGCGTGTCCAGCGCCTCGCGCAGCGTCTTGTCCGACGACAGCTTGCGCATGCCGATCGATTCCACCTTGTTGACCGGCACCCGCAGCGTCATCCGCTCTTTCTCGAACCGCAGCACGTAAAGCTCGAGCTGCATGCCGGCGATTTCCTGATTCTGCAGCTCGATGACCCGGCCGACACCGTGCTTGGGGTAAACAACGTAATCACCAACGTCGAAGGCGTTAGCCCTGGCTGCCATGTATAGTCCTTTCCTGCAGGTGCACGCCTGCGCTGGCTGATTTGGAGAACGACGAACCGGCGACTCTGTTGTTTGCGGTCCGATGCCCCATCAACCGATTGCTGCGACCCTGCCTTTCAAGATGCCTGCTGCCGACAGGGGCGTGAAACGCCCCGGCAGCGCTGTCCTATATAGCACCTTGGTAACAATATTACCAGAGGCACGCCAAAAAGCCCGGTTCGCGCGCGCGAACCGGGGCGGGACTTGCGCCGGGTTGCCTGGGTGCGGGGCGGGCGCGTGCCGCGGCGATATGCGACAACGCCTTGACGGGACGGAACAACCTTCCCGCCGCAGGCCTGCGGTTCGCGGGGAGGCGCGCCTGCGCCGCTGCTCAGTCGCCCTCGCCGGGTTCGGCGGAGAAATAGAGGTCGAACTTGTTTTCAACACCTTTGAACTCGTCGGCGTCGGCCGGCGAATCCCGCTTGGAGGTGAGGTTGGGCCATTCGGCCGAATACTTGGCGTTCAGCTCCAGCCACTGTTCCAGCCCGCTCTCGGTATCGGGCAGGATCGCCTCGGCCGGGCATTCGGGCTCGCAAACGCCGCAGTCGATGCACTCGCTGGGGTTGATGACGAGCATGTTCTCGCCCTCATAGAAGCAGTCTACCGGGCAGACTTCGACGCAATCCATGTACTTGCAGCGGATGCACAGATCGGTGACGACATAAGTCATGGCTGCAAATCCTCTATGGCAGCATCGGGGGAGTCGGCCGCTGCTATGGGAAAAGCGCGGCCCTCGTCAAGCACCCGGTAGCAGCTTTGCGCCTCGACCGCCGGACCGCGACGATGCGGCAGGGCCAGAAGCTCGATCACGCGCGCGCCCCCGGCAAGCGGAACGGTCAGCACGTCGCCCGCCGCCACCTGCTGGTGCGCGCGCTCGACCCGGCGCGAATTGAGCCGGATATGCCCCTGCTCGGCCATCGTCCGGGCAATGGCGCGCGTCCTGGCCAGCCGCAGGTACCAGAGCAGCTTGTCGATCCGCACCGCCGCGCCCCAGGCCTAGCGAACCAGCTCGGCCAGCACCGCGAAGGCGCCCTCGGCCCGCCGCGCCGCCACCGGCGCGGGTTCCGCCCGGCGACGCGGCGGCCGCCAGCGCCAGGCGAGCGGCGCCGGCGGCCCATGCGCGCCTTCGCGCAGGGGTTTGGGCGATCGCGGCTGGAAGCCGCCCAGCCGCAGCAGGCGGGCATAGCTCGCGGTCGTCAGCCCCATCGACACTGCCTTGGCCGGATCGAGCCCGAACGGCCGCCGTCCCGCGGCGATGCGCGCGGCATGGGCATCGCGCAGCAGCTTCTCGGCCATGTCGATCCGCAGCCACTGCTTGCCCAGCGCGCGATAGCCGGGCGGCGGCGAGCGTCCCGTCGCGGCCAGCGTCGGCGGCATCGCCGGGTCGGGCCGCGGCCGCTCGTCGCCGGCGATGTCACGCCAGGCGGCCAGCGCCGCCGGACGCAGCATCGCCGGCACGAACAGGTCCAGCGCGCCGACCCGCACGCCCAGCCTGGCGAGCATCGCGCGCTGCCCCTTGTCGAGCCGGTCGAGGCCCGAATCACGCCGCTCCAGCATGCCGCACGCCTCGACCAGCCGGATCAGCAGCGCGCGCAGCTCCGGCCCGGCCTCGCGCGACGTCATGGCGGCCTCCAGCTTGCGCAACGGCGCGAGCGGTTCGAGCGCCCTGGCCAGCCAGCCCTCGAGCGCGGCGACGAGCGCCTTGCGCGCCGGCGCCGGCAGCGCGTCGAGCGAGGGATCGGGGACGAGCTGCGGCGCCAGCGGCGAGCGGCCGCGAGCGAGGCGGGACAGCGAACGCCCTTCCCACGCGATGGTGCCCGCGGCGAGCGAAAGCGGCGCGACCCCGGCAGCAATCGCCTGTGTCAATTGTTCCGCCCTTTCGGCCAGCAAGGCGGGCACATGCCGCTCCGCCGCGGCCAGCAGGAGCTTGCGATCGGCATGGCGCACGGCCGGGTCGACGACGAAGCGGAAGCCTTCGAGCGAGCCGATATGCTCGCCGTCGACCAGCACGTCCTCGCCGTCGAGCCGCACCGGCAGCAGCGCCGCGTCGGGGCCGAGCTTCTTCATCAGCACCGCCGTGCGGCGGTTGACGAAGCGTTCGGTCAGCCGGCCGTGCAGCGCGTCGGACAGTCGCGCCTCCACCGCGCGGGCGCGGGCGGCCATCTCTTCCCTGGCCAGCACCCAGTCGGGCCGCTGCGCGATATAGGCCCAGCTCCGGATCGAGGCGATGCGGTGCTGCAGCGCGTCGATATCGCCGGAGACGTTATCGAGCGCGGCGATGGCGTTCGCGACATAATCGCTGCCCAGCATGCCGTGGCGCAGGTCTTCCCACAGCCGGGCGACGAAGCGGGCGTGCGTTTCCGCGCCCTGCTGGCGGAAATCGGGCAGCCTGCACGCCTCCCAGAAACGCCGCACCGCCTGGGGGCTGCGCACCGTGGCGGCGATCTCCGGCTCCTCGGCCAGCCGCCGGAGCACGGCGAGGTCGATCGCCTCGGGGGCTGGCGCGAGCTGCGGCAGCGCCGGCGGCGCCTCCAGGTCGGCGATCAATGTAGCAAGGCTGTCATCGCGCGGCTCGGCCTCGCGCCAGAACAGGCGGGTCAGCGGCGGGAAGCGGTGCTCCTCGATCGCATAGACCTCCTCGTCGGCGAACATGGCGTCATGGCCGCGGGTTCCGGCGAGCGTGCCGAACGTGCCGTCGCGCTGGTGGCGGCCCGCGCGGCCGGCGATCTGCGCCATCTCGGCGGTGGTCAGCCGCCGCTGGCGCACGCCGTCGAACTTGGACAGGCCGGCAAAGGCGACGTGGGTGACGTCAAGGTTCAGCCCCATGCCGATCGCGTCGGTGGCGACGAGGTAGTCGACTTCGCCCGACTGGTAGAGCGCGACCTGCGCGTTGCGCGTCTGCGGGCTCAGCGCACCCATCACCACCGCCGCGCCGCCACGGAAGCGGCGCAGCATCTCGGCGATTGCATAGACCTGCTCGGCCGAGAAGGCGACGATCGCGCTCCTTGGCGGCACGCGCGAAAGCTTGAGCGCGCCGGTGTGGCTGAGCGTCGAGAAGCGCGGACGGCCGACGACCTCCGCCTCGGGCACCAGCGCCCGGATCATCGGCTCCAGCGTCGCCGCGCCCAGGATCATCGTCTCCTCGCGGCCGCGCGCATGGAGCAGCCGGTCGGTGAACACGTGCCCGCGCTCGCGGTCGGCGGCGAGCTGCGCCTCGTCAAGCGCGACGAAGGCGAGATCCCTGCCCACGGGCCCTTCGGCGGGCCGGCCAGGCCGGCCGCTCAGGACCGGCATCGCCTCGGCGGTGCAGAGCAGCCAGCGCGCGTCCTTCGGCTCGATCCGCTCCTCGCCGGTGATCAGCGCGACGCGGTTCTCGCCCTTGATCGCGCAGACCCGGTCATAGACCTCGCGCGCCAGCAGCCGCAGGGGAAAGCCGATCGCCCCGCTGGAATGCGCGCAGAGCCGTTCGATGGCGAGATGGGTCTTGCCGGTGTTGGTCGGTCCAAGCACCGCCTTGACCCGGGAATCGGCGCCGGCGGGCGCTCGTCCGAGGGGAAAACTGGCCATTTCATCGTGCAATGTGGCACCGCCCCCAATCACCCGCAAGGCGCAGGGGCTCTACCCGTCGCGCCGGCGCGCAATGATCCACAGGATCGCGGCCAAAGCCGGATATCGGCCGGCGCAAGGCCGTGCTAATGCCGCAGCCGGTCTACAGGTGGCGGGCGGGCCTCGCGGTTCCGTTCCCCCCATTTATCGGGAGCGCTCCGCATGGCGATCGCAGGACAATCGCGGGAGGCCGCGAAGCCCGACGCTGACATTTACGACAGCTCCTATCTTGAATGGAAAACCTGGGACGGGCGGCCGTTCGGCCATTTTTCGAAGGTTGACGGGGCCTATTTCCGGCAGGAGCTGAAGAAGACCGGCGGCGGCGGCGCGCCCATACGCCGCGTCCTGGAGATCGGCTTCGGCAACGGCAGCTTCCTCGGCTTCGCGCGTGCGCAGGGCTGGTCGGCCTGCGGGACCGAGGCCAACCCCCTGCTCGTCGACATCGCCGCACAAGCGGGTTTCGATGCCCGCCCGGCGAGCGACCTTGCGACTTTCGCCCCCGGCTCTTTCGATCTCGTCGTCGCGATCGACGTACTGGAGCATATCCCCAGGACCGAGATACTGGATTTCCTGGCCGCCGTGAAAACCCTGCTTGGCAGCGGCGGTCATTTCCTCGCGCGCTTTCCCAACGGCGATTCGCCCTTCGGCCTCAGGAACCAGAACGGCGACCTGTCGCATCTGACCGCGATCGGCATCAACAAGGCGCGCTATCTCGCGCAAGCGGCGGGAATGGAAATTATCGCGCTGGGCGGAGAAGCGCGGCCGATCGTCTGGACGCGGCCGCGCGATTTCGCGCATCAGCTTGTCGAGGCCGGCGCGCGCAAGGCGCTCAACGGCCTGTACAATCACGTCTTTTCCTATCAGGACAAGATCGACTTTTTCTCCTCCAACACGACCATGATCCTGCGCGCACCCGAGAATCCACGGGATTTAGCGAAAGATTAACCCTGAGCACGCAAGGATCGGATGCGGAACGGCGGCCCCTTGCGGCCGCGCGCGGGGACCGGCTCCTTGTACAGACCACGCGACCAGTTCGACGGCATCGGCAGCGGCGCCCAGGCTTGCGCGCCGCCGCCTGCGCAGGGCGCGACCGCCCGCGACGGCTGGCGCACCCGCATCGAACGCGGCTTCCGCAAGCTCGACCTTGCCCATGACCTGGCCGAAGAGATCGGCAGCGCGCGCTGGTATCGCGGCTTCGCGGCGATGCTGTCGCTGGGCGTCGCGGCACTGGCCTTCTGGCCCGACTTCTCGGCCGTGGAGGCGGCGGCCGCCGTGCCCGCCGATGCGGCGGTGCGCGACGAGTTCCGCAGCCGGATGATCGCACCGCTGGCCCTGGGCGGCGACAGCGGGCGGCCGCCGCATGTGAGCATGGGCGCCGCGGTGCGGCCGCTCGCCAGCGTGCCCGAGCGGCCGAGCCTCCGGCTCGTCGCCACGCTGGGCGAAGGCGATGGCTTTGCCCGCATGCTCCAGCGCGCCGGGGTCGGCGCCGCCGACGCCGCCCGCGCCGCGACGCTCGTCGGCGCGGTCATGCCGCTCGGCGAGATGAAGCCGGGGACGCGCGTTGCCGTGACGCTCGGCCGCCGCGCCGGCCCGGGCGAACCCAGGCCGCTCGACAAGCTCGCCTTCCGCGCGCGCTTCGACCTCGATCTCGCGGTCGAGCGCGGCGATGCCGGGCTGACCATCGCCCGCCGGCCGGTAGCCGTCGACGCCACGCCGCTGCGCATTCGCGGCACCGTCGGCCCCAGCCTCTACCGCACGGCGCGCGCCGCCGGCGCGCCGATGCGGGCCATCGAGCAGTACCTCCAGACGATCGCCGCGCATCTCAGCCTCGACGGCGACATGGCGCCGACCGACCAGTTCGACATGATCGTCTCCTATAAGCGCGCCGCCGGGGGCGATAGCGAGGTCGGCGATCTCGTCTATGCGGGGCTCGAACGCGACGGCAAGCCACGCGTGCAGCTCGTGCGCTGGAAGGACGGCCGCTTCGTCGACGCGGCCGGCATGGACCGGCAGCAGGCGGTGGGCGGCGGCATCGCGGGGGGTATGGCCGGAGGCATGATCACTCCGGTCAAGGGCCGCATGACGTCGGGCTACGGTCTGCGCCGCCACCCGATCCTGGGCTATGCCCGCATGCATTCGGGCATCGACTTCGGCGCGCCCTACGGTTCGCCGATCTTCGCCGTCAGCGACGGCGTCGTCTCGTTCGCCGGGCGTCGCGGGGGTCACGGCAACTATGTGCGGATCGAGCACGGCGGCGGCCTCGGCACCGGCTATGCGCACATGAGCCGGATCGCGATCGCGTCCGGCGCGCGCGTCCAGGCGGGGCAGGTGATCGGCTACGTCGGCTCCACGGGCCTCTCGACCGGCCCGCATCTGCATTACGAACTCTACCGGAACGGCCGCGCGGTGAACCCGATGGGGATGCGCTTCACTATCGCGGCGACCGGGCCCGACAAAGCCGAGATCGCGGCGGTCAAGGGCAGGATCGCGGCGCTCAAGCAGGTGGCGCCGGGCGCCGCTTTGCAGAAGTTCGCGCCCGGGCACGCATCGGCAAAGACGCTTGCGGGCAAGACGCCCATGACCAAGGCGCACATCGAGAGCGATTGAAGCCGCCCGGCAATTGCGCCAAGACGCGGGCCATGACCGCATCCTATCCCGCCATCCGTCTTCGCCGCACCCGCGCCACGGCCTGGAGCCGGGCCATGCACCGCGAAACCCTGCTCAGCCCCGGCGACCTCATCTGGCCGCTGTTCGTCACCGACGGCCGCGGCGTGGAAGAGCCGATCGCGTCGCTGCCCGGCGTCTCGCGGTGGTCGCTGGACGGCATCGCCGCCCGCGCGAAGGAGGCCATCTCGCTCGGCATTCCCTGCCTGGCGCTGTTCCCCCACACCCAGCCCGACCGGCGCAGCGAGGACGGGCGCGAGGCGCTCAACCCCGACAACCTGATGTGCCGCGCGGTCAAGGCCATCCGCGACGCGGTGGGCGACGGCGTCGGCGTGCTGACCGACGTGGCGCTCGATCCCTATACCAGCCACGGCCAGGACGGGCTGATCGACGCGGCCGGCTATGTGCTCAACGACGCGACGGTGGAGGCGCTGGTCGGCCAGTCGCTCAACCAGGCGGCGGCCGGCGCGGACATCATCGCGCCGTCGGACATGATGGACGGCCGCATCGGCGTGATCCGCGAGGCGCTGGAAGGCGCGGGCCACGTCAACGTCCAGATCATGGCTTATGCCGCCAAGTACGCCTCGGCCTTCTACGGGCCGTTCCGCGACGCGGTGGGATCGAGCGGCGTGCTCAAGGGTGACAAGAAGACCTACCAGATGGACCCCGCCAACGCCGAGGAGGCGCTGCGCGAGGTGGCGCTCGATCTCGCCGAAGGGGCCGACAGCGTCATGGTCAAGCCCGGCCTGCCCTATCTCGACATCGCCCGCCGGGTGAAGGAGCGCTTCGCGGTGCCGGTCTTCGCCTACCAGGTGAGCGGCGAGTACGCGATGCTCGAGGCCGCCGCGGCGGTGGGCGCCGGCGATCGCGATGCGCTGGTGCTGGAAACGCTGACCGCCTTCAAGCGCGCCGGCTGCTCGGGCGTGCTGACCTATCACGCGGCGCACGCGGCCCGGCTGCTGAATGGCTGAATTCCGGCCAGGGGCGGGACGCCTTGCGGTGAAAGTGCGGGCACGCCGTCCGCGATGAAGGGCGCGTCGCAGCCCGTCAGCCGCGCGCTGTTCGTCGCCACGATCCTTGGCGGCAGCTTCCTCCTGTTCCTTATCCAGCCGATGGTGGCGCGCATGGCGCTGCCGCGGCTCGGCGGCGCGCCCAACGTGTGGAACAGCGCGATGCTGGTGTACCAGGCGCTGCTGCTGGCCGGCTACGGCTATGCCCACCGGCTGGGGCAGATGCCGCTGCGGCGCGCGGCGAGGGTCCATCTGGGGCTGCTGCTGGTGGCGGCGCTGACGCTGCCGGTCTCGCTGGTGGCGCTGCCGCCGGCGCCGGGCTGGGAAGTGCTGTGGGTGCCGGCGCTGTTCGCGGTGACGATCGGCCCGGTGTTCCTCCTGGTCTCGGCGCAGGCGCCGCTGATGCAGCGCTGGTTCGCGCTGCATCCGGGGGCCGGGGAGCCCTGGGCGCTCTATGCCGCCTCCAACATCGGCAGCTTCGCCGGCCTGATCGCCTATCCGCTGCTGGCCGAGCCGCTGTTGTCCCTGAGGGCGCAGAGCTGGGCCTGGAGCATCGGCTACGGGCTGCTGGTCGTGCTGGTGGCGCTGGTCGCGCGGGCGCGCTGGCGGGAGCAGCCGGCGACGGCCCGGATGGACGAGCCGCTGGCCGAGGAGGCACATGTCGTGGGGCGGCGGCGCATGCTGACCTGGCTGGCGCTGTCGGCGGTGCCCTCAGGCCTGATGCTGTCGACGACGACGCATCTCACCACCGACGTCTTCGCCATGCCGCTGCTCTGGGTGATCCCGCTGGGGCTCTACCTGCTGAGCTTCGCCATCGCCTTTTCCGACAACCGCGAGATCGCCAGCGCGGTCACGCGCACCGCGCCGCTGCTCGTGCTTCTGGCGGGCGGCACGGCGATGATCTCGCGCAGTTCGGGCAGCATGACGCTGGCCCTGGGCGCGGTGGCGATGCTGTTCGTCGTCGCAGTGGCGCTGCACGCCCGGCTCTACGACCTGCGGCCGGCGCCCTCGCAACTGACGCTGTTCTACTTCGTCATGGCGGCGGGCGGCGCGCTGGGCGGCGTATTCACCGCGCTGATCGCGCCGGTGGTGTTCGACTGGGTGTGGGAGCATCCGCTGCTGGTGGTCGCGACGGCGCTGCTGATGCCGCTGCACGCGCTGTTCGACTGGCGCCGCCTGCCCGACCTCGACCCCGGCCTGGCACGCATCGCCGTCGCCATGCTCCTGCTTACGGCGCTGTTCCTCGGCTGGCACCTCCACGACTATGCCGTGATGGAGGAACCCTCGCCCGACCGGCTGTGGTTCACCGCCGGGATCGCCCTGATCGGCCGGCTGCTGGTGCCCTGGCGCTGGGCCTTCGTCGCGGTGCTGGTGCTGCTGATGCTGGCGCAGGGCGGCATCGAGACGGCGCAAACCTCGCTCGAAGGCAAGCGCATGCGCAGCTATTTCGGCGTCTACACGGTGCGCGACTATGACGCGGCGAAGCTGCGCACGCTGGCGCACGGCACCACGCTGCACGGCCAGCAATCGCTCGACAAGGCGCTCGAATGCGCGCCGATGACCTATTACGGCGCGGACTCGGGGGCCGGCATCGTCATGGACAACGTGCCGGAGCTGTTCGGGCGCGAGGCGCGGGTCGGCGTCGTCGGGCTCGGCGCCGGCACGCTGGCGGCCTATTACCAGCCGGGCCAGCGCTGGCGCTTCTACGAGATCGATCCGATGATGGCGCGTCTTTCGCGCGACGGCACCTTCACCTACCTGTCCCATTGCGCGCGCAATACCGAGATCGCGCTGGGCGATGCCCGGCTCGAACTGGCGGAGGCCGCGCCCGGCTCGCTCGACGTGCTGGTGGTCGACGCGTTCTCAAGCGACGCGATTCCCCTGCACCTGCTCACCGACGAGGCGATGGGCGTCTACCTGCGCGCCCTGTCGCCGCGAGGCGTCCTGCTGGTGCATATCTCCAACCGCTTCATCGAGCTGGAGCCGGCACTGGCCGCGATCGCGCGCCACCGCAGCCTGACCGCGAGGGTGCGCAACGACAATCCCCATGACCGCCACATGCTGACGGCTTCGTCCTGGGTGCTGCTGACACGCGATGCCGGCCAGCTCAAGGCTCTTGCCGCGGCCCGGCCCGATGCGCCATGGACGAAGCTCATGCCGCCCGCGCCACGGGTCTGGACCGACGATCACGTGTCGGTCCTGCCCTATGTCCGCTGGCAGAACCTGATGAGACAGCCATGACCGCCACGCGTTCCGACATCACCATCGCCGCCCTCAACGGCAAGGCTCCCCGCATCCATTCCTCCGCCTTCATCGCGCCCGGCTGCCGGATCATCGGCGACGTCGAGATCGGGCCGGACGCCAGCGTCTGGTACAACTGCGTGATCCGCGCCGACGTGAACCGTGTGGTCATCGGCGCGCGCAGCAATATCCAGGACGGCACGGTGGTCCATTGCGACAGCCCCAAGCCCAGGCGGCCGGAGGGCTTCCCCACGATCATCGGCGAGGACGTGCTGATCGGCCACATGGCCATGATCCACGGCTGCACGCTGGAAGACCGCGCCTTCGTCGGCCTGGGGGCGATCGTCATGGACGGCTGCCACATCCATTCGGACGGCATGCTGGCGGCGGGCGCGCTGCTGACCCAGGGCAAGGTCATCGAATCGCGCCAGCTCTGGACCGGCCGGCCGGCCAAGTACATGCGCGACCTTACCGATGAGGCGCTGGCCGACATGCAGGCGGGCGTGCAGGGCTATGTGATCAACGGCCGCATCCACCGTGAAGCCCTGGATGGCGCGCCCCAGGGTTGACCTCCCGCCGGCCGAGGCGATCCGCGCGCTGGCCGACGGCGAGGGCCGGCTGGCGGTGCGGGTGACGCCCGGCGCGCGCGTCGAGACGCTGGAGATCGCGGGCGGCCGCCTGCTCGCCAAGGTCCGCGCCAAGCCCGAGGACGGCAAGGCCAACGTCGCGGTGATCGCGCTGGTGGCGGCGGGGCTCGGCCTCGCGCCGTCGCGGCTCACCTTGTTGCGCGGCGCAACTTCGCGCGAGAAGCTGATCGGCCTGCCGCCCGGCTAGAGCCTGTCCTGCTTAAGTTGAAGGTCTTGTACCCGACTATAGAGATATGATATTTGGAACCTGATGTTTCATACATCAGGATAGCCATATGATCACAGCTTACCAGATGCGCGCCGCACGGGCGCTTCTGGGCATCGACCAGCGCCAGCTCGCCGAGCTGGCCGGGCTGTCGCTGCCAACGATCCAGCGGATGGAAGCCTCGGGCGGGCAGGTGCGCGGCGTGATCGACACGCTGGTCAAGGTCGTGCGCGCGCTGGAGGAGAGCGGCGTCGAGCTGATCGGCGAAGGCCAGCCCAGCGGCGGGGCCGGACGCGGCGTGCGGCTGCGCGAAGCGGCAGAGGGGCAGCGGGGTTAGTCCGTGCAGCGCTTCACGCCCAAGCTCGTCACGGTGCTGCGCGAAGGATACGACGCCGCCACGCTGCGCGCCGACGCCATCGCCGGCCTCACCGTGGCGATCGTCGCGCTGCCGCTCGCCATGGCGCTGGGCATCGCCAGCGGCGCTTCGCCCGACAAGGGGCTGATCACCGCTGTCGTCGCCGGCTTCCTGATCTCGGCGCTCGGCGGCTCGCGCGTGCAGGTGGGCGGGCCGACCGGCGCCTTCGTCGTCGTCATCTTCAACGTCATCGCCAAGCACGGCTACGACGGGCTGGTCCTGGCGACGCTGCTGGCGGGCGTCATCCTGGTCATCGCGGGGGCGGCGCGGCTCGGCCAGCTCATCAAGTTCATCCCGCACCCGGTGATCACCGGCTTCACCGCCGGCATCGCGGTGATCATCGCCTCCAGCCAGGTGCAGGATTTCCTCGGCCTGCCGCTCGCCGAGGTTCCGGCGGAGTTCTTCCCCAAGTGGGCGGCCTATCTCGGCGCGCTCGATCGCATCAGCCTGCCGACGCTGCTCATCGGGCTCGGTTCGCTCGCGATCATCCTCGTGCTGCGCAAGGCCGCGCCGCGCCTGCCGGGTTTCCTCATCGCCGTGGTCGTCGCCTCGGCCGCGGTCTCGCTGCTCAAGCTGCCGGTGGACACGATCGGCTCGCGCTTCCCCGACATCCCGGCCGGGCTACCCTGGCCCGAACTGCCCGCCTTCGGCTGGGCCAAGATGCAGGCGGTGCTGCCCTCGGCGTTCACCATCGCCTTCCTCGCCGGCATCGAGGCCCTGCTTTCGGCGGTGGTGGCCGACGGCATGGCGGGCACGCGGCACCGCTCGAACCAGGAGCTGATCGGCCAGGGCGTCGCCAACATCGGCTCGAGCCTGTTCGGCGGCCTGCCCGCGACCGGCGCCATCGCCCGCACCGCGACCAACATCCGTGCCGGCGCCAAAACGCCGTTCGCCGGCATGTTCCACGCGCTGTTCCTGCTGCTGTTCATCCTCTTCGCCACCGACCTCATGGCCTATGTGCCGATGGCGGCGCTGGCCGCGATCCTGTTCATGGTCGCCTGGGGAATGAGCGAGTATGAGCGTTTCGTCGCGCTGCTGCGCATGTCGAACGACGATCGCGTGGTGCTGCTGCTGACCTTCGGCCTTACCGTGCTTGTCGACCTGACCGTGGCGATCGGCGTCGGCGTCACCATCGCCTCGCTGCTGTTCATGATGCGGATGAGCCAGTCGGTGGAGTTCGAAAACGGCGCGCGGTCCGACCCGGAGCTGGACGAGGAGGACCAGTCGCAGCGCGATAAGCTGCCCGATGGCGTCGAGGTCTTCCGCATCCAGGGGCCGTTCTTCTTCGGCGTGGCGGGGGAGCTGCTCGACACGCTGCGCCGCGTCGGCCGCCGCCCGCGCGTGCTCATCCTGCGGATGCGGCTGGTGCCCTATCTCGACGCCAGCGGCGTGCGGACGGTCGAGGAGTTCGTCACGCAGGCCCGCGCCTCCGGCACCCGGCTGATCCTCTCGGGCGTGCAGCCGCAGCCCGCGAACATGCTGGCGCGGGTCGCGCTGGGCCCCGATTCGCACGAAGTCCAGTACGCCGCCAACTATGCCAAGGCCCTGCGGCTGGCGGCGCAGGCGGTGGAGACCTGAGATCCAGATACAATAGGCCCAAATAAAACGGCCGCCCCCGCGAGGGGACGGCCGCTTCGTGGCTCCTGCCGCGCCTATTCGACGTCGGTGTTCGGCTCGGGCTGCTCTCCGGCCTTCTTCGCCGGCCGCCTGGCCTTGGCCGCCGGCCTGGTCTTCTTGACCAGCTTGGGCGGCGCCGGGGTCAGCTCGAACGACAGCGCATCGTCCTTGAGCGAGACGTGCACCTCGCCCCCGTGCGCGAGCTTGCCGAACAGCAGTTCCTCCGCCAGCGGCTGCTTGACCTTCTCCTGCAGCAGGCGGGCCATCGGCCGTGCGCCGTAGAGCTTGTCGAAGCCGCGATCGCCCAGCCAGCCGCGCGCGTCGGAATCGAACTGGATGTGGACGTTCTGCTCGGCAAGCTGCAGTTCGAGCTGCAGGATGAACTTGTCCACGACCCGGCTGACCGTTTCCTTGCCGAGGTAGGCGAAGGGCACGATGGCATCGAGGCGGTTGCGGAACTCCGGGCTGAACGTGCGCTTCACCGCCTCGTCGCCGGCGTCCTCCTTGGAGACGTCGCCGAAGCCGATGCCCTGCCGGGCCATGTCCGAGGCGCCCGCGTTGGTCGTCATGATGAGGACGACGTTGCGGAAGTCCACGGTCTTGCCGTGGTGGTCGGTCAGGCGGCCGTTGTCCATCACCTGCAGCAGGATATTGAACAGGTCGGGGTGCGCCTTCTCGATCTCGTCGAGCAGCAGGACGCAATGCGGCTGCTGGTCGATCGCGTCGGTCAGCAGGCCGCCCTGGTCGAAGCCGACATAGCCCGGAGGCGCGCCGATCAGGCGGCTAACGCTGTGGCGCTCCATGTACTCGGACATGTCGAAGCGCTGCAGCGGGATGCCCATGATGCTGGCGAGCTGGCGGGCCACCTCGGTCTTGCCGACGCCGGTGGGGCCGGAGAACAGGAAGCTGCCGATCGGCTTGTCGGGATCGCGCAGGCCGGCGCGCGACAGCTTCATCGCGGTCGACAGCACCTCGATCGCCTTGTCCTGGCCGAAGACGACGCGCTTCAGGTCGCGATCGAGATGCTCGAGCACCTTCTTGTCGTCGCTCGACACCGACTTGGGCGGGATGCGCGCCATCGTCGCGATGACCTGCTCGATCTCGCGCGCGGTGATCGTCTTCTTGCGCTTGCTCGGCGGCACCAGCATCTGCATCGCGCCCACCTCGTCGATCACGTCGATCGCCTTGTCGGGCAGCTTGCGGTCGTTGATGTAGCGCGCCGACAGCTCGACCGCGGTCTTGATCGCGTCGGGCGTGTAGCGGACCTTGTGGTGTTCCTCGAAGGCGGTGCGCAGGCCCTTGAGGATCTTGATCGTATCCTCGACGGTGGGCTCGTTCACGTCGATCTTCTGGAACCGGCGCAGCAGCGCGCGGTCCTTCTCGAAGTGGTTGCGGAACTCCTTGTAGGTGGTCGAGCCGATGCAGCGGATGGTGCCGCTGGACAGCGCCGGCTTGAGCAGGTTGGACGCATCCATCGCCCCGCCGCTGGTCGCGCCGGCGCCGATCACGGTGTGGATCTCGTCGATGAACAGCACCGCCTCGGGCATCTTTTCCAGCTCGGCGACGACCTGCTTGAGCCGCTCCTCGAAATCGCCGCGATAGCGCGTGCCGGCGAGCAGGCTGCCCATGTCGAGCGAATAGATCACCGCGTTGGCCAGCACTTCGGGCACGTCGCCCTCGACGATCTTGCGCGCCAGTCCTTCGGCGATGGCGGTCTTGCCGACGCCGGGATCGCCGACGTAGAGCGGGTTGTTCTTCGACCGCCGGCAGAGGATCTGGATCGTGCGGTCGACCTCGGGCCCGCGGCCGATCAGCGGGTCGATCTTGCCGGCCAGCGCCTTCTCGTTGAGGTTGACGCAGAACTGGTCGAGCGCCGAATCCTTCTTCTGGCTCTTGCTGTCGGCCTTCTCCTCGGTATGCGGCGCCTCGCTCTCGGCGCCCTTGGGCGCGCGGTCCTCGATGGAGCGGCCGCCCTTGCCGATGCCGTGGCTGATGAAGCTCACGGCGTCGAGCCGGCTCATGTCCTGCTGCTGGAGGAAGTAGACCGCATAGGAATCGCGCTCGGAGAACAGCGCGACGAGCACGTTGGCGCCGGTCACGGTGTCCTTGCCCGAGGACTGGACGTGCAGGATGGCGCGCTGGATCACCCGCTGGAAACCGGCGGTCGGCGCCGGGTCGCCCTTGTCCTGCGTCTTGAGCGACTGGTATTCCTGATCAAGGTACTGGCGCACCACGTCGCCCAGGTCGCCCAGGTCCACGCCGCAGGCCTGCATCACCTGCGCCGCATCGGGATCGTCGATCAGCGCCAGGAGCAGGTGCTCGAGCGTCGCGTATTCGTGGCTGCGCTCGGAAGCATGGGCCAGCGCCGAATGCAGCGTCTTTTCGAGGTTCTGGGCGAAACTGGGCATTATCGGTCTTTCGCTAGGGAAGAGGGATTTCCGCCAACCGGGAAACATGCGGAGTATCGGTCAACGACACCGATATGGGAAGCCCGCGCGGCGTTACGAGGGGGCGCCGCCGTCATGCCTTCCCGGGCTTGAACAGCGCATCGGCGGCAAGCCTGTGCGCCGCGGCCTTGTTCCTGTGGGCGATAACGCGGGCGATCTCGGCTTCCAGGAATTCGACGCGTGCGGCGAGTTCGTCCTGCGAATAGCTGTCTAGGCTTTCGCCGGCGAGTAGGCTGGCGGCGTCACCGCGGGGCCGTGGTCGATCGTCGTCGTCCATTGCGGTGAAGCATCGGATGCTCGCGGCTTGCTGTCAACCGGCACGGCGACTAGGGAACATCCGCGTGTTGTTGCCGCAACAAGGGGGGCCAGATGCCGGCAATCGTTCCGCAAGTCATGACCGCGATCGGTTTTGCCGCGCCGGGCGGCCCGGACGTGCTGCGGCCGGAAACCCTGCCCGTGCCGGCGCCCGGCACCGGCGAGGTGCTGATCAAGGTCGCCTACGCCGGGGTCAACCGGCCCGACGTCGTGCAGCGGCAGGGGCACTACCCCGCGCCGCCGGGCGCCTCGCCGATCCCGGGGCTCGAGATCGCGGGCGAGATCGTGGCGCTGGGCGACGGCGTCGTGGAGCTGGTGCCCGGCCAGCAGGTCTGCGCGCTGGTCGCGGGCGGCGGCTATGCCGAATACTGCCTCGCCCGCGCCGACCACTGCCTGGCCGTACCCGAAGCGCTCCCGCTCGCCGAGGCGGCGGCGCTGCCCGAGACGCTGTTCACCGTCTGGCACAACGTGTTCGAGCGCGGCTGGGCGACGGAAGGGGAGACGATCCTCGTCCACGGCGGCACCAGCGGCATCGGCACCATGGCCGTCATGCTGGGGCGGCTGTTCGACCTGACCGTCATCGTCACCTGCGGCGGGCCGGAGAAGTGCGCGCGGGCGCTGGAGATCGGCGCGGCCCACGCCATCGACTACAAGGCGCAGGACTTCGTCGCCGAAGTCGCGCGGATCACCGGCGGCAAGGGCGTCAACCTGGTGCTCGACATGGTCGCGGGGGACTATGTGCCGCGCAACCTCAAGTGCCTGGCCGAGGACGGCCGCCACGTGACCATCGCGGTGCAGGGCGGCGCCCGCGCCGAGATCAACATGGCCGTGGTGATGAGCCGGCGCTACACGCTGACCGGATCGACGCTGCGCCCGCGCTCGGCCGCGTTCAAGGCGCTGCTGGCGCAGGATATCGCCCGCAACGTCTGGCCTTTCGTCGAGGCCGGCCGGCTGCGCCCGGTGATGGACATGACCTTCCCGCTGGCCGAGGCCGCCGCCGCGCACGCCCGGATGGAAGCCGGCGCGCATATCGGCAAGATCGTGCTGGAAGTGTAAGCGGCGCCTGCTTCGCCCCGCCTTCGTTATCCCTGCGAAAGCGGGGGCCACAGGCGGCGGGCAAAGCTTGACCGTTTTGGCGGGTTTCCCTTGCCGGGGCGCAAGATTGCGCGTAAATGGCGCGGCGCACGGCCGCTCCGCAAGGGGCGGCCCTTATTGTTTTCCCCGGAGAAGAACCGTGACCCAGCCCACCCCGCTGATGCCCCATGCGACCGCGTCGTGGCTCGTCGACAGCACGTCGCTGACCTTCGAGCAGATCGCCGAATTCTGCGGGCTGCACATCCTCGAGGTGCAGGCGATGGCCGACGATCTCGCCAGCAGCAAGTATACCGGCCGCGATCCCGTGCGCGCCGGCGAGCTGACCATGGCCGAGATCGAGAAGGGTCAGGCCGATTCCAGCTATGCGCTCAAGATGCAGAAGGCGCCTGTCACCGTCAGCCGCACCAAGGGGCCGCGCTATACGCCGGTGTCCAAGCGGCAGGACAAGCCCGACGGCATCGCCTGGATCCTGCGCCATCATCCCGAGATCTCCGACGCGCAGATCGGCAAGCTGATCGGCACCACGCGCAACACGATCGCGGCGATCCGCGACCGGACGCACTGGAACATCGCCAACATCCAGCCCAAGGACCCGGTCACGCTGGGGCTGTGCTCGCAGCGCGAGCTGGACGCGCTTGTCGCCCGCGCCGCCAAGAAGGCCGGCATCGTCGACGAAGGCGTCGAGGACTCGCGGCTGGGCGACGACCGCGAGGCGCTGATCGAGGAACTGCGGGCCGAGCGGGAGGCCGCCGCCAAGGCCGCCAGCGAGGCCGCGCAGGAAGCCGAGGCACAGGCCTGGCTCGACGCCAAGCGCGCCGCCGAAGCGGCCGGCGAGGCGTAGGGCCCAAACTCCGCGCCGGCTTGCCCTTCCGCTTCCGAGAGTCCACAAAGGATCAATGGAAGCGGGACGAGGTATGGAGATCTGGCGCACGCATTATGCGCATCCCTGCGCGTGGGACCAGGAGTTCCCCCCGCTGGCGATGACGGACCTGTTCGCCGATGCGGCCGCCACGCACGGCGATGCGGCGCTGGTCGATTTCTACGGCCGCAAGTTCACCTACAAGGCCATGATGGCGGAAGCGCGCGCCTTCGCGGCGGGGCTGCAGGCCGCCGGCATCGCCAAGGGGGACCGCGTCGGGCTCTACCTGCCCAACGTGCCGTGCTACATCCCCGCCTATTTCGGCGCGATGCTGGCCGGTGCGGTCGCGGTCAACTTCTCGCCGCTCTACACCGCCCGCGAGCTGCAGGCGCAGGTCGAGGATTCGGGCACCCGGCTGATCGTCACGGTCGATGTCCCGGCGCTGCTGCCGACCGCGCTCGAAGTGCTGGAAAGCTCGTCGCTCGAACGGCTGGTGGTGGCGCGGCTGGAGGATATGCTGCCGTTCCTCCAGGGCATGGGCGTGCGCCTGTTCCGCCGCCGCGAGATCGTGGCGATCCCGCACCGGCCCGACGTGACCGAATGGCGCGACAGCCTGTCGCGCGATGAACCGCGCCCGGTGGCGATCGACCCGCTGACCGATCTTGCCCTGCTGCAATATACCGGCGGCACCACCGGCACGCCCAAGGGGGCGATGCTGACGCACCAGAACCTTTCGGCCAACGCGCGCCAGCTCGTCGCGCTCGACCCGCATCGCGGCGAGCGCGACATGATCCTGGGCGTGCTGCCGTTCTTCCACGTCTTCGCCAACGCCACCGTGCTCAACCGCACGATCTGCAACCGCGGCTGCATCGCCATGCTGCCGCGGTTCCAGGCGGGCCAGGCGCTCCGCACGCTGGAGCGCACGCGGGCGACGGCCATGCCCGGCGTGCCGACGATGTACCAGGCGCTGCTCGACCATCCCGATCTGCGCAAGACCGACTTTTCCTCGCTGCGCGCCTGCATTTCAGGCGGAGCGCCTCTGCCGGCGCCGCTCAAGCGCCAGTTCGAGGAGGCGACCGGGGCGCACCTGGTCGAAGGCTACGGCCTGACCGAGACCTCGGGCGTGGTCTCGACCAACCCATACGAAGGGGAGGAACGGCCCGGCACGATCGGCCCGCCGCTGCCCGCCACGCGGCTGATCCTGCTCGACAAGGAAGATCCCACGCGCCTGGCCCCGCCGGGCGAGCCGGGCGAGCTGGCCGTCCTGGGGCCGCAGGTCATGCTGGGCTACTGGAACCGGCCGGACGCGGCCGCCACCGCTTTCGCCGAGATCGACGGCGAGCGTTGGCTGCGCACCGGCGACATCGCCGAGATCGACGCCGAGGGCTATGCCCGCATCGTCGACCGCAGCAAGGACATGATCGCGGTGGGCGGCTTCAAGGTGTTTCCCAGCCAGGTCGAGGCGGTGCTGCTGCAGAACCCCGCGATCCGCGAGGCGCTGGTGATCGGCGTGCCCGACCCCTATCGCGGCGAGGCCCCGCGCGCCTTCGTCACGCTGCAGGCCGGCGCGCAGGAAACGGCGGGCACGCTGAAGGACTGGCTCAACGACCGGCTGGGCAAGCACGAGCGGGTGGACGAGGTGGTGGTGCGCGCCAACCTGCCCAAGACCATGGTGGGCAAGCTCGACCGCAAGGCGCTGCGCGCGGAAGTCGCGGCCGCATAGCCTCGCCCCGGACGCGATCCGGGGCCGCCGGTCTCATCGACGCGCCGGTCAGCCCGGCCGAAAGCGGTTCCGGCCGAGCCAGGGACGATGGTTCAGGGCTGCGAGCTGGCCAGGGTCAGGTGCGTCTCGCCCGGCTCGCCCGCCTCGGCCGGCGTTGCCGCGCGCGGGGCGAAGCGGCCTTCGACTTGCGCGCCCTGCTCGATGGTCACGGCATCGTAGTGGACGTCGCCATGGATGCGCGCGCTTTTCAGGATCACCAGCTCGCGCGCGGTGATCGTGCCGTGCACCGTGCCTGCGAGCCGCGCCGTGTCGGCGGTCACCGCGCCGGTGATCTCGCTGCTTTCGCCTTGGACCAGCGCGGCGCAGGCGATGTCGCCTTCCACCTTGCCGTCGACATGGAGATCGGCCGAGGCGGCGATGTCGCCGCGGATCGCGGTGTCGGCCCCCAGCACGGAAAAGGTGGCGGCGGCCATCGTGCGGCTACTTGCGCGGGCCGGGGTTTCCGGCGCGGGCTTCTTCGAGAACATGCGGCGCTGCCTCCAGGAAAGGTCGCGGGTTGACGGGCCGGTCGTTGATCCGGACCTCGAAATGCAGGTGCGGGCCGGTCGAGCGGCCGCTGCTGCCGATCGCGCCGATCTGGGCGCCGGCCTCGACCGGCTGGCCGGCCGTCGCGCGGAAGGCGGACATGTGCGCGTAGCGGGTGAGCAGGCCGTTGCCGTGGTCGATCTCCACGCAGTTGCCATAGCCCTGGCGCCGGCCGACGAAGCTGACGGTGCCCTTGGCGGCGGCATAGATCGGCGCGCCGACCGGGCCCTTGAAATCCAGCCCGGCATGGAAGGCGCCTTCGCCGGTGAACGGGTCGGACCGATAGCCGAAGCCGGAAGAGATGAAGTCCATCCGCGCGGGCAGCACCTGCGGGATGCCGGCAAGGCCGCGCTCGAGCATGTTCATCCGCGCCAGGCTCATGCCCATGCGGCGGAAGCGCGGATCGAGCGAGCCGTCGGCCGAGGTGGCGAGATGCAGCAGCGGACCGCCCTGCGCGCTGCGGTCGTCGAGCCGGTCGAGCATCGCCTCGGGATCGAGGCCCAGTTCGCGGATGGCCTGGGCCGCCCGGCGCGAGCGGCGATCGGCCAGCCGGGTCAGCCGTTCGACGAAGGCGAGCTGGCGTGCCTCCATGCGCGCGAGGCCCGCGGCCTCGGGCAATGCCGCGCTGACTTTGTCGACGGTCTGGCGCGCTTCCCGGCTGCTGTCCGAAACGGTCTCGCCGGCGCGGGCATCGGCGGGCAACTCGCCGACCTGCGCCTCGATCATCTGCTCGATGAAGTCCTGCCGCCGCGTGAGATCAGCCGCGATTCCGTCGAGATTCCGGCGATAATGGGCAACGCGGCTTTCCGCCGTGGTGACTTTGACCTCACGATCCAGCAGCG
>Ga0172382_10004582_pt1 | contig 21109 bp, 17 predicted proteins | sample Leawel138RmetaG_FD_122245 | JGI IMG/M metagenome (GOLD analysis project Ga0172382, IMG submission 122245) | Leachate microbial communities from a municipal landfill in Southern Ontario, Canada - Leachate well 138R metaG | ecosystem: Engineered > Solid waste > Landfill > Unclassified | place... | reverse complement strand
GCTGGGCCAGATCCTCGGCGAGCCGCGCCGTGACGTCGAACTGGTCTCGCCCTACTTCGTCCCCACCGCCACCGGCACCGAGGCCTTCGCCGCGCTGGCGGGCAACGGCGTGAAGGTGCGCATCCTGACCAACTCACTGGACGCCACCGACGTCGCCGCCGTGCATGCCGGCTACGCCAAGCGCCGCAAGGACCTGTTGCAGGCCGGCATCGTGCTCTACGAGCTGTGCCGGCTGGCCGACGGCAACGAGCCGAAGGACAAGGCCGGCCCGTTCGGCAGCTCCGGCTCCAGCCTGCACGCCAAGACCTTCGCCGTGGACCGCGAGCGGGTCTTTGTCGGTTCGTTCAACTTCGACCCGCGCTCGGCACATCTGAACACCGAACTGGGCTTCGTCATCGACAGCCCGCAGCTGGCGGCACGTATCGAAACGATGTTCGACGAGCAGATTCCCGCCAGCGCCTACGAGGTTCGCCTTGCCGACAATGGCCGGCTCTACTGGCTGGAGCGCCGCAACGGCGCCACCGTCCGCCACGACAACGAGCCACAAGCGGGCTTCTGGCGGCGCGCCTCGGTGACGCTGCTGTCCTGGCTGCCGATCGAGTGGCTGCTGTGAACCACTGAGGTCGGCAACGCGCGGCCGCTCAGAACAGGTCGAGCTGCCCGTCGATCAGCGCGGAGAAGTCATCGCCGACGAACGGCAGAATCGCCTCTGCCACTGGCTGCAGCTGGCGCGTCAGGTAGTGGTCGTAGTCGATTGCAGCACGGCGGACTTCCAGCGGCTCGGGGCCGGCGACGGTAATCACGTAGCGGATCCAGCCACCGTTCTGATACTGCCGCGGCCGACCCAGGTGATCGTTGTACTCGTCGGCTAGGCGCGCCGCGCGTACGTGCGGCGGCACGTTGCGCTGGTAGTCGGCAAGCCGGCGGCGCAGACGCTTGCGGTAGATCAGCAGCTCATCGAATTCGCCCGCCAGCGTGCGCTGCACGTAATCGCGCACGAAGTCCCGATAGGGCTGGCGATGGAAGATGCGCCGGTACAGCTCCTGCTGGAAGCGCTGGGCCAGCGGCGACCAGTCGGTGCGCACCGTTTCCAGCCCCTTGAAGACCAGGCCGTCGCTGCCGTCCGGCAGCGTGACCAGGCCGGCGTAGCGCTTCTTGCTGCCCTCCTCGGCGCCGCGGATGGTCGGCATCAGGAAGCGCCGGAAGTGCGTCTCGAACTGCAGCTCCAGCGCGCTCTCCAGACCGAATTCCGCACGCAGCTGCGCGCGCCAGTCGTCGTTGATCTGCTGCACCAGCGCACGGCCGATGCGCGCAGCCTCCTCGTCAGAGTGCGCGCGGCGCAGCCAGACGAAGGTGGAGTCGGTGTCGCCGTAGATCACCGTGAGGCCCTGCGCCTCGATCAGCTCGCGGGTGCGCCGCATGATCTGGTGGCCGCGCAGGGTGATCGACGATGCCAGACGCGGATCGAAGAAGCGGCAGCCGCTGGAGCCAAGCACACCGTAGAAGGCGTTCATGATGATCTTCAGCGCCTGCGCCAGCGGCTTGTTGCGCGCACGCTTGGCCGCCTCGCGCCCCTGCCAGACGCGTTCGACGATCGCTGGCAGGCAATGCCGGGTGCGCGAGAAGCGCGCGCCGCGAAAGCCCGGCACCGAGGCCTCGTCGGTCGGCTGGCGCAGCCCCTCGATCAGTCCAACCGGATCGATCAGGAAAGTGCGGATGATCGAGGGATACAGGCTCTTGTAATCGAGCACCAGCACCGATTCGTACAGGCCTGGCTGCGAGTCCATGACGAAGCCGCCGGGGCTGGCTTCCGGCTCGCGCTCGCCGAGGTTCGGCGCGACGAAGCCCTGGCGATGCATCAGCGGCAGGTACAGATGCTCGAACGCGGCCACCGAGCCACCGCTACGGTCGGCAGCCAGGCCGGTGACGCTCGCGCGCTCGAGCAGGAAGTCCAGCAGTTCGGCATGGGCGAAGATGCGCGTGACCAGCTCGCAGTCCTTGAGGTTGTAGCGGGCCAGGGCCGGCTTGTCCTCGGCGAACATGCGGTCGATCTCGGCCATGCGCTGGTACGGATTGTCGATCGCCTTGCCCTCGCCGAGCAGGCTCTGGGCGACGTTCTCCAGGCTGAACGAGGGGAAGCTCCAGGTCGCCGAACGCAGCGCCTCGATGCCGTCGATGAGCAACCGCCCCGCCGCCGCGGCGAAGAAGTGGTTGCGCCGCTGGCCGTGCTCGCGCCACTCCATTTGCGCCCCGCCGCGGCCCAGGCGTAGCGGAATCTGCAGACGCTGCGCGTGCTCGTGCAGCACGCGCAAGTCGAACTGCACGAGGTTCCAGCCGATGATCGCATCCGGGTCGTGCGCCACCAGCCACGCGTTCAGGCACTCCAGCAGCTCGGCGCGGCTCTGACAGTAGTCGAGACGAAAATCCACCGTGGCGTCCGACCCGTTCGCCGGGCCGAGCATGTAGACCTGCCGCTGGCCGCAGCCCTCCAGCGCGATGGAGTAGAGATCGCCGCGGGCATTGGTTTCGATGTCCAGCGAGACCAGTCGCAGCCGCGGCCGGTAGTCGGCGACCGGTTTGAGCTGCGCGTCGATCAGGCCTTCATCGCCAGCGGGCGTGCCGCTGAAGCACACCGGCGCGGTGATGAAACGCTCCATCAGGTAGCGCTCCGGCGGGCGGATGTCGGCCTCGTACACATCCACACCGGCATCGCGCAGCAGCCGCGCGCAATCGAGCAGGCGCCGGTACTGCCGGCAATACAGCCCCAGCACCGGCCGCTGACGGAAATCGCGCAACGCCAGCGGACTCAACTGGACATCGACTTCGCGCCGCAGCAACGCCTCGGCCCGCGTGCGCTCGTGCGCCGGGATGAAAGCGACCACCGGCCGGCTGGGAACGCGCACCAGGCGCGCGCCGGCAGCGGTGGCGAGCCAGAAGCTGATCTCGCAGCCCTCGGCAGTGTCGCGCCAGTGCCGGGTCAGAATGAACCCCTGCGGTAGATCCGCCATTACTCTCTCGGTCGCTCAGGCAAAGGCGGATTCTACGTCAGCACGCGGCGATCAGCCGGCCTGGAAGCGCTGGCGATACTCGCCCGGGGTCAGCCCGACGATGCGCGTGAAGACCTTGCGAAACGCCCCTGGGTCGCCATAACCGACCTCCCAGGCGACCCGCTCGATGGGCAAGCGGCCGGCCTGCAACATCTCCCGCGCCCGCCCGACGCGCAGGCGCTGGCAGTATTCAGTGGTCGTCATGCCGGTGGCCTTCTGGAAGCGCCGCAGAAAGGTGCGCGCCTCCAGCCCGGCGCGGCGTGCCAGGTCGGCGAGTGCAACCTCCTTGGCATCGGTTTCGGCAAGCCAGTGCTGCACGGCGAGCACGGCGTCGTCGCCATGCGTCAGGCGCGGCGCGAAAGCGCTGTAATAGCGCTGCTGGCGCCCCGGCGGATCGACCAGCAACATCCGCGCGGTATCGATCATGATCGCCGCGCCCAGATAGCGATCCACCAGCCGCAGCCCCAGGTCGGTCCAGGCCATGATGCCGCCGGCGGTGATGATGTCATCGGCATCGATGATGAGCTGGTCGACATCCACCTGAACGTCCGCAAAACGGCCCAGCAGGCGCTGCGCATAGAGCCAGTGGGTGGTAACGGTACGGCCGGCGAGCAGGCCGGTTTCGCCAAGCAGGAACGCGCCGGCGCACACCGATGCCAGCGTCGTGCCCGCCGCATGCTGCGCCCGCAACCAGTCCCGGTAAGGCGCTGCTGCCTCGGACGAAAGCGGCTCCTCCAGGCTGGGCGGCAGGATCAGCACTTTTGGCGCGCCGCCCCCGCTCGGCAACGAATCGCGGATGCGCACCGGCGCGTCGTCGCCCGCCTGTTGCTGCCAATGACTGACCCGCAGCAGCGCGCCGGGTACCGGCCGCTCGTCGGCGATGCGCTGAGCGATCGCGAACAGATCGCTCAGGCCCAGCACGGCCGCCATCTGCGCGCCGGGGTACAGCAGTATTCCGATCTCGATGCTGTTTTCCTGCGCCATATGTCTCTTTCGCCCCGCAAGTTGTCGATCGCGCCACTTCGCAGCGTGCCGCCGCTGGCCAAGGATAGCCAGACCCTTTTCTCACCCAAACGCAAAGGAATTCCCGCATGAGCAAACGAGCCGTCATCGTCATCGACCTGCAGAACGAATACACCCCGGCGGGCAAGCTGCCCCTGACGGGCATCGAAGCCGCGGTCGCCAACGCCGCACGGGTGATCGACGATGCCCGCGCCAAGGGCATCGCGGTCATCCACGTCCGCCACGAATTTGCCCACGGCGAGAAGCCGGCATTCACGCCCGGCACCGATGGCGTGCTCATTCAGCCCGAGGTCGCGCCGCGTGAAGGTGAGCCGGTCGTCATCAAGAACCACGTCAACGCCTTCCGCGAAACACCGTTGCAGCGCCTGCTCGATGAGCAGAACGTACGGGAACTGGTCGTCGTCGGTGCCATGAGCCACATGTGCGTCGATGCAGCGGTACGCGCCGCGGCGGACCTCGGCTACACAGTCACCGTGCTGCACGACGCCTGCGCGACGCTCGATCTGGAATTCGGCGGCGTAACGGTACCGGCCGCCCAGGTCCACGCCGCGATGATGGCAGCGCTTGGCTTCGCCTACGCCACCATCCGCTCGACCGACGAATACCTGTCCGCTTGAGATGAGCTAGGAAAGAGGCTGTCACCGAACGCGACGGCCTCCGCACCCCGGCACTGCAAATCAAGCACGCAAAAACACGAAACCCCTGATTCCTCGAAGAAATCAGGGGTTTCGCGTATCGATGTAATGGCGGAGAGATAGGGATTTGAAGGCTATGACCATAATTTCTAGTCCGCTTGAGGCCGCTGAAATCGGAAGTTCTTACCGTTAGAAATGGGCTACGACGGCCTAGAAAGGTCGGCGTTTTGTCCTAAATTTGTCCTAGAATTTCGCCCGTCCGCGCATCAACCTCACTGCAACGGCGGGCGGGCTGTCACTACTTCACCAGCGACTACATGCGCATCACGCTGGTGCTCAACGCCATGATGGAACGCTTCTCGTAATTGGAGCACCCCGACCAGGTCAAGCTGAAAACCTGCCCTGGCTGCATGATGCGTGGCTCGCGACGGTTGAGACACGGCAACGCGGTTAACATTTGATCGAGAGGTATAGGCAGTCGTTCATTCACCGCGGCGATAGGTCTCAGTTACGGTCTTGACGAGCGCGCAAAATCTACCAAACCAGCCGGCTACGCTTGATGCACGCGTCAAGGCGAAGGCGAAACTGCTCTCGATTATCACTAATTTGTGTCTGCCTGTCGCGTTGACCGCACAACATCTGATCTGGACACTGGCGCAGCCGCATGGCTGCAGATGCAAGTGACCTAGGTCTAACAGTGTGATATCAATTTGCCTCTCAGGACATGGCCATGACTTCCAATGCCAGACGATTTTGCCCTTCTTTTGCTGGAGTCCCCTTGGTGGACACCTAAAAGCAACCCTACCCGCGCTTCATCCCTGCCCTTCTTTCAGGGGCTGGAGCGCCTGCATGATTACTTCAATATTTATTATTCGACTTTCTACGACACCAGAAGCTTCGAGGTCGCCCTCTCGCAGGATCTGATTCATACCCAAGAAAAACGCCAGATCCTCTATATAGGTGCCCATGGCAATAAGACCGGCATTGCCAATGGGCGCGCTAGCACACTGCTGGAAAAGGTGGCGCTTCACGGTGACAAAATAGAAGGGGTCATCGTCAGCAGTTGCTTGGTCGGCTCGCGGGAATCCAACCTCTGGGCGCCCATCCTTATCAATAAGACTCGATGGGTATTTGCCTACCGCCATGAAGTCGGTTGGCTTGATTCGTTACTTATCGAACTTGCAGTGCTGGAAGCCTTGGCGCTCGCCGAAAAGGGCTATGCCGATGATCGAGATACCCTTTTGGACACATTTTCGGCTGCCTTGGGCAAATTCAATCCGCAAATGCCACTGGGAACCGCCGGCGAGCCGCTGACCGATTGTGTATGCCTGATGCAACGCGCCAAGCACAAGCGCAATCCGGAAAACCTGACATCAGCTCTGATTGACCTTGCTTGGAGTGATCAATGACATTCGGGCCAATTCCTGTTGTGCTGGCCACCAGCGGCCATCGCGATTTACTGGATACAGAAATCCCCTCGATTCGCAAGGCGCTGCATACCGAGTTCACAACACTACGTAAGCAATATCCTGGCACACGCTTTCAATTAATGAACGGCCTTGCCGAGGGGGCCGATTGGCTAATCGCCGAAGAAGCGCTGGAACATGGCTTTGAGCTGATAGCCATATTGCCTATGCCCCAAGCAGCATACGAACAGGATTTCTCTACACCCGAAACACTAGAAAAATTTCGACTGCTGCTGAGCAAGGCTACCGAAATTCAAGTAGCGCCCATCCCCAGATTTCTCGCTCGCGACTCATCACGTGATGCGCGCTACCGAGCTTTGGGAACGTACCTAGCGCAGCAAGCACAGCGTCTCTATGCTCTGTGGGACGGTAGCACAGAAAATTCCTTGCCTGGCGGAACCGCAGATGTTGTGAGGCTTTGTCGTGAAGGCATCGAGAACGGAGAAAATCCGCTGGCACAGCCGGAAACATGTCAGGTTCGGCATCTGCGCTGCAATAGAAGAAAGAACCCACTGGCTTATACGGCCGAAGAGGCCAGCAGTTGGGCCCCCACAATCACAGATAGCGCTATCGGCACACGCAAGTGCTGGAATGAAATATTCCAATCCATAGAAGATTTCAACCAAGCAGCAATAAAGATTCAACAAGCAGCTCCTGACGAGATAGTCAAAAGCCGCCAGTGGTTGACTGGTAAGACAAACTTCCCTTCTGTCATAGAATCCAGCTTACAGACATTCGCCATTGCCGATGCTCTGTCCCGTAGCAAGCAGAAGCAACGCACCACCACCCTGTGGCTGCTCAGTTCGCTTGTTTTTCTGTCTATTTTTTTCCAGCAACTGCATCTGGGACCAGACACGCAATGGTACTGGCTGACCTTACATATGGGTTTTGGCCTAATTGCTTTCGCCAGCTACCGAGCATTTTTTAGCGGGACAAGAAATAGCGAAGTCCAATATATGGACTGGCGCGCGCTGGCGGAGGGGTTACGCGTACAAATCTGTTGGAAGGCGGCTGGTATAGACGAGTGCGCAAGCAAATATTACCTGAGCAGTCAAAACGACGAGCTTGGCTGGATTCGTTATGCCATCCGCAATAGCACTAGAACTTCGAATACCTCCCTAACCGACTCAGATTTTCTATGGGTAAAAGAGCACTGGCTGGAAAATCAAAAAAATTACTTTTTGAGGGGAGGAAGCAGCGCACCTAAAAAACAGCAGAAATTTGCAAAACGGATGCTGTATAGCCGGATCCTGTTCTTTGCAGGCGGCACTGCTACCCTACTACTTTTGCTCAATTCAATTACCAGCTTGCCATTTCAACTCTTACCATGGCTCACATTCTTCGCAGCCATCCTTTTCGTGCTGGCGGCGATCTTCCGAAACCATTCAAACCTGATGGCCTATGAAGAAGATTCCAATAGGTACCGAAAAATGGGAAATTTATTCGACCGCGCGAGCATCGTGCTGAGTAAGCATATTCAAGCAGAAAACTCTGAGTCAGCCAGAAGCATTCTGAAGCTCATAGGCAAAGAGGCTCTTGCGGAAAACGGCGAATGGCTACTGCTACACCGCCAACGGAAGTTCGAGCTGCCTACCTAAGGGAAAAACATGAACGACATTTTTATCAGCTATCGCCGAGAAGGTGGTGCCACCACGGCTAGATTGATATGTAGGGCGCTTGAAGAAAAAAGATTTAAATGCTTCTTCGATAGCGACTCTTTGACCTTTGGCAGCTTCGCAGACAATATTAAGGAAAACCTAAAAAACTCACCTAACTTTATATTAATTGTTACTCCCGGATCGCTAGACCGCTGCATCTCACCGGACGATTGGGTGCGTCAAGAGATTGCCTTGGCACTGAAACTTTATCAAACAAATAAAATACAAAGAATTATCCCCATCTTCGCCAACGGAGTGACAGGATTTCCTGGAAACTTACCATCCGACATTAGCGCAATTGCGGAGCAAAATGCGATTGAGCTTAACCACAAGGATTTCGAGGCAAACTTTTCACGCTTGGTAGATCGCATTTATCACAAAAAACGCGACCAGTTACTTAATTACTTTCTCGACCAGCATGAGGAAGACGATCCTGAAGCCCTAGAAGATCTACATTGCACATTCAAAAGCTGTCTCTCACCAACCCAGCAAATGCATGCACTTAAAAGCAATATCAAAATGCATTGGAATGGTGATGCTCGGATCTTGCTCGGCGACTACCTAGATGGCTTCCTTCGACATCTATGCCTTACGCTTAACCTTAATCAGGACGGGGGCAAAGACACCATTCTTCGCCGCATTGAATATTGGCTTACAAACGAAGAGAACGAACAGGACGAAGATCCCTACGCGACGGTAAGCAAGAATATTTTAGAGCATTATCTGAACGAAGTACCTTGGAAATTAGTGAGCCTTTGCGATCAGCTAGATATCAAGGTTGACAGGCGTTCCCCCTCAAAGATGAGGCAAATATTATCCAATAGATTAGAACTAGATTTAGAATTCCCCTCACTTTCATTTCAAGAATTGAAAGCTGTGGCGGGTGCAGCCTTAGGCGAAGATAAAATAGAGATGTGTAGGAAGAAAGAACTCGTAGAGTTACTTACTGATACTTATCAGCGCGGTCGCGCTGAAACGGTCTGATGACGCTTATGCAACTAGACCAAGCCAAAATCGCCCTGATGCACCTGCTAGATCTGCTGATAACCGGCGGGCTGGACGAGCGATTCACTCGGGCCAACCCCAAACTGCCTCATTCATTAGTGCGGCTAACGCTGGGTTGGCTGTTTCCGATGCTCGATTTCGTGATGACCGGCGACCGCCAGATACGCTCGCGGCACCGAGAGTTCATTAACACCATCCTGGCTAACGATCTTAGCGTGAAGGAACTGAATCTGGCTGATGGCGCACTGCGTGACCAACAGGTCTCATTCGACCCAGAGATTTTGCCGGCCTTTTTGCTGATCGCCGAGCGCTTGCAGCCGGGGTTCTGCGAGGAAGCTTATAGCTGTCTGGACGATCTGATCCAGGCAGCCGTGGCCTGGGATGGTGACAAGACGCCTCAGGACATGGATAGGGCTGAGCAGGTGCTGGAACCTATTCGCAAGCACTTTGAGCTTGAAGCCGAACCGGGCCCCGGCCGCTCTGCAATGGCGCCCGGCGAGGCCCTGAAGGAGCTGGAAAGCCTGGTTGGCCTGGAGGGCGTGAAGCGCGAGGTGCGCAATAGCGTCAACTTCGCCCGCTACATCCTCAACCGCAAGGAGAATGGCCTGCCGGTTCCGCCCGTTTCTATGCACATGGTGTTCACCGGCAATCCAGGCACGGGCAAAACCACCGTGGCCCGGTTGGTCGCCGACATTTACCGCGACATCGGCCTGCTGCGCAAAGGCCATCTGGTGGAAACTGACCGCTCAGGAATGATTGGGCAGTACCTTGGCCAGACGCCCGGACTCGTTCGTGAAGTCGTTGAAAGCGCCTTCGGTGGCGTGCTTTTCATCGATGAAGCCTACGCACTGGTTAAAAGCGCTCACGAAACCGATTACGGGCACGAGGCGGTCGCCACCCTGCTCAAGTTGATGGAAGACCACCGCGACGACCTCATAGTTATAGTGGCCGGATATACCGAGGAAATGCAGACGTTCATTGACTCGAACCCCGGTTTGAAGTCGCGCTTTACCCGTTACATCCAATTCGACGACTACGAACCTGACGACCTGCTGCAAGTATTCCGTCGTCTTTGCGACAGACACGAACTGCGTTTTCGTGCCGAGGCCTGGCATAAGAGCAGGCAGACCATAAAGAATCGCTGGGAATCGCGCGGCGCTCATTACGGCAATGCACGCGAAATAAGGACATTCTTCGAGGAGGTGATGCAAGCCCATGCCAATCGCCTTTCGCAAATAGAAAAGCCCAGCCGCGACCAACTCCGCACCCTCACGCTTGAGGACATTCCCGGATGAACCGCGAGCTACTTAAGACCAGTTTGCGGCATACGCACGCCTATATCGATGCTTATGGCGTCGATCTGCTGCAGGATGTGGAGATGCTCTTCCGGCAAGCTCTGGAACAGCACGAAGACATAGATGAAACGGATGACGGCGACGAGCAAAGCGATCTCTCCGTCAACTTCGAGACTGTAGCCGAACCTGTTGCGGCGGAGGCGTGCCGTGATGCACCAAGTCCTGAAAGTGAACCAGTACACAACCATGAGCAGACACCACCCGAGCCAATACTCGTACCGGTTGCGCGGTGGCATTTCCAACTGCCGGCGATCGTAGCGGCCTTGGCAGTCACCGTTTTTCTTTTGCGAGGTTGGCTGTCATGAGTCGTCGTCATCATCGTTCCGTCTATGGCAAAGCCTATACGGTGGTGGATATCTGGCATGCCATACGCGCCACCTTCGGTTGCTGGCTGGCCCTGCTGATCAGCCTATGCTTGATCGGCACATTATTAATCCTGCTCTTGCTAAGCGATTTCAGACCAGCACTCTGGGTCGGTATCTGGTGTTGCGGCAGCGTGGTTGCGGCCAGCGTATTTGGCTGGCGAGTCTGGCAGGCCCAGTCAGCCGGCATACGCATCGACCCGTCATCCGCGACGCTGAGTTTCAGCGCCGACGATCTGGAAAACAGCCTGCACGACATCCTCAGTCTGCGGCGCTTCTTCGACCACGCCCAACGCATCCAGATAGCCGTCGACGATATACAGCGGCTAGACAACGATACACAGCGGGTGGGACAGGGGCGCAGCCGGCGCAGACGTTATGGCCTGAATCTGTCTGGTGACTTCGGCTCCTACCAACTGATGTTCAGTCACAAGCAGAAGCGCGATGAGTGTCGGGCTTTGCTCGTGCAAGTCATCCGGCGCGTCAAGGGCAAGGCCCCATCGCTTGACGCCAATATCGCTTTTCCCGAGTAACGCCTTATGAGCAGAAAGAGAAAACAAGAAGGCAACCCACTTGGCTTGGTAATCCTCTTGATTGGCTGGCTGGTGTTCGTCCTCACTCTGCTAGCCACTTCCTTTATCTGGGTGGGCTGGCTCATCTCCGAGCTGCTTTACGCCAAGCATCCTCGTGTTCCCGATGAAGCAGACATCCTGCTGAATGCGGAGGAGGAAGACGAGCTGTCGGAAAAACAGGCACGCATGCGAGCAATCGAGAAGCGCTTGCAGCGAATTGAGATAGAAGGCCAGCAACTGCGGCGCCGCAAAGACGGCTTATTTCACGCTGGCAGCGCACTGGGCGCCAAACTGAATGCGGAGATCTCCGAACTGGCCGCCGAGCGTAGCGATTGTCAGGCTATTTGCCATGAGCTGTTTCAGCTGCCTGTCCAACGCCTACGGCAATGGTCTGCACCCCTTGGCCGTCTGCTTGGCTTTCGCTGGGCCATCTCGACGTACGTCGGCTGCTTGGTTTATGGGATCACCCTGGCTCCCTCCTCTGCCGTCGCGTTGCATGGAGCAATCCTTCGTAACTTAGGCGAATACCTGCCAGCCCTCTCCCTCCCCCTTTACGGTGCCATGGCGTTGTCCAGCATCGTAGCGGTATGCGCAGGCGGCGCGGCTTACTTGTTTTATAATCGTTTATTCTACAATCACTACGCGGCCCAATTTGAGAGGCATTAGCAGGCCTGCCCTCAGAGTAAGCACCGCTGCCTGTTCAGTAGGCTTTGGTGTTGATAGTTCGTGTTGCGATTGGTGCTGGCTCGCTCGCCGCCGCGAGTGACCAGTGCTCAGGCATTCATGCCGAAACTTGCCGTTCAATGAAGTATTGGTCAAGTTCCTGCAGAGCAGCAGTTGCTTGGACGTCAGGCCTGCTCTTTCAAATCTGATGTAATCATATCTTCTACGCCAGATATCGTTTGCCAACGCACGTTCGACTCTAATTTTATTAATTCTCTGCCGTCCGGAAGCTTGATATAGATACGTCTTCCAGAGAAACGCAAACTACAATCTTTAGCCGAAAACGACCTCTTTTGCCTCTGCTTTCCCCATTTTGTTTTTATCTCAACCCATTCATCCCACTCAACAGACGAAACGTTTAGAGTAATGTCCGCATCTTGGCTTTTTGCCTTTGGGCTATTTTTCTTTTTTTGTGCAAGCGTTTTTCCCACTGGAGCGACAACCGTTGCCTTAGCCGCTTGCGAGCAGTTAAGCTCACGCCGCTTTAAATAATCCTCGCAATCGTTTTTACGTTTTACTTTCTCCGCCTCAGCAATTTTCTGAATGCGACAAATCTCTTCAAATAGTGGTTTAAATACATCATCCCACAGCTGCGCCTGCCCATCCCACGAGCCGGCAATTCTCAGCGGGGGGTTATGCTTGTTAACGTTGGCGAGCTTCTTCCTTAGCAACCAACGAGGAGCATATAAATGGCCATTCATTTCCAACAAAACGCTTGCAGGTACCGTATACGTGTGAGATTTGGCGACCTCGATGAATTCCATAAAATCACATGAGCCCGGCGCAACCTCTTCGTAAATGGCCTCAAATCGAACGCGGCGGCTTTTCTCTGTCGATCCTGGCCCAGCCAAATCGACCATGACCAGCGATGAGTTGCTAGCCTCGATAGCACCGCACAGCTCCTGAAAAGCCCGACGCACTGACTCCTCATCCTTTAGCGCGCGACGGATGACTCCATCATATGTTTCCTGTTTGGCTAAGCGCAGTCCAACAGTTGTAAATGGCAGCACAATTTGCTGCTCAAACTTCCCCCACTGCAACGACAGGCGGGTTTTTACAGCATTCGGTAGACGGTACTCGATGTATTTAGCCCAGTTCATGTAGAGCCCTCAGCGAATTACTACATTTATAAATTCTAACCGCTCTTCCCCGAGATCCTAATCTTACGGTCTCGATCCGTTTTTATATGGTTGCGCCTGTTCCCGCCCAGGCTGATGCCTACTTCCGGCCCCAATACAATCGTCATTCCCAGATCAGCTCCGGGACCGTGCAGCGCTTTTCCAGGGGCAGTTCTGTTCGCGGGGCGCCTGACTGGGAGCGCTACGCGCTGTTGTTCCCTTCCAGGTAGTGATTTGCGTCACGTTCATTGCTCGACCTACCTACGCAGTCGGCGGATGGTCCATTCTCCTGCTGGCCGGGGATTTTCGGAGTCTCAGCCAACGTAAGATTCATGACTAACTCGTGTTTGAAGGCGATCGGGTTATTAACACCGATAGGTGTAGTATTTGTTGAGGGCCAAGCGTGACCCCCTGCGAGGGGTCGCTCAGGACACTCTCGCAAACTGATCAGCACCGCCCCATTTCCAACCGTCAGGCATGTCCCAGGGGGTCGTCCAGCGATTCATGCGTAACAGCTTCATTGCCACGTTGAACGCCTTCTGATGGTGCTGCTCCGAGAGCGAACCATGTCCGATGCTCCAGAGCATCTCGTGCCATGGCCCATCAACCTTAGACTCGTCCAGACGCTCCCTGAGCGCGCGCCGTAGCTTGATAGCGAACCAAGATTCGATCCTGCCGCCGTTCGTGCCCTCCTCGTGCGTAGAAGCCTCCATGGAGCGCTTCACTTGCAAATCGGCCGGCTGATTCAGCTCAACCTGCATGGCGGAGATGGAACACTCGTTAGCGCGAGGCTTGGACCTGGCGCCAACCGACGCCTTGCGTGGCGCTCGAAGCGCGTCACCGGCTCCGATTTGCGTTTTCACCTCGTGCTCTTCATGAAGCGCCTCGTATGCGGGCCTGCACTTTGCTGGCGCATTCGCCTGAGGAGCTTCAGTCGCCGGCGCATGTGGCGCTTCAGTAGCTGCGGCGCGATTACGAGCGCTCTTCAGCTCATCAGCAATGGCATCAGGGATGGTTACCTCAGTGATCGTTACGTCCGAGCGCATAGGGTTATACCGATTGCGGCCCTGTGAGTAACGACGTATCAGCCCGAGGTCGGCCAGTTCGCGGTATGCGCGTTTCACTGTGGACTCGCTCAGCGATAGCTTGGCGGCAACCTTCTCAATCGTGATCTTGGATTTCCAGTCGCCGCTAATCTGTCCCTCACACCAATGCAGGAGAAAAACGTGCTCATGCGCGCGACTAATGTTTAAGCCACACAGGTATTGGAACAAGGGAATCGGGACATTGATATAGTGTTTTTCAGCCGACAACAGATTTCGTATGTCCATAGTCTACAATCACTCATTAGGTCATTATAAATATACTGTTAACTATCCAATGAGCACTGCAGGTGTTGAAATACATCCCAGCCACCCCTGTTGATCCTCGACCAGCAACAGCATAAATAAATAATTTACCTTATCGCCCCAACTCAGCAAGACTAAATCTGACGATAAAGTTTCCCTGTCCGAAGCAGACATTGACATTCCGCATAGCGCACTCGTAACGGAGCACCTGGCACAAAAACAAATCGACCGACCGGTAACAAAGCGACAAGAATTCGCCATTTGCGCCATACGGAACGCGCCCGACTACTGTTGATTTGGCTAAAATCTAGTAGTAAGCACAGTGGCGTAGGGTATTTTTAGCCGTCCCTTTGAGTGTCGCTCAACTTTATGAGTACGGGCAGCTTTCACAGCGACGGATATTGGTACATCTAGCCATCCACTGGACACAGCGTATGAAACAGCGCGTGAGAAGATAGGGATAACGTCGGTCCCTCCTCAGATCTTCAGCGCTAATCCAGATGACGCAGTTTCGCTGACCACAGCACTGAAGTGGCCCGCCTAATTGAGTGAAAAATGAAATTAGCCATGTAGATTAAACCCAGGTTTCTGCACCAGCCCGCACCTTTTGCCGCAGAGAGCCCATCGACTCGGTTACCTGGCAACTTCGGTGCCGCTGGCCAGTTAGTAGACCTTGTTTTGTTAGCGGCTCCGCCAAGAGAAAATAGGCAGCAGTTCACTAGGGCGGTTTTTTCCTGTACCTCCATGTCAGGCCGCTCAGTGCTTGTAGCAAATAACTTCACCTTCGCGGTTATCTAAAGCCTGTTTTTTTCCTTATGTCGCTGGACAGTCGTGCCGACAGGTCCGATAGGGTAAAGCCCGTGACATCGATCATTAGGTTGGCGTGGGCATGAAGCTCATCAAGTACGCAATCGCGAAAAAGCGGATCTAAGGTTTCCATGTCTTCCACCGTGGCACCGCGAGCATGCAGGCGTCGTTGCCGCTCCGTTTCATCGAGCAGCAGTAACACCGTCAGGTCAGGCTGGATCAGGCTTTGAGTCAATGGCTCGATGTCAGCCGCGACACCCCGAGCTTTAGCGTAGGCAAGCGTCGAGGCCCAGTAACGATCCATAAACACCCATTCACCATCCTCAGCCCTTTTGCGAGCCTGCCGACCTTGGCTGGATACGCTAGCCGCGTAGAACAGTGCTTTGGCCAGCTCGTCATCGGCAAAGGCTTCCATCACAGCCTGGCGACACTCGCGAAGTGACGTTCCTGGCGTACTCATCGCATGCCCATAAAAACATCTTGCCAACTGCTGAACCACTGTGGACTTGCCGACCCCATCCAGCCCCTCGACCACAATAAAACCGCCCACATCAATGCTCCTCAAGTTCCAAAGCAATGCGGGCCATCTCGGCGTGCTCTGTCTCGGAGAAGCTGTCGCTGGCGACCACGATAGGGATGCGCTGGTCGAGGCTTTCCCTAAACCCGTAACGCGCTCTCTGCTCATGGAGCGGTGTGCCGCGTAACAGCATCAGTGGCCAGGCCCGCAGTCGCGGTACCTGATGCTGCAAGCACCAATCCACGCTGGAGCGGAAACTGTCCAGCGTCTGCTTCGGCAAGCCATAGATCAGGGAAACCTCGAAGTCGATCTGTCGCATGTGCAGCTCCTGAATCCTGTTGCGAACACTCTCCATGTGGTTTGGCCGGTCAATCGCTCGATACTCGGCCTCCACCGTCGTCTGCAGACCGAACTCCAGCGTCACGTCGAGTCCATCGAGCGCATCCAGAAACTCCGGGGTGCACGTCTCGAAACGGCACTGCAACGAGAGCTGAGCTTTTACGCCTGCAGCCTTGATGCTGTTCAAGACCTCGACGGCCCGCGCGGGCTTGGCGTGAAAGATCGGATCCAGCACCGAGATACGCTCTACGCCTGCAGACGCAAACAGGGCCAGCTCGCGCTCTAGGCGCTGCGCATCGAACCACTGGTGCGTGAGCCGCTTACCCGGCTCACGGTGCTGGCAGAAGGCACACTTGAAAGGACAGCCGCGCTGGGTTTCCCAGCGTATGCTGGCCTGCGGCTCGACCGTGCCGAGCAGATATGGCGAGGGCAAGGCCAGCAGATCGTGATTCGCCTTGCGGCCCTGATCGAGCGTGCCAGCGACATGGATGCCGGAGTCATCGGGCAACTCCTCACGAGCCAGCGCCACCATCGCCATCTCACCCTGGCCACGAACGAAATAGTCCGCCTCCGGGTAGGTGATCTCCAGTTGCCCTCCGACCATATAGGAGATCTGTGGACCGCCGAGGACGATCCTCACGCCCCTCCCCTTGACTAGGCGGATCAGGCTCTGCACCTCAGCATCGTTCCACACATAGGTACCGAAGCCGACTAGGCAGCCAGGACCAGCCTCGTCGATGGCCTGCAACAGGTCGGCGAACACCTGCTCCAGTGAAAAATCCGGTCTATTGACCTGAGCCTCGATGATCCTCCAGGGCACATCTGCCGCCTGCAGGGCAGCAGCGATTGAGCCGATTCCAAGTCCAGTCTTGCCATCCTGCGGACGGCGCCAGTCCAGCGAGACCATAACGACCGGGATCATGGCATAACCTCCTGCACTGCGTGCTGATATCGCTCGGAGTGACCTCGCAGGCGCTGTCGCACATCACGACGGAAGTTCTGAAAGGCACGCCGGTCGCCCGGCGTGGCAGGCACGATGACCATACCGCAGCCATTGGGTGGGAAAAGCTTGTAATGCCGTCCTTTGGCATAGGTCCAGCCAAGCTGAAGCAGTTCTAGCACGAGCTGGTTGATGTCCTTGTCCTTGCTGAAATACATGGCGGTTCCTCCGTCGCGTGGCGTTGCGCACACGATGCGACAGAGGTGGCTGTCGAAGCCCGACAGGCAGCCGAAAGAAAAATCAGAAAATGCACGATCAGTGCGAGGAGCGCTGCGGCAGCAGCGTAAGCAGGTGCTCGACTATGGTTTTCCGCTGATAGGCGACAGCAACCCACAGGGCATTCTTTTCGCTCAAAGGATGGTCCTCCTCCAGCGAGGCCCAAGGGTCACCACCTACATCGATCATGGCCTTGAGCACCTCCAGATCACCGATCTGGACCGCGAACAGCGTAGGCGTCCAACGATCGCGGTGGTGGTTGAAGCCGGGATAGCGACGATTCGGATCGGCACCCTTAGCCAGCAGCGTCATGACCACTTCACGACGTTCAACAATATTCCGTCTGTAATGCTGCGCTACAGCCTCGAAGATCAGCTTTTTCCACGGATCAGCGAGCATCGCGTGCCAGCCCTGGCGCTGAGCTGACAGCTCGCAATCCAGAATGGCTCCCCCCCTGGCATCGAAGGAGTCTGCCGGGACACGCCCCTCAAGATAAGCGTTCAACTGCGCAGGATCGTGCGTATGGATGCTGTCGTGCAGCAGCGCCATCGCATAAATTAGCGCGCTGGGGGACGTGAAACAGGCGTGTTCGAAATCTGCACCCAGCGCGATCAGCCGCTCGACAACCCCGGCATCCGCCATATTTATGGCGATCTGCAGTGGTGTTTCCCGCTTGGTCGAAGCCGGGCGATTGGCCGTTTCCGGGCTGATGTCCAGTGTCAGCAAGTACTGCAAAATATCCGGATCCTGACGCTCCCAGGCCCGCCGCAGTGCCATGATCAGCGCATTCTCGCCAGACTCGGGAATGCAGATATTCGGATCGCCCCCCGCCTGCACGAGCGTTTTGACATCCTCAAGCTGCCCCCACAACACCGCATCCATCAGGGGCGTATAGCGAACTCGTCCATCGGCTTTCTTGCGCAGCGCGTTCGGATAGGCCAGATCCCTGGGTGATGGGGAGAATGGCTTGTCCATCACCTCGACGCGCATGGCTGGTGGAATGCGCTGCACAGCCTCCTGTGGGGCAAACATCCGCTCGAACTCGAAAGACAACCGGCGCAGTACCTGCTCATCCAATTCCTGCTGCGGCGGGTTGTTCAATCCGAGCAGATAGCATCTATCCCAGTAATGCTTGGCACGCACCTTGTCGCCCACGCCAACGGCATAACACAGTGCCTCGCGAAGAATCCCATGCTGATTGGGGCCGGCTCGCCACCAGGCCTGCTTGCAGGCGGCAGCATACAACTCAAGCGCTTTATCCTTCTCTTCGAGATTGGCTGCGAGCCGGGCCGATAACCACGACCATAGATACTCATGGGCCGCACGCGCCATCGGGGTGTCGCGCTCATACACTGCTCGCAGCCAATCGAGCCGATCACGGATCTGACGCTCATTGCCTCGGGCATCGGTAAACAGCTGATAAAGATCCTCCAGCACAGGAGCGACCTGATTACGCAAAGGCAGGCTATTGCGGTCGGCAGCCTCCCGCTTCAACTGCGCAGGAAGCTGCTGCTCGGGCTTCAGCTGCAGTTGGCCGTGCATATAAAAGTCAAGCTTGACACTGTCGCGCAGCTCCGCCGGCAAGGATTGCAGCGCCACGACCATGACCATCCAGCCTGTGAGGCGCTCCATGTGCTTCGCCGTCAGGTTACTGTCGGCCAGCAGCGCCCGTACTGTCGCCTGGTAAGGCCACAGCTTCGTACCAATCGACTCGCCCTGCTGCCAACGCTCCAGAGTGCGCTCATCGATATCTAGATGATCGGCTAGTCGCACCAGCAGCTGGGCTTCTGGCAAGCCGCTCTGGCTTGCCGCCATCTGCAGCCAGACCACGAAAGGCGCCTCCCACCAGGTCTTCACGTCGAGAACTGGCAGTTCACGGCTGGCACGGCTAATGAATCCTGACAATTCCGGTATCACCAGCAGCCGGAACAGAGCCGCGCGGGCGCGTGCCGGAATCATCCCCGTGGTATCGATCTCGCGTGCGAAGGAGCGCAAAAGACCGCTATGCCGATACCAAGCCGACTCGATCAGGTTGCTCCAGTCAGCTCCGCAGTCTGCACGGATGGCTCGTAGCCATTGCGCCAGGCAATCCTGCAGCAGCTCGAAGTTGCTGCCCGGGCGCTTATCGAGGGCCAGATCATCCAGATCCTTGTCGAGTCCCCTGCTATTGAAGCAAGGACGATAACCGGATGCCGTGATCAATACGCGTAGGGCTGCGCCTGGAGTTGAAAAAATTATTTCATGTGTCATTAGACATCCTTGTTATTGAGGCAAACACACCTCGTCACGCAGCACTCCAGCCGCCTGTCTAAACTGAATAGCCAGCAAGTCAGTTCCTCGGCGCGCTGCCCAACTTAGCCCGAAATACAAACAGGCTGGTCTTGGCGGATATCCCTGTACTCCCAATCATCCTAATGGCGGATGAACTGCGAACCGGGGCACTATAAGGCATTTCGCCATCTCTCCCTCATCCAATCTGGCGACCACCCGCAGCGTAGTGGCGAGACTACAAGCCCACCTGGGAAAATACGCAGCTGGCCAACATTCGTCCCCGGTACTTCCTTGTGACGCCCCAGCGGGGCGTCATCCCATCCAGACAGGAGCAGCCCGAACGATTTCCGCCACCGACTACTCATGTCTAACAGGCCGTTGAACAAGGCCAGAGCCCTATGGGTTCTGGCAAAATGGCGGCATCCTTTTCTGCCGAAGCCAGCCCAAGCCGATGCGTGGACTCGACCTCAAACAAAACGAGCTGTTCAGCTAAACGACGCTGGAGCAGCGCATCCCGAACGATCACCCGCTGCGTCCATTGCGCAAGCTGGTCGATGCCGACCTGGCCTCGATGAACCAGGAATTCGATGGGTTTACTCCACTCTGGAACGCGCCTCGATTGCACCGGAGTGGCTGTTGCGCGCTTCGGTGCTGCACTTGATCTACACCATTCGCTCCGAGCGGCAATTGGTCGAGGAAATTGTTTTCACCTGCTGTTTCGCCGGTTCGCCAGCCTGTCGATGGACCAGCGCATGAATTGGAGAAGAGGCGCGCCGGCAAGTAGACTTTTAAGTGAGCGCCACACCTGCCCCAAATCATTGAGTGTACCTACAGGTTCACCGAGTGTACCTGTAGGTAGCGATGTGCTACGCAAGAAATTATTTTATTAGCACACAACTGACCCAAAGTACACGGAGTGTACCTGTAGGTGCACTCAATGCACCTACAGGTACACTCCGACACAACAGCACAAACCAACTATTTATAAAGTTGACAAAATGACTTGATGCGCGCCTACTCTTCCCGACTACCCGCAATAAGCGGATGTGGTAGCTGGCCACTCAAAACAAACAGCTTCCAACTGCCATTTGGCGCCCTTTAAAGCACGCTAGTGCATCCTAAAAGTTTTGTGCCATCGCACTTTCTACTCCGTCTCACGGAACAAACCATATCGGAAGCACCGCCTTCTCCAGCAATGAGATACCTTGTTAAGGCCCCGAGCTGCGGGGCTTATAAGGTCAACTGATGTACCGAAACCTGAACTGAAACCTGCACGCCTTCCAAAGGCAGCTGTGCGCCACCATGGCCAAGTGCTTGTTTCGTCCGCTACATCGGCACTCAATCGAAAACATCGATCCAAACGACCACCTCATCGTCACGGCAAACGACGACGGCTCCCATCCAGGCCCTCTGGACTATGCCAGGTGCTCGATTCAAGGAGCGCGCAGCACGCTCATCCGACTCACTGACCGTCCGGTTCCGACGCTGAATAGCGCTATGGGCGTGAGTCGTTGTGGAGAGGTTGCGGATTTCGGAGCACCGTGACCGGCCGTTTCGGTTGATCGTGACCGCTCATTTCGCTAACGCGTGACCGCTCATTTCGGTAGCAACGTGACCGATTTTCCGCCTGTTCCGAAACAGGTGGT
>Ga0172382_10004580_pt1 | contig 21118 bp, 22 predicted proteins | sample Leawel138RmetaG_FD_122245 | JGI IMG/M metagenome (GOLD analysis project Ga0172382, IMG submission 122245) | Leachate microbial communities from a municipal landfill in Southern Ontario, Canada - Leachate well 138R metaG | ecosystem: Engineered > Solid waste > Landfill > Unclassified | place... | reverse complement strand
CTTTCGATCTCCCGGTATCGCGCCCCGGCCCGTGCGCTTGGCTTGCCCTTTGCGCAGAAGTCAAACCGGGCCAGCTGGCGGTTGACGCGCTCGACGACAATCTGTCCGTCGATCCGCTTCGCCTCCAGCGCCGCCAGCGCCTCCAGGAAGCGTTCATCCTGGCGCGCCCGGCGGTAGAACGACAGCACATAGACATAATAAAACAGGTTGTAGGTCATAAACGGGTACGCGACCTGCATGAACAAGGTCCCGATCCCGTAATGGCAGGGACCGATCGGTCTGCGGATGCGCCAGTGCCCGAGCAGAAATTCGACCGCCCGGTCGAGTCCGGCATCCTGATCGGGATAGCCGGTCATCCGAAACGCGTTCAGGGCAGTCAGGGTCGGACCCGGATTTGAGCAGTCTGTCTCAGGCCCCCGGCCGTACTTGAATGCATGGCAGCGCCAGCCGCCGTCCATATGGCGGCTGTCGAGCAGGTGTCGAAAGGTCTTTTCCAGGCGCGGATCGGCAGCGAAGCCAAGCTGACAAAGGACATTCAGCGCCCCGATGGTGTGGCAGGGGTAAATGGCGCCTTTCGGCGCAACCCGGAAACGGCCGTCATCGCGCTGGCAGGAGAAGATCAAGTCGGCCATCGCCTGCAGAATAAGGTCAGCGGGACTGACTCCGACCTCCAGGAGCAGCAGGGCGCAGTCCAATGTTGTAAACGGACTGCCTTTGATCAGGTTCTTGTCCGGGGTCATCCAAAGGTCGGCGCCGTTATCGTGGCGTCTGGCCAGGATCGCCTCCAGGTCGCGGGGGTAAGTGGTTGGACCGGTCATGGGTTCGTCACCTCGATTGCTGGCAGAGCAAGCCAAAGCAGGCTGTTTCACGCTTATTCTAACCGATTTGGCGGGAAAAATCCGGGTTGTCCAAAAACGGGTCCGTCAAACGCTATTCTTATATGCAGGTGCTGGCGTGCAGATGTTGCCGCTGTCTCGAACCCGGAGACAGGCGTACAATGGTCGCAGATGAGCAGCCAAACGATTGGACAGCAGAGGAGACAAGCAACGTGTATCAGGCGGCAAGCAGGCCAGACAGGACCGATCCAACCTGCAACCAGGCTATCATCGAGCTGGCACATGGCGACCGGGAGGCTTTGTCCGTCATCTATGACCGCATGGCCAGGCTGATTTTCTCCGTGGCCTATGCCACGACGGGCAATCCGGCCGATGCCGAGGATGTGCTGCAGGACACGTTGATCGCCGTCCTCCGCTACGCTTCGTCCTACCGGGACGGCAGCAATGCGCACGCCTTCGTTCTGACCATAGCGCGCCACCTGGCGATCGATGTCGTGCGAAAACGCAAGGCGACGGTTCCGCTTGACGAGATCGCTCCGGCGGATCAGCCGGTCTGCGAGACGGACTGGTCACGCTGCGATGTGCGGGACCTGCTGGCCGTACTGACTGAAGATGAACGGCAGCTGGTGGTCTTGCGCCTCTATGCCGGTCTTGGCTACCGTGAAATCAGCTGCGTCATGGAAATCAGCGTGTTCGCGGCCCAAAAGCGCTACCAGCGGGCGCTCAAGAAACTCAAACGCCTGCTGTAAGGAGGTCCAGACCATGAACAGGAAAACCATCAAATCCGTGCTCAAGCAGCTCGATCGCATGCCGCTGCCGGATAAGGAGACAATCCTGGCAGCCTGCGCGGCGCAGGATCTTCACGTCGGGCAGGCCGAACCCAAGCCCAAGCGCCGCCCTCATCTCAAGCCGGTCCTGGCCTCGCTTGTCGCACTGGGCGTGCTCCTCTCCGGTGCGACGGTGTACGCCGCCATAGCGGAAGCCCGTGACTACGCGGCGGCAATCACCTTTTTCAATGCCCATAACTTGCCCCTGGACGGGCTGTCGCGCCGCGAAATCAAACACGTCTACCGCGATATCCGTACCGGAACCTTCACGTTCGGCAAAACGGCGGACGTGGTCACGAGCAGTGTCAGCGGCTACGACCTCTTCCAGGAAGAGCCGACACCCGAGGACCTGGCCAAGCTCTGGCAAGCCAAAAACGGCAACCACACCTGGCCCGCCTTTTTGCCGGGCCAGGATGACGGTGTGACCTACCGGATATCCTATACGGAACGCCTCGATGAGAAACTCGGTTTTAACGTGACCGACCAGAGCGTGATCCAAAAATGGGTCGACGGCCAGCAGGTCTGGGAGGCCTCGTTCAAAAATCTCTGGCTCGACAGCTATGCGGTATTGGGTGATTCGGTTATCGTGTACGGACAGACCCCGACCTGGTCGTCCGAGCAGACCCAATATGCCTGGCTGGCCCTGGTGGACGCTAGCGGCCAGATCCGCTGGCAGCACGTCATGGACAACGGCTTCAAGCACGAATACATCGGCGCGGTCCTGCCGGACGAGGACGGCCTGGCGGTGTTCAGCCGCGGCAACCTGAAGATTCTCTGCCTGTCCCGCTTCGACAAGACGGGCCAACGCACCCACTTCAGCCAGACCGAAATCGGCAGCTACGGCATCCGCAACGCGGCGCGGCTTGCCGACGGCTACCTCGTGCAGCTGCTCGATTACGCCCAGGGCGACCGCCTGATCAAAATGACGCGCGACGGAACCCTGGCAGACGCCTACACCTACGGTTCAGAGGACGAAGATTACTATATCGCCGACATGGCCGAATTCGCCGGGAAGATCTGCCTGAGCGCCTATGCGGTCCCGCGCATGGCCGATGACCTGCCCCACACCAGCCACTACGAGATAGGGCCGGTGCTCGAGAAAATTTTTGCCGACAAGGATTTCGAGATCAGCAACGAGGAACTGACGCGTCGGGTCCGCGACAACTATACGTCCCTGCTCCTGATCTGCGATCCAAAATCGGGCGAACCGCAGGTCTTCTATTCCGTCGCCGGCTCCCTGGGTGCGGCGCTTTCCGTTAACGAGAACGGCGAGCTGGTCTGGGAAGTCGAGAGCATCACCGATACCTTTTTATCCCTGGCGACATCCTCGTTCACCATCGGCGGCGACAGCACCGTCTACCGCTACACCTTCGATGCGGCCGGAACTCTGCTGAGCCAGGAGAAAACTGAAATCGCGGCGCCTTTTCGCAAATAGCCCGCCGCGTTGCGCGGTCAGGCACCGCTTGCTACAATAAGCCTATTGACGGTCACGAATTCCGTGACAAGAAAGAGGCAGGCCGTGATCAAGGAACTCAACCATATCGGCATCCGGGCAGGCGACTTCGAAAAGACGCTCGATTTCTACCAGCAAACACTGGGCGGCACGATCATCCGCGACAGCCGCTCACTGGACGGCAAAAGCCGTTTCGTCTACATCCAGCTTGGCGACGGCGTCATCGAACTTTTGAGCAGCAAACCGGGTGAAACCAACCTGGGGTTGCAGCATGTCGCCTTTCTCGTCAACATGGACCTGAACCAGGCCTACGAAGCGCTGCTGGCGCAAGGGCTAGTCTTCACCGTTCAGCCCCGGTTGGCCGGATCCGGCAACGGTTACCTGGCCTTTTTCCGCGAGCCCGGCGGCGCCGTTTTCGAACTGATCCAGCGCGAGGAGAACATCCGCATCCCGGACCTCAAAAACGATGTCCTGCTCGCTTTCGCTTCCAGCACGATCGAGGTATCACCGGATGCCTTTGAACCGTGCGCCGCTTTTTACCGCGGCCCCATGGGCTTTTCCGCCGGTCCGGTCAACGAGACAGTCCGGGGCCGGGTGCAGCATTTCCGGCACGGCCGCGATACGATCGAGCTGGCCGAAGGAACGGCGCAACCGCCTCTGAACCGGCTGACCTTCCAGGTTGCGAGCTGTTCGGCCATGCGCGACCGCCTGCTGGAACAAGGCCTGACCTGCGACATGAGTCAGGTATCTGCCGAAAGGATCCTTGACGCGGTCGGGCCGGACGGCGTTCGGCTTCGTTTCGTGGAAACACCGGTCTAGAAGTCAGTTTGCAAACAGCGCATCCAGGCTGACCTGAAGGCCCGGGAAACAAGCCGACTCCAGAACCGCCGAACCGACAAACGGCCGGCAGTCGGCAATATCGCCGTCGGCAAACGTATACAGGAGGGCTGTTTTCCGCTCCGGGTCGATCAGCCAGTATTCCCCGACCCCGGTTTGCATGTACAAGTCCAGCTTTTTCAGCATGTCCTTGCGCCGGGTCGAGGGCGAGCTCACTTCGACGATCAGGGCCGGCACGCCGTGGTATTTGCCCTGGGCGTCGATCTTGTCGCGGTCGCAGATCACCAGGATGTCCGGCTGGACGACGTTGATGTTCGTTTCGCTTTTAAACAGCGTCACATCAAACGGCGCGAACAAAGGCCGGCAGTCTTTGCCTTTAAACCAGTTGTAGAACAGGACATACAGTTCGCTTAAGGCCGACTGGTGCGCGTACATCGGTGATGCGAGCAGGTATACCTCGCCGTCGATCAGCTCATAACGTTCTTCGCTGGTTTCGACCAGATCGAGGTACGCCTCATAGGACATTTTTTCCGGGACCCGATTGATTTCTGCCGCGCTGTCCCTAAGCAGCAGCGGCTCGTTGCAGGGCACCAGCCGGGCAACGGCCTTTCCGTTCTTGGTGATCGTCACGGGATCGTTCTGCAGCGCCTGCTTGAGGTATTTGCCGAAGCTGTTCTTGATTTCTGTCGCCGATACATACACGGTCAACACCTCCCGATTCTTTTGGCTATATTATACCACTTTTTAGCTGTTCCAATAAACGATTCAGCTATATTTTATAAATTAGCTGTTTGGTGTGCTGTACGTCCGCCGCTTCAGCCGTTATAATGGGTTCAGGCGCACAGCCGCTTGGGGAGGTGTCTGCGATGCAGGAGCAATTCGGATTGTTTGTCCACTGGGGTTTGTACGCCCTGACGGCGTACCAGGAGCAGGTGCGCGCCCGGCTGCGTTTGCCGCGCGCCGACTACCACCGCCTGATGGCTGAATTCAACCCGGTCCGCTACGACCCGGACGCCTGGGTGGACCTGGCCTGGCAGGCAGGCATGCGCTATATCTGCTTCACCGCCAAGCACCACGACGGCTTCTGCCTCTGGGACACGCGCCAGACGGACTTCAACATCATGAACACGCCCTACAAGCGCGATGTGCTGCGCCAGCTGGCCGACGCCTGCGATCGCCGGGGCATGAAATTGTCCCTGTACTATTCGATCCCGGACTGGAACCATCCCAATGCCTACAACCCGGCCAGCTCGCACCAGTGCCCGCCCGAGGCCGGCGACCAGCCGGATACGGTCCGCTACCGCGCGTTCCTCAAGGAGCAGATCCGGGAACTGCTCACCGGGTACGGGCCGGTCTACACCTTGTTCTGGGATATTCCGCCCCATATCGCCGACCCCGAAATCAACGCCTACGTGCGCTCGCTGCAGCCTGGCATCCTGATCAACGACCGCGGTTACGATCCCGGCGATTTTTCGACGCCGGAGCGGCAGGTGCCGGATGGAGCCTGGTTCAAACGGCCGACGGAAGCCTGCCAGTCGGTCGGACGGCAAAGCTGGGGCTACCGCGTCCTGGAAGACTACTACACAACCCGCTACCTAACGAGCAGCATCGACAAGGTCATGGCCATGGGCGGCAGCTACCTGCTGAATGTCGGCCCGATGGCGGACGGCCGCATCGACCCGGCCTCAGAGGAAAAGGTGCGCGCGGTCGGGGATTGGTATAACCGCGTCGCCGAATCCCTGACCGAAATCGAGCCGGTCTCAAAACAGCTGGCCGACAGTTCCAGCAACCAGCCGTTTTTGGCTGTCGCCCGCGGCAGCACCTGGTATTTGCATTTCTACGACGGTCTCATCGCCGGCGGCGTCACGCTCAAGCCGGTTCGGGAAAAACCCAAAGACGTGATCCTGCTCAACAACGGCCAGCCCGTCGACTACGCCGTCACCACGCTGCCAACCTCCTGGCACTGGGACACGCAAGAGCTGGATCCCCCCTATCTGCACTTGTTCAACTTGCCGGCGGAGTCTTTGACCCACGAGCCGGTCGTGATCAAGATTCTCTGGTGATGGTATTCAGATCCGGCCTAATATGCTGCGTAACAGCTCGATCGTGCTTTGCCCGTTTTTATGGGCAGGCGGCACCGGCGGATGAGCCTTGCCAGGGTCGCGCGCATATATTTCCCAAATTGCATACAAGGCACGGTAATCCCGGGCGATCAGCTGGCGCCGGATACGCATCAGCAAGTTAAGCAGGCCGTCCGTAGTCGGTCGATCGAGTGCATCACCGTCATCCGGCAGGTTTCTTGGACAGTAACCATCCACGATACATTCGATCGTGACAATGGCCCGGTTGCTGGACTGACTGACCGATGTGCCAAGATCATCCGTCCCGTCAAACGCGTATTGCTTCAGTTCCAGGATCTGTTCTGGCGCTGCGTTGAAGGCGATGGCCAAGGTCCACCAGCTGTAGCTTTCCCGATACATGACATCAAAATAACTGACCATCAGTCCCCGCCATTCGACGGGCAGGTCGCTCCACTCACCGGGAAAATGGAAGCCGGCCCGCCTGGTTTTGACTATGGCCCGATCAGATAAAGCGGCCACATCGGCTCGCGCGTCTTTGCCGAGGGGCTTGTCAATAGCAAGAAATTGGTAGGATGTCGAACTGTGGTCTGATGTAAATCCGTGTTTTTCGCTCAGTATTTTCATGGTATGGTCCTTTCCGGGTTGCACCCGTTTCTTAACCATGCGGGGTAGGAACAAGCGTCCGCCGCCTCAGGCATTTGTCCGGTTAATTGGGGCCTATCTGGAAACAAGCCGCCCGGTTCCGGACACCCGGGATCAGAACCCAGGGCATCTGGAGCAAAAACCCGGCAGCCGCCGCAGAAATTTTTCGCTGGACAGGATCCGCAGGTACCCGCTATGAAATCCGGCCCGGAGCGAAAGGTCCGGTAGCGTCGCAGCACCGGATGATTCCAAATAACGGAAAACTCATCCTGTGACAGGTTGCCGGCCATCAGTCCGGTGCCGACCAGCTGCGAGCAGGGATACACGGATCCGTCGGGTGCCAGCGCCATGATCCGGTCGGCTGCCGTACAGCCTTTGATGCCCTGCGCAAAGGCGCTTTGTTCAGGCCACCGGCGGAGCAGGAAAGACAAGGCGCAGTCTATCCGGATTTGCAGGTCCGGGGCACAATCGGTTAAATCGTGCAATTTTAGCTCGAGCGCCTCAAAGTCAGCAACACCGGGTTTTTCTGCTATCCAGCGTTCGATCCGGGCCGGCGGCTTATAGCGCAGGAGGGTCTGGTTCAAAAAGCCGATCGATGCCAAGGTGTGAACTGATCGCTCCAGATTCCTGATGCCCGACCGGTTCATCACCAAATTGGCGCCGTATCTGACCCCCCCCTGGTCAAGTTGGGCGGCAAGGCGCTTCAGCCGGTCAGCATACGCGGCGTTTGCCAGCATATCATCTGCCTGGACGCCAATCTGCATGACCTTGATGTGCGATGCCAGTCGCTTCAGCAAAGCCGGCGCCATGTCGTGACACCCTGTCGTGACATGAACGGCCAAGCCGCATGAGGCAGCGTGTGAGACCAAAAGCGGCAGATCGGCGCGCGATAAAGGTTCTCCGCCGCCGATTGCCAGCTGAAACACACCGGTTGCCGTAATCTTGTCAATGACAGCCACGGCTTGCCGTGTATTCAGCTCATATGTGAACAAGTGTTTATGCCGCTGCATGTAGCAATCATGGCAATCAGCAGTGCACCGGTAAGTTAGCGCCCAGTGAACCGTTTCCGGTGCACTGATCTGATCTTTTTCCGGCCATTCCATTTGCTGCCGGCATAACGTTTGAAACATCAGGTCTGTTTCAGCCTTTAGAATCCCATCAGGCAGGACTTCCAGCATGCCGGAGCGAATCAGCCTGCCGAGGAGCACCTCAATGCTTTGCCGGTTCATTTTCCGGCCCTGGCAGAACAGGTCCCGTCTGAACAGCGCGTCCGTTGCGACCACCTCGGCTGCCTTGATGTTTGCGACCATCCAGCTGGCCTCCCGGTCAAGTTCGATCAGATCACCCGTAGCGCGGTTGAACAAGAGGGCACCGTTGTGTTCCAGCCTTAGAACAGCCTGGTCTTTCAGCCTGATTGCGATATGCCGGTCAAATAAGCCTCCCATGCCGCCGACCAAACTATGTATCCTTTTCGTCCCCGTCCTGATTGGCAAAAAACAAGAAGACGTTGCGTTCCCAGTCGTCATCGCTTCTGATCAGTCCGGCGACTTCCCTGATGCGCCGCTTGATCCGGTAGCTATACGGAACCTCAGCGAGCAGCTTTTCGAGCGGCGCGCAGATTTCGGCTTCTGGATAACGCTCCAGCTGGCTGAGAATCTCCGTATACAGGCGCCGGGTTGTGTTGTTGGACGGCGTGCGGGCCAGCTCTCGCACATAAGCCGCCACGATGTGTTCATCGCGCGGCAGCCAGGACAGCATCGTGACAATCTCAATCCGAAAAGCCACATCCTCAAGCGAAACGGCAGGCCCCAATCCGTTGTAATAGCCGAAGAAGCGATCACTGGCCTCCTGGTTCCCTTCCCTGATTTGCATGTAGATGGTATGCAGCACATCCCTGCGTTCGCCTGGCCGGGTTTCCAAAAGCTCCAGAAGCTGGCCGATATCAAGGCTCTGCCGCATCTCAAAACGCAGCAAGGTGTCTATGTTGATGTCGTCAGGCAGTTCTTCTATTTCAACTTGCTCATAATGGTCGCACGCGTCCCGCTGGCTGTCGAAGCGCCTTTTCTGGTAAAGCTCGCGGCAAACCGAAAAATCCAAGTTCTCCGACACGCCTTTGTCATCCCAGTAGGGATCGAAGGCCTTGTCAAGGGAACAGATCCCCATGTCGTCCTCGTCCTTGTCATCCTGGAAAAAGTAGGCGCAGTTCTGGCAGATGCGATCCAGAACGATGCTTTCTCCATCTTCGCTGTCGAAACCCTCATATTCGTTTTCATCCATCTTGAGTCCCTCCCGTTATAATGTTGCCATTTTGTCTGTGGTCTTTGCGGATAAAGGGTGCCTGAACCTGGCCAGACACGAGCGGATGGTACAGATTCGGGCGGCGGTAGGCGTTGCCGTGGACTTCCCGCTCCCGATAGCGGCGCAGCTCGCCGAGCGGGAAAGCCGCCAGGACAATGCCTTCCGCTTCGCCTGCCTCGACAATCAGGGTGTCACGCGAGCCCGGTTCGCCTTCGCGGTAGGCGATCCCGTCAAAGGCGGAGGAGTGCCCGTTGCAGTCCGGCTGGCCCCGAGCATAATTGGCGGTGGCGATGCCCAGCATGTTCTCGAAAGCCCTCGCGCGCAGCTGGGCCAGGCGGTTGATCTCCATCGGGCAGGCATTGGGCACCAGGATAATCTCCGCGCCCTGCAGCATCAGGATGCGCGCGCTTTCCGGAAACTCGCGGTCGAAACAGATCATGGCCCCGATCCGGACCGTGCCGGAACCAAGGTCGAGATCTGCGACCTCAAAAGCGTCGCCGGGCGTCATATGGCGTTCGGCATCAAAATCGCAGGTGTGGACCTTGGCGTAGGTCAGGACGCGGCGGCCCAGACGGTCGAAAAGCACCAGCGTGTTGCGCGGAGCGGGCTCGTACCGCTCGAGGAACGTGATCCCGATCGCCATATCCAGCTCACGGGCCAGATCGCGAAAGGCCAGGATGAACGGATCGTCAGACGCGATCGCATCACGCCGCAACATGTCAGGGTCGGCAGCAACCCGGTAGCCGTTGTGCCACATTTCCGGAAACAAGGCGATCGCCGCACCCATGGCCTTGGCCTGCCGGCAGGCGTCGCGCCCTTTGGACAGGTTGCCGGCCAGATCCCCGGCGGGGATCAGCTGGAGCAGCGCCACATGAACCGTTTCCATACGCTATGCCTCTGCTTCCCCGAGTCGTTCCGGGGCAAAGTGCCGGATGGCGCCCAGTGCCCGCAACGTGATGAAGCGGCTGGGTGACCCGACCGTTTCCATCTCGAAATGAACCGCGCCCTTGTGTTGGTTTTCAAGCCGCCACAGCCCGTCCGCATGCCGTTTGGCCAGGAGCCAGCCAACAGCCGCCTCCAGGCAACTGTCCCGGGGAACCTCTGCTTTTGCCAGACAGGCAAGCGCCCGCAGCAGGTCGTAACGGTAGCGGAACGGATAGGACAGCTTGCAAAAGCGGACGTCATCATGATCCATGAAGAGCCGGTTGGCACGCAGAAAGGCGACCGCCCGCGCCTGGGCGGCCCGGATTCGTGCGGCGAGATCGCGTTCGCAGCAGACGCGGTATTGCAGCAGGCCTTCCAGGACGCAGATTGTCGTATGCGGATCGCCGGTATGGGCGTTCAGGTCCCAGGTGAATCCGCCGTCAGGCTTTTGTTCGCCAAGCAGGTGTTCGGTCAGCTTCGCCAGACGTGGATCGTCCGGGCAAAAATAAGCGGCGTAGTCCAGCACCATGCCGTCGACACATGTGTCGCCGGGATGCGGGTAGCGGGACAAATTCAAGCCGCCGTTTGCCAGCTGGCAGTCGGCAAGCAGACGCAAGACCATCGTCTGGCAAGGCTGGAGCGTGGCCGGAACCCCGAGGTTCTTCATGTCCTGCAGCGTGTAATGCGTCGATGTCCACTTGGGCTGGTAATAATAACGTCCCCAGTGACCGTCCGGATTCTGGCAGGACAGGAAGCGGGCGCCGAATCCCTCGCAGGCGATCCTGTTCTGCAGGGATGCCAGCAGATGCTCGTCGGAACCCAGATAGTCCCGGCGGGTCAGGTACTGCAGCGATACATCGCCGGACAGGAGCCATGTGACGGGGTTTGTCATCGGTATCTTATCCTTTGCCTTGTGCGGCGGTTATCCTTTCGCCTCCAGATAGCGCGCCAGCTCGTCAAAATCCGCGAACGTCCGGATCGGCACCTCGTGATCCGCCAGCAGGGCCTCGAAGGCAGCCTGGTGCCGTTCGGCGACCGTCAGGAAGGCTTCGGCATCGTTCGGATCGAAGGCACCGACCAGGTCAGGCAAGGTGTGGGCCGATACGCCGGTGCCACGGAGCACGTCTTCAATCTCGCGCGTGATCTCGTGGGCGGCATACAGGGCGGTCACCAGGTCGCCGCTCTCGCAGCCGTGGCGGATCTTATTGTAGAAATTGATCAGTTCCTCGTAAAAGCCCGTAAGCTGTTCGCGAAAGCTGCGCGGCGCGACGCAGGCCTTTTCCTGTGCGTCCAGCAGCGCCTCCGTGTTGCAGACGAGCCTGTGCGCGGCGTCCTTGATCGCCTCGCTGTCGCAGCTGGACACCAGGACATCGTAAAGGGAGGCGAAGTCGTCGGGCAGCAGCGCCATGGCCAGCAGTTCACCCTTGAGCTTGCCCCGGCCGCGCTTGACCGTGTCCCGGTTAAGCAGGGCCAGCGCATGCGTCAGGGCAAACAGCAGGTCCATCCCGTACGCCCGGACCCGGGTCAGGTCCTGAGCCTGGTTTTGCCAGAACTGCAGCCGGTAGACCCGGTCGAAGACAGCGCGCGCCTTCCTGACAAAAGCCGGTCTGTCGCTGACATCGAGCGCGTGCGCCTTGAGGTCTTCGAAGCGCTGGCGGTCCTGGTCGCTGCCGGAATAGATCACCTTGCCCTCGGTGAGCATCGAGGTGATGCGTTCCTCGTGGTTGGCGATTCGTGTCAGACGCTCCCAGGAAATCGCCCAGTAGTCGTATCCGATGCCGTCGATGATGAACGTCATCGCCAGGTCGCAGCCCCGCGGCGTGTTGACCACGAAATACAAGTCCAGGTCCGACCTGCTGTGGGTGTCGCAGTAGATGGTCGAGCCCATGATGACCACGACGGCGACATCGTCCCGGTAATCGCGCCGAATCGTTTCAATCAGGAGATCTGCAGCTCTAAGCTTTTCCATCGGTCCCCTCTCGCCGCTCAGCGGCGCTGCCTGTACTTAAAGCGGTACTGCTGCTTCAGCCTCTCCAGGATTTCATAGACCACCGGGCAGACGCCGGAGGATTCGACAATGCCCAACAGGCTGAGCAATCGTTCCGGCTTGTCGGTGAAGGGATAGTCGCGGCAACTGGCCGGCTGGCAATCACCGAGCCGGCAAGAACCGTCCGGCTCGAGAAAGGTGCAAGGTCGGCCTTTTAGCAGCAGCTCGCCCATGACTTCTTCGATGTATGCCTGCCGGAAAGCCGTCTCCGTCAGGCCCAGGCAGGCTGCGGCCGGCCCGATTTCCGCATCCTCGAAAGTCGCCTCGTATTCCTTGCAGCAGTTGCGGCAGGCGTTGCAATTGTAACCGGCAAACAGCTCCTGGTGCAGGGCCAGGAACTGCTTGTCCAGTTCCTCCTCGTCGGCATGGTTTTTCAGATAAGCCCGGAAGGCATAATTCTCATCTTCAACGCGGGCAAACGCCTTTTTCACTTCAGAAGGTTTCAGCAAAGCATATTCAACTCCGTTCCCAACATGTCACATAAATGAGGTCATGGTTTTGACCATCTGGTCATATTGCTTCATCTGCTTGAGCACGCGAAGCTTCATGCCGGTTTTCTGACAAAAATCCGCCAGGATGGCCGGCATCCGCTCGCCCCGCACATGAATTTCCGCAGGTCTGCCGTGCGCCAGAATAAAATCAACCAGCTTTTCGAAAACGACATCGGCGTCGCGCTCGATGTCCTGATACATTTCGAACCCGATTGGCATGTCGCTTTTCTTATCGACGATCAGCATCAGCCGCGGAAAATAGGGTCGATCGTCTTTATTGTTCTGCACCGGTTCAGGCAGATACTGGACATCAATAAGCAGGATCGTTTGGCGGGCAGGCGTGTTATTGATTCTGCCGAGCAGCGTCTCGTCGCTGATCTGGACCGGATGCAAGGTCCGGGTCGGGCGGATGTGCTCGATCGCATGGGTTTCCCACACCAGCTCACCGTCCTGCTGCCGGGCCTGGCGCAGGATCATTTTTTTCATAGCCGAATCCAGGCGCAGTTGACCCTTGCTCAGATCCGATACGACAATCGGAATCTGCCTCAAAGCATGGGTCAGAAACACACATTCATCCGCGTTGACCGGCCAGGGATAGAAGCCGGGCTCATAGCGGCGAAACAAAGGCCAGGCGTTGCGCCCTCGAAATTTCAATCCCAGCGCTTTGATCTGGTCATAATCCGTCTTGTCCAGCTGTTCCCGGTCTTCAAAAGAGCACATGATGTTATCCTGGTATTCCAGAAACGTCAGACCGGGCATGTCATCGGCATGGACAAGGATTTGGTTGAATCCGTAAAGGCCCTTCGTTCCGAGGTAGACCCCAAGTCCATAGTGCATGCCGCCATGCCCCATGATCGAGCAGTAGCCTCGTTCGCCGCTTTCCGGGTTGTCAACGGCGATGAGGTCGATGTCACAAAGGACATTCCAGGGCTGGGCCTGCTTGAAGGCCACCGCGGCCGCGTACAGCTCGCTCAGCTGGTTCATATCGGGTTTCGTCGTACTGCGCATCGCTTTAGTCCTTTCTAAATATCATTTTCACCTAGCTTATATGATACACAATTTACGCCGCTGATCAAAGAATCTGCCTGCCATATCAGCGAGAAAAATACCTGTTGACAGACTAACGTGCGTTTGCTATTCTGACACTAACAAACGTTAGTAAGGAGATTTTGCTATGGACCTTTATTTGGCGAATCCGATCTCGATGCTTTCAGCCCTCCTGGCACTTGGCCTTCTGGTCCTGATCGCCTGGACAGCTAGCCAGGCGCCGCGGATCAGCCACTGGGGACGGCGCATCGCCGGCCTTGGCCTGCTTGGCCTGTTGGCATGCATGGCGGCTGCCTGGCGTGACGCCTACCACATGTCGGTGCAAGCGGCGGCCGATTCGGCGCTTCAGCCTGGCTCATTCGCGCTTGACAGCGTGCCGTCGACCCTGGGCTGTCTGGGCGGCGCAGCTATTGCGGCCTGCTGCTGCCTGGCGCTCTTCAGCAAAGGACTGGGCACGCGCAGAGCCATCTTTTTCATTCTTGCGGCCATCGTTGTCACGAAGATCGGTATCGTTGAAGTCTCACGCATCTTGCTTTGAAGAAAGGGAAAGACGATGGAAATCACGATTATTCACGGCCAGCAGCATCGCGGCAGCACCTACCACATTGCCGGGATCTTGAAAAATCAGCTTGCCGACGCAGACACCGTCGTGAACGAGTATTTCTTGCCCAAAGACGGTCCGGATTTCTGTGTCGGCTGCTTTGGCTGCATCACGAAAGGCGAGACGCATTGCCCGCATGCGAATAAGGTTCAACCGGTTGTGGCGGCGCTCTGCCGCGCCCAGATCCTGATCTTCGACTCGCCGACGTATTGCTTTGAGATGACCGGCCAGCTCAAGACCCTTTTCGACCATTTGGGATACCTTTGGCTGTCCCATCGTCCCCGCGCCGAAATGTTCACCAAAATCGGTATCGTGGTGTCGACTGCGGCCGGCGCGGGAACCGGCGTTGTCGCCAAATCAATGGCCCGGCAGCTGTCTTGGTGGGGCGTAACCAAGGTCTATCGGTTGCGACACCATGTCAGTGCCATGTCCTGGCAAGATGTCGCAGCCGGGCTCAAGCAAAAAATCGAACGCCAGACGTCTGCCGTCGCCCGACAGGTTCGCGCGCGCGTCGGCCGTGTCCGGCCGGGACTCAAAACCAGGTTGCTGTTTGCGGTCATGCGCAAAATGCACACCAATAACACCTGGAACCGGATAGATAAAGAATACTGGCATGAGAAAAACTGGGTAGCCAAGGCTCGCCCCTGGAGGACATGAGATGGAAAACACCCGAGCCGCAATCATCGAGCAATCGCTGACTTTGTTTTCCGAACGTGGCTACGAGGGCGTGTCGATGCGCGACATCGCCCGGGCCGTCGGTATCAAGGCTGCCTCCCTATACAACCACTTCGTGAGCAAAGAAGCCATCTTTAACAGCATCATCGACGAAATGGCTCTGCGTTACCAGGAACGCGCCGAAAAGGCCCTTGTACCGCAAGGCGAGATGACCCTCGTGGTCCGGGACTTCATGCGCGTTGACGATGCCATGCTGACGGATATGGCCCGCGAGCTGTTCCTCTATTTTCTCCGCGACGATTTCGCTGCCAGGTTCCGCCGCCTGCTGACCATGGAGCAGTACCGCAGTGCGCGTGCCGGAGACGCCTATCGGCGATTCTTTATTGACAGCGCCCTGGATTTTCAAAAATCCCTGTTCGAGAACATGATGGCCCTTGGCGCATTCATTCCGTGCGATCCCGCCGTTATGGCGATGCATTTCTACGCGCCGGTCTTTCTGCTGCTCAACCAGTATGATCACAAGATGGGTCATGAAGATGAGGCGCTTGACATGCTGGCAAAGCTGGTCCGCCAGTTTGCCTTGGTCTACAGCCGAAAAGATGGTAAAAAGCCGGTATAGCGATCTTGTTTCCGCTTTTTCTCGTTAGGCTCTTGGCTGCGCCGCCCGCTGCGCCATAAGCTTGTCGATGGCAACGAACAAATAGCCCAGCAAAATAAAAAACACGTGCATGACCGCCACGTTGAGCCACACGCGGCCCCAACCGAGGGCGTCGGCATTGAGGAACGGATACGGGTAGCGGTTGCCGCCATAGCCAAGACTCGCGCCGAGCGCGACGCGCACGACGCTGGTGACGAAATAGGCGTCGGGCAAGATGACCCAGGCAAAGGGATATTTCCACGTTGTGCGCCCTTTTTGTTCGAAAATCAGCCAATCCAGCACCGTCAGGAGCGGTACGACCGTATGCAGCAGCGCGTCGGACACCGCCATTGTCCCCTGCATTGTGAAGCTTCCCGAAAGCATGACGTGATACACCAGCCCTGTCACAGTCATGCCCATGACCAGGGCGCCCTTGAGTACGGGTTGCCAGGACGCCCTCCCGCGGGTCGCACAGCTCACGGCAATCCCGTAGTACACCACGCACAGGACGTTGCTGACCAGCGTGAAATAGTTGAAGACCGACCAGCGCCACCGACCGCTGAACGCGCCGGCTTGAATCAGGATGCCGGCAAGGGCAGCCAAGGCAATGCCCAGCTTGATTGCGACCGAACCGACCTGCTTTAGCTTCATGCCCGCCCTCCTGTTAAGGGACCTTAAGAAAAGAGCTGCCTATGGATATACAGTCCCAAAAATTCGCTCTGATGATCACAATACGCGACTTGTCCGATGCTGTAAAGGCGTCTGCTGTTTGACGGCCGGCAGTCAGGCTGATAACATAGTTGCATGATGCAACTATTTGTTTCTGACAGCAGGAGGCCTGCTTCTTGACAGCCTCTGAAGAACAAAAAAGGCGGGACAAGCGGCACAGCATGATGCTGGAGCAGCCGGTCGCCCGGGTCATCCCGACGGTCGCCGTTCCCATGATCGTCGCCATGCTGATCGACGCCATCTACAATTTAACCGACACGTTCTTTGTCAGCCAACTGGGCACGGCCGCGACGGCGGCTGTCGGTGTCAACGACTCCCTGATGCACCTGATGCGTTCCGTCGCCCTGGCCTTCGGCGTCGGTGCGTCCAGTACAATCTCACGTCTGCTGGGCGGCAAAAAGGACGAATACGCCAGCCGTGTCGCCAGCACGACGTTGTTCACGGCCATGGCCGTCATCTCCCTGCTGGCTGCGGTCGCGGCCATCCTGGTCGGTCCGCTGGTCCTTCTGCTGGGCGCTACCGAGTCGGTCAAGCCCTACTCGATGCAGTATGCCCGCTGGTTTCTGCTCGCTTCGCCGTTCACAGCCGGCACCGTCGTGCTGAGCCAGTTGCTGCGCGCCGAGGGCTCCACCCGCTATTCGATGCTGGGCATGGTTTCCGGCTGCATCCTCAACATCGCGCTCGACCCGCTGTTCATCTATGGCCTGGACCTCGGTGTCGCCGGCGCGGCCATGGCGACCGGGCTGTCCAAGCTGTTCAGCTTCAGCGTGCTGCTCGTACCCTTCCTGCGCCGCAGGACGCTGCTTGAAATCAGTCTCAAGCTGTTCACGCCCCAAAAAGCGCTCTTTCTCAGTGTCGGGCGAATCGGGGTGCCGACCTTTTTGCGGATGAGCATGCTCACATTGTCCTCGATCGTGATCAACAACGTCGCCGCCCGTTTCAGCGACGCGGCCCTGGCCGCCATTTCTGTAGCCAACAAGTGCACCCGGCTGGTCGGTTCCGGCATCATCGGGCTGGGCCAGGGCTTTCAGCCCATCGCCGGCTACTGCTGGGGCGCCAGGCATTACGCCCGGATCCGCAAGGCTTTCTGGACCTGCAGCGCCATGGGGGCCGGAGCCGCAGTGGTTCTCGGCGTGGCGATGGGTCTTTTGGCTCCGCGTCTGATCTATGCCTTCACAGCATCCAATGACCCGGAGATTATCCGGCTGGGCAGCACCATGATCATCAGCCAATGCATCACGATGGTGCCGCATGTCTGGGTGATCATCGCCAACGGGCTGTTCCAGGCGCTGGGCCGCCCGGTCGGCACCCTGGTGCTCGGTATGTCGCGCCAGGCGATCTGCCTGATCCCCAGCGTCGTGCTGCTCTCCCGTTTTTTCGGCGTCGATGGCCTGACCGTGTCGCAGGCAACGTCCGACCTGCTTTCCGCTCTGGTCGCCTTGCCGATGGTCGTTTTTCTTTTGCGCCGGATCCGGCAGATGGAACTGGCCGAGATCAAGATCCGTCCGCTCCAGTCCGAACCGCAGCATGCCAGATTCAGAACGGCAGGTGTCAAACATGACTCATGAGAACAAGGAATTTTCCCGCAGGATCGTCCGGCACATCGCCATGCTGGAGCGGCTGCGGCGCCGTTTCCTGGACCATCACCTGGCTTGCCACGGCCTTTCCGGCAGCATGTTCCTGGTGCTGCTGTTCCTGGATCGCCATCCGGGAACCTGTCAGGACAAACTGTGCGACGACCTCCTGATCGACAAGAGCGGCGTAACCCGAAAATGCCGCAGGCTGGAAGATTCGGGTTACATCTCGCGGGAGATGCAAGACGACGACAAACGCCAGTACAAGCTCTTTCTGACGACCGAGGGGGAACGGCTGATCCCGATTATCCGCAGCGCACTGTCACGCTGGCGCGACCAGGTCACGCGAGGCATGAGCGAGACAGAGCAGCAGGAACTGCTGCGATTGCTCGAGCAAATGGAAACCAACGCCTTGACGGCAGGCGGTGAACTGCGATAGAAAGCCCGGCCACGTCAGCGGCCGCAGCAATGCTTGTATTTTTTCCCGCTGCCGCAGGGACAAGGATCGTTGCGGCCGGCCTGAACAGTCTCAGGTCCACGCAGCCGTTGTTCGATCGTCATGCGGCCATAGGCCTTGGCGTGACTGAGGTTGTCGCGGAGCATCTGGCGATGGTCCTTGATGATGTCGGTAACGACGAGCTTCGCAAGCTGTTCTGCATCTTCCTGGGTCAGCGCGTAACCGTCAAGGTTCTTCTTCAACAGCCTGACATTTCGCCAGTGGCCGGTGTCCAGATGGAAGTAAAATTGAACCACAGGCGTCAGCTCCGCGCCGGTCTCATCCCCTATGGTAAATGTTTTCACCACCCGCTGCAGTTCCACCGTGATCTCCCGGCAGGGGCAGTCCGGATTGATGCAATACAGATAAGCAATGCTCAGCGTACCGTCCGGATCCCGGGTCTCGAAAAAAACACGATCCTCAGCATCCAGCTTCAAAGCTGTACGAATCGCCTTTATGTGGGTCATCGGCAACGCGGCCTGGCTGTTGTTTTGCTGCGGCAAGAAAGATACACCTCCTGATCGAACTGACATTATTGTACCTGCAGAAGGGCTAATAAGACAAATTGCCCGATCCGTTTGGCGATGAGCTTCACTTTGAACTGAAAAATGACAGGCGATCAATCAAACCTGTTCCTGCATCAGCAGACCTGTCACGCGTTTCTTCGCATGATGAAAGCGCGGTCATAAGCATGATGAACGACCTGTCCGGCACATGGTGACTGCATGGACGACAGTTCCTCCCGCTGTTGCCCGGTGAGTGACGGTCCCGGGATCGCAGCCTTTTCTGTGATGCCGCCACTTTTTCTTGATTTCCGTGACCATCAGGCCTTCTGGATGCGACCGCCGGGATTGAGATCGGGGGTCAGGTGCGTGATGCGCTGTTCGAGGCGGCCGAGCTCGTTTTGCAGATAGCGGATCAGCGCAAGGAACACGCGCCGCAAGGCCGGTTCGGGCTTTCGCACCGATCGGTAGAGGTCCAGTGTCAAAACGTTTTCCAGCTTGCAGTAGCGCTCAATCGCGCGGTCAGGGGTATCGATAAGCGGTGTCTTGTAAGCATCGTACATGTTTATTTGTCTCCTTTCGCTTCGGACAGGCCGAAGGTGGTGTCCAGATAGGCGATGCAGCGTTTCAATGCTTGCTTTTGCAGCGTGTAATAGCCTTTTTGGCCGATCTTTTCCAGCCGGACGAGGTTGGCGGCCAGCAGGAAGCTCATGTGGTAGGAAACCGTGGCCAGCGTAATGCCGACCTTTTCAGCAATCTCCTGCCCGTACAGGTCCCCGCTCTTGAGCAGGTTAAGGATCTGGAAGCGGGTCTTGTCGGCCAGGTTCTTGAAGACCAGCATCGAGATGTCTTCGCCGCCCAGCGCCTGTTTGACGGTGTCCTCGTATTCGGTGCCGATGAAGACGCGCAGCTTGTCGTCGATCGTCACGCAGGTCAGGCTCCTGGAGCGGAAAAAGAGGATCCCGACGCTGATGTTCTCCGACTCCAGCTCGATGGCATCCCGAACCACACGGTTAAGGAACTGCTTGCTGTCCGCGCCGACGCCTTGGCTGACATAGGTCTCAAAGCCTTCGATCGCGTTTTTGTACGTATCCAGAACCTGCTTGTAGACCGGCAGGTAACGCTTGACCAGCCCGACAAAAGCCTGCATGGCACCGCGTGTGTCGTCGAAGAACTCCATGGCCTCCCACTTGACCGCCGGGGGCAGCGTGATCTGCCTGATGAATGCCACCACGTCTCCCTCACCCCGGGACAATCGGACCAGCGCCTCGTGATCCAACGATTGTTTCGCCGCATCATTCAGGTTGATCAGCATGATCAGGCGAGCCTGCTCATCGGTCAGTTCCGCCAGATGATCCGCGAATGCCTCAACCGTTATGTCCTCCGGAATGAACCTGGAGCGGGCAAACGAGACCGCGGCTTCCCGGTCTCGGCTGAAGAACAGCTCCCGGCACGGGATCGCGAAATCGACATGATCCTGGATAAAGCCCAGGGCTTCCGCCGCGTTCTTGCTGACGGTAAAGGAATAATCCTTGTAGACCTGCTTGTAGTTGTCCTGATAACTGAGCACAAGGCCTTCCATCGCGTCGTGGACCCGGGACAACCCTTGATTGAATGCTATCTTCATGCCTGAAGCTCCTCTCAAATAGTTTAGCATTGATCTTATAACATATAAGATAACCATCTAATATCAGTATAGTGATGGTTAGATGGTTTGTCAACATATATTTTGATGATTATCTAATCATTTTTTAGGAGGCTGTTTCTGCCTCAATAGCCATGCCTTCGGGCCACGTGGCGACGCCCAGTCCCTGACCGTTGATGTTCAAGCTGTGCTGCCAGGTTGTGTTGCCTGATATGTCGCCAAATCCCTGTACTCCTTGGCCACCATCCGGTTTTCCAAGGCGTCGAAGCCCTGCCGGCTTACACGTTCGAAAAGCTGGGCCGCGTATATGTCGATCACCCGGATGTTCTGCGGCGATGCCTTGGCTTTGACAAAACGAAGCGATTTGAAAACAGCGATCATGACAGCGGCGTCGGCCTGGCCGTAATGAATGATCTGGTGATAGGCATCGTAGAGGATCGTCTCAAAATCGAAAGCTTCGCTGACAGCCAAACCGTTATCATCTTCGCCGCCGAGCACAATATACCCCCCCGGCATGTCCGATAACTCGCGCAGCAGCAGGCCGATCATGGTCAGGCAGTGGATGGCCGTGTGCGGGTCGTTGATGCCCGGCGACAGTGCTTTGAGGGCAATCTCGGCGACCTTCTGAATGGTGAAGCTAAAATCATTCGCTTCCGTTCGTTTACTGCCGGTTATCAGGCAATCCTGGATTTCGCGCACTGCTTCTTCGCCTGGCGCGTCGGAACCGGTCTGGAAGACGGATGCGACACGGGTTTTGGCGGCGACAAACTGGCCG